>JAEEGJ010020922.1_pt1 | contig 14151 bp, 13 predicted proteins | sample 8958761 | NCBI WGS metagenome assembly JAEEGJ01 (sample SAMN16246546, study PRJNA631951) | gut metagenome | biome: gut microbiome; feature: rumen; material: RS-attached | host: Bos | place: Iran: Karaj | collected 2018-10 | reverse complement strand
AAGATACCTTTGACGTAATTCTTATGAACCCTCCATATGGTGGAAGTGAAAAGGACGATATAAAACAGAACTTCCCGGCAGATTTGCGGTCAAGTGAAACAGCTGATTTGTTTATGGCCGTTATTATGTATCGTCTTAAGAAAGATGGACGTGCAGCCGTAATTGTTCCTGATGGATTCTTGTTTGGAAACGATAATGCAAAGAACAATCTTAAGAAAAAACTACTTACAGATTTTAACCTTCACACAATTGTTCGTTTACCAGGCAGCGTATTTAGTCCCTATACAAGCATTACAACAAACATTCTTTTCTTTAATAATGAAGAACCAACTGGAAAGACATGGTTCTACCGCGTAGACATACCAAGCGATCGAAAGCACTTTAGCAAAACAAAGCCGATGGAATTAAAGCATTTTGATGACTGCATTGCATGGTGGAATAATCGCAAGGAAATCACGGATGAAGAAGAAAATCCAAAAGCAAAATGTTTTACTGCTCAGGAACTTATTGATTCAAATTACAACTTTGATGTTTGCGGCTATCCTCACGAAGAAGAAGAAATATTAAGCGTAGCAGAAACAATTCAAAACTACGAAGAAAAGCGAACTAAGCTCAATGCCGATATAGATAATCTTCTTGCACAGATTACAGAGCTTCATCAGAAAGCGCAGAAAGGAGAACTATAATGACCGCCAAAGATTTAAAAAATGCACTTTTACAGGAAGCTGTTCAGGGTAAGTTAGTTCCTCAGATTGAAAGTGAAGGTAATGCAAAAGAATTGCTGGAAGAGATACGAAAAGAAAAAGCAAAACTCATAAAAGAAGGAAGAATCAAAAAAGAAAAGCCTCTGCCAGAAATTACAGAAGATGAGATTCCGTTTGATATTCCTGAGAATTGGTGCTGGTGTAGATTAGGAGAAATCGTTTACAACAATGGTCAAAAAACACCAGACATAGAATTTAGTTATATTGATATTGGCTCTATTGACAATGAACATCAAAAGTTAAATGAAAAAGAAAATTTTATTCAACCAGATAAAGCACCATCTAGGGCAAGAAAAATTGTAAAATTTGGTGATGTTATTTATTCTACAGTTAGACCATATTTACATAATATGTGCATTATAGATAAAGAGTTTACGAAAGAACCTATTGCCAGCACGGGTTTTGCAGTGATGACTTCTTTTCCAGGACTATTAAATAAATATCTATTTTATTATTTATTGTCACCAACATTTGATAATTACGCAAATGATACAGACAATGCAAAAGGAGTAGCTTATCCTGCCATTAATGATGATAAACTTTATAAAGGAATCGTCCCTCTTCCACCACTTGGCGAACAAAAACGCATAGTTGCCGCAATCGAAAAGTTCATGCCGCTCATAGAAGAATACGGCAAAAAAGAAACAGAACTCAAAGCCTTTAATGAACAAATCGGCACACTCACAAAAAAAGCAATTCTGCAGGAGGCCGTTCAGGGAAAACTTGTTCCACAAATTGCCGCCGAAGGAAACGCAAAAAAATTACTTGAAGAAATAAAGAAAGAAAAAGCAAAACTTGTAAAAGAAGGAAAAATCAAAAAAGAAAAGCCTTTAGCAGAAATTTCAGAAGATGAGATTCCTTTTGATATTCCGGAGAGCTGGTGTTGGTGTAGATTATCAGAACTATGCAACCTTTATACAGGCGATAGTATTAATGAAACTGAAAAAAAATTAAAATATACAAATATAAAAGAAGGCTGGTTTTATATAGGAACAAAAGATGTAAATTTTGATCAGACTATCAATTATGATAATGGTATAAAAATACCTTTTGAAAAAGAAAATTTCCGTATTGCTCCAAAGAATACAGTTTTGATGTGCATTGAAGGTGGCAGTGCTGGAAGAAAAATAGCTTTTACAAATCAGGATGTGTGTTTTGGAAATAAACTTTGCTGTTTTAATTCTTATAAAAATGAAATTGAAAAATTCATATTTTATTTCTTGCAAAGTACACTCTTTACTGATGCATTTAAAGATAATATTAATGGCATAATTGGTGGTGTAAGTATTAATAATTTAAAAGGAATGCTTTTCCCATTACCGCCACTTGCAGAACAAAAACGTATAGTTGATGTAATAGAAAAAATGTTGCCACTGTGCGAAAAACTTGGAGTATAATGTTAAAAATATGACAGCACCTTTGTATATACAGTGGTTTATAAAATCCTCAGATGAATACAAAACAATAGATGGAAAATCTGTTGAAGTATGGGAATTTAAGCATAATGAAGATGAAACTATCTTAAAAGACTGGGCCTATAATTTTAGACAAAATTACATAACTGATGATGAAATTAACTTACTTATAGAAGATTCATATTATGAAGGAAGAAAACAAGATTTTTTAAGAGAAGTAGTTTTTCCAGATGAAAAAACTTTTTATAAAAATAGAGGGCCTGAAGATAATATTGTTAGAATTGGAGATTTTGCAGAATTATTAGTAGCAGATTTTTTTCAATTTTGTAATGAAAAAAAATATTGGATACCCAGAACTAGATATGATTTAAAGGATAATCGGAATTTTTCAACAAAAGGAACTGATATTTTAGGTTTTAAACTAGAAGATGATACCTTGAAAAATACAAACGATACTCTACTAACTGTAGAAGTAAAGGCAAATTTTGGAAAAACACGAAAGAAAAAAAAATTACAAGAAGCTATTTGTGATGCACAAAAAGATGGGATTAATAATAAAGACCCAACAAGGGGTGCAGAATCATTATTTGTTTTACAAAAAAGATTTTTTAAGGAAAAGAAATATAAAGAAGCTATGATCGTGAAACGTTTCTTAAATCATACGGATAATCCATTTAAGCTACAGCATTGTGCTTCTGCAATATTTACGGATTCAAATTTTAATAAAGATGTTATCGAGGAGATTGATACTTCTGAGGATAATTTAAATTTAAAACTTATTGTATTTCATGGAAATGAATTAATGACTTTATGCCAAAAACTATACGAGAGAGCAATAAATGAAGCCTGAAAAAGAATCATTAAAAACCTTACAGTATACACAAGCTGTAGCAAAAACAATTGAATTTGAAGTTCCTAAAGAAACTAGAGAAATAATTGAAGCAAAGTTCTCTCATAAGCCAGAAGATATTTTTGATATTGTCATTACATTATTAGGAGAAATTTCAGATATTTATAGGAATCCTGATTCGACAAAAAATGATATTAGAAATGGTGAAGAAACACTTCGGTTCTGTGCAGAATTTCTTGATAATTTCAAAAATACAGGAAGAATATCATCATTAGATAATTATTGTTTACTAATTGGGGCTGCCGCATATTATTTATCAAATTTACCAGGGAGTTCACAAGTATTAATAAAAGCGATAAATTATGATTTATTAAATATAGATGGTGATGGTCTAGAAAATCTCTTATATTGTTTATTAGCAGAAAAACCTCTTAAAACTGAAAATCTTAATAAATCAAAATATATTGATTATTTAAAAAAAATATCAAACACATTAGAAACTTTTAATAAGGATGGAATCGATTACGGTTTATTAAAAATATCAAACGCTCTTGAAGATTTTGCATTTAAAATAGGTACTGATCGAGAAATATTTCTTTCAGATATAATTTTTTCAATTTTATATAAAAAGAAGTTAATCTCAGCATGGATTTTATTACCAAATTACAGTGAACTTTCACTAGATATATGGAAATCGTATTTATCTACAGAAAAATCGATAAAAACATTATGGCCAGCTCAGATATTGCTTGGTCAAGCAAATGTTTATAAAGGTGCATCATGTGTCATACAACTTCCTACAAGTTCTGGAAAAACAAAATCAACTGAATTAATAATTCGAAGTTCTTTTTTATCAGGCCGAACTAATATTGCCGTGATAATTGCACCATTTAAAGCTTTATGTCATGAAATAAAAAGAGATTACAAAAAAGCATTTAAGTCTGAAAATGTAAGAATTGATGAAATAAATGATATTTTAACACAAGATGATTTAAATGAATTTGTAACAACAGATGATAAAAAATCAATATTAATTCTTACACCAGAAAAATTTTATTATCTTATTCATTTTGATACTTCATTCATAAAAAATATTGGATTAATAATTTTGGATGAAGGACATCAATTTGATAACGGTGAAAGAGGTATTACTTATGAACTCCTTATTACATTTTTAAATCAAAATTTACCAGAAACAACTCAAAAAGTTTTAATATCAGCAGTTATAAGTAATGCGACAGAAATTTCATCATGGTTAAATAATAATGATAATGTAATTACAGGTAATTCATTATTGCCTACAAAAAGAAATATCGGTTTTTTTATTAACGAATATCAAGGATATCTCCAATTTGTTGATTATATGATACCCCAGAATAAAAGTTTTTATGTGCCACGAATTTTCAATATTACTAGTTTGCCTTTACGAAAACGAGAGAGTACACCGCGAGTTTTTCCTAATTTATCAAAATCGAATTCTGTAGCTTTATATTTAGCAATAAAAATGAGTAAAAACGGTATATCTGCTATTTATTGTGGAACTAAACGCTTCGTTAATGCAATTCTAAAAATCGTACCTGAGATTTATACAAGATTGCCTGATTATACAAAACCTTTAGATTTTTCTAATTATCTTGAAATTAACAAAATTTCAAGATTAATTGAAAGAAACCTTGGAACCGAATGTACTCTATTTAAGGCTGCAAAATATGGCATTTTTTCACATCATGCAGACATACCTACTGGCATAAAATACACTATTGAATATGGATTGCAAAAAGAAAAAATAAAAACAATAGTATGTACTTCTACTCTAGCACAAGGAGTAAACTTACCAATAAAATATTTACTTATTCCAAATACAACAAAAGCAGATGATTATATTTCAGTAAGAGATTTTCAAAATCTTATTGGTAGAGTTGCACGTGCAGGGAAAATTACTGATGGTTGTATAATTTTTACAAAAGAAGATTCTTTTTTTAATAAGCATAATTATGATTTATTAGATGCAAATAACTCTGAACGATGTTTAAGTTCTTTGCTAGAAATTATAAAAGAGCCCAATCCCTTTTATCATTTTTCAAACAAACAGGATTTAGTTGATTTATATATTGGTAGAATTACTATTGATGAAGAAATTAAAAGATATCTTGGTAAATTCTATGATGAAATTGATTCTGATACGAAAGATGATATAAAAGATAAATTTCAAGAAAAATTACGATATATAGCTAAAATAGAAAGCTTTTTCTTATTATATGGAGAAAATTTAAATAACAACACAATTAAAAGTTTTGTTGAAAACACTCTTGCTTATAAATTATTGGAAGAAAATGATAAAGAAATTTTATTATATATCCTTGGCGAAATCGCTTTACATATTCAAGAAACAGTTGAATCTGACAAAAGAATTCCACTAGCAAAAACTATGCAAGGAATACAAACAACACTTAAACTTTCTGAATTTTACAATGATAACATAGACAATATATTACATTGTTCTTCTACTATAGAAATTCTAGAATTATTTTGGCCATTTTTACTAGAGAATAATATTGTTTATCAATTTTCATATATTGAAAATAAAGATTTATTATTAGAATCTATAAAAAAATGGATATATGGCGCGAGCTATTATGAATTATGGAATATACTTAAAATCAAAGAAAATGGAAAAAACACAAGATTTAGTAAGAATATAGAAAATGTTGTGAATCTCTTTGATTCTGGGATAAATTATAATTGTTGTGTAATAGTAAATGCTCTTGCTGAATTAATTGGTGATAAAGATGAACATACAACAAGTTTATTAAAACTTCTTCAACGTCAATTAAAATACGGTTTACCTACAAATAAACTCATCTGTATATACGAACTTGGATTTTGTGACAGATGTTTAGTACAAGAACTGGAACAGTTTGTCGATGAAGAAATAGACATTGACTTAATAAAATTTGATTTATTAAAAAGTAAGGATTCTGTATTGGAGGTATTATCGAAATATCCTTCGTATTTTGAAACAGTTTTTGAAAGATTAAGTTATTAATTATAACAATAACTCGTAATAAATTTTTATGCAATTAATGGATTTAGAAAAATATGGATCAAAAGTTCCTAAAACGCCTTATTTCAGAATGTCCTCTTACAGATTTTTCGGAAAACGGAAATGTTACCGAGAGAGAATTGCAGCTTGATAAATATTTAGAACAGTTTACAGCCTTTCTTTATTCAAACGAAAATCAACTTATCCAACATTTTTGGCAAGAATATATTGCATCCTCAGAAATAGTATTGCTCCAGAATTCAGAAATGCTAAGAAGATGTTTTATTTTTCTAGATTGTGCTGTTGCAATTTATAACTACACGGCAAGAAAAAGCAAAGGTAAAAAGAACTCTCAAATTGCAGAACATGTTTCTGTTCAATTGCAAAATGATTTGAATCAATATAAAAGTATTCTGCTTCTAGCAATGAATGGCTGCTTTAATAGCGTGATTGTGGAATATCGTTCTCTATATGAGAGTTTTGTAATAGGTCAGTATCTCGTTCAGAATCCTGATTTAGTTCCTGTTTATAAAGACCATCTGCAATTTCTTAGATATCATCTTACTCAGCTTGTTGGAAACAGCACATCAGAATGGGATAAAATACACGATGATTATTTGAATAAATACGGCCAGGAGTTTGCAGAAAATTATGGCTGGACAAAAAGCAAAATTCCAAATAAAAAAGACAGAAAAATTGGAACTTTAGCAAAAGAATGTGATTTGGAAGATTCATTCACTGTTTTATACAAATACTCCAGCAGTTATGTTCATTCTTCAGCTTTTTCTGTATCAACCAGAACTGATTTAAGTCAAATAAAAATCTTCTTTCAGGCTGCTATGCACTTTATCGAATCAGAGATAACAGATTATCTGCGAGAAAGTAAACTGCCTGCAAAAGATGCAGTTATTATGCGGAATATTCTGGTATTTTTATATCAGGATTTTGAAAAACTATATAAAACAAATACTTCAATTTAATATTAATGAAGTCGTAAGGAGTTTCTTTATGTCTAACCTAAAACTAATCCATGGCAGCTGTGCTGATCAGACTGTAGATGTTGTAGTAAATGCTGCCAATTCAGGACTTTGGAAAGGTGGTGGGATTTGCAAAGTTATTTTTGATAAATGTGGGACAACTGAATTAACTCAAGCCTGTTCTGAAAAACAAACACCGGTAAAAGATGGAAATGCAGTAATTACGTCTGCTTTTAATATGAAAAATGCAAAGTACATTATTCATGCAGTTGGTCCAGATTTCAGACAAACTCCAAAAGCCTTTCTTGAATTGTTTAATGCTTATTACAATTCACTTGTACTTTTGAAAGAAAATAATTTACACAGCATCTCTTTTCCGCTAATCAGTTCAGGAATTTTTGCAGGGAATCTTCCAAATCCTGTAGAAGAATCAGCTAAACAGTGCTGCAGGGCTTATAAAAAATTCATTCAGGACTATTCTGAGTATGATATTGATGTTCTGCTTTGTGCATTTACTTCTGCAGAATATAATGCTGCAAAAACAGTGTTTGATAAATAATACAGAAAATAAACTTTCCCTAAAAAGTCATGATTGCAAAGAAATTGAGCTATAAAATGCAATCATACTAATTTTAGGAGGCTCTTATGAAGCTAACCGCAAATACTATTATAAAGCTCTTTGTTAATTCCGTAGGTCAGGATGCTCTTAAAGATTTTTATGAGCATAACTGGGACGCACGAAAAAAAGAAATTCAGAAAAAATTTAAAGCCGAGTATGATTTTGACCTAATCTATGACACAGATTTTCAGCGAGTTATGGATATCTTAAATGATTTTGCTGATTGGGCTGTAAAAATGGATTACATTACTACGTGGGATAAATTTGCAATTTTAGATTTACTTATTCCTTATATGAAAGCCCTTCAAATTGCTTTACCAGAAGGAATACCTGAAGAGAAATTTATTAAATATACAATCATGTATTCAATTTGTAGTGCTTATAGACATTCAATGCAGGAAGCTTTGAAATCCAAAGACTTTCATAATGACCGTAATGGTGCAATTCTTCTGGCTATATATCAATTCAATTTTTATCTGCCGACTTACCAATACACAAAAATTGTTGAACCATTGGAAGGTGTTTTTGATTTGTTCCTGGCACTTGTTAAGGATAAAAAGAAACTTTATGACTATTGGGATAGTAAAAGATATGAAATTGATGATAACAATTCTGGAGATTTAAAGCTTTTAATAAATCGATGGACTAAAACTAAGAAGGCCAGACCAACTTGGAAAGTTATTAAGTTATTCATGAATGAAGATTTACTTCCTGATGATAATTTAATCATACAGCCATTCCCGGATATCTCTGGAAAAGTTCAGTATTTGACTTTTAGAAGAAAAATCTTTTCTGCATATTTTATTACAAATTTCTTTCATTATCTAAAAGATTATGAGCTTATAAATGATACTTCAATTGAAATGATTCAGAATGGAATTAGATTATTTTATAGACATTTTCTCGTAACTAATGAACCAAATATTTCTCCAGAAGAAAAACAGAATCCTATGTTTTGCATGTTGTATAATTTTCTTTTTACTGATGCTATGGGAAATGATTTTGCTAAAGATACAAGATTCTATTTTGGGATTTAAGGCTGCATACACATTCAATGGCAAATTCGCTTTTTCTGGTGTAAAATGGTTTGATTATGAAAATATTCTATAAATTAAACGATAACACTTAAGTTTGAGAGGTGTATACAAATGTCAAAAGAAAAAACACAAAAAAATGATAAGCCAGAAAAGAAAAAGAATTTTGTAATGATTGAAGGCATAAAATATTCATATACTAAAACTCAAATAATATTCTTTGATTTAGAATTCTATGTTCCTAAAAAAGACCAGAATCAATATAGTTTTTCTGCAAATCCTTGGAAAAAAGACCATTTATTATTAGGCGGAACATTTCTTAACTGGAAACCTTTACAAGAGAAAAATAATAAAAATGCAAACAGTTTTTGGTTATGGAAATATAACAATGACGAAAAACAATTAGTTAATGCAATTGTAACTTGTTTAGAGAAAGCCTGGGATTTAATATTATCTGAGAAAGGTCAATGCGAATTATGTTTGTGTGGAGTTGGAATTTCCAGAGTTGATATTGGATATTTATATTCAAAAGCTTTACAGCATAAAACAAGACCAGAAGATAAACTTTTTATGATTTTCCACAATATAAGACTCATAGAATTAGAAAATGCTGTGATGCCATATTTTACACATGAAAATGGAATGCTTTTAGGAAAAAGCACAGGACAAATATTAAAGCGATTCGATATACCTGGAAAACATACAAGCGGTTCAAATGTCTGGGATTTATACGAAAAAGAATCGTTTGAAAAAATCGAACAGAGAAACACAAAAGAAGTAGATGATTGTTTTGTAATTTATCAAAAGCTTCTTGCTGAAAAACCAATATTAAAAAGAAAATCTAAGAAATAACCGATTGCAAAATGCCAACACTAATTGGCACTTTGCAATTGTACTCTGGTGCTACACTTTTTGTATGAAGATTCAAGGCAGAAAGTGCACACTGACGGTATTAAAAGACAATGAATTTATTCCATTACCATACAGCGAGGAAACTGTAAGATTAACGTCTAAAGGCTATACGCTGCCATCTTGCATAGGCAGAAGGAACAGGCTTAAGAGCATTGAGACAGGAAAGTTGATTCAGGGGTGTTTTGTTACACGGCTTGAATACCTGTGTGCAAAAGCTTTGTTCCTTCTGCTTTTTTATAACGAAAGCTCCTTTGATTTATATGCTGACCGGGGCTTTGAAAAAGTCATCTACAAAAACGTTTTGATTAAAGGCTTTGAGCTTCGCGGAGATAACGGCGAGGCTTTTAAGCTGCGCTTTGATTTGAGCGGAGAAGATGCCTGGACTGAAAACTGGCCGGTGGCAACTCCTTCTCTTTCCTGGGAAAGAAGACGAACATATTTTTTTGACGGACACGCGGTTACTGCTGACTTAAAGAATCTTCCTCTTGTGTATCGCTTTGAGCTTACTGGTGTTTACGGCGAGACATCCTTTTATAAAATTAAACTTTACTTTCCGCTTAGTGATGAGCATTATCCTTCCAAATCAAAAATTGAAAAGCTTAGTCTGCTGCTGGACCAGAAAGACGGCGTTAGTCTTGATTTATATGACCTTGAGCCTGAGGGTGAAATGGTTGATATCAACTGCGCTGATACTGTGCTTTGTAACCAGAGCTTTAGAATTACCGGGCCTCTTGTTTTTAATGTAAGAAACGAGAAAGAAATGCTTCAGATAGTCCTTTAAGAGCGTTGTCAAAATGCAATCACTAATTGGCACTTTGCAAACGCACTTTGGGGTTACACTCTGAATATGAAGTTTTATGAAGTTCCGCCAGAGGTTGAGAACGCAATCAGAAATACAGAGAGCCGTCCCTTTGTCCGCATAGTTTTTGAGCTTGCCGGCGGTGACGTTTATATCCGTGATTCTGACATTCTTGAATGTGTGATGACTTCTTACAAAAGCGAGGACGGCGGGATTGTAAATCTTGGTGAGCTTTTACTCGATAACTCTCATAATGATTTTGATTTAGAAAATAATGATGAGCTTGCTCCAGGGCTTGGAGTTCAGATCTGGTATTGCTTTGGCGAAAGGACTAATACCTTCTTTCGCTTTCATATGTTTGTGGATGATGACGGCTTTCAGATTCAGGAGACCGGCTATTCAAATACGACCTGCAGAGTAAAGCTTATAGATCTTTCTAAAAAGCTTGATGATACAAAGCTTCAGAGAAACTGGACCGATGCCCAGGTGGTTGTGCACTCGGTTGTTTGTGACAGACTGCATCCGGAAAATTCTTTAGTTCATATTATTGCGGCCCGTGGTGGAATTGGTGCTAATGAAATTAACTGCGGAACACTTGGCTTTGATATTCCTTATGTTGTTGTTGCAGGCTCTGCCTGGAAGGAGCTTTGTTCTCTTGCTAAGGCTTATAACGCGGTTGTGGAATGTGGTAAGGATTTGACTTTAAGCTTTATTGAAAGTCCTTATGACTTACAGAATGAGTACAGCGATGAAAGCTGCTTTAGTCTTAATGAATGTGAGATTACTCATTACCGCTTTTTTAATAATAGAGATAAGTATGCAAATAATGTGCGCTTGAAGTATACGCGTTATGTTCAGACTGAACGCCAGGAGCTCTGGTCTTATTCGGATGCACCTGTTTGGTACGACGAGGATATGCAGCCTTATTATCCGTTTACAGATGACTCAAGGAAGATAATTTCTGATAACGATTATCAGGCGATTTATACGGCTAAGAATGAGGATGGTAAAACCCGCAACGTTGTTTATGCGGATTCGATAGACAGTGAGACTGACTTTTTAGAGGCCATGGAAGTTACCGGCGAGGATAAGCCGGTTGTGATTCAGTATGACACTACGACTTATAAAGATAGAGCCATTGTGCAGCTGGGCCGTGACGGAAAGCTCATTGGACTTCGTAAGGCTTCGATTACAGGTCGTGCAATTATTTCTGAAACTAACTACAGCGTATTTGTGAAGGATGATAACGAGATTGCAAGCCACGGGCAGATTGTAAAAAACATTACTTCAAAGTTTTTGTCTGATGATTTATTTGAGGGAGAGCCTTTCTGCCAGAGACGAGCGAAGGATTTCCTTTCTGAATGTGTGAACTGCAAAGGGGCTTATTACCTTACAACTTTTGTTCCGCTTATTCATGCCCGCGTTGGAGCTTTTATGGATATAAGGCTTAATACACAGAATGGTTTTAGGAAAGTGAGAATTGATGAGCTGACTTTTAGATATAAAAAGGAAGAGGCTTTCTCTTCTGAGATATGGGTGACACGAGTTTAGGAGGCTGTGTGGGAAAAGAAGAATTACATGAAAGTGAAACGAAGAGTCTGATTGATTCTATCAACGGGCTTAAGGTGGAATTGAGCGGATTCAGATCTGAAATGAAAGAGTTCAAAAGGACTGTGGAAATAAAGATTGATTCTCTGGATTCAAGGTCTACGGCCTGCCAGTTTAATCCGAATGTGTGTGCGACGGCAAGGCGGCTTGAAGAGCATATTAAAAATGACAGCGGTAAAGCTGGAAGAACTACGGCGATTATTGCCTGTGTAATAAGCTGCTTTAATGTGGCGGTTACGGTGATAACGCTGGTGGTTCGGGGGATGTGATGGATAATCAAAATTTAAGAATGAGACTGATGCTTGAAGCTGAAAAGGAAATTGTTGAAGGACTTACGGAAACTGAACGCTACAGATATTTTCTTGGGCGGATGCAGTTTTTGCGTTATGAAAGTGGAAAAGAAAATCTGATTAGTTCGGATTGTTCGGGCTCGGTTTGTCTTGCTTTGCTGCTCGCAACCGGCTGTGCCATCCGAGTTACGGCAGATGCTTTGTTTAAAAAGTATTTTACAAAGAAAAATCCGGACAAGGATGATATTCAGGCGGCTTTCTTTATGACGCTTTATGACAGAAAGCTTGGTCCAAGGTTGTACAAAGAAAATGAGATTTGCCATGTAGCAGGTCTTTGCGGCCGGGATGTTGTGCTTAACTGTGTGGAGCCTTATTCAGAGCTTAGAAGCTTGAGCGATATGAAGCCCTGGTACAACGCAAACGATTACAGAATTATTGTGCGCGGTCTGGACCGGGAAGCTTTGCAGAAAGCAAGTGATGACAATGTGGATTTGTTTGGAGCTGATTATCAGTTTGAGCAGATTAGAAATGCAATTGACGGAGCTCGCGGATGATTGGATTTAGATTTCAGAGACTTGTTGAAAAGCTTTTAAGTGTGAAGTTTGTGATTTTTATTGTTGCGACTGTGCTTCTTTGCTGTGGTGTTCTTGGTGGAGCTGAATGGCTGACTGTGGCTCTTACTGTGATTGCAGGAAGAGAGATTCAGAAGTTTAAGGACTTTAAGTTTACAAGGAAGGTAACAAGTGAAGAAAGTCTGGGAAGTGATTAAAAAGATATTCATTTGGATTGGAACAGTATTTGCTGCAATTTTTGCCGTGCTGTTTATAAAGGAGATGCCGAAACAAGTTCGGCAGGACGATGACAAGGAGGATGTAGATGAAAACAATAAACGTGCTGCAGAAAAACGGGATGAAGCGATTGCTCGTATTGAGCGTGCTGATGCTCGGACTCTTGCAGAATCTTATGGCTCAGTCTGCGACACAATCAGCGACGGAAAAGAGCGATTCCGAAGACGTTGCCGCAGAACTGACAATTGAGGAAGTTATGGAAATTGCAGAAGAAGAAATTGAGAGAACTGCTCAAGAGGCAGTTAAGGCTGCTTTACTGGAGGTTGGTGGCGAGCTTGCTTTTGAAAAAGAGAGAGCTGACCAGCTGGAAGCGGCGAAGATAAATCTTGAGATTGAAAATAAAAAGTTGAAGGCAGAAGTTCAGAAGAAGAATAATCAATTCTTTTATGGAGCTTTGATTGGTGGTACTGGCGGCGTGATTGTTACGTCTCTGGTGTTTGGTCTTATTATGGGGATTTGTAAATGATTAGTTCAAAAGGAAAACTTAAAGGACTTGTTACTGTAACTGTACGCGATTGTAACGGTCACATCAAATATTATAAGAATGGATTCTGGCGATCTCTTTTTAGAATGAAAGAGCGGCCAATGATTACAAAGCATCACAATACGATTACTACAATCGGCGACAATTTGATTGCTGACCTGATGATTAGTAATCCTACTCAGAACAAGGTGGATGCGACAAACGGCTATATGCTTGTGGGTACAGGCTGGACAGGTTCTACTCCTAAGAGCAACACGACTGTAAACACTGCAACCGGAACTTATAAAAAGCTTGATACTGGCTTTCCAAAAATCAAGGGAACTTTTGGAGCGACAAACGGCAACGTTGTTTTGTATCGCGCAAGCTTTGCTGCCGGTGACCTGAATGCAAACGGAATTAATGAAGTTGCTTTGATGAATGGAAATACAGCTGCTGCAAAATGCCTGGCTTATGCTCAGATTACTCCTTCTGTAAACGTTACTTCTGCAGACCGTCTTCAGATTGTCTG
>JAEEGJ010020919.1_pt1 | contig 14157 bp, 7 predicted proteins | sample 8958761 | NCBI WGS metagenome assembly JAEEGJ01 (sample SAMN16246546, study PRJNA631951) | gut metagenome | biome: gut microbiome; feature: rumen; material: RS-attached | host: Bos | place: Iran: Karaj | collected 2018-10 | reverse complement strand
CTTGTGAGGAAGTATCGGCTGGCTTTTCGGGTTTTGGCAAGGCCTTTTTATCCACTTTCTGGTTCTGGTTCAGCGGGATGCGTTCAATCTGCATCGTCACGGCAGGCACCATGTAAGGCGGCTTTTCATCCATGATGAAGTTGTTCAGCGCCTTGATGTCAACGGTTTCATCGGAAACGATGTAGGCCGCGATGAACTTGCCGCCATTGGCTTCGTCGAAGGCTTGCACCGTCACGTCCTTGATGCCAGGGAATTGGCGGATCACGCTTTCCACTTCCTTAAGCTCGACGCGGAAGCCACGGATTTTCACCTGACCGTCCTTGCGGCCTACAAACTCGATATCGCCCGATGGCAGGTAGCGCACGATGTCACCCGAACGGTAAATGCGGTCATATTTCTCGCCCTTGTCGAAAGGATTGGGCAGATACACATCTGCGGTCTTTTCGGGACGGTTGAGGTAGCCACGAGTCACCTGCGGACTGGCCACCCACAACTCACCGGCAGCACCCACAGGAAGCTTATGGCCGAATTTGTCCACGATATAGCACTTCACATTGCGTTGTGCCTTACCAATCGGGATGTTCTTGCGTTCTTCGGTCACGTCAAAGTTGGTCACATAGCAGATGGCCTCTGATGGGCCATAGCCGTTGGCGACGACAAAATTCTTTGGTGGGATGAACGATGCTAACTTTTCGCCACCCGTCAGCAGGCGTTGCAGCGACTTGCATTCAAAGTTGGTGGCAAACTGATAGGCCACCTGCGTGGTCATGAAGGAGTGGGTGATATGGTTGGCCTCGAAGTAATCGTTCAAGGTCATCAGGTCGAGGCGCATTTCCTCTGGAATGATGTGCAGCTCGGCACCGATGGTGAGCGTGCCAAACAACTCCTCAATGGAAGCATCGAAGCCAAAACTGGCGTACGCGGCTATGCAACTCTGTTCTGTGATGTTGTGGCAATTTTGATGCATGTGGCAGAAAGCCACCACGTTACGATGCTCTATTTGACAACCTTTGGGAACTCCCGTTGTGCCCGAAGTATAAATCATGGTCATCAGGCTGTGCGGCTCGGGGCCAACGAATTCCACGGGATTTGCCAGGCTCGGAGTGATGTCTTTGGTCAGCAACACATCACCTTGATAGAACTCCACAAGGGGAAGCAAGGCTTCATCAGCGATAAGTAATTTGGTGCCTGAGTCTTGCAGCATAAACTCAAGGCGCTCCTTGGGATAGGACGGGTCAAGGGGCTGATAGGCGCAACCGGCTTTCATCACACCGAGGGAGGCGATAGCCATCCACTCGCTGCGCGGAATCAAGATGGCAACCACGTCTTCGCGCCCCAAACCCTTGGAAGCCAAGTCGAAGGCGATGTAGTCACTGATTGTGTCAACTTCGCGATAGGTGTATTTCTTGTCTTGATACACCACGGCCACCTTATCAGGGCGCAGTTCCACTTGTTTCTTGAACAATGAAACGATGGTCTGACTTGCATCGTACTCGGAATCAGTATCGTTGAAACTATCCAGAAGGCGTTGCTGCTCCTCCGAAACGACTTGGATTTCCTTCAAAGGCTTGTCCAAATCCAACATCTGACCGATAACAGTTTCATAACTCTGCATCAGCTGCTCGACGAAAGCCTCTGAATAAAGGTGTGCGTAGTGCGAAAGTATGGCTATGTATTGTTCTTCCGTTTGGAAAACCTGAACTTCAAGTGGATTACTGGTGCTGTTGTCGGTTAATTGCTCAATAATTACAGGCTTATTATCCAACTTTAAGTCACTAAATAGTTTTCCTTGATACACAAACATTTGGTGTGTTTCAATACCTTGCTCGCTGCAGAAGTCGGCGTAGGAGTAGAGGCTATGCTTGCGTGCTTCTGTGTCGAGGTCGCCTTGCTTGAACAAATCGCCCACCGTCATGTCGTCTTTGACGGTGAAGAAGGCAGGCACTGTGCTCACAAACATTCCGAAGCTTCGGGTCAAATGGAAGTCACTGCGACCGTGCCAAATGGTGGAGAACAGCACCTGTTCGTCGCCCGTGTAACGTGACATCAGCAAGGCGTAGGCCGAGGTGAAGAAACTGCTCAAATTGACTTTGTTTTCCTTGCAGAAACGGTTGATGGCGGCCGCATCCACCTTCAACGGTCTGAAGATGGTATGGCTACGAAACGCTTTCTCGTCAAGGTCGGGCTGCATGAGGGTGTCCACATCGTCGCAAACGTAGTGCTCCCGATACCATTGTTGGTCGTTTTTCCATAGTTCACCTTGGCGTTGCTCAAACTCCTTAAGGGCGTAATCAATGGACGAAATCGGCTCGATATCCACTTTCTTTCCTTGATAGGCGCTATCGATGTCGCGCAACAAGACTCTCAGCGAAGCCCCATCGAAGATGATGTGGTGGAACTGGAAATAGAGATAGTTGGCTTCAGGTCCACTCATTAGCTTGAAATAGAGCAGTTGGCTGCCATCCAGGGCCATCTTCTTGAAAAGATGCGGTTTTTCGGCTTCGATGTCCGTGATTTCCTCTATTTGGATGTCAAAAGGCGCTTCCTCAATGTATTGTTCGGCGACACCTTCCTCGTTCACTTTCACGCGGCAGTTGGCGTAGGGATGTGCCTCCAAAGCCTTGAGAATAGCCGATTTAAGCCGTTCCAAATCAATGTCTTTCCCAAAGGTAAGAAGATTCAAAGGTTGGTATATGTTACTTCCGGGGTTTTGCATACACTCTGCAAAAACGCCGACCTGTGATTGGGTCAAGGGAGCAGTTTTCATATTTGTTTGAGGTTAATTTTTATCTTGCCAAATGGTGTTGAATAATGTAGGTTTGACGGAGAGCATGAGCCAACCCCAATGCAAATTGCGCTGTTCGGTGACTTCTTGGATTTGCTGAAGTATAACCATGGTCTCTGTCCCATGCATGTAAGTATAACCGGCCGACACTGTAACTGCCTTGCTGAAATCGTATGATGCTGAAAAATCAATTTCATGTCCTAATGTCTTGCTGTCCAAGTAAGAGAGGTCGGTAGCGATAGCATAGTAATGGTATGCCGCATTGAGACTCAGACCGTCGACAGGATTTACATTGCCACCAACATAGAGGTTTTGGAGGCCAGGGGTGAAGCCGTGGTAATAGTTTTTCAGATAGAAAAAGTCCATTGCGCCATAAAACTCATGGTGCGAGCCGAAAATGGCACTGAAACCTCTGATTTTGTCGTGTTGAACCATGCCAAAGTGCCCATCAGCTGGTATGGCGAAAAACTTGTCGCCGCTCAAATAGTCGTATCCGGCAGAGAAACCGTATTTCTCACTTGGATTCACATTGGCTTTCACGCTACCCATGAAAGCATCGATGGGCAAACCGTGCTCTTGTTTACCCATCTGGTAGTAGAACTCGCCTTCCAACGACCAATATTTCGGACGGAAGGCCATATAGGTGCCCACCAACTGTTGGAAGTAGGTGACATCGGTTTCTTCTTGCCTGACGCTTTGCATTCCGATGTTCATGCCCACCAACGAAATGCCAAACATTTTCTTGGGCGTATCAAAGTGATACCAGAGGGTTTGCATGGTCTTGTAAGGTTGCAGGCCGCCCGAATAATACTGGTTTCCGTTTTCCATGTTATCTGAATCTTGGTTGTAGGCCGCCATCAGATGTACCTTGTGGCTTTCACCATCATAACCAAGCTTCAACACATCATGGGTGGGCGCGGTCATGGTCCAATCGTCGTTGCCAATGATACGTCCGTTGTCATAGTCCAGTTCCTGACGGCCAATTTTCGCGAAAAAGCCGTTTTTCGACTGTAGGTTGGCCCAGCCTTCGTAAAGGCTAATGGTGGCAGCCCCTTGTCCCCAAATGCCGGAGAACTGAGGGGAGAGCTTCACCTCCAACCAGGAGCGCTTGTAATCTGCAGTGATGCGGTATTTGCCCAATATGAATTGCGACCTGCGGTACTTGTCGAGGCTGTCGGCCTTGAAACCGCCCGCACGTAACTCACCACGGGTCACCAATTGGGCATCCAAACTGAATTCATTGGTCTTCTCGGTTTGTGCATAGAGTCCCATCGCAGTCATCAAGATGATGAATGTGAAGACATGTCTTAAATTATTGGCTTTCATTTTGATAACTTCATTCGATGGTAAAGATGTCAATAAATCCAGTTGCTTTGAAGATGTCGGTGATTTCCTCATTGAGGTTCTTTAAAACGAGTTTGTTGCCGTTGGCTTTGGCGTTTTTCTGTAATCCGAGCAGGATACGCAATCCACTGGATGCAATGTATTCCAATTTGGAACAATCGATAAGTATGTCTTTTCCTGTGACTTTGTGCAAAGCTTGCAGTTGTTGGTCGACTTCGATGGCGCTGGCAGTGTCGAGCTCACCTTCTAATGTGACTATATAGCCACTGTTCACTTCATTAACGGTTGTTTTCATGGTTGATGTTTTTTATTAATGTTAATATATTTTTTCCTTCTTTACGTTCGTAATTAATGCTGTCTAACATATTGCGCACCAGAAAGATTCCCAATCCTCCGATGGGACGCTCATCCAGAGAGAGTGTGGTATCGGCTTTGCTGGCCTCGGTGGGGTCGAACTCAGCACCTGAATCAATGAGGATGAATCGTAGTTGGGATGCGTCTGCTTCGGCTTTGATTTCCACAGTACCTTCTGTGTTGGCGGGATAGGCGTACTCCATGATGTTGACTACGGCCTCTTCAACTGCTAGTTTGATTTGATGTGCCATTTCGTGATTCAGTTGAAGGGCTTGGGTCGCAGATCGTGTGAATTCGTTGAGCTGACCGATTTGGCGAACGTCGTTTTTCAGTGTGATGGATTGTTGCAATATGAGCTCTTTCTCATAGCGTGTGTATTTGACAGCCAACATTGTCAGATCATCGCTTTGTTCAGCTTTGTCCACAAAGGCTTTGACGCTTTCATTTACTTTTTTGATAGTCTGTTCTGTCGACAGGGAGGTGCAATTGGTCAGCGTGGCGGTGGTACGCTCCAAGCCAAACAGTTTGCGTTTATCGTTCATTGCTTCGGTCAGGCCGTCGGTGTAGAGGAAGAGTGTCTCGTTGGGCATCAGCGTCGTCTCTTGCGTCATGTAGCGGTAGTTGTCCATCACGCCTAAAGGCAGGTTGGCGTTGACGGGGAATCGTTTGAGCGACTGGCCGATGACCCAAGGTGCATCGTGTCCTGCATTACAATAACGCAGTCGGCCAGTGGGGAGATCGAGCACGCCGATGAACATGGTGAGGAACATGTTGTGTTCGTTGTTTCGGCATGCGGCTTCGTTTAGGGTGCGCATGATGCGTGCTGGGTCGCTATCGTGGCCCGATGCCGATCGGAACAGCGTGATGCCCGACGACATGATGAGGGCTGCAGGTACGCCTTTGCCGCTGACATCACCTATGCAGAAATACAGCTTCTCGTCTCTGATAAAGAAGTCGAAGAGATCGCCGCCCACCATTTTGGCGGGTTCCAACATGCCATAGATGTCGATGTCATCGCGTTCAGGAAAAGGGGGATAAGTCTTGGGTAGCATCTCCATCTGTATGCTGCGGGCGACGTTGAGCTCACTGTTGAGGTGCTCGCTTTCCACTTCGGCCTTCTGGAGTTTGTTGATGTTCGATGCCGAGCGATGGAGGATGAAAGCCATCACCAGCAAGCCTGCCAGCATTAGCAACATGATGCGAAGTTGCAGTTTGAGGAGGGGTTCAAACACCTCGTCGTCGTAATTGACCACGGCGATATGCCAACGGTCCATGGTCTTGGGGGTAAAATAATACACCGTTCCTTCGGAATGGTCTTCCCAGTCGATGAATGAAAGCTGTGTGATGCGCCCTGAAACGCTGGTTGTGCGTTTGACGGTGCTGTCGTTTATCAAGGTCATGATTTGCTCCACGTCCTTATGCCTGTTCTTGCTAACGGGACCGCAAATCAGTTTGCCCTCACCTGAGAGTAGGAGGTTATATGAAGAGGGGAACATGTGCTGCCTGTTCAGCGTGTAGCTTAGCAGGGTCGCCGAGATGTCCACGGCAATTGCGGCCACCGCGCGTTCTGTCTCGTCGTGGATGGGGCAGGTGTAGGTAATCAAGGTGATCGCTGGGTTTTCTGGGTCGGGGTAGGGCTCACTCCAATAGGACTGGTCGTTGTTCACCGTGTTGAGAAACAGGTCGCGTTGGCTATAGTCGTGGTCTTCCGAAGCCAGTTGGGTGGTGATGAGTGTCGAGTCGCGTCGGACGGTATAAGGCTCGAAGAGGCGTCCTTTTTCAGGATAGTAGTCGGGGGTCATAGCCATGCTGCAGCCGACAATGGCGCTGTTGTATTCGACGATCCTTTGTGTGAGGGAGAACAACGAGTCGGGAAACGGCAGCAACTGCTCAGCCTCCCATACGTGGTTTTGCAAGGCTGTTTTCACCGAGGTCAAAGTATCGTCTAAGGTCAAAGACTTCACAAACAACTCCATCTCGGCATGGCGTTCCAAACTCTTCTCCATTTCACGACGGACATCGTAAAATTGGATGACTGCAATCAGTAGCATCAATGCCGCCGCCGTGATGAGGATGGCTATTTGCGAGGTTCTAGTTGCCGATATCTTAGGATTTTTCATACAGCCCGAGTGGATATAAACTACAAAGATAATAAATAATATTAATAGTTGCTGATATTTATTTATAGGGAAAAGAAAAAAATCTTTCGGGGAACTCGCTTTATTTGAAAAAATGATTAGATTTACGGCAAAAATTATGATTAAAAATTAATCAAATTATGGAACGGACGGTGTTGCATCTGGATTTGGACACGTTTTTTGTGTCGGTGGAACGGCTGATTAACCCTCAGTTGGAGGGCAAGCCGGTAATAGTGGGAGGCATGGGCGACCGAGGGGTGGTGTCGACGTGCAGTTACGAGGCGCGGCGCTTCGGGGTGCACTCGGCCATGCCGATGCGAATGGCGAAACGGCTGTGCGCTCAGGCGGTGTTCATCCGTGGCGATATGGAGCTCTATAGCCGTTATTCGCGCCTGGTGACGGACATCATCGCCGATGCGGCGCCCGTTTACGAAAAGATGTCGATTGATGAGCATTACCTTGACCTCACAGGGATGGACCGCTTCCACGACTGTCAGCTGTGGTCGCACGAGCTGCGGCAAAAAATCATCCGTGAGACAGGACTGCCCATTTCGTTTGGCCTCTCGGAGAATAAGACGGTGGCCAAGATCGCCACGGGTGAGGCCAAGCCTAACGGTGAAAAACAGGTTCCCATACCTTACATCAACAGCTTCCTTGATCCGCTTTCGATCAACAAGATTCCGATGGTGGGCGAGAAGACCTACGCGCTGCTGAGCTCGATGGGGGTGGAGCTTATCGGCACGTTGCGTTGCATCCCGCCAGAGGCGATGGAGCAGGTATTAGGTAAACACGGCATCGACATCTGGAAGAAAGCCAACGGGCACGACAGCACGCCGGTGTGTCCCTATCAGGAACGGAAGTCGATCAGCAAGGAACATACCTTTGAGCAGGACACTATCGATGTGGCGGGTGTCCGCCATTGCCTGTCGCACATGGTGGAGAGCCTGGGTTTCGACTTGCGATCGCAGCATAAGCTGACGGGCTGTGTGACGGTGAAGATCCGCTATGCCGACTTCAACACGCACGACATGCAGCAGCGCATCCCTTACACCGCCTTCGACCATGTGTTGCGCCAAATTGTCAACGGTGTTTTTGACCGACTCTACAATCGCCGATTGATGATCCGTTTGGTGGGTGTTCGCTTGAGTGAATTGGTCAACGGCATGCCGCAGCTGAACCTGTTTGACGACGATATCGAGTTGACGCAACTCTACGCCGCGATGGATAAGATCAAACGGCGGTTTGGAGAAAAAGCCATCCATCATAGCTAACTTTTATCTTTTATCTTTTATCTTGCTCGCCACCCATTCATATAATAGCCTGTGCTACGGCACGATGCCCATTCAAGACCTCGTGGGTAGGGCAGCGGCATTGGGGTATCAAACCCTGCCGCTGACTGACATCAACACGACGATGGGGGCCGCTGACTTTGTGGTGGAATGTCGGCGAAATGGGATCAAGCCGGTGATGGGAGTGGAGGTGCGTAACGGCAATGAACTGATGTATTGGGCCTTGGCTCGAAACAACGCAGGCTTCGCCGAGATCAACCGATTTCTGACACAACACAACCTCAATAAACAACCGTATCCTACGGTAGCACCCGAATGGGAGAACACCTACGTGCTGTATCCCTTTGGGAAGCGGAAACCGGCGCAACTTAAAGAAAATGAATTTCTTGGAGTGCGTTTCTCGCAACTCACCAAGATGTTCCGTCAGGAATCGTTCGAGAAGCTGGTGGCCCTACAACCTGTCACCTTCGCCGAAGCTGATGACTATGAACTGCATCGGCAGCTGCGGGCCATCGACGAGAATGTGGTGATCACTTGCATCGATCCTGCTTCCTGTGCCGCTCCTGACGAGATTTTGCTCCCGATGGAACGTGTGAAAACAACCTACGCGCTCTATCCGCAACTCATTGAGAATGCTGAGCGCCTTTTGGCTGACTGTGAAATCAATCTTGACGATAGCCCGAAGAATAAACGCAGCTTCACCGGCAACGTGTATGACGATCGTGAGCTACTGCGCAAGTTGGCTTTTGACGGGATGATTTACCGTTACGGAAAGACCAACAAAACGGCTTACCGACGTGTGGAAAAAGAACTCGAGATCATCGAGAAGATGGGCTTTTGTGCTTATTTCCTTATCGCTTGGGATATTGTGCGTTTTGCCATCTCGCAAGGCTTCTACCACGTGGGCAGGGGTAGTGGTGCCAATAGTGTAGTGGCCTATTGCTTAAAGATCACGGATGTCGACCCCATAGAGCTGGACTTGTACTTTGAGCGATTCCTCAACCCCAAGCGAAGCAGTCCGCCCGACTTCGACCTCGACTTCTCTTGGAAGGATCGCAATCGTGTCATCGAGCATATCTTTAAGAAATATGGCTCCGATCATGTGGCTTTGCTTGGCGCCACGGTCACGTTTCAGGACGCTTCGGTGGAGCGGATCCGCGACTTCCCGCACTACCGTTCCATCCATGCCGGCGGCGTACTGATCACCGAGGAGCCCATCACCAATTACACTGCCCTTGATATGCCGCCCAAAGGCTTCCCAACAACGCAATACGACATGTATTCAGCTGAGAAGTTAGGCTTGGTGAAGATTGATATCCTCAGCCAGCGGGGCATCGCTCACATTCGTGACGCGAAGGAGTTGGCGGAGCGTAACCACGGTGTGCACATCGACATCCACCAGGTGGAGGCGCTGAAAGAGGATGCCTTGGTGAAACAGCAGTTGCTGAAGGCTGAGACCTGCGGCTGTTTCTACATTGAGAGTCCGGCGATGCGTGGGCTGTTGAGGAAATTGAGGTGCTCCGACTACAAGACCTTGGTGGCAGCCAGCTCCATCATCCGTCCCGGAGTGGCGCGGTCGGGCATGATGCGCGAATACATCCAACGGTTTCATCATCCCGATACGGTGGACTATAAACATCCCCTCCTCAAAAAGCTGTTAGAGGATACCTACGGCGTGATGATCTACCAGGAGGACGTGCTCAAGGTGGGACATTATTTTGCGGGCTTGGATTTGGCAGAGGCTGATGTGTTGCGCCGTATGATGGGGCACAAGATGCGTGACAAGTCGGAGTTTGAGCAGGTGACAAAACGCTTCTTCGACAACTGCAGGGCCAAGGGCTATCCCGATGCGTTGGTGCAGGAGCTCTGGCGGCAGATCGAGTCGTTTTCAGGCTATTCGTTCTCGAAGGCGCACTCTGCCTCGTATGCCGTGGAGAGCTACCAGAGCCTCTATCTGAAAAGTCACTACCCATTGGAGTTTCAGGTGTCGGTGATCAACAACTTCGGCGGGTTTTACCGGTCGTGGTTTTATTTTAATGAGGCGCGGCGCATGGGTGCCAAGGTGCATCTGCCCTGCGTCAACCACAGCGAATACCTCGCCACGCTCGAAGGCAAGACCATCTATATGGGATTCGTGTTCCTGCAAGGCATCGAACAGCATTTTGTGGAGTGTTTCGTGGCTGAGCGTAAGGCCAACGGCCCGTTTGCCGATTTGGACGACTTCATCACAAGGGTGAGCTTCCATAAGGATCAGTTGGTGCTGCTCATCCGAGGCGGTGCGTTCGACTTTATGAAAAAGAGTAGGGCTGAGCTGTTGTGGCGGGCGCATCTGCATCAGCGTGATTTTGAGCTCCCTGAATTCAATACCAATGCTCTACGGAACGCTTACGATGAAATCGAATTGTATGGCTTCCCCATTACGTTGACCTGGTTCGATTTGCTGGAAACCAAGTTCCGTGGCGAGCTGATGGCTTGCCAAATGCTGCAGTTCGTAGGGCGTCGTTTTAGGATGTTGGGGAAGTTGGTCACGATCAAATACGTGCATACTTGCAAGGGCGATCCGATGGCGATGGCAACTTTCGTTGATGCCACTGGCGAGGCTTTCGACACGGTGCATTTCCCGCAAGCCTATAAAGCTTATCCCTTTCAAGGTGACGGCGTTTATCTGCTGTTGGGCGTGGTTACTGAGGAGTTCGGACAACCTTCCCTGCAGGTGGAAAAAATGGCGAAAATGCCCTACAAGCCAAGAAAATAACGTATCTTTGCACCCCCATGAAAAAAGTGCTTTCCATACTGCTGTTGCTCGTCGCGACGATGAGTCTCTTCGGTCAAACAGGCCGTGTGACAGGTGTCGTGCGTGATGCCGATTCAGGCGAGACCCTGATTGGCGTGGCCGTGTATGAGCCTACGCTGAAAAAGGGCGTCACTACCAACGAGAAAGGCAAGTATGAGTTGGTACTCCCCGAAGGCAATCACCATCTGCAGTTTTCGTATGTGGGTTTTAAGACCTTCGAAACCAACGTGACGATAGGGCAGAAGCCTAAAACGTTGAATGTGAAGCTACAACCTGAGTTGACCGAACTCTCGGAAGTGGAGATCACAGGCCAAAAGTCTGATCGTAACGTCAGCGAGATGGCAATGAGCGTGCAACGGCTCGACATGATCACCATCAAGAAGATTCCAGCGCTGATGGGTGAGGTGGACGTCATCAAGACCATCCAGCTGTTACCGGGTGTACAGGCTGCTTCGGAAGGCTCGTCAGGATTCAGCGTACGTGGCGGCAGTACCGACCAAAACCTGATCCTGCTCGACGACGCCCCTATCTACAACGCCTCCCATTTCCTCGGTTTCTTCTCGGTGTTCAACAACGACGTGGTGAAAGAAGCCCAACTCTACAAAGGTGATATCCCGGCTAACTATGGAGGCCGTCTCGCATCGGTGCTCGATGTGCAGACCAAGGATGAAATGCCCAAGAAATTCTCGGGTCAAGGTGGCATAGGACTGGTGACCAGCCGCTTGTCGCTTGAGACACCGCTGTTCAACCAGCAGACTTCGGTCATGCTGGGCGGTAGGACTACATACGCAGGACTGGTGATCCCATTCATGGGGGAGGAGGTCAAAGGATCCAATATCTATTTTTATGACCTGAACGCTAAGGTGACGCAACGCATCAACAACAATAACAGGCTTTTTCTGTCGGCCTATATGGGTAAAGACAAGTTCAAGGTGAGCAATATGATGGGACTGGGCTATGGCAATGCCAGCGCTACCTTGAAGTGGAACCACATCTTCGGTAAACGCCTGACCTCAAATCTCATCCTGCTTGGGTCGAAATACAATTATGATATCGATATCTGGATGGATCCATACAATTTTTCGTTAGGCGCAGGATCGAAGAGTGCACAGCTCAAGTACGATTTCGTGATGCTATGGAACGACCAGCACACTTCGAAATGGGGACTTTCCAGTGGAATCCTCTCATATAGCCAAGGCGAGCTTGTGGATCATGGTGGCGCATTGTCGCAATACCTGAGCCTTGATAGCATCACTTCGGTGACCCGAAAAGGTTTGGAACATGCACTTTACTTCACCCACGACTACATGCTAAGTCCATCGTTCTCGATGCGTCTCGGGCTGAGGCTTTCCTGCTTCCAAAACATTGGCGCTGAAGATTTCTATGTGTTTGACGATGCCTATCAGGTGTCTGACACCATTCATTATAAAAAAGGTGAGGTTTTCAATACCGAGATTCATCCTGAGCCAAGAGTGGCAGCCATGTTCCGCATAGATGAGGTGTCGTCGGTGAAAGCCTCGTATTCGCGTACCTTCCAGTATGCGCAGGTGGCATCGGCGGCAACGGGTGGACTGCCGTTTGACGTGTGGTTCCCGGTGAGTCCCAACGTGAAGGCGCAACGCTGCGACCAATACGCCGTGGGCTATTTCCGTAATTTCGATCATGATGCCATCGAGACTTCGGTGGAGCTGTATTACAAGGACTTGGATCACGTGATCGACTTCAAGGATAATGCACAGACTTACGGCAATGTTTTGATTGACGGTGAGTTACGCTTTGGCAAAGGCCGCTCTTACGGAGTAGAATTCTTGATCAGAAAGAACACGGGCAAACTGACAGGTTGGATCTCGTACACTTATGCGAGGTCGTTCCGAACCATAGAAGGCGTTAACTTCGGCAAGGAATACCGCTCTCCCTACGATCGTCCGCACAATTTCGTCATTGTGGCCAACTACAACATCACTCCGAAGCTGAGCGTGGCCGCCAACTGGATCTATAACACAGGCCAGCCGGTGACGTATCCATACGGGCAGTACACCATCGGCGGCGTCACATACGCTATCTACAACGGTAGCCGAAACGAAAGCCGTTACCCAGCCTATCACCGCATGGATGTGTCGCTCACCTGGCAGTTGCCAGATCGCAAGTGGAAGCGTTGGAACAGCGAGCTGAACGTCTCGGTGTACAACGTTTATGCCCATCACAATACCTGGGCCGTTACTTTCACTCAGGATGGCGATGGTGGCGTGAAAACCGAGCGGATGTACCTCTTTTCAGCAGTGCCATCCATTTCCTATCAATTTAAATTTTAAACGCCATGAAGAAGTTGTTCATACCGATACTGTTGATTTTCACGATGCTCTCGTGCCGTGAGGATTTCGTTATCGACCTGGAGGAAGGCAGTCCGATGATTGGCGTTGAGGGCTCGTTCACCGATGAGTTTAAAAGGCATGAGGTGATTTTGAGCTATACGGCCGACTTCTACAATGCCGATGAAATCAAGATGGTCACAGGAGCTAAGGTCGCTGTTACCGATGGGGTGGACACTATCCCTTATCTGGAGCAGAAAGATCAACCAGGGCATTATCTCACTGATTCCGTGGCAGGGCATAAAAACACCATGTATAAACTGTTGGTGGAAGTGCCCGATGAAACCGAAGGCGTCAAGCTGTTGTTTGCCGAATGTTACATGAACGAAAACGTGGAGGAGATTGATTCCATTGTTTTGAAGAACAACCCTTCGTATGCGTGGATGCCGATGATGGACACGATTTATTTCCTGTATCCGTATTTCCAGAGCTTACCTGATCCGACTATCGTTTACTTGATTAATGTTTATGAAGACGGCGTCCCGCAAAATGACACCTTGTTGGATGCGAATACCATTCCGATGGCGGGCTATGCCGGCTATTATGTCAATGGTCCGGAGATGTTGGAGGACAACATGGAGATACCAGTGTGCATGATCACAGAGAGCGAGTTAACCGACGGAAAAGTGATCCGTCTTGACCTGTTGAGCATCCCTCCCGACTACATGATGTTTCTTTATAGCGTAAAGCTGTCGATGGGTAACAACCCGATGATGGGTCCGCCTTCTAACGTCATGACGAATATTCAGCCTGCAGGTGAGGCTGTCGGTTTCTTCTATGCCGCTTCAGTGGTCTCGAAGGAGTTGATTTATCATCCGAAGGAATAAAAAAAGCCGCTCCAATCGGAACGGCTTTTTTACATTCATTAAAACTTATAGATATTTATGCTTCTTTCACGTTGTCCATGCCAACCTGGACGGCTTGCATGTTCAGCGGGATGAGCTTGTGGGCGCGCTCTGGCAAGCTGTGACGCAGACCCTCTTCGACGTTCTTGTTGTCGATGATGGGACGGAGCTTCAGGAAAGCACCCAGGATGATCATGTTGAACACCTTGCTGTTACCCATGTCGGAGGCGAGTTGTGCG
>JAEEGJ010020917.1_pt1 | contig 14159 bp, 11 predicted proteins | sample 8958761 | NCBI WGS metagenome assembly JAEEGJ01 (sample SAMN16246546, study PRJNA631951) | gut metagenome | biome: gut microbiome; feature: rumen; material: RS-attached | host: Bos | place: Iran: Karaj | collected 2018-10 | reverse complement strand
GGCAAATCATCCCGAATGTAAGGATATGGCAATTACAGGTTATTGGGGGACAAGACATTGTGACTTCGAACTCTACCGTTGGTGCTTCATGCTGACGCGCCATTACTGCATAGAAGGCAAGAAGACCATGCTGTCGGACGAATATGGTTTTTCATACTCTCCTGGCCACATCGTCAACGGCGATTTCGTCGATGGTTTGCAGAATTGGAAAGCCGTCGGCAACGTGACGACAGGCAAGATGGATGAATATGCGCATAAGAGCCAAGACCGCTGGAGTGCGCCGCGCGGTGTCGGCGACACGTTCGCCATTCTGACGAAAGAAGGTGACGAGACGAGTTCCGTTTCGCAAATTGCAAAAGGCTTCACGCTCGGCAGATATTACTGCCTGCAATTTGCAGTGGTAGATTACAACGAGTTGAAGGAGAACAAGTTCAATCCGCATCGCATCGGCGTTGATGTCACGTTGAGTGATGGTGCAGAGATCGATGCCGCGCAGTCGTGGGTGCATGTGGACAAGCGTGAATATGGTCAGTACAAACACAACAACCATGTTCCGAAATGCAATCTGCACCATGTGGTGTTCAAGGCAACAAAGCCTGAAATCACGGTCACTATTAATAACGGAAAAGCCGCCAAAGGCGAAGCCGCCGCCGTTAATTACGTCATGCTGAATCCGTTTTTGACGGAGAGGTAGCAAGGGCGTCCCGCCCTTGACAAGGCCGAGACGGCCTTGCTACCCCCATGCTAAATCCGTTCTTGATGGAGAGGTAGCAAGGGCGTCCCGCGTGCGCGCGACGGCTTCCGCCGTCGGCACTGGACAGGATTTGTTTGCTCATAAATACAAATAATCATTCAGCACGGGCTGGAGGCCGCCGTTCTGCATGTCGCGGTACATCGTCTTGATGCTGCGGCCGTCCTGTATTTCGAACTGTTCGTCGCCTGTGTCCTTTTCCTCTGTGCCCGTGTATTTCGCTTCGTGGTCGCCGATGCCCGTGGACACGCCGGCGGAAATCTTTGTCGCGCAGATTTTTGCGATGCCGTTGCGGAACGATGCGGATTCACGACTGGAGACTGTGATGCCGACGAATGGCAGGAAAATTCGATAAGCACAGAGTATTTGGCAGAGCTCGCGTTCGCCTACGTCGCGTGGATTGATACGGCCGTTGTTGACGATTGGGCGGAGGCGCGGGCAACTGAGGCTGAGCTCCGCATGCGGATATTTGCGGTTGATGAGATAGACGTGGTATGCGGATGCAAAAGCATCTTTATGCCAATCACTTAAGCCAAGTAGAGCGGAGAATCCCGCACCACGCATACCGCCCATCAGGGCGCGTTCCTGCGCATCGAAACGATAGGGCCAAACGCGTTTGTGCCCAAGCAGATGGAGCTGTTCATATTTGACACGGTCGTATGTCTCCTGGAAGACAGTGACGTAGTCGCAGCCGCATTCATGGAGATAACAGTATTCATCTACGTTCAGCGGATAGATTTCCACGCCGATGTTGCGGAAGTACTTGCGGGCGGTTTTGACGGCGTCTCCGATGTAGGAAACATCTGATTGCAAGCGACTTTCGCCCGTGAGAATTAGGACTTCCTCCATGCCGGAGTCGGCGATGACTTTCATCTCGTGTTCGATTTCGGCGGGATTCAGCTTGCGCCGCGCGATGTTGTTGTAGCAGTTGAAGCCGCAATAGACGCAGTAGTTTTGGCAGTAGTTGGCGATGTAAAGCGGCGTGAAAAGATAGACGGTGTTGCCGAAATGGCGCTGTGTCTCCAGTTCAGCGCGGCGGGCCATTTTTTCCAGATATGGCGCGGCGGCGGGGGAGAGCAGGGCCTGAAAATCGGTGACGGTACAACGGTCGCTGGCGAGTGCACGGCGAACGTCTGCGTCCGTATAGGCTTCAGGCGAATATGCGTCCATTGCGGCGATTACGCGATCTTTGATGTCCGATTCAAGAACTTGCTGTCCAGGAAGATAGACCATGATATCCGTCCGGCTTGATGGATCATTTTCCAGACGGTGCTTTCGTTCGAGGGCGGCTGGCGGCAATTGGTCGCTGTCGATGAAATAGATTTGGTTTTCTTCGTGCATGATGATCGCTCCTTAATGAAGGAAGCCTGTGAGCGGATCGGACGCGGATGCTCCGCGCGGTAACGTGCGGCCGAGGCCTGCGAGATAGGCGGCGCGGCCGGCCTCGATGGCGTTTTTGAAGGCGGCGGCCATGGCGGGAACGTCTCCCGCGGTGGCGATGGCGGTGTTGGCCATGATGGCGGCGGAACCCATCTCCATCGCTTCGCAGGCCTGCGACGGCTTGCCGATGCCTGCATCGACGATGATCGGCAGGTCGATTTCATCGATGAGAATCTGGATGAAGGCGCGTGTTTCGAGGCCGCGATTGGAGCCGATTGGAGCAGCCAACGGCATGACGGCGGCCGCTCCCGCCTCTTGCAGACGGCGTGCGGCGTAGAGGTCGGGATACATGTAAGGCAGTACGATAAAACCTTCTTTTACAAGCATTTCTGTTGCCTTGATGGTTTCTTCGTTGTCAGGAAGGAGATATTTGGAATCGCGCATGATTTCGATTTTGACGAAATCGCCGCAGCCCATGGCACGAGCCAGACGGGCGATACGTGCGGCTTCGTCCGCATTGCGGGCTCCCGATGTATTGGGCAGAAGCGTCACGCCTTTCGGAATGTAGTCGAGCACGCTTTCGGACTGTTTTGTATTGGCGCGGCGGACGGCGAGCGTGATGATTTCCGCACCGCCCTGTTCGACGGCCGCTTTGATCAGCTTGAGGTCGTATTTGCCTGAACCGAGAATGAAACGGCTGTGGAATTCATGTCCACTGAGTTTGAAAACATCTTGCATTGTTGTAATCTCCTATTGTAGAATGAGTTGAAGTACTTGATTGGCTTGATGGCCTGCACAGACGGCGACACGCGGTGCCATGAGGCCCGTCATGCCGCCAGCCGCTGTATGACCGTCGCCGCAGACATAAAGACGGCGCATTGGATGTGTTGTACGGATATCGTTGGTGTCATCGTAACCCGCCATTCCGACGCCGCTTACGATGGTCGTCTGCGGGCATTCCGCCAACAGTGTGCGAACGAGCATGGCTTTATTTTCAGGGCGGTCGAATGCCTCACAGACGATGGGCCAGTCACGGAAGAGGTCGGCGGCATTCTCTGGCGTGACGGTTTCACAGATGGTTTCGACATCCAGATACGGATTAATATCGTTGAGAATGTCGCGAATGGCATCTGTCTTGAATCGCCCAAGATGCGGAATGCCATACATTTGGCGATTGAGATTGGTGACATCGACTTTGTCGAAATCGACCAATTTCAGATGGCCGACGCCGCTTCGTGCGAGCATGACGGCAATATTCGAGCCAAGGCCGCCAAGCCCCGCGACGGCGACGCGAGCCGCTTGTAGTTTCGCCTTGATTTCGGGCGCAAAACGTGCGTCGAACGCGCGATCCAATTCGCTCTTGTCAATCATGGTCAGCCCCCTTGGACGAATTGCACGATTTCCAGTGAATCGCCGTCTTTGAGAATCGTTTTCTCAAAGTCCTTCAATGGAATGATTTCCAGATTCAGCTCGACGGCGACGCGCTTTGCGTCAAAACCAGCCTCCTGGAGGTATGTTGCGAGGCTTTTGCCTGCGGCATCGACCTTTTCTCCGTTGATTGTCAGCATGATATGGCTCCTAAAAAGCGCAAAAGCCGCCACGAAAGAAATCATACCCGTGGTGGTATGCCCCTTCGCAACGGCTTTCGTTGGTCAATTAAAATGTAAACAATAATAATATAATCGTGAAAGGCGTTTTGGGCAAGAAGGTCTAGAAAAAACATTGTTCACATGGCGCAAAAAATCAAGGGCGGTATATAGTAGCTTGTTGTCAATGAGTTGTTTTAACACGTAGAAGGCATTGGAAATGAGACTGAAACTGATTGCATGCAAGGCGCTTTACAGGGAATTGGCGTATGTCACGGCTCTGTCGGAGAATATCGTCGATGTGACATGGATGCGGCAGGGCTATCATGAACGACCCGAACAGCTTCGCGAACTGTTGCAGAAGGAGATCGACACCGTGGAAGAGGGTGTCGATAGCCATACCAACAAAATCTGCGAGCGCGGCGAAGGCTGCGGCGTTGCAGGGGATTTCGATGCTATTCTGCTTGGCTACGGACTTTGCTCCAATGCCGTGACGGGAATCTGCGCGAAAAAACATCGGCTTGTCATCCCGAAGGCCCATGACTGCATCACGTTCTTCTTGGGAAGCAAGGAAAAATACGCGTCCTATTTCCAGTCGATCCCCGGATGTTATTGGTTTACAGCAAGTTGGATTGAAAACACGAACATGCCCGGTGAGGAGAGTTGGAAGCGGATGACACAGGTCTTCAAAGACAGAGGGTATGACGATGAGACAATCGAATATCTGCTGACGGAGTCTGGCGGCCTGAACAACTACAGCAACATCGGTTACATCCGCATGCCGTTCATCGACAGGCCTTTATATCGCAAAGTTTCAGAAGATGCCGCCAAGTTCTTCAAATGGAATTTCAATGAAATCGAAGGCGATTTGTCATTGATGGAGCGTTTCATCGCAGGCGATTGGGATGAAAAGGATTTTCTTGTGTTGGAGCCCGGCGAAACCGCCGCGCAGTCGTATGACGATGATATCATTAAAAAGGCAACTCCTTCTAAATAAATGAGATAGAATCACGAATGGACACGAATGAACACGAATGCCTCGCCGCCGTGGCCGACAACAGGCGAAGGCTTTTGTTGTTAATAATGGCATCTGAATGCTAAAACTGCAACGGCCTCCGGCGGCTCGGCGGTTTCAATGCGCTTCGCGTGGGAAGTTATCTGCGAAAAAACAAAAAAAGAACGAAAGCATAGCATGTTGATAAAGAGGAGGAAATATGAATAAATGGTTGCTGGCTTTGATGATAAGCTGTTGGACCGTAGTCGCTATCGGCGGTTGGGAGTTTTCACCGCCGATTACGGATAGCGATCCGCATGTGGTTGAACTGACGATTACTCCGAAAAACATTGCGATGGTCGGCGACAGCGTGGATTGGTTGCGGCTGAAGGACAACAAAGGCGAAATCGTCCCGTATCATGTGGAAGAAAAGACGGAAGCGGTTTTCAGCGATGAACGAGTGGTTGTTCCGAGCAACGTAACGCAGGTTCGGTCGCTTGATGGCGGTGAGTTGGAGATTCTTTGTGAAATCGCTGAGCAGACGCCTGTTCCAGAAAATGTCCATGTCCGTTTCATCACGTCACAACGGGATTTCGAACAGCAAGTAAAAGTTTTTGGCGAGAAGGCGGGAGAATGGAAATCGTTGCTGGACAATGGTTTCATCTTCGACAGCAGTCGCCATATGAATGTGCGAAATCTAGATGTGGCGTTTGCGACGGCGGGATGCCGTCGCTTCCGTCTGTTGCTGTCTCATGCGACGTTTGAACATCGGAATGCATTGAAAAACGTTTACACGAAGGAATTTGCGGATGGTGGAACGGAACGGGCGGAAAGCACGGCGGCTGTCGAACAGCCCTTCAAAATGGAGCGGATTGAGCTGTGGACGGTGAAACGTGTGGAAAGCGGCAGGCAGACGAAACTTGTGAATGGCTTCATGTATTCCATGATTAAGGATGACAGTCGTCCTGACTGGGAGATTATTTATCTCGAACCGGATGTCTATCCAATCAACGGTGTGGTTATTGAAACGCAGGATCCAGATTTGAATTTCAGTCGCAACGTCTCTATTGCCAATAGATTGAATGACAAAGAGGAACAATTCCTGTGTGATGCCGTGATCCATCGAATCAAGGTGAACGGCTTTTTTGAAGAGAAGACGACTGTTCTTTTTCCCCCTGTTACGCAGGGAAGTGTCATTCTGAGGATTTACCATGGCGACAATCCGTGGTTGTCGATTAAGGAGTTTACGCCATTGAATCCGGAATACAGCCTTCAATTCGTGGCACGAGCGGACAAAATGCCATATCATCTGACGGCAGAAATCAGCGGAAAGAAGCCAAAATACGATGTTTCCGACATATTGTCATTGGCCGGTGGAAAGGTGGATTCGTTGAAAATGAGTCTGGACAATTCCATGTTCAAGCGTGAAGATTTCGATCGGGCTGAATATCGTAGAAAGAAGCCATTGGAGAAGCATACTCGCCGTGGAATGGTCGTCGCCGCATTGGTTGTGGTCGTCATCGCGATGGGCTTTGCCCTGCTGAACGTTTTGAAGCAGGAGAATTGAAGTAATTACGTAAACATATCGAAAAACGTTGGAAAATGCCTCTTGAAGTCTTTCTTTTTCACATTATATTGACTGTTATGATGCTGTTATGATTTTGACAAAGAGACTGGAGACCCATCATGGAACCTGTGCTGGAAGCGGCGCATTTCCAATTGACTAGACATTGCAACCTCCGTTGCCGTTTCTGCGGGCAGGCGCGAGGCGTGGCCGCTGGTCATGGCAATGACGACCTGCCGGTTGCATTCTGGCTGGATGTCGCAGAACAGCTGAAGGCGATGAGTCCGCTACCGTCGCCGACGGTGACGTTGTGGGGCGGCGAGCCATTGATGTATTCGCATTTTGACGAATTGGCGAAGTCACTGAAAGAAAAAGGCTTCCGTCTTGGATTGATTACCAATGGCACGCTGATCGACCGACATTTGGAGGCGGTCTCCCTAATGGATGACATCCATATTTCGATTGATGGACGTGAAGAATTGAATGACGCTGTTCGCGGCGCTGGAACGTTTACGAAAATTAAACGGAATCTGGAGCTGTTGCGGCCATTTCATGGCCATTTGTACTGCCTTGTGACGATTTCGGATCAGAATGTGGATGAATTGGCGGAGATTCCGAACCAATTGTCGGAACTGCGGCCGGATGCCGTCACGATGGGCCAATTGATTTATTTAACTAGCGATGAAATAGCGGCTTATCGCCAATATAGTCGCGAATATTTTGGCAGTGATGCAACAGAAATGGAAGGATGGCGGCGTGATGATGACCACGATTATTTGCAACGATTGTCACAAAGCGTAACGGAATTTCATCATCGTAAGTATATGATACCAGCCTCCTTCACGCCACATACGCGGCAGAAGGCATGTTGTCGGCAGCCGTGGAAGCGGATTCATGTGCGGCATGACGGCGAGGTTGGTTTCTGCACAGATTTTTTCAGTTTCAGCGCAGGTAATTTGCGTGAGAAGTCATTAAAGGAAATATTCTTAGGGAAACGGGCGGATTTGTTCCGCAAGGCCGTTTCCGATGGATGTTTGAGCATTTGCGACCATTGTCCATGGCGTTTGCAATAATGGAGGAAAGTATGCGTAAGACATTTCAAATCAGGCATTTTCTCATTGGTGAAATCTATCGCGCGGGAACATCATCTGTGAAATTGCCGTCGGTTCGGGAACTGGCGCGACGATTTTCTGTTGCGCCATGCACGGTGTCGGCGGTGACAGCGGAGCTGATCCGCGACGGATGGCTACGTTCACGGCCTGGTCTGGGCATTTTCACGAATCCGGAAAAAATTGCAGATGACGCGGAGGCGGGGCTGATCGGCGTACTGAATGGCGACGGCTGCCTATATTATTTCAATCGTGACGTGTTCGATTCGTTTACAGCGATCGGACGACATATTTTGTCTCGTAAGTTCAACTTCCGCAATATCTTGCTGGATAGCTCAGATCCCGACGAGATGGTGAAGGAAATCAGCCAACAGCCGCTTCGCGGATTGATCTGGAATGCGGGAACTGTTGTCGTTTCAGAAGAAATCGCCATTCGTCTGAAGAGAAGCGGCCTGCCGCTCGTGGCGGATTGTCCACATTGGGACCGAGTTGATGTCGTCTGCAGCGATTACAGCGTGCTTGGCAACTCATGGGCGGACTGTTTTCGAAAGAATCCATCCAAACGACCGCTGTTCTATCTGCCTGAATGGCACTGTCTTCAGTTGATGCCATGGATTCCGAAAGAATTGGTTGATATCGTCCATCCGGGGCAGGAAAGCCCCGCCAAGAAGTACGACATCATCGTGACGGACGCGGCGCATCATCGGCAGATACAGGCCCTCCAGCCGTCAGCGGAAGTTTTTGACTGGAATGTCCATCGCGGCATCCATTGGGTTCCAGATTATAGAAGCATTGCGGATGGCTTGATGGATCGTCTGCTCCGCCTTATGAAATACGATGACGAGAGAAAGTTTATCGAAAAAACATTCATCCAATTGAAAGAGAGTCGCTAACGTCATGCAATATTCTTTTGTGAATAACAACTCATTGAGATGTGTTGCCATCGGTATGGCGATGCTGGCAGTCTGTTCTGCTATGGCGAAACAAGCGAATGTACAAGAGTATCGCCTTGATTCATCGGGAGTTGTGACGATTGGTGATGGTATCCAATTGGATTTGCGGGCGTATCCAAAAGACTGGAAAGGGCATTCCGCCATGTCTGTCGGTCATGTTTCGCCTGATTCTCAGTTGCTTACGTCACATTGGGAACTTGTGAAAGACAAGAAGACTTATGGAAATGGATTGACGGTGATTCGTCAGATGAAAAAGGATCGAACGGAAGTCCGTATGAATGTGACAATGACGGAATATCTTCCAACAGAAGGTCTTGTTGTTTCCATTACGGTTCCGGAAAAGGTCATTATCGGCGGCATGTTCCAAGACGACAAAGGAAATCGCGGAGATGTGCCGCAGGAATACAGTATTCTTTCATTGTATTTGGATACGCCACGGCGATTTTCGTTTACACTACCTGAAGCAAAACGAAAATTAGGTTTTGAACTGCCTGAAGGAACGCGTTTCAACTTGCAGGATGACCGCCAGTGGGGGCCGACGTTTACCATGCGTATCTATTTGACAGGACCTGAGTTGCTGAAGGCCGGCAAGACATACGAAACAACGTTTGGCATAGTCGGTGAACTGCATCGCGCTGTTGCATTGCAGCCGTTTGTCATTCGCCAAAATGACGACTGGCTGCCGTTGGAATATTATAAGGATATCCAGCCGAATTCCGCCATTGATTTTTCGAAACTGCCATTTCGTGACGCGCCCGCTGGCAAGCATGGCTGGCTGAAAAACGACCACGGCCATTTTGTTTTCGAAAAGTTGCCTGGCAAGCCGCAACGTTTTTGGGGCGTCAATCTGTGTATTGAAGCGCCGTTCCTATCACACGAAGGCACGGATAAGCTTATAACACGTTTGTGCCGAGCTGGATGCAATAGCATCCGCATCCACAACTGCGAGGCCGGATTCGTGAAAGGTTCGTCGGACGGGATGTCGCTCAATGCGGATATGATGGAACGCTTCGACTATCTTTTCGCGCAGGCTAAAAAGAACGGAATCTATGTGACGACCGATCTGTATGTTTCGCGAAAGGTCCGTTGGCAAGACATTGGGTTGGAAGGCGATGGACAGATTCCGGACAATACGCTCAAGGCGTTGTTTCTAGTCTATGAACCTGCATACAAAAATTGGCAGGCGTTTGCGAAAAAACTGCTTGAACACGTCAATCCGTACACGACGTTGCGCTATGCGGACGATCCCGCCATGCCATTTATCGCACTGATTAACGAAGGCGCTTTCGCATGGAGCAGGGGGGAGATTTTTGACTTGCCAGTTACACAACAGGCTTGGAAACAATGGCTTGCGGAAAAACGCGCCAATCAGGCGGATTATGCCGCGGACGCGCCGACGGATTGCGGCGGTCAGACGATTCAGTCCCATCCCGCGTTGTTTGAGTTCATGAGCGACATGGAGGCGCGGTTCACCGCCAAGGCGACTGATTTCCTGCGGCAATTGGGCGTCAAGGCGATGCTGAGCGACTGGAACTGCGGGCCGATGCCGCGGGCGGACGCCGTCACGCGGTCGTTGGACTATGTCGATACTCATTTCTACATCGACCATCCATCGTTCATCAGTGAATCATGGGCACTTGCGAATGTCTCGCGGTCTCGGCCGGACCGTGCGGTCCGCGGCATTCCGCTGGGCGTCGCGAAACTCGCGCGGGAGGCCGGCAAGCCGTTCACGATATCCGAATGGAACTTCTGCCGTCCGAATCCATGCCGCAACGTCGGCGGACTGCTGACGGGATATTGCGCGGCGCGGCTGGACTGGGACGCCTTGTGGCGGTTCTATTATCTTGGTTTTGAGGCGGAACTGGATGACGGGACGCCATGGCTCCCGTATCTCAATCCGAACGGATATTTCCATATCACGTCCGATCCGTTCCAAATCGCCTCCGACCGCGCTGGACTGTTGTTGTTTATGAACCGAACGGCCGTGAAGGCTGGCAGTATTGCAAAAATCATGGGCCGTTTCCCGCTGTCCATTGAAGAGGGCAGTGGACGGTTCACCATCGCAACTCCCTGCACGGCAGGTGGATTCGCGTTGGACGGCGATACGCTGAAAGCCGTGCCGTTGACTGCGCATGTCCATGGCGCGGAGGCCGCTATCTGGGTGAGTTCCGTCGATTTGAAACCGCTTGCAGATTCCAGCCGAATCCTTCTGACGTTTTTGACGGATCTACAGAAAGATGGAACGCAATTCCTTGATGAAAAAGGACTTGTGCTGCAGAAGTGGGGCACGGAACGCATCGTCGTCCGCCGTGGCGTGGCCGATGTCACACTGGCGTTGCAAAACGCTGATGATTACGATGTGTGGATGTTGGAGACGGATGGCCGCCGCGCCGCAAGAATTCCGTCAACGGTTGCGGATGGAAAACTGTCGTTCACGGCATCCGTCAAAGGGCCGGACGGCAAGGCGCATTTTCTGTTTGAGATTGTAAAACGATAATTCTTATGATTTTTCATTTCAAATTAACACGAAAAAGCAAAGGACACGAACATGACCATGAAATTGAAAGGTGATGCGATCATTATGGATGCACGCAAGCATGCGGTCATCCAAAGCATTGATTTTCCGGAAGTCAATGATGAGACGATTGTTGTGAAGACGAAACGCAGCGGCGTGTCGTTCGGGACGGACATGTCGCTGTATGAAGAGCAGGCGTTTCCTGCTTCGAACTTGAGCTACCCGTTAGTGCCGAGCTATGAGGAAGTTGGAGAAGTCATCTACGTCGGCGAGAAGGCTCCGTGGAAGAACGGTGACAAGCCGTTCAAGGTCGGCGACCGCGTCATGGCGAATGAAGTCCGCCATTATCCGGGCCTGTGCGCGGCATGGGGCGGCAGCGCGGCGTACGCCGTGAAGAATCTTTACACAGCTCCCGCGCCGATGGACGAAGTCGTGGCGATTCCGGACAACGTCAGCTACGAAGAGGCGGTCGTCGCCTACTTGGGCACGGTGGCGTTGAAGGGCGTGCAGATGGTCGGCGTGAACGCGGGCGAAACGGTGATGGTCACTGGATGCGGCTGCGTCGGCTTGTCCGCCATGCAGTTGGCGCGGATCTACGGCGCGAAACGCATCATCGCGGCGGACATCCATGCGAACCGTCTTGCCCATGCGGAAAAATACGCGGATGCGTTGATCGATCTGTCGAAGACGGAGAACGCGGCGGAAGCGGTCAAACAGGCTTGCGGCGGCGGTCTGGCGGATGTCGTGATCGAATGCAGCGGCAATCCGGACGCCGTCAATCCGTTGGCGGACTATGTCCGCTATGGCGGCCGCGTCCATCTGCAAGGGCAGTATCGCGCACCCATAACCATCACGGAATACCAGCGTTGGAACTGCAGCGACCTGCGGATCTCCTGCTCCATCGCGACGAACAAAGGCTGCAAGGCCGAAGTGCTCCGCTATATCTCCGAAGGGAAGTTCGACGCGAAATTGTGGGACGAAGTCGTCGATTATCATCGCGCTCCCGAGATCTACGCGAAGATCGAGGCCGACCGCTACAAGTATCTGAAATTCATCTTCAAGTGGGAGGATTGAACATGGCGGACCATTTTTTCAGTTCATCGCCGTGGGGCTTCCGCTTCATGGAGACGTCGGACTATTGCCGTGCGTTGAAGTCATTGGGAATAGACCATTTGTGTTTTATGCTTGGGCCGCAGGACGGTTTCCCGCAGGCGCTCAAAGGTGGTTCTGCACAGGCGGAAAAATATCTCGAACTCTTTGAAAAGGAAGGTGTTTCGGCGTTGGAAGTCGCTATGTTACTGGATGGCACGGCGGACGATGTGAAGACGATTGCTGCCGTTGGCGCGACTTATCTTCGCATCTGCGAAGTTTGGGCGCACACGGAGGATGAATTCGAGCGGGTGACGAACCGCCTGCGTGAGCTTGGAAAACAAGCCGCAGATCTTGGCCTGACGGTCATTGTTGAAAATCATGGCGGCCTCATGGCCACTTCAAGTGACTGCCTGCGGTTGTTTGAAAAGATCGGTCTTGACAACGTCACGTTGAACTACGATGCGGCTAACTTCCTGCACTATGGCGGCGAAGATCCTTTGGCGGCGTTGAAGGCCACGCGTAATATCGTCGGTTTCACGCATCTGAAAAGCGTCAGTGAAACTGGCTTCCAGAAGGGCGTGTTCTGCCGAATCCGCGATGGTGTTATCGACTATCAACCCATTTTGGCTGAACTAGATATGTTCTATGCTGGTTGTTTCTGCCTCGAATATGAGAAGCCAGAGGATGTGATGGAAGGCACGGCAGATGATTTAGCTGCGCTAAATAGCTTAATGCCTAAAGCTTAAAGCCTAAAGCAAATGCGTATTTGCGATCGAGCTTCCGTGGTCCCGCAGGAGCGGGATCCTCCCAATTATGGCAATTTTTCCAATTTTACATAGTTGATGCGGAATTCGCCTGGACCGCCTTCTCGTAACAAGACCGAATAAACATCCGACGGGACACGCATCTTCTTGCATTCAATCACATAACGCCAGCCGATGTTCTCACCGGCTGGCATTTTTATGCGATTGTTGGCGTTGGCGAATGGCACGGGATTGTTCAAGACCATCGTCCATGTCGGCGCCTCCTGCCGTGTATCCAAGTCTATGGTAAAGCGGAACTTGCCACCATTCACATCCTTCCATGCTTTTTCAGGCAGAAAGATTCGTACATAGCCGCTTGGATGTTGGTAAAAACCGTCTTTCACCGTCAATGGCTTTTGGGCGGTTGGACGTTTTTGACCAATGATTTGCGCCACTTCCAATTCCTTCATTGGATCGCGGCTTTCGAAGATGAGCGCACTTTCCTTCACATCTGTAGGTGGCGTGAAATCAATTGTGATGGGGGCTCCGACTTGATCAAAAAATCCAACTGGCATGACGGAAAAACGGTATTTTTTGTCTGAATCAAAATACGCACTGGAGAAGGATTGTGAAAACGAACCTTTGCGTAAATGAGCGTCTAGATGGAATTCACTGTAGGCGTCAAGCCGTGTGATGGGATGGTAAACGCCGTCTGCATCCTGCCGTTCAACTGTGATAAAATATTTATAGGTTTCGCCGCCCTGTTTGGCTTCAGGCCATGAAAGTTTGACTGACGAAAATGGCTGATCTACAGTCAATTTCAGCGTGGCTTCCGGCGTGAAGGATGGAGCGGGCGTGTTTGCCTGCCGTATGTCGCGGCGGTATGGCGCGGTCTTCGCGTCGAAGGGCAGTGGAATAATCCACGGCTCTTTGCATTCCTTACCTGTTACGATTGAAAAACGACGATAACGTATTTTATCTGGATAAACGTCCATGACGGCGAAATCCGTGTTTTCCTTTGATGCTGGTGCCATGCCGATAAGGTATCCCCGCCAGTTATGCAGGCAGCCTGCGCTGACTTCCGTATGCGTTCCTTGCCATATAGAATTTTCATCGCGCAATGGGGCATGATTATGTCCATAGATGTGAATCACCTGCGGATATTTGCAATAGAAACTACGTAAGTCTGTGTAGGGAGAATGGATAGCAGGGCAGTGATCGAGAACAAAAATAGTCTTGTCTGGAAATTGACGGACGGTTTCCTCAAGTTTCTTTTCTTTTACAGCGGATTCAGTGAATTGGCTGAAGATAAGCACTGGATAGCCTTTGACGATTCGCAGGTCATCTGGTTCGTTCGGTACTCCCAGTTCTTGTTTCACAGCGGCAAATGTCTCCGCCGCAGGCATTTGTTCAACTCCGCCAAGAGCATCGCGACGGAGCAGATCGTGATTGGCATAGACAAAAAGTTCATC
>JAEEGJ010020916.1_pt1 | contig 14160 bp, 20 predicted proteins | sample 8958761 | NCBI WGS metagenome assembly JAEEGJ01 (sample SAMN16246546, study PRJNA631951) | gut metagenome | biome: gut microbiome; feature: rumen; material: RS-attached | host: Bos | place: Iran: Karaj | collected 2018-10 | reverse complement strand
GCCTATACCGGGCCAAGGTCGGGCTGTCCGATGCAGATCTGATGCAGGGCATGAGAAAAGGACCTTGCTACCAACAAGGTCCTGATCTCTGAAAGGAAATAAAATGATATTTTACCGATGAACAAATGTCCGGATCATGTCATCGGTGTCCCAAATGAATAAACCTACATATATTATATGCAAAACTGTTGCCGATGTAAAGTTAACAATTTGTTAATAATTTGTTAACAGTTTGTACAACACTTATTATTTCCGATTTGGTAATATACTTGCAGGAGGTGATTAGAAATGACAGATAAACAACATTTTAAGAAAACAACAGTTGACACAATGCTCAAGCATCTGAAGATGGCATTATTATATTGTAACATTTATTCAGATGTGAAAGACCTGACTTATGATCCAGAGAATGAGGTTGTGATCTGCGAGTATTATCCCGGAACATTGGCAGATAGAGAAAATGGCATCACATATACATATGAAATAAATGTTGCCTGCGACTCCAACAGCGCCATGATCAAGGATGTGATAACTCGACTCGATAGCTTTTTCGGATAGGAGGAAACATGAAGATCAGATTAAAAGAAATATTGGAGGACAAGGGCATCTCTCAAAAAGAGTTGTCCTTGCGCACCGGATATACAGAGGCCGCGATTTCAAGATATGTATCCGGCGCAAGACGAGGATCAATAGCAACTTGGATAATCATTGCTGATGCTCTGGGAGTCAAACTTGATGAGCTCATCGTATCAGATGACTATTGCAACATATGCATGAGAGTAAGAGATGACAGTTGCAAGAGGTGCGTACATGGCAAAACTAAGAGATAGAAAAGATTACGAGGTAACATTTGGACTGCAATCAAAAATATCTATGCAATTTTTCTCACTTACAACACTCTACCCGGATATCACTGACAAGCAATGTGTCAACTCCATCCGCCAAGTGCTTGAGATAATTGCAGATGTAGCAGACTTTCGTTATGTATATGCCAGAGACATGGAGACTTTACAGATGATAACATTTGACGAGTTTCCTGCAGGCATTGTAAAGAGTGAACAGTTAAAGGAGATAAAGAATGAACGCAAGAGAAATAGTTGACAGACCTCAGGTGACAAGAATGTGCACCGTTGACATATTAAAAGTCCTTACAGACTTGGAGAGCTATTTCACATATCAGATGAAAGCATCCAATGAAGTATATGAGACTTTCGATGAATTTACAACAGAGACTTATGATGATCTGCAGCTCATTAAAGCTCAGATTAGGATACTCAAGACTGTACACCTCATAGACGATGATGAGTATGGCAAGCTCATTACACTATTTGAGGATATCAGAGACAATTATATAAGTTTACGCGCTGCAAAACCAGAAGAAAACAAAACGGAGGAAAACGACAATGGCAATTAAAAAGACAGCCGAAAAGGCAAAAACAGAGAACAAAAAGGCAACCATCCCGGTTGACCAGATTAAGGTCACAAGAGCACATCAGTTTGATAATTCAATCTCATTTGATGTGACATTATATGGAACTGTTACAATTTACGGATGCACATACCGTACATATAAGCCTAAGGACTCAGAAGAGGAAAAAGGTATCATTGATTTTCCCTCTAAAAAGGGCAAAGATGACAAGTGGTATAAACATGCATACTTCTTTGTGACAGATGAGATGCTTGCATCTATTGAGAGTCAGATTGAAGCATTAATCTAATAAAACAATAACAGCGCGTTAACATAGAGGCAGGCCGCCATGCCTGCCTCATTTCATAGGAGGTAGAAAATGACAGACCAAGAAGCAAGAGATAATGAAGAGATAATGCATAATGTTATTCTCCCATCGTTAAAAGATAAAGATGATCCAACTTTATTTAATAAGGTTTCAATTATATTATATGACACATATGGTAAACCTATGGGCGCTCCATTATGTGCTGTAATAACATATGTTATTAAAGAATTGAAAAGACGGGAGGCAGACAATGAAAATAAATTGGATGTATAAAGCAAACAATGGTTATTATGGAGCATTTAAGCAATCAACATTTTTAGGCTATGAGCATTATGATCTGACAATCAGATTACAATCTGATAATTCTATGGTATATCACGCAACATATTCTGAGGCTATAACATTTGCATCGTTTAAGAAACAGGTTGATACTTTTCCCGAATTTTATAAGAAACTATTGGAGATGGAAAATGGCAGATAGATATCATTTAATCATCAGGCGCTCAAGATACAATGTCAATCGCAGATTTGACGATGACAGCGAGGAAATATTAGTAGATGCATATGACATATCTCTTGTCTGCGCTTATAATATTATTAAACTATATGGCAACTGTGTTGAGTTAAAGAGATTGGAGGGTAACGATGGCGAGACAGTATGATTTGAGTTATAAACCGGGAGAGGATGCTCTCCAGTATTATAGGAGATTGGCAAAAGTTGCAGATCAGAGACTTGTCAGACTTGAAAAGCTGGAGGAGACACCCAACTTTGAAAATGTTACGGCATATGCTTATGCCAGAGCACAGAGAGACATCTCAAGATATACGGAGGGCGGACACCGTTTTAATACAAAACCGCCGCTTAATTCAGACGGAACTGTAAACACAAGATTATTAAATGAAAAGATAGCAGACATTAAAACTTTTATATCATCGGTCAGCTCTACCAAGGCAGGCATTGTTTCTGTATATGAAAAGAGAGCAAAAACTCTCAATGATACATACGGCACAGGTTATACATGGGAGGATCTTGCGGACTATTTTCAGAGCGGAGACTTTGAAAAGCATAAAAAGGACTACGGCTCTGAGACTATATTCAAAGCACTTGGCAAGATTAAGAGAGCCGAAAACAAAGTGTTAGCAGATATCGACGGCAACAACAAGAAACAGATTAAAGATCAGGTGGCTCTTGATGTTGCTATCCAGATGTTAAAGAAGAAAAACACACATACATTCAAGTTATATACAAAAGAAGAAAGACAGCTCCTGATCAGTGAGCTTGAAAGACAGAAAAAGAGGTAAAGATGCAGACAGCTCTACATATTAAACATGTCAGAGCTTGGGAGTCTTTCGATTATAAATGTGTATATTATAAAGATTTTGATTTCAAACTCTTTGAAAATATAGATTGCAAATTCAAAACGACAAAAGGGCGCAAGTCATACAATGACATCATTATCATGGCCGACACTGAGACAAGCAAGCCGCATGATTATCCTCAGTGTTTGCATAATTATGTTGTTGCATGGTCTATTGCTTTTCGTGCGTATGATAAAAACTTAGTGACATTATACGGACACAATCCGCTCGAATTTGTTGATATGTTAAAGAGCTTGAGAGAAAATCTCCCGGGTTTTGACATATACATACATTTTCATAATCTGGCTTATGACTGGACATTCTTAAGAAAGTTTTTAATTAATGAGTTTGGCAAGCCGGTCAGTCAGTTAAATACAAAATCAATGTATCCTTTATACATCCAGTTTTCAAACGGCATCAGATTAAAAGACACATTAGCTCTCGCTCAGAGGTCTCTTGATAAATGGTCAAAAGATATGGGTGTTACACCCAAGGCAACAGGACTCTGGATGTATGACAAGGTCCGCAATCAATGTGATCCTTTTAATGCCGATGAGGTTACATACATTGAGCATGATGTTGTATCCGGTGTTGAGTGCATGGATGCAACATTAAAAGCATTGAAGAAAAACATATCATCAGTGCCGATAACAGCAACAGGCATTGCAAGAGGTGAGTCAAGAAAAGCAGGAGGCAAAGCTGCACATGACTATTTTGTCAGACTCGCTCCCTCAGAGTATTGGATGCAGGAGGTATATCAACACCTTTTTCATGGCGGATATACACATGCAAACAGATATTATTTAGGTGAGGTACATCCGGCATTATGTGAAGATATAGCAAGTTCTTATCCTTTTTGTGTGCACATGATGGATGCTCCTACAGAGCAGTTTTTCGATGTACCGACTGAAAACTTTGACTGGCAATATGTCAAAGACAATCCCGGTTATGCTTTTATCTTCTTGGTCAAGGTGTTTGACTTGGATCTAAAAGACAAGGGTTGTCCAATGCCGATGTTGTCTCATTCAAAGTGTGAAGCATCTCTTAATGCAATACTGGACAATGGCCGAGTATTACAGGCAAAGTATGCGGAGTTTTGGAGCAATGAGATTGACTTTGAGCTTTTTATGAAGCAATACAAGTTTTCAGACATCCAGTATGTAAAACCGATGTGCGCATCCAAGGGCCCGCTGCCTAAATGGTTTAGAGACTTTATATATGAGAGATTTACGGCAAAGACCATGCTCAAGGGTGTTGATAAAGTACAATATCAGATTGAAAAGGGCATGTTAAATGCTGCGGCATACGGTATGTGCGCACAACAGCCTTGCAAACCTTTAATAGAAGAAAACTACGATACCGGAGAATATGCTCCCAATGATGATATCAACTATGAGGAGATGTACAAAAAGTATCTTAAAAACCCTAAGAGCTTTTTGCCTTTTATCTGGGCGGTATATATTACAAGCTATGCTCAGAAAAATCTTTTTGAGTTGGGAGAATGTGTCGATTATGAACATGGCGGCATCTGGCTATACTCTGACACCGACTCGGTATATGCAACAAAATTTGATGAGGACAAACTCAAGGCATACAATGAAAAGCGCATTAATATAATGAAAGAAAGAGGTTATGAGCCTGTATTTTTCAATGGCAGATATTATAATCTTGGTGTTGCGGAGTTTGACGGAGAATATTCAGAGTTTAAGATGTGGCACTCAAAGTGCTACAGCTGCAGAGACAAGGAGTCAGGCAAACTCAAGATAACTATTGCCGGTGTACCTAAAAAGGGAGTTGATACCTTAGAGGATGATATATCAAACTTTGTGCCGGGGCTTATATTTGACGGAAAGACATCAGGCAAGCTCCAGCATACGCATTTTTATGTTGATGAAATATACACAGATGCATACGGTAATATTATCGGTGACTCAATAGATCTGACTCCCTGCGATTATCTTTTAAGGTCAGTCAATGAGGTTGACTTTGACGAGATAGAAGAGGATGAGATAGGCTTAAATGTTTACGGAGGTGACGATGAAAAATACTATTGATACAAGCATATACTACAATATTGAGGATGATCTTAAAAAGTATCCTGATGCATGGTGTTATATTGTTGTCGGAGGTCGTAACACCGGTAAGACATACGGAGCACTTAAATATCATTTGCAAAACAATCTGCCAAACTGTTTTATAAAAAGAACTAACAAGGATGTTGACCTTTTGTGCTTAGGTCACAGACTCGGAGAAAAAGCAGGCAATTATGAGGTTGACTTATCTCCCTACAAGTCCATAAACAGAGACCTTGGCACTAAGGTCATGGCATACAAGATTGATGACGGACTCGGAGCTTTTTATCATGATCATGACGGAGAACCGGCAGGCAAGCCCATTGCATATCTGATGAGTCTTAATGCAGTACATAAATATAAAGGTTTTGATTTATCGGAGTGCTACTCAATAATCTTTGATGAGTTTATCCCGCAGGCATACGAGAGAGTATCAACAAAAGAGGGTGAGCAGCTGATGGAATTATACAAGACTGTATCCAGAGACCGAGTTGAAAGAGGCAAAGAACAATTAAAACTCATCTGTTTGGCCAATGCGGTTAATGTATTTAATTATACATTTGATGTGTTGGAGGTCACTGACTTGGTAGCTGAAATGTATATCAAACACCAGCATGCTATTTATATAGAAGAAAGAGGCATTTTTATCAGACTTCTTGAGACATCAGAGAAGATGATGCAGGCCGAGGAAAAGACAGGTATATACAAGGCTATGCATGGCACTGCATGGGGCAGGATGGCATTCGGCAACGAGTTTGCATATAATGACTTTAGCAATATAAAGCGGCAGTCATTGAAAAATATGAGACCTATGATAAAATTAAGTTATAGAAGTAAAGAGTTTTATATCTATTCAGGTCCGCAAGGTTACTATATGACAACCGCTAAAAATAAATGTGTGTTCGAGTATAACCTTGATAAAGAAATGGATCAGAGAAAGTTTTACACAGAGCAGTGCATCGACCTGTTATCCGAGGCAATAGACGGGCGGATGTGGTTTGATACATACTCAATGTATGATTTAATTGTTAACTATAAAAAGAGGTTCAAATTTTAAGGAGGTATGACATGGACTTTAACACAATTATAACAGCAATCGGCTCTCTGGGTTTTCCGATTGTGGCATGTATTCTTATGGGCTATATGTTTATAAGATTTACAGACAATTACAGAGCTGACATTAAGAGCATGACTGAGATTGTAAACAATAACACTTTAGCTCTTAACAAGCTCATTGACAAGCTGGATGATGACAAAGGGAGGAAAGACAATGACTAATGTTGAATTTGTAAACATGGCACTCAAAACGGCAGGGATGAAAACTCTCTATATTAAAGGCGGTTTTGGCCAGGTGCTCACAGAGTCAAGAAAAAAGGCTCTTATTAAACAGTATGATTATAATAAGAAACGCGAGGCTCAGATCATGGCCGCAACGAATGACACATTTGCATTTGACTGCTGCGGACTTGTTAAGGGTATTATTTGGGGTTTCAAGGGAGACACTAAAGCTGTATACGGCGGCGCTCAGTATGCAACAAACGGTATGCCTGATACCGGAGAAAAAGGCATCCTCAATATGTGCTCCAATCTCTCAGACAATATGAACAATATTGAGGTTGGAGAGTTTTTGTATATGACAGGTCATTGTGGTATTTATGCCGGAGGCGGTAAAGTTGTCGAGTCCTCTCCTGCATGGAAAAACGGAGTGCAGGTTACTGACTTATCTCAGAGAAAATGGAAAACACATGGACTGCTGCCGCAGATTACATATAATCAGGTATCACCTGTTAAAAAGCCCGCAGTTGCAAAACCTGTTTTAAGACAGGGCTCAAGAGGTACACAGGTTGATCTCTTGCAGCAGGATCTTAATTTTACCATCGGAGCAAAGCTCATTGTTGATGGACAGTTCGGACCTTTAACCAGACAGGCCCTTGTTAAATTCCAGAGAGACAATAAACTTGTGCAGGATGGTATCTATGGACCGTTATCATATAATGCAATGCGGAGGTCATTATCATGAAATTAAAATACTGGACAAACTTTTCAAAGAGGAAAAACTCAACCCTGAGACCTAATGATTTACAGGCAACTGAAATTGATATCCGCTTAAAAGATGATTGCTCAGTTATTAACCCGGTTATACAGTCAAGCACAATACCGATTGATGCAAACTATTTTTATATACCGGACTTTGGGAGATATTATTATCTTGATAATACTGAGCGCACGAGTCAGCAGTTAAAGGATCATGCAACAGAGGTTGATGTGCTTGCTACATATAAAGATTATATTGGCTCAACGAGTGCACACATTGCATATGCTTCAACCGGATGGGATAAAGACATGGTTGACTCAAGACTTGCAGTTAAAACAACTAAAACTATCAAGCGCGGTGCTTATGATCCTCAAATTTTTGACAATACAGGTGTCTTTTTACTTAGCATTGCATCTATACAAAGTAGTGCAAATGGTATGGCAGCATCTTATATATGTACACCTTCAATTTTAAATAATATTGCAACAGAGCTGATGGGCCTTGACATTGACCAAAGAATTATAAAATCAATCTATAACCCATTTGATGCAGTAATATCATGTACATGGTTGCCACTTAAATTGTCGGTTGTCACACCTCACTGCACTTCTGAAAAAGTATGCTTTGGTGATTATGAGTCACCTGTATATGCATACAGGCTGACAAGTGCAACATTGTCTGACATTAAACAGGTCACAATAACTCCAACATATTCAGATTTTAGAGCAATACAGCCTTATACATCATATTCACTTCTCATTCCCATGTATGGATTGATAGACCTAAACGCATCCGACATTAGAAACATACTTGAAGCGGGCAGTGGCCTATCAATTGGATGGGAACTTGATATAGCAAGTGGCGATATGACAGTTGGTATATATACCGGAGCAAGCATTATAGGTCAGTCAATCAATTTTAATATAGGTGTGAATTGTCCAATTGGACAGACATCCAACAATATGACAGGTACAATATCATCAATTGGAGGTGTTGCGGGTGGTGTTGTAGGCTTAATTGCATCGGCATCAACCGGCAATATCGGAGGCACACTCGCATCAGGTTTGAGTGTATTGGCGGGTGGTGCAACAGCCGCATTGAGTGCAAACGCGAGGGCCACATCTATAAAAGGTGGTATCAACGGTCGTACAACATTGGCGCTTGGTGGCTCATTTATTATCAGTGAATATGCAGTTGAAACAGAAGATCCTGACGATGCTGCATACATTGCAAGATGGGGCAGACCTGTTGGAGTCACACATGCTATATCCAATCACTCAGGATATGTGCAGTGTGAGGGTGCATCTGTATCAATGCCGGGCACAGCCACAGAAAAAGACAGGGTTAACTCATATCTTAACAGTGGCTTTTTCTATGAATAATGATATAATAAATATGACATTCTAATCCACCTCGATTAGAGAGCGCTCTCACACATACACAACCGGGCGCTCTCTTTTCTTATCTAAATATTGACTAATTCGGTCAATTTGATACAATGAAGATGAGGGAGAGATATGCGCATGACAACGGGTGGCGCACCCGGGCGCTTGCTTAGTCAGCAGTCAACTCTCCCTCACTTGTAACGATATGCGCCGATTATATCACCGGGAGGATATTATATGTTATCAATCAAAGATGTAGTTGACCTTGCAAAAGCAGGGTACAAACCAGCGGATGTAAAAGAGCTAATGGAACTTTCAAAAACTTCAGATGCTCCGGTGTCGGATGCTCAACCGCCTCAAGCTGATCAGACTGTTTCACAGTCACAGCCTGAACCTGCAAAGGCGGACAATGATGCAAGCGCTTTACCGAAAGAGAGTGAGCCTACTGCAACAGAGCCTGACTATAAAGCATTATATGAAGCAGAGAAAGAGAAAGTAAACTCTTTACAGAAAATAAACACAAACGCAGATGTGAGCGGACCGTCTGAGGCGGAGATCATAAGCTCATTATCTGATGTTATCAGAGATTATTGCTAAGGAGGTTAAACTATGGCAAGAACATTAACACCTGTTGACGGTTATGCTATTGTTACTCAGATGGTCAGACAGGCCACAGGACAGGCAACATATGCAGCTGTCAACGCATCAACATTTGTATCTGCCGGTGAGACTATTCTCTCGACAGGTATGGAAAACACCTATAATGCCATCAATATGGTACTCGGCAGACTTGTTGTCGGTGTCAGAGCATACAGCGGAAAGATGGCAACTGTACAGGCAGCAGACACAGGAGTGTATACTCACAGAGTGAGAAAAGTGTCCTATTATGCAAAGGATGCATTACCCTCCGGATATTTCAACACAGATTTGTATACCAACCTTGCAGATGGATACACAGCAGGTGACAACGGTGGTGCATCAACTCATTCACAGTGGGAACAGCATCAGGCTATGCCTCTTGAGATAAACTTTGCAGGATCTACCACATGGCAGGACTGCATCACTCAGTATGAGGAACAGGTCAAGATGGCTTTTGACTCTATCAATGATTTCCTCAGATTTGTTGACGGATATCTTCAGGAGCATGCAAATGATATTGAGTCTCAGAAAGAGGCTTGGAGACGACTTGCAGTTCTCTCAAAGATGGCATCAATCTATGATTATGCAACAAACGAGAATGTCATGACAGAGTCAGCTGTTAACTTAACAGCAGGTTTTAATGCAAAGTATCGTACATCTTATACAACTGACCAGTTAAAGAGCACATATCTCAAAGAGTTCTGTCAGTATGCTATTGCTACAATCAAGACATACTCCAACAGACTCACAAACAGATCTGCGCGTTTCCATTTACCTATGACAAAGACTGTCGGAGGTGTGCAGTATAACATTTTAAGACATACACCTAAAGCAGATCAGAGACTCATCCTTTACGGTCCTTTGATTACAGATATTGAAGCAACCGTTATGCCTGAGATTTTCGGACCTGATTACATGAACTTGGGCCAGAACTTTGAGACTGTTGATTACTGGCAGACAGAAGATGGCACAAACGACATGGGCATCAATTTCCAGACAGCTATCTATGACTCTGTAACAGGAGCTCAGAAGCAGGGCGCTGTTGTTGCACTTGACAATGTTGTTGGTATGCTCTTTGACAGAGATGCAGTGCTCACAGATTTCCAGCTTGAGCTTGCACATACAACACCTATTGAGGCACGCAAGGGTTATAGAAACACATGGCTCACATTTGCCAAGAATGTAATCAATGATCCTACAGAAAATGCAATCCTCTTTTACATGGAGGATACACCTTAATAAAGGAGGTTTATATAATGGCACTACTCCATTATGCGCCTCTTAATTATGATCAGATAAATGCCATAGAGGGAATGTATACTCCCTCTATGGTCAAGTCTTTTAACAATAAAGTATTTATCTTTTGGGAGCGCGCTTTATTTCAAAGAGCTGCATCTGTAATTGATTTTAGCGGTCTGCCGGATGCTTGGGAGGGCGCAACAAAAGACTTTTTCATATATTGTCTTTACAAATTCGGATATATCGGAGTTATGAATACTGAAAAGTACGGACTGATTTTTCAGCCGGGCACTCTGGAGGGTTTCAATATTTATTACCAGCCTGTTAAATTCAGAATAAATAACCCACATGTCAAACTGCCGTATTCTACCTTTTGGATAGGTAAAAATGTAGAGCTCATTAAATTAACACCGGACTATTTTGGTATATGGGATATCATCTCATATTATGCCGAAAAGTTAGCAACACTCGACAATGCAATCAATATGTCACTTATTAATAATAAGTTTGCTTTTATGCTGGCGGCTAAGAACAAGCAGGCCAGTCAGGCATTTAAGACAATGATTGATAAAGTCAACTCCGGTGAGCCTGCTGTTATTTATGATCAGAAACTTTTGAACGACCAGCAGGACAAAACAGAGCCTTGGCAGTTATGGTCAAGAGACCATATGAAAGAGAATTATCTCACCACAATGCAGCTTGCAGATTTTAATACATTGTTGCATGACTTTGACAAAGAGATTGGCATCCCGACTCTCCCTGTTGAGAAAAAGGAACGCATGATCACCGATGAGGCACAGAGCACAGTTGTTGATGCAATATCCCGCTCAGAGATATGGCTTGATACACTGACAAGCTCTCTCAAGATTGTGAATGATAAATATAATCTCAATATCAAAGCAGAAAGACATTTCAAGACAGAGGAGGTGAGCGAGGATGAACGCAAAGATAACGATCTTGGGGATGTATAACTTTGATAACACATTGTTTGACAATCTTACATTTCCGGATGGCATAGACAAAAACCTTGCTATCTCCAGAATTTTGAATAAATCAGAAGAATTTTGTGTGACTTATTCAGATTTTGACTACCTCAAAGACCGTATAGGTGTATGGGGCAAAGTCTGGGAGAGAACTTTTGAAAAATGGGTTGCAGCTTTGAATGTTAAATATGATCCATTGTTCAATTATGACAGACATGAAGAAATTGACGATGATGCAAAAAGTCACTCAAGCACCGAAACAAGCGCAAACACAAACTCAAACAGCGAGAACAAAGTGAGCGCTTATGATACTGAGGGCTACTCCAACAAAGAGCAGGTTGTATCCGGCGCAGGCACTTCACAGGAGGGTGTCGGAGATGCTGAGAGCGAAACACACAGACACGCTCATCTTTACGGTAATATCGGTGTTACAACTTCACAGCAGATGCTAAGAGATGAACTTGACATCGCAACTTGGAACTTATACGAGCACATATCTGATTTATTTATAGAAGAATTTTGTATATTAATATATTAAGAGGGGAGGTTAAAACATGGCTTTTCACAATTATCCATATACAGATTTTAATGAACTCAATCTTGATTGGCTCATCCAGAAGATGAAAGATCTTGACCATCGCATTGATGGTTTACATGATGAGCTAAAAGCAGAACTCACAGCAGAGCTCACTGTATATGTAAACAACCGCCTTGCAGTTACAGAGGCAAAGTTTGAAGTATTAAAAGCTGATGTTGAACATGAACTCGGAGTTATTGAGGCAAACTTTGATTTACTCAGAGGACAGTTTAATGATCTTGATCATGCGATGAATGACTACATTGATTATATCAATGGCCGCATTCAGGACATACAGGATGAGATATCAGCAGACATTGCCGGTGTTAATGCAAGAACTGATGCATTAATTGCATCTAATAATGAGTATTTGCTCTCCCAGATGGAGACATATCTCTCACGAATTAAGGTTATAAACTATTTTACAGGTGAACAGGTCACAATACAGGATATGTTTAACTATCTTGCAGGACTCCATCTCACTGATGCAATAGATTATGACACAATGGCTCTCAGAGCTAAGACTTACACAGAATTTGCTAATATGAACATGACATACACCAATTTAGCAATGCATGGTAACACATTATATGTATAGGAGGAATAAGACATGACTTACACAACTAACTACAATCTTATGTTGGTTGAGGGTACAGATGTTGTTAACCCTTTAACACAGCTCAACCCTAACATCTCTGACATTGACAGTCAGATGAAAGCAAATGCAGATGCTACAGTTGCCAGAGCTACATGTACAAAGACAGGCACTAATCATGCAGTCACAACAGTTAACTCAGATGCAGCTATGCAGCGTTTCACAGCAACCGGTAATTGGGAGACAGGTGACACAATGACTATTGACGGTGTGTCGGTTTCGGTTTATCTCCCTGACGGAACAGCACCTCAGACAGGATGCTTTGTTATTAATAGCGAGGTTATTATTGCTATTAATGGCAGCAGAGTAACATTATATGCAGCACCCGCACTCAGCCAGAGCGCATCAGATATCTCATATGATAATACACTCTCAGGACTTAGCGCATCGGATGTGCAGGATGCACTTGATGAGCTTGCATTAATGCCTAAAGGTATGTATGCACTCGGTGTTGTAACAACTGATGCAGGATGCACAGTTACACTCACTAAGGGAGCAAAGACAGTTACATGTACTGAGGTTTCATCCGGTGTTTATGAGGGCGGTATTGATGAGTACGGCACATGGGCTGTTAATAATGTAACTCTTGGTTACACAAGAAACTTCACTGTAGATGCTGTAAAGATTTATAACTTATCATTTATACCTGATGGCCGTACAATCACACCTGTTAACGATGTACAGACATTGCTCCATTGTGCAGGTATCTTTGATAAAGGTTATACAGTATTGTCTCAGCTCTTGGCTGATACTACATCACTTTACACAGTTATCACAGACAATAATGCTATTGATTATCTTGTTAGATCTACGAGCTTTGCATCCGGTGTCTGCGGTGACTCAACAGCTATGACATATATCGGATCTGATAACTATGCAGCTGACACATTACTTGCTGACAGCACATGGATGTTTGCTATTGCTAACAGTGCTTATATGACCAGCGTATTAAATGTTTCAGTACCTGCAATGACAGGCAATACAGCACCCTCAGGTGAATGTGTTGCATATGGTGCATATCCTGATTATGCTAATATGCAGTGGCGAGCATTTGATGGCAATGCAAGTACAGTGTTCGGCATCAACAGAGCTCTTGGCAATTATGTTGGTTATAAATTTACTGCAGCTAAGAAGATTTATGTTGCAACACTTGTAACAACCAGCCTTGGAGCACAGACATATACAATCAAAGGCTCTGCAGATGGTAACACATGGGTTGACCTTGATACAATTACAGTTTCAACAGGAACTGAAAAGAAGATATTAACAATACCTTCTACATATCAGTACTTCAACATGACACTCAGCAACATGGGATCACTCTCAAGCTCGGGTGTTCTCTACAGCGAGGTACAGTTCTACGGTAGAGACAATGTATAATTACACTACTAACCTTGCGTAGATAGTGCTGCGATTTGGACCGTCAGAAATGGCGGTCCTTTTCTCATGCCCTGCATCAGATCTGCATCGGACAGCCCGA
>JAEEGJ010020915.1_pt1 | contig 14160 bp, 15 predicted proteins | sample 8958761 | NCBI WGS metagenome assembly JAEEGJ01 (sample SAMN16246546, study PRJNA631951) | gut metagenome | biome: gut microbiome; feature: rumen; material: RS-attached | host: Bos | place: Iran: Karaj | collected 2018-10 | reverse complement strand
CTGGCTCAGGTAGCGATAGCTGGTGAACGGGTTGTCCTTCTTGCTTTCGGCAAACCAGTCCTTCAAGAAATCGCGGTATTCAAGGTATTCGAGTACGTCAACCATGCCCATAATTTACCTAAATACAGGGCTGAGCGTCCCGGGGGAGGGCCTGCCCGGTAAAGTTTCCGTTGCATAATGTTCAACGAGAGGGGGCGTGGGAGACCGAAAATGTCCTGCCACAAGCCGAAAATTGGCAAAATTGAGCTAAAAATGGCGTTTTTGATGATTGCGGATTGCTGGTCTCATCTCGCCAATTCTAGTCCTTGACGCAACGGACAGATAAAGCATTGGTCTTGTATCGGCCGACATAGTAGATATATGGACTGGTATTATCGATATTCAAGGCAAAGCTTACTGAGTCATCATTCGCGGTACTCCAAAAAAACAATTGACCATACATATCTACAAATTCACCCTGGACATTCCTGAAACCAGCAGGAAGTGCCGAGAAAGAATACGAATTTTTAAAAGCCCTATCATAAGTCCACCCATAATCCGCTTTCAACATATTTCCTGCCTTTCCGCAAATGACATCGGCTATAGCAGGACAAGGCTCTTCATCCTCTAAGCCATAAACCTTAGCGATTGACAAAATATTACCTACGTCATTGGGGCTAGGAATATGCCAACCTGTAGGACAAATCCCTTGCGTTATATTTTCAAACGGAATATTTTTCCCATTGTAATTTGCCGACACCTGTGCCGCCACATTCCACGGATAAAGGCGGCCATATTTTTTGCACATGTTCGGGTCATTGTTGTAACAGACGCTACCACTGGCAGCATAGTTCAAGTTCTCTAGCATCCAGGTGCGATCAGCAATTTTTCCATAGGCATATTTCTGCCCGTCTCTCGGATCGGTAAAATAGCGCGTTCCTTTGACTGCTTTCTTGACCATTTTGGCAGGGCCATCTTTTACACACCTCACCGAATAGCGCCAATTTGGAAAATTTGAGCCTATGCCTGCAATTTCTGTATCGTTATACAAATAAACGAAATTTATATGATTGTCATCGTGCTTCGTGCTACTCCAATAATAGGCTCCTCCACCAAGATCTCCATAATGCATAGTAGTCTGACCCTTTGATTCGCCATAGAATCCTGTAGGCAAGGCAAAAAAGCCAAAACGGTCAGTACCATCAGGAGTGCCTTCGGATTCCCGCCACATATTTTGGCCCTTATAGGGCCCCATTTTCAGGCTAGTTCCTACCCCTTCTCCACCATTGTGATTTGATACGTAAGTCAACATTGTGTGCCATTCTTCCATAGAAGGCAAATGGAATCCTGCCGGACACGCATTTATGGCAGCTTTCCATTCATAAAGGCGGCCATAACCACATTTCTTTGCACTATTATCTTTGTCATTATAACAATAGCCGCCTTGGGTTTTATAATCTAGATTCTCAACCATCCATTCCTGGTCACCGATTTTCACTATGTCGTAGGTATTTCCATCCCTGGAATCGGTTATTTGATACTTATCTCCGTCTTCGAGATCAGCGGAACCAGAATTACCATTTGGATTTCCATTTCCGCCATATGCGGTATGTCCAGCAAAGCAACTGCAGGCAATACCGAGGCTTCCTAAAATTATTAACCGTTTCATACGCTGATTCTTGATGTATCTAAGAGAAGGGTTGTCTTTAGCAAAAAAGTCTGGTTTCATATCGTAGACCTTAGTTCTTGACGCAACGGACTGAAAAGCCGTAGATCTTATAGTTGTCAAGTTCCGGAATGTCGCTCGTGTCCTTCGTGCTTTCGGCAAACCAGTCCTTCAAGAAATCGCGGTATTCAAGGTATTCGAGTACGTCAACCATGCCCATAATTTACCTAAATAAAGGGCTGAGCGTCCTGGGGGAGGGCCTGCCCGGTAAAGTTTTCGTTGCATAATGTTCAACGAATGGGAAAATTATTGAAATTCGGCGAAAAAGCGCTATTTTTTTACGGAAACCAACCGTGTTATGCGGTTACGGCAGTCTAGGTTGTAGTCCTTGACGCCCGCGAGGCTAATCACGATATCGAGAAAGGCTTCCTCGTCCATGTGGCTAAACAGCGTCTGCCTCACGGTCGCGTTACCGCGCCTGGCAAGCTGAATGAGTGCGGAGCTGCTTGAGAGGGCTTCGGGGTGCTGGAGCATGTGCTCAATCTTCGCAGCGTCGGCATATTCGTCGTTGTGACTCTTGCGCGTGCTGGCTTGGCCCACTTGCGTCGTGTAAGCCCTGCCGTTCGTATCGACGAGATTTATCTGGTATGTCATTCGTGTGAACCTCCTATCTATATATCGCTGCGCAATGCCGCAATGTCAAATGCTTTTTTTGCGCCGGAGTTTTTTGCGCTGATAGAAATAAGAGATGCTCCCGATGTAGTCGGGAGCATCTGTGAAAAAGTCGGACGAAATCCGCTATTTGCCCTGTGCGGCGGGCTTTGCCTGGACTGCAAGAGCTTCGCTTTCGGAAAGCTTGAAGATACGGGTGACCTTCTCGATGGAATCGCCCTCTGCGAGCATGGCCCTGGCCATTTCGAGACGTTCTTCGTTAGCCTTCTTGCGTTCTTCTGCGGCACCTTCAGAAAAGCCTTGGGCGCGGCCCTCGGCACGGCCTTCAGAAAAACCGATTTCGTGTTCAGCCTTCAAGTCCGTCATGTTTTTCGCCTCGCAGTTGAAAAGTTCCTCTACAAAGTTAATCAATTTCACGGAATCGAGCAAGTGCCGGAACGTTTCGTTCTGCATAATCTTTTCGGGAACGGGTTCCTCCTTGACAATTACCTTGATGGCGCGGAGCCACTGCGCCGCCTCGGAGTTGTCGTTTGCGGTGACGCCTGCCTTTTCGAGCTCGAAGAACTTGTCGATTTCCACGAAAATCTTCTGGATCTTGGGGAAGAACTTCCTTCCGTTGCACATTTCGTCAACGTGATGAATGTACTTCTGCGGTTCTTCGGGGAAGAGCTCGAAATCCAGGAGCCCGAGGAAGTAGATGCGCGGCAGCTCGTACTTCTCGCTGGTATGCACCTGGTTCTCGATGACGCGCGAGATGTAGTATTCCACGCGATCGCGGAAGAAGTCGTCACCCTGCTGCTGGACTTCGACCAGCACCTTTTCGCCGGCATTGGTCGTGCCGATGATGTCCAGAATGCAGTCCTTCTTGTTGAATACTCCCGGAAATTCCTGCATTTCGAGGGTGATTTCCTTGATGGCGTCGTCGCCCTGCAGGCCAAGCATCGCGTTCACGAGCGAGATGAGAAGCGAGTGGTCCTTTTCCTCGGCGAAGACAATCTTGAAAATGCCGTCGCTAAGAATATAGGCGTATTTGTAGAGCTCCTGGTACTTGAGGAGGTTGCTCTTGTCGATTTCCATTGCCTTGAGCAAGGAGTAATGTTGCGTGCGGTTCATATTTTTTCCGTTTGTTGAAGTTGCTGTTTTGGCTTGCAAACGGAAAATGCTGGGACGTAGAACACCTGCGGCACCAGACGGTTGCCGCTCGCAAACCAGTTGAATGACTGATTTTTACGTCCACTTTTTACGGCAGACGGTGCTCTACGTTGATAGCCACAGGGCCGGTTCCCTGCAGGGCAACTGTCGCGATTTGCGGATTGTCAAGTCCACAAAGGGCAACGACCTCAAGCAGATAGTTGAACTGCCTCCCCGGATCGAATACGCTGTCAGGAGGATTGTCGAAATCTACTGAAATGAATATACAAACTTTTGTGCGGCAAGGCAATAGGGCGGCTTTGCCTTATTTCCCCAAAAGTGGTTGTTTTTTTGTAAAGAAAAAGTCTTTTATCCTGAATGGATCGGCTCAGATAGAAAAGGAGTTTGATTCCAGTCCGAACTTCTTCACCTTGTAGTGCATCATGCGGGGGCTCACGGATATGTCGCGGCCGGCGGCGCTCAGGTTCCCGTTGTTGCGGCGGAGCGCCTCGGTGAGGATTTCCTTCTCGTAGCTTTCGAGGAGTGCCGTAAGCGACGCGGTGCCTTCGGGGATAAGCGCCGTGCCGCTCGTGATGTCGGTCTGGAGCGTGGGCGGCAGGTCGTAGGCGTTGATGGCGACGTCGGTCGTGGCGAGGCAGGCGTGCTCAATGCAGTTCTCGAGTTCGCGCACGTTTCCCGGCCAGTGGTAGCTCATGAGCATGTCGATGGCGGGGGTGCTGAGTCGCGCGATGTTCTTGCCGTACTTGAGGTTCATCTTCTCGATAAAGTGGTCGGCGAGCAAAAGGATGTCGGTCTTGCGCTGCGAGAGGTCGGGCAAGTTTATCTGGAATATGTTGAGGCGGTAGTAGAGGTCTTCGCGGAAAAGCCCCTGCTGCACGAGGGTCTCGAGGTTCTTGCCGGTGCTTGCGACAATGCGGATGTCGGAACGCTGCTCGATGTTGCTCCCGAGCCTTTTGAAGGTTCGCCCCTGCATGAACTCCAGGAGCCGCGCCTGGCTTGCGGGGGAGAGTTCCGCTACTTCGTCCAAAAAGAGCGTGCCGCCGCTTGCCTGCTCTGCCTTGCCGATATGCCTGCTGGTGGCGCCGGTGAACGCGCCGCGCTCGTAGCCGAACAGTTCCGCCTCGAACGCGCTGGTGGTGTTGCCTTCGAGCGTGTCGCAGTTGAGGATGGTGAACGGCCTTGCCTTGCGGTCGGAAAGCTCGTGGATATAGCGTGCCACGTGTTCCTTGCCGGTGCCCGCGCCGCCACGGACGAGAACGACGCCCTCGGTGGGGGCGATGTGCCTTGCCTGCCGCGCGACCTCCTGCATTTCGCGGGTGTTGCCGATGATGTCGCCCGCGCGGCCTTCCACGATGCCGCGGATCTTTTCGCATTCCGCTTCGTGTGCGGCGCGCAGGTCGGCGAATGCCTTATCGAGAACGTCGTGGATGTGCGCGGAAAGGGCCCGCGCGGAGCGTCCGTGCAGTTCCCGCTTGATTTTTTCGAGGGCTTCCTTTTCGATGCGTTCGGTTTCCATGCCTAAAATATACGTTGTTTTTATGGTGGTGTTGTCGGTTTTGGTTTGTCTGCTTTACAAAAACGTAATAAAATGGATGAATTTTACAAAAATGTAATAAAAAGGAGCCGAAAAAGGCGAAAAATACCGTGCAATGCGTGCCCGCTCTTTCTAATTTTGCCGCGTAATAAAGAAAAGGAACGTGAAAATGTCCACTACGCGTACAAAAACCATCTACGATATCGCGACCGCCACCCCGGCCCCCGCGAAACCCGCCGAACCCGTCAATGTCGATTTTTACGGCGAGGACGTGTTCAATGCCGAAGCCATGCGCAGCTACCTCCCGAAGGATATCTGCGAAAAGCTCCTGGCGACCATCGATGAGGGCGCACCGCTTGACCCGAATATCGCGGGCGATGTCGCGCACGCCATGAAGAAGTGGGCGATGGACCGCGGTGCCACGCACTTTACGCACTGGTTCCAGCCGCTCACCGGCTCCACCGCCGAAAAACACGATTCCTTCCTGGAACCGAGCGGCTGCAAGGCCATCATGGTACTGAGCGGCAAGAACCTCATCGTCGGCGAACCGGATGCATCGAGTTTCCCGAGCGGCGGCCTTCGCTCTACGTTCGAGGCCCGCGGCTACACGGCCTGGGACCCGACCAGCCCCGCATTCATCAAGCGCCATGGCAACGGTGCCACGCTCTGCATCCCGACCGCGTTCTGTAGCTACACCGGCGAGGCGCTCGACAAGAAGACCCCGCTTCTCCGTAGCCTCCAGGCGCTTTCCAAGTCCACCCGCCGCCTCATGACCTGCTTCAAGGCGGGCCCCAAGAAGACGACCGTCACGCTCGGCGCCGAACAGGAATACTTCCTCATCGACAAGCGCTTCTACCTGCAGCGCCCCGACCTCTACCAGTCCGGCCGCACCATCTTCGGTGCCACTCCCGCGAAGCACCAGCAGATGAACGACCACTACTTCGGGAGCATCCCGAGCCGTATCCTGAACTTCATGAACGACGTGGAGAAGGAACTCTGGAGGCTCGGCATTCCGGCGAAGACTCGCCACAACGAAGTCGCTCCCGCGCAGTTTGAACTTGCCCCGATTTTCGAGGAAGTGAACCTCGCGTGCGACCACAACATGCTCATCATGGAAACGCTCCGCAACGTGGCCGACCGCTACGGGTTAGTTTGTCTGTTGCACGAAAAACCGTTCGCCGGCGTGAACGGTTCGGGCAAGCACAACAACTGGAGCCTTTCTTACGGCAAGGGGAACCTCCTGAACCCGGGCAAGGATCCGCACCAGAACGCCGTGTTCCTCACCGCGATCTGCGCCATCATCTACGCCGTCGACACGCATGCCGACCTGCTCCGCATGACCTGCGCGGGTGCGGGCAACGACCACCGTCTCGGTGCGCACGAGGCTCCTCCGGCGATTATCTCCATCTACCTGGGCGACCAGCTGATGGACGTTATCGACCAGATCGAGCAGGGCTCCGCGAAGTCCAGCAAGCAGGCGGGCGCGATGAAGCTCGGGTCCGACATGCTGCCGCCGCTCCCGCGCGACGCTACCGACCGTAACCGTACATCGCCCTTCGCGTTCACCGGCAACAAGTTCGAATTCCGTGCGCCGGGAAGTAGCCAGAGCTGCTCCGAACCGAACGTGGTGCTCAACACGATCGTGGCCGAGGCGTTCGACATGATTGCCGAACAGCTCGAAAAGCTCGACGACAAGAACTTCCACACGGGCCTGCAGAAGATTCTGCAGAAGATCGTGAAGGAACACAAGCGCGTGCTCTACAACGGCAACGGCTACACCGACGAATGGGTGAAGGAAGCGGAACGCCGCGGACTCCCGAACATCCGCACTTCGCTCGAGGCCCTCAAGGCGCTCACGAAGGACGAGAATGTGGAACTGTTCGAAAAGTACGGCGTGATGAACCGCCGCGAGATGCTTTCGCGCTACGAAATCAACGTGGAAGACTTCCACAAGAGAATCCACATCGAAGGTGAAGTCGCCCGCGACCTCGCGAAGAACGTGATTCTCCCGAAGGTGGTGGAAGCCTACGAGAAGTCGTTACGTACAAACGAAATGGCCCTGAACCAGGGCTTCCCGGGGCTCGATACCTATGTGAAGTCCATCGGGGAAGGTTGCCGCTCGCTTACCGAATCGATTGCTGCACTTGAAGCATCTCTCGAAGGCGAACACGAGGGAATCATCGCTGCCGTCGCTGGCCTCCGCAAGGTGGTGGACGGCCTCGAGAAGGTTGTGCCCGACGAGATGTGGCCTCTGCCGAAGTACAGGGAGATGTTGTTTATTTATTAAGCAACGTCACTTCTAATTAATTTTGCACGCGACAGTAATTGTCGCGTGCATGTTTTATATTCATAAAGATTCCTAAAAAGGAGTATTTTATGAATATAGAAGAACAAAATGAAATTTCGAATGTCATCGGTGACTTTAGGGCAGCACTCGAAACCTTAGATCGCTACGATCACCAACAATTGGAACTCCCGAAGGCGGGCATGGACTATGGCGAAACGAACGGTCCCATCACTTACGAGCAGGCGATGGAGGCTATTAGCGTGCTTAAGGTGAAATTTAATGATAGTTCAATCTTTGGCATGGAAAAGGATATGTCATTCAGGAGTTCCCTTGGGCAAATTTATCAGACCTTTGACGGCAAGGAACTTTATCCGACCGTGCAGATGAAGGCCGCGATGCTCCTGTATCTGCTTGTCAAGAACCATTCCTTTGTCGATGGCAACAAGCGCATTGCTGCGTTTATATTCCTGTGGTATATGTTGCGTAACGGGCTTCTTTATCGTGCAGATGGTTCCAAGGTTGTGAGTGATGCTGCCCTTGTCGCGCTCACGTTACTTATCGCAGAAAGTAAAACCGAAGAATGCAAAACCATAGTCAAACTCGTGGTGAACTTGATTGTCTAGGAGTGGGTATGAACGACTCGTATTTTACGGACCCGCGAGACGGTGAAATATATAGGACGGTCAAGATAGGCAATCGGATTTGGTTTGCTGAAAACTTGCGGCATAAATGTGGAGGTGCGCAGGCGTATGCCGGTGGCAAGGGGTATCTTTGCTTGAACGGAGAAACTCCGCCTTATGATTGGGACTGCGATCCAGATATGAAAAAATACGGATTGTGCTATTATTGGGAATTTGCAGAAACCGCTGTTCCCGAAGGATGGCGCCTGCCGAATAACGATGATTGGCGGGACTTGTTCTTGGCTATCGGCGCAAAATGCAAAATGGGTGAGTGTGGTGCCGAAACATACCTCGGTGCGGCTCTCGCGTTAAAGTCGCAAGACGGCTGGGAAGAAGATGAAATGTTCCCCGTCGGCAAAAGTGCCGATGCGTTCGGCTTTACGGCGTATCCGGCTGGTTGTATGGAAGAATTTTGTTTTTGCGGTGCGCGCGGAGAAGTGGCAAGATTCTGGAGTTCCGTGGGCAAGAATAAATGGGCGTACCGCGTTTGCTTTGACAACTTCTATGACGATGTCGTTCTGGATCGCTTTTGGAATGACTTCTCTTGTGCCAATTCTATTCGATGCGTGAGGGATTGCTGATGGCTATCATTGATATGATAAAATTGAAGGGGCAATTCTGGATTGCCAAGGACAATGAACTCCATGACAAAATTGTCGTTGCGCTTGCGGGCAGGTTGCTTTGCATGACTGCTGGGGAAGTCAAGGCCGAGATTAGCGATGAGTGGGATACATTCGCTAGTTTGGAACCATTCTATGAACTTTGGCGCCAGCGCAAGATGAATTCTCGATACGTCATTATTTACTGCGATCCCGTTGACAAGGATTTTGTGCTTGCGGAGCATGGACTGAACGCAGAAACCGTGCAGGAATTTTTCGACAGGTTCCGGATGGAAGACGAAGAACGTGTATCCTGGGCTACGAATCAGCCCGAGTTCTTTGTGGAAGAAACGGTGCGTGCTTTCCCCAATGGAGTGCTGGAGTATGATAAGGACGGCTCTTCCGGCACACTACACTTTATGCTGATCCCGCTTTCCCTGTGGCAAGAGATTCCACTGCAAACGTGGCATGAAGGAACGTGAAAAAGCCCCCTATTGCTTTTCTTTTCTACTTTTTGTATATTTTTTGACAATGGAACCGACTTGACAGGTTGCCGCCTAGCCTTTGGCTAGTTTCTTTTATGGACAAAACAAAAGAGGAATTATGGCTCGCGAAATTCGAGAGACCCCGATTTTGTTCGGCGAGGACGCTCGCCGATTTCTAGCCCGTATGGAAGAGCGGCACCCAGAACCTCCGGAAGTTCGTGCCCGCATCCAGCGGAATTACGAATTCATGAAAAAGGCCTATGAGCGTGGCATGGCAGAACAGCGTGCCCGCGAAGCGGCCAACGGAGGATTAGACCCTTGGTTCAAACACGTGTAGATAGGGAACATTTAAGTTTCATTAGACTGAAACCTTCCTATTCTGTTGAAAATTTTAGTTGCGGCGATGATGATTTGGATGATTTTATCCTTCATCGTGCTTCGGCTTTTCAAAAGCACCTGCTTTCGGTTAGTTATGCCTATGTAGATGGCGATTCAGGCAAGGTTTTGGCTTATTGCAGCCTTGCCAATGACAAGGTTGCAATAACGGATTTCAAGGACAAGGCGGAATTCAATCGTTTCCGCAAGAAGCAGGGCTTTCCTAATGAAAAGCGCCTGAAGAGTTATCCTGCGGTCAAATTGTGTCGCCTTGGTGTTGACGAATCAGTCAAAGGTCAACAAATTGGAACGATTATCATAGACTATATCAAGTGGATGTATATGAATAACAATAGGGCCGGTTGTCGCTTCTTGACGGTGGATGCCTATTTGAATGCGGTTCCGTTCTACGAAAAGAATGGTTTCCGCTTTATGAACGCCGAGGACAACGACCCGCATACGCGCCTCATGTATTACGATTTGATGGATATCGTGGCGTAGTTTTGCTTGATTGTGGGGAGACCTGGCCCGCGACATCTATTGTCGTGTGTTTAAGGTATATTGAGGGAAAACAATGAGGTGTAATATGGAGTCTATGGATCCGAAGTCAGAAAACCTTCCGGCAGAACTGAAAACGGCAGTTGCGACAACAGGAACTGCAATGGTTGCTTGCGCGACAATCGGTGCGATTGTTTTCCCTGGTATAGGTGTGGGTGTCGGCGCTGGGGTGGGCGCCATGATCGGCGGCTTAGGAACGATCGTTCACACGGTTAGGACGAATAGGATGGAGTAAATTCGATCGGAAATTGCTGTTTTTAGTCAAAATTCGCCAGTCATATGTTTTTCTTGAAGAAAACGAGAATTTTCCTCCACGGAGGTAAATTTTTGTTTATATTCCTAAAGAACGCTTGGCAAATGAGTGTAGAGTACGGGTATTCATACGATTTATGGACTATCGTTAACAATAATTGCGGTTGTGGCGCAAAACGTGTAGAGAAACTAATCATTGTTGAATCTGGTAAAAATTAGGAATGCTTTATGGAAAATGAAAAAAAGAATATTGAAACTGTAGAATCGGTGGCTAAGGCTATTGTTGTAAAGGAAACTCCATCTAAAGGTCTTGCTCTGTTTGAAAAGTCTTTTGAGTTGGCTTTAAAAGTTCCTGGCGTAAAAGTAAATAGAACTGCTTTTTTAAAGCATCAATTGCGTCCCTATATTTCTGATGTTAAATTGGATCAGATTTCCCAAAAGAGAACTTATGATATTGCTGAAGACAAAATATTGGATATCGTTGCAAATGCTACAATAAAAAATCATGTGCGTACCGTTACATTGTTATCCGCTGCATCTGGGTTTCCGGCTAATCCTCTAATTGCTGTTGGACTTGCTTCTGCTGATGTTGCACAATATTTTGCACAAGTTTTGATGCTGTCTCAAAAAATTGCCTACATATATGGATTCCCTGATTTGATGGATGAAAATGAAAACTTTACTGAAGTTAGCAAATCAATGCTTTTTGTATTGCTTGCAGTTGCTTTTGGATGTAAAGTTGGTGATCAGAAAATTCGATTAGTTTTAGCGGCCCTAGCGAAAGGTGTTGAAAAGAAATTGCCAAAACAAGCTTTGATGCATACCTGGTGGTATCCAATTGTAAAAAAGATTGCGCCTTGGTTTGCGAAAAAAATGACAAAAGAAAAATTGGGTGCAATTGTTGGAAAAGCTATACCGTTGATTGGAATGCCTTTAAGTGGAGGCTTTACATATTTTTCATTTCGTAAAGCAGCGAAGCATTTGAAGGTTGAATGCCAAAAGCAAATGGAATATTTTAAAAGTCATAATGTTCAAGATGATAACTCTTCAGAGATTGAAAAATGATAGGGGGTGAAAATGACCTTGGAAGAAAAATTTGATGAAGTGTATTATCCGTTAATGGATGAATTCGTAAAGAAATTGTTGGCACGGAACATTTCGGATTATCAGGGAATTCCTCATCCGTTTGTTCCGATATGGGGAAAAAATTATGAAAAAGCATACAAAAAAATTGCTGTTGTAGGTAAGGAAACTCGTGGATGGGGTGTTAGCCTGGATGATTTCCTTGGAAAGTATAATTCTGGTCAATATCGTTTTGAACAGGATCGGTGTGAATTTCGAAATTTTGAATTTAGAGATTGGGGTACTAATGCTCCTGGTTCTTTTTGGGGCTTTTGGATGCGTGTCTTGGCTAATGTTTACGGAGTTGAAAATTGGCTTGAATTGAAAAAAGGCGCACGAAATGATTTATTAGATGATTTTGTTTGGGGAAATTGTTTGGCGATACAGAGTAAGGGATCTGATCGTACTAATGCTTCTGCAAATGGTTATGATTATGCGCTAAAAACCGCGCAAGAAATTCTTAATTCTATAGACCATTTGGAAAAAGTTTTTGCACCGGATGTCGTGATTTTGACGTATGCGGATTATAAATCTTATTTAGGGAAAGGATGGGAGTGTATTGAAGATAGTCAAATAAAGGTGCTTCAGCGTGGTAAATTGCTGGTTTTTCAGTGTAGTCATCCTAATTATTTATCTCATCATGGAGTAATAAAAGAGTATGCTCGTATTTTAAGAGACTTATTGCATAAGTATGGTTTCTTTTTTTCATTACAGGGAATGAAAAATAGGTTTATTCCAACTGATGAAAAAGAAGCTCTTGTTGAACGAATGAAAAATGAATCTGATAAATATGAGGCTATTAAGGTTGTTGCATTGTCATTAAGAAAGTATGGCTGTATTATGGCGGCTCGAGATTTAAGTGATTTATTAAATAAGGCGGGTTATTTGACAAATCGAGGAAATTCGTTTACCGGGAATAGTCAAGGTCCTTATAAAATAATAAGTGCGGCGTATAATCGTGCTAAATCTACAGATTTGGATACTGCTGATGCTATAGCGAGTTCGTTTACTAGAGCAGATGGATCATATGCTTATAAGTAGTATTTGTGGTTGACTTAAAAATATGTTACTCGCCGCGATCTCTTCTGCACAAGGCTCAAGGAAAATTGGATAAGGTGAATTTCTACCTTACCTTTTCTCCCTTCTCATACATTCCCACCAGTTCCTTCGCGCTGTCGAGCATCATCTGACGCAGCTTTGCTGGTTTCAGCACTTCGGCGATTGGCCCGTAGAATAGCACCCACTGCTTGAGCATGTCGTTTATCGCGACATTCATTGTCACGTGTAGTTCTCCGTTTTCCTGTTCTCTAACTTTCATGCTTGGGTGGTAGGGGCGTTCGCGTAAAAAGTTCTTGGCGTATCCCGGGAAGCGGATGACGACCCTTTCTATTTGTGGGTCCTGTTCATCCGAGAATAGTGCACCGGAGCGGATTCGCTTGCGTAGGTTTTCCAAGACTTTCGGATCTTCGGTAAAGTGCTCGCGCAGGGGCTTTACGGATTCGATGCGCTGGAGTTTTAGTGCGTAGGTTTTGTCAGGGTGATGCCTTGACACGCAGCCGATGTAGATTTCGCCGTGGTTAATGGCGAGCATAAGTGGCACGCGGGGCTGGTCAGAGTAATTGCCGAAGTTGTCGATGTATGTTACCTGCACCTTCTGTTTCTTTCGGATGGCATCCAGGATAATCGGCAGGTTCTTGCCCACATTTTCGTCAAAGCCAGGAGGCGTGCCCATGAAAAGGATGCGCCCGTTCAGTTCCTTTGCGTAGTTTGCCAGCGTCGCCTGTTCCCTGGCGGGCAGTTCTTGCGTGATTCGCGTGGTCAGGTCTTCGATAAGGTTCGATATTGCTGGGTAGATGTTCGCGATGCGCTGTAGAAACATGAAGTGCAAGAGCGTGTCGCCGAATTCTGGAAACACGAGCTTGTTCGCGCGTTCGAGTGCCACCTGGTAATACGTCTTGCCGTTGTCGATGAATCGGCGGATGTAACCGCCCTCGATGTCGATGAGGGCCTGCATGTCGCGTTGGACGCTCCGCAGGTCGCCTTCGGGAATGTCCAGGTTCCCCATAATGTCGGCGACGCTGTAACGGTTGTTGTAGTGTGCCATCAAGTAAACGAAGATGCGTATCATGCGTTCGCCGCGAGCTTGACTAGCCATAAAGCCTCCTGCAAAAGTGCGATTCCCACAAAGCGGGAAGTATTTTTTAATATACAAAAAGTAGACGACAATAATTGTCGTCTTTTTATGCGAAAGCAGTTCGTCTGCCGAAGCATAAAGGTTGTCTGGCCCCTGCCAAGGAATCAGAAAAATTCTAAATTTGGCGCTGCCATGTTGATTAGGAAATGTTTGGGAATTTTCTTGGGGCTTGCGACGGTGGCGGCGATGCTTGTCACGGCTTGGTGGTCTTTGCGCCCCGAAATCCCGCCGGAAGTTCAGGAACAGATTGAAGACGATCTTGAAAAATGCGGCGGTGAACTGAAAGAGGCACGCTGTGCGGTAAGTGGCGAAGACGGCTGGATTTTCTTGCAGGAAAGTCTTGTCAATCTGGTGGTGGACTGGAAAGAAAACTTGAATTCTTTTGTCGCCTTCAATGATTCACTGGAAGCGCGTGGTATCAAACTGGTGGTGGTGCCTGTTCCGGACAAATTGCAAATCGAGGCGGAACATTATTCGGAAGAATTGTCGGGAGGGATTGTCGCCCCGCAATATGAGGAATGGGTAGATGCCCTGCAAGACGAAGGCGTTGTCGTTGTCGATGCGGTAGAGGAGTTTCTTGAAAAGAACGAGGAAACGCCCATGTT
>JAEEGJ010020914.1_pt1 | contig 14160 bp, 10 predicted proteins | sample 8958761 | NCBI WGS metagenome assembly JAEEGJ01 (sample SAMN16246546, study PRJNA631951) | gut metagenome | biome: gut microbiome; feature: rumen; material: RS-attached | host: Bos | place: Iran: Karaj | collected 2018-10 | reverse complement strand
ATTTTTGCAATAAGCGATGGGTTATGTAAAATTTTATTAAATACCTTGCCAACTTTTCAAATATTAGGTACATTAATGCAGCACGTGGTTCTCTGTCAAATGGAGAATCGCGTCTTTTTTTATTTCGGAATAAAGGGGCGCCTCTAACATCAACTGTCCGCAATATGCGGAAAATGGAGGCTGTATGGCTAAAAATAAAGAGAACATCCCTGCAAAAACGGTGGAGTCGCTGTTCAATAAGGTTGCGAACTTGATTGAACAAGCCCGAGCCCGTGTGGCTACAGCAATGAACGTTGCCGAAGTTTACACGAAGTACCAAATTGGGCGATACATTGTGGAAGAAGAACAATCCGGGAAAAAACGCGCGGAATATGGAAAACAGGTTCTTGAAGGCTTGTCGGAACGCCTCACGGCTCATTATGGGGATGGATGGTCTTACTCGAACTTGAGACAGGTACGGCAATTTTTTCTGACCTATTCAAATTTGACAGACACTGTCTGTCAAATCTCGGACACCCCAAATTTCACATTAAGCTGGAGCCATTATCAGGTGCTCATGCGCATCAAGAATGATGAAGAACGCCGTTTTTACGAAATAGAGGCCACATCCGGGAACTGGTCCGTTCGTGAATTGCAGCGGCAGTATGGTTCAAGCTTGTACGAGCGTCTTGCGTTAAGCCAGGACAAGGAAAAAGTTGCTCGTCTGTCACAGGTTGGCAATGTGGTCGAAAAGCCCGAAGACATCATTAAAAATCCGGTGACACTGGAATTTGTGGGTTTGAAGCCAGACGCGTCGTATTCAGAAACAAGTCTGGAATCCGCCATTATCAATAAACTGCAAGAATTTTTGCTTGAATTGGGGAAAGGCTTTTTGTTCGAATCTCGTCAAAAAAGGTTTTCCTTTGACGAAGACAACTACTATGTGGATTTGGTTTTGTACAACCGACTTTTGCAGTGTTATGTGCTTGTTGACTTGAAGGTTGATAAGTTGACTCATCAGGATCTCGGGCAAATGCAGATGTACGTAAACTACTATGATCGCTATGTAAAGCAGGATTTCGAAAAGCCAACCATTGGCATTTTGCTCTGCAAAGAAAAGAAAAGAAAGACGCCTTAGTGAAATTGACCTTGCCTAAGGATGCAAATATCTACGCTTCCGTTTATGAGTTGTATCTGCCGGACAAGAAGCTTTTGCAGGCGAAGGTCAAAGAATGGATTAACGAATTTGAGAATAAATGATTCACTGAAAATAATTCTATTTTACACTATCCCAAAGTCGCACGAACGTTTCCCGAATTTAAAGCAATGCCCACCGCTCACGAAATTTTAAAATCGGTTTTTGGCTACGATTCCTTCCGCCCCATGCAGGAAGATATCATCAATCATGTTGTCGCACGCAACGACGCGTTGGTTTTAATGCCCACTGGCGGCGGAAAATCCATTTGCTACCAGATTCCGGCCTTGATCTTCAAGGGTATCACGGTGGTCATCTCGCCGTTGATTTCACTGATGAAAGACCAAGTGGACGCGCTGAACGCAAATGGCATCGGGGCGGATGCGCTCAACAGCAACAACGAAGAAGGCGAAAACGCGGCCATTCGGGAGCGTTGCAAAGCGGGCCAGACCAAGATTCTCTACATTTCGCCGGAGCGTCTGCAACGCGAAATCCCGTGGTTGCAGCAGCATTTGAACGTTTCGTTATTCGCCATCGACGAGGCGCACTGCATTTCGCAATGGGGGCACGATTTTCGTCCGGAATACACGCAGCTCGGCGGGCTACACCAAGCATTCCCGAAAGCGACCATCATGGCGTTGACGGCAACGGCAGACAAGCTAACGAAAGAAGATATTGTCCGGCAGTTGAATTTACGAGATTACAAACTTTTCGTAAGTTCTTTCGACCGCCCAAACTTGAGTCTCGATGTGCGACGCGGATATTCCGGCCAAGACAAGTTAAAGACAATTCTATCCATCATTTCGAAGCACGAAAACGAATCGGGAATCATCTATTGCCTTTCACGCAAGAACACGGAGAAGGTCGCGGCAGACCTTATTGACGCAGGGGTTTCTGCAAAGGCGTATCATGCAGGGATGAGCGCCGAAGAACGCAACCAAGTGCAAGAGGATTTCATCAACGACCGCATTGATGTGGTTTGTGCCACCATCGCTTTTGGCATGGGAATCGACAAAAGCAACGTCCGTTACGTCATCCATTATAACTTGCCAAAAAGTATCGAAAGCTTTTATCAAGAAATCGGTCGTGCGGGCCGCGACGGACTCCCTTCCGAGACGGTGCTGTTCTACAATTTTCAGGACATCATGACGCTTCGCGGATTCGTAAACGAAAGCGGGCAACGGGATATCAATTCCGAGAAGCTAGACCGCATGCAGGAATACGCCGAATCGCAAGTCTGCCGCCGCCGCATTTTGCTCAACTACTTCGGCGAAAACAACAGCAGCAACTGCGGCAATTGCGACATCTGCAAGCACCCGCCACAGCGATTCAACGGCACGATTCTCGTGCAAAAGGCTCTCTCGGCCATCAAGCGAACCGGCGAACAAGTCGGCTTTTCGATGACCGCAGAAATCCTCAAAGGATTCCGCAGTGAAGAAATTATCCAGAACGGTTACGACAAAATAAAAACGTTCGGCGTAGGTTCCGGCACAACGCTCAAGCATTGGCACGATTATCTATTGCAAATGCTGCAACTCGGCTACATCGAAATAGCCTACAACGAATCGAACCACCTTAAAATTACCGAAAGCGGTAACGAAGTGCTGTTCGGAAAGAAAACGGCGGAACTCGCCGTGCCACCGAAAATCGAAACAAAGCCAGAGACCAAACAACGCAAGACCCGGTCCAAGTACGCACAGTCTGGAGACGCTCGGTTCAACACCGACGACACGCGGCAATACACCGACGTTCCCGACAATGCCCCCACCGCAAGCGAAAGCAACAATGCAGACAAAATCTTATTCGAGGTTTTGCGAAAAGTCCGCAAGCAGATAGCCGACGAAAACAACTGGCCCGCTTACGTTGTGCTCTCCGACAAGACGCTGAAAGACCTCGCCTACAAAACGCCCTTGTCGCTAGACGAACTGCAAGACGTTTTCGGTTTCGGCGAAGTGAAAATCAAAAAATTCGGGCAGCGGTTTATTGAAGCGATTCACAACTACATGAGACAATGAAAAGCTCCGCTAATAACGAACACCCCCATAGCTAAAGACTAACCGCAAATAACTAAATTTCTATATTTGGGTCGTAAAATTAAAGAGGAAATTATGTCTCAGTTTAACGCTCATTTTAGAAACATCAACGGCGACGACACTTACCCGCTGACCGACGTCATTTACCGCAGCAAGGTCGATGGAAGCCTGCTCGAAGTCGAACACGACCGCGCAGCACTCGCAAGCAAGAGCCCCGAAGAATGGAAGAAGCTCTTTGCTGAACGCCGCATGAGCTTCAAGCCCGAAGACATGAGCGGCATCTGGAGCAAACGTGAAATGGTTCTCCCGGATATGCCGGTCGAAGACATCGTCACCATGCGCGAAGGCTGGAGTCCGCTTTTTGACGCAGCTCCGCTCGCAAAAGATTTAGGCATCGGAAGCCTCAAGGTCAAGCTTTGCGGCAACTCCCACACGGGTTCTTTCAAGGACCTCGGCATGACGGTTCTCGTAAGCCAAGTGAACCACATCATCAAGAAAAAGATTCACCCGATTGACGCAGTCGCTTGCGCTTCTACCGGCGACACCTCCGCAGCCCTCAGTGCCTATTGCGCCAAAGCAGGCATCCCTTCCATCGTGTTCCTCCCGGCAGGCAAGACGAGCACCGCACAGCTCATCCAGCCGATTAGCAACGGCAGCATCGTGCTTGCGCTCGACACCGACTTTGACGGTTGCATGAAGATCGTTCAGGAAGTCACGAAGGACAATCGCATTTACCTCGCTAACTCGATGAACAGCCTCCGCGTCGAAGGCCAAAAGACGATTTCTCCGGAAATCTGCCAGGAACTCGGCTGGACCGTTCCGGATACCGTGATTATCCCGGGTGGCAACCTCGGTAACGTGAGCGCTCTCGCCAAGGGTTTCGAAGACTGCAAGGCTATGGGCCTCATCGACCGCATTCCGCGCATCATCGTCGCACAGGCCGAAAACGCCAATCCGTTCTTCCAGGCATACGAACGTGGCTTCGACAAGCTCGTTCCGGTGCAAGCCAAGAAAACTCTCGCAAGTGCCATCCAGATTGGTAACCCGGTCAGCTATCCGAAGGCCGTACGCGCCATCCAGAAAACTAACGGTATGGTCGTGAGCGTCACCGAAGAAGAACTCGCAAACGCAGCCCACCGCGGCGACCGCATCGGTCTTTACTGCTGCCCGCACACGGGTGTGACCCTCGGCGCTCTCGAAAAACTTTGTGCCGAAGGCAAGATTGCGAAGGACGAAAACGTGGTCGTCATCAGCACTGCTCACGGCCTCAAGTTCACGGAATTCAAGGTCGGCTATCATGAACAAAAGCTTGCCGACATTGCAAGCAAGTTCGCAAACCCGGTTTTCAAGGCCCCTGCCGAAATCGGTGCCGTCATGGACATCCTCACGAAAGAGATGGCTGCACGCCGTCGCTAATGTGCAAACATTAGCTCAATGGCCTTGAGCCGTCGCTAATGTGCAAACATTAGCTCAATGGCCTTGAGCCGTCGCTAATGTGCAAACATTAGCTCAATGGCCTTGAGCCGTCGCTAATGTGCAAGCATTAGAATTGTTCCAATTTGGGAAACTGATGCCGTCCCCATTCGCGGACCATGACTACTAAGCAGCAGAGCTGCAAGTGGTCAAAGTGAACGGAGTCCGGCATGACAGACCATTTTAGGAAAATTTAACGTCGTTTATTAGAAAAGCCCGCATCAATTGATGCGGGCTTCTTATTTTGACTAAATCAACTCTCCAATCCACGGGAACAAGTTATTTTTTTGTTCTAGCTTCTTGAGCAACCGCGTATCCGGTTTCGCCTTGACCGCCTCAGCATAAAGTGCACAGACGTTTTCGTAATGTTCGCTCAAACGGGCACGTGCGTAATCTTCCGCAGAATGGTTATGAATCATGAACGCCCAGTCCGAAGCTTGGAACAGCACGAGTTCGCGAGCTATTTGCGACAAGAACCTTTGGGCAGTCTCGATTTTAAAATCCGCCGCAGTTTTGCAACCGCGAACAGCCGCAGACGTTCCGGCAGACTTTACACCAATCAAACTTTGCGCAGTCCCGCGTGCAACGCATACACCGTGCGACACGCGTTTTTTCAAGTCGTTCATCAATCCGCGCATTTTAAAGAACATCGGGTACTGGAAAGCGACGGCATCGTTCATCCAAACTTCGCCAAAGCCGCCCTCGCCCCACGACGAGAAAATCGGGGCATGGACATCTTCATCCGCGACTTTTCCCGCAAACGTTTGCGATGTCGGCACAGAATCTTCGAGCGAAGCCATTTCAACAACGTTAGAGCTTGCCGCACGTTCAAACATCTTTTCGATGAACAGCGGACCTTCGAACCACCAATGGCCAAAAAGTTCCGCATCGTACGGACAAAGAATCGAGACTTTATTGCCATCCATGTTCGGAAGCAAATTCGAAACAGTCTCTTCGCGGTTAGCAACAAACAAACGTGCATGGTCTTCGACTAAACGCAACGCATTCCACGGGCGATACACCTTCTTGTTTTCGCTCCCCGTAATGCGGTAATACTTGAGGCCCGTCTCGATATGCGCTCCTGCAGCAAGGAAGTAATCGCCTAAATAATCGCTTTCGCGTTCATGCGCAACATCCTTGAAGAACTCGCGATATTCAGGATGCCCCGGATACCCAGTCTTGCGGCTCCATACTTCCATGGAACTGCTCTGCTCGCGGCCAAAGCAATACAGCCCAGCCGGAGTCTTGATGGGAGCAAATACGCCATACTTCGGAGCCGGTTTCGCAAGCAGCACGCCGTGCGTTTCCAAGAAGAAATACTTGAATCCGTATTCCGCAAGAATCGCATCCAAGCCTTCGAAGTATCCGCATTCCGGCAGCCACAAGCCCTGCGGCTTTTTGCCAAAAGCTTCTTCAAACGCACGGACTGTAATTTTCAGCTGCAAACGAATCGCATCGACATCGCTCTGGTACGCAGGCAAAAACGGGTGCGTCCCCACGCAAGTGAGCAAGTTGATTTTTCCAATCTGCTCCAAACGCTTGAGCGCAGGGATAATTTCGCAACCGCAATCGCGTTCCCATGTATTAATTAACGCAATTTGTCTGCGGTAATAAAAGTTCACCACCTCCAAATACTCGGAATTGTTCTGAAGGCGGATTTTTTCGCGTTCAATCAGATCCAGTTGCTTATGCAAATGATTCGTAAAACGATTAAGCAAAAGCTTATCCGTAAGCATCGCCAAGAGCGCCGATGAAACGCTAAAATTGAGCGTGCCCGGCACGCCCTTTTCTTCCAGACGGTTCAACATCTGGATAATCGGCAAGTACGTTTCTGCCATAGCCTCAAAAAACCAGTTCTCTTCCAAGAACCGGTCGTATGAGGGTTCACGCACAAATGGTAAATGTGCATGAAGTAAAAGATGAACTTTGCCGGGCTTCGCCATTATTCCGTGCGTTTCACGACAATCGGAACAATTGTAGTCGGGAAGTCGCCATCCTTATCCGTTGCAAAGACTGGGATAATCTTTGTCACGTCCGGGAGGTCTTCTTCAAAGCTGAACGTGCCATCCGGATTCAGCGGGAACGGTTCGCCACGCACCTGCAAATGGGCGTCCGGACGCGTGCCGCCATAGACAATCAAGCGGGTCTTGACCCACAAGAAGAAATCCTTGCCGTAGTTCACGGAATCCTTCGGGAGTTCAAGCTTGTTGCTCTTGAGAGCGGCACTCGAAAGCGCGCCCGAGAACATGGAACCCGAAGAACTTGAAAGTCCGTTCACAGCATTTTCGAGCCAGTTCTTTGCAGACATCGAAGATAGTCCCGAACTGCCAAAGCCGCCGAGAGTAGCACCACCAAGGGATGCACGGACGAAAACGTTCTCCGGATTCACTTCGGAACCTTCAAGCGTGAACGTCTGCATCGGGCCAGCTTCAACGAGAGCTTCGAACTTGTTTCCAGAGACAACGCCAAGTGCAGCAGCACAGTTCTGCGTAGCCTTCTTTTCGACATACCAGTTGCGAGCATCTTCAGGAACCACGATATCGTGGAACTTGAGTTTCTTGTTGCGCTTGACCGTCAAGTCGTTTGCGATATCGAACAAGCGAAGCACGAGCTTGCCCTTGCCCTTCTTTGCAGCCTTGACGCGTTCTTCAGAAACTTCCCAAAAGGCTTGCATCCAGTTCGGATCCTTCTGCATGAGAACAAGGTATTCAGGATCGAAAGATTGCGGCAAAGCTTCTGGAGTTGTTTTTGCGGCCTTCTTTGCAGCCGAAGTTTCTACAACTTCGACATCGACTTTTTTAGCCTTTGTTGCGGCCTTGACGACCTTTTTTGCAGCGGCAACAGACTTTGCAGTTTTTTCAGACACTTTAGAAGTCGTCTTTGCCGCCTTTGCAGTCTTTGCCGGAGCTTCGGCCTTTTCGGCAGCCTTTTTAACAGTCTTCTTTGCAGGAGCAGCCTTCGCCGCCACCTTTTCTACCGTTGCGGCGGGTTTCTTAGCCACTTTCGCAACGACCTTCTTTGCAGCCGGTTTTTCTTCGGAGACAACCTTCTCTGCGGTCTTCTTTGCGACCTTCTTCGCCACAGGCTTCTTTTCAGCCACCGGCTTTTCAAGGTCTTCAACTTTTTTCTTAGTAGCCATTTTCGATCTCCTTCTGATTAAATCTTACTGACCACGGGTTTTACCCCAACTTCCTACACCAACTAAGCCTAGACGGATTCCAATAAAAGATTCATTCCAATTACGGTCATCATCCGTCAAGCGTACACCCCCCTGAATCGCCAAATCCACCATCGAGCCACGACGCCCCAGCGGGAACCCGACACCAATGGATCCGCCAATTTCAGATACATCTTCGACATACCAGTTCTTGTACCAAAGGCCAGCCCGGTACGCCATGCGATCCCAGTAGGATTCATAAAAGACATCCGTTCCGTCACGCTGATAGCCGATAGAAATATTAAAATCACTCTGAGTCTTTGTCACCTGAGCCATGCTCCAGCTCCCGGCAACATTCTCGATATCGCGGTCCCAAGCACGCCATGCGATATCCGCCATCACGTTATGACGTTTGTTCAAACGGTAATTGACACCCGTCGCAAGCATTGCCGGCACCTTGATTTCACGCGTATAGCGCGTCGGAGCAAGCGTATCCGTTTCGCTAAATCTAAAGTTGTAATCCAGCGTATTGGACAACGTATAAGGAGTCGTGAACGAGAAGAAATAAGAAGCCATGCGACCACGATACTGGGCTGCAAACGTGTAATAAGCCGAATGGTTCTTGATTTCCCAGTCACCATTTACGTGATCTGAAATGTAAGTGTTATTTGTTGCCCAAATATCAACGCTGTCAATTCCGCTATTGTCAGGTCCAAGCGTCAAGTCACGGGTAAAGCTACCCATCACAAAATGAGCGGATGCACCCAACGATAACGCACGGAAGAACGGAAGCCTGATAGCGTAAGTCGGAACAAGTTCATATATGCTGCTCTGGTACTCGATTTCGGCAAACCAATTTTCTTTTTCATCATCGACATCTTCACGAATCGAACTTGCGTAATGCTGCCACAACGAAACGCCAATTGTACCGAAGTCGCCCATCGGGAACGAAAGGTTCATGGAAGGCATCGAGATGCTAGTCTTTGTAAAATCGACATTCGAGCGAGTCACCGTCGAAACACTCAGCAAAAAATTCAAATTCAAGACAACTTTCGTATCGAATGCCTGACGTGCCGGGTTCACCACAGACACGCCTTCGACATCGCCCGTTTTTGCATTACCGGCAAAACCGCGGCCCGCCATAGCAGCAGAGCCACCCGCAATCTGTTCTTCACCAATGGCATCAGGCGCTATCATCGACGCAGAGGAAAATCCCACGGCACAAAGCAAAGCACTAATAAACTTTTTCATTATTTACCCTCGCGTGCAGTAGAGGTTGCAACTTTCTTCACTTTTGTCTTTACAGACGCAACGGAGTCTTTTACGGTTTCCTTTTTATCCGTTTTCCCACCGCGCTTGGAGGCAAGCCACAATTTGAGCGTCGCCGGTTTGCTCTTGATAGACGAGAAATCATAGCGAGCATAATCGAATTGCTGGAAAGAAACGCGAACAGTATCCCCATCCGAATCAATACGATCAGTAAAAACCGTATCCTTGTCCAAAAGTACGGGCACACCTAGACGCATCATCATCTTGAAGTTACGACCGTCACTGGCTCTGTTAATGAAATCGCGCATGCCATAAGTCACCTGCAACGAAAGAGAATCGCCTTCGTAGAACACCATATTCGGGTGGCCGCTTTCGAGAATGCGGGGTTTATCTAGTTTATAATATTCTCTACGGCAAACAACCTCGTCGGCACTATCCAAGAATGAGGCAGCCACCACCTGTATCGGCAAACCAAGCTCGCTTTCACCCTCGGAATCATCCCTGGGGAACGTCATTTGAGCCATCACGACAGCTTGACGCACGTCGTTGCTATCGCCCTTCGTATAAGGGAACTCGTCACCATAAAAGTCAGACAAAGCTTTCAAAATCGGCTTGGACGGAAATTCGACTTCAAGAGAATCGTAGCCGCCACCATGCAACACCAAGCAATCCGCGCATTTTTCCTGAGTCTCGGCGATAGAAGCCGCATGGAACGGTATATAAGTTGCATACTTGTACGTCGTATCATCGTTCATCGCCTCCAAGCGGAAACGAGGAAAATAAACAGAATGCCACGGCCCATAAACGCGGAATACATTCGAGGCTTCAGGAGCGGACAAACGCAACTGCAAACGGCGGTTTCCGGATTGCTTACGGATGTCTTCGCTAAGAGCGTTCGGCAATTCAAGCGTCAAGTGAAGAGTATCCGTCTTGCCTATCGAAACAGAGACAATCGTGTCTGCAACCTTTTTCGCCTTCCAAGACATAAGCTCATGGAACCAGACCGAATCCTTTATATCTTCCAAGTCATCTAATTCGCTATTGCTCAGCTTATCAGAAAGAATCCAGCTTACATTGAGCTTTATGTCTTCTTCAATCGGCAAAATGCTCGACGGCAAATAATCGGACCTATAGTAAGAATCCACAAGGTAAAGGGATAAAATCGATCTAGACGAATCCGCCGACTTTATTCTCGCCAAGAAAGCACTATCTATGCCAAAATCCAAAACAAGATCGTGCAACACCCCCGACCGGGCGCCCAAAGTTCCAGTCACTCTGGCGTTCACCGGAAGAGTATCACGATAGACCTTGGCCGACACCGGCTTCAAATTGCTAACCGAGACCGTCTGTACCTTGTAATCGCTAGGCATTCCCTGATCCGAAAGCCAGTTTGACAACCCTTCGTCATCCGTATCGAACAAACAAGACGACAACAATAAAGCTAAAAGCGGGAATAGAATAAATTTTTTCTTTTTCACTCAGAACTCCGAGTATTTGCTTGTAATAATTCGCCCATAATATAGTAAAATTGACGTCGGGAAATTAGACGAAAGAACAGCCCCTTCGGTCCTACAGACGAAAGATTCGACCTCGTCATCCTCGACCGTCAGGGAGGGGATCCAGTGAAGGTATGTAGTTGGTGGTTAGTGGTTAGTGGTTAGTGGTTGGTGGTTAGTGGTTAGTGGTTGGTGGTTGGTGGTTAGTGGTTGGTGGTTGGTGGTTAGTGGTTGGTGGTTAGTGGTTGGTGGTTAGGAAGTGTGAAGTGTGGGGTGTGAGGTTGTTGTCATCCTGGAGGCGAAGCCGATAGGATCCATGCGTGAAGTAGGCGGTGAAATGCTATGGGTAACGAATCTGTAACGAGAACTGTCCCGAAGCAATCGCCCCCAAAGCGAAGCGTGCCCATAGCCCAAAGCGTACAGTTCTGAAAGCATAATTGCTAGAGAGTACAAAAAAAGCCCCGCCGGAGCGGGGACATTTAAACTTTCGCCATTCTCAGGATTATTCTTCGGCGAGAGCTTCCTTGTATTCATCGACAGTCGCGATGTATTCGTCAATCATGTCTTCCTTGGAATCCAAGTGGGCAAGAATCTGTTCAAGGTGTTCCTTCTTGAACACGGTCTTGAGCTGGCGGGAGGCATGTCCCTTGTAGCCCCATTCCTTGAGGATTTCGTCCGTGACAACGAAAGAGTCGTCGAGCGATACAAAACGCATCGGGCCATAGACCGCCCAGTTGTGTTCCATCTGCATGCATTCCGGTTCTTCCATTTCGGGGTTTGCCATGTAGCGCTGCACGTGACGGGTACGCACGTCCTTAATCTTGTCGATACGCATGTAACCCATGATGAGGTACTTGTTGCGCATTTCGGAATCGCTCAAACCTTCGTAGCGGGTGCCGAACAAAATGTAGCGGCTCTTGCTCTTCACAATCGTGTTGATAGCCTTCACATTGTAGCAGCTCATCAAACCATAAGTACTAGTTTCGTAGTTCGGTTCGTAAAGAAAACCCTTTTCATTTTCATTCAGCTGGTCGCGAACAGGCATTTCGGACTGGTGGCTAGTTTCAACATAAAGCAGACTCCCCGCCATGTTGCCGCGGTAGTCCTGCCAACCTTCAAGATTGATCTGTGTTTTAGGCATTTTTAAAATCCACTCAATAGTTTAAAGTTCCAAAATTAAAACGAATACAAGCGGACCGAGTACGGTTCGTCAGTAACAACCACTAAAATATAATTTATAGATTAAAAAGTCAACGACTCCGCCGAAATATCATCCATTCCAAAGCGAAAAGCGCCTTTTTTGAAAAATTCTGCGGTATCTGTAGTCAAATATTTAACATTTCCGCCCTTCGAAAGCCGTTTTTCCATGTCCACATGCCGACGAAGATAATCGAGAGTCTTGTCGGCGACAATATCTCCCTGGACGACCAGCCGAACATGCGGTGGAAGTGCGGCCCGAATTTCATCTTCGAGGAGCGGGTAATGCGTGCAGGCGAGCAAAACCGTATCAATTTTCGGGTCAACCGCAAGGAGCTGTTCCACGTCCTTTTTCACGAAGAAACGCGCCCCCTCGGTACCGCGTTCGCCATATTCCACCAGCGGTACCCACATCGGGCAGGCATGCTGCGTCACGTGCAAGTCCGGGAAGAAGTGGCTGATTTCAAGGACGTAGCTGTTCGAGGACACCGTCCCCGCGGTTGCAAAAATGCCGATATGCCCCGTTTTGGAGAAGTTCCCGATTTCTTCGGCGGTCGGGCGGACAATGCCCAAAACGCGGCGGTCCGGGAATTCGACCGGCAACACCTGCTGCTGGATGCTGCGGAGAGCCTTTGCCGATGCGGTGTTGCAAGCGAGAATCACGAGCGGACACCCGCGACGAAACAGTTCACGCACCGACTGGAGCGTATAGCGGTAAATCGTCTCGAAACTGCGGGAGCCATACGGAGCGCGAGCGTTATCACCCAGATACAGGTAATCGTACTGCGGAAGCGTATGGCGGAGCTTCTGCAAAATCGTGAGCCCGCCAAAACCAGAATCAAAGACGCCGATCATAAGGGAGCCTCTAAAAATTGCTTTGGTAAAGAAAATTTGAGCGAGACCAAGTGCAGGCAGGAATGAAAAGTGGTGAATACTGGAGGTATTCGCCACTTTGAATGACGAACCTGCACGACGTGTCGCAGCCAAATTTTCGAGAATGAATTTTTAGAGGCGACCATAAGCTTCTTCCATCATTTTTCTAACATACGGGAGCAGTTCATGGCGCGGGTCCATCGCATCGCCGCCATGAGTTTTCTTGAATTCGACTGTATCAATCGGCTCAAGAATTTTCACATTCACCGGGCGGTGCTTGCAATCCTTACGGTGCTCCCAAGCTTCGTCGGAACCTTTCGTGACTATGGGCAAAATGATAGCGTTCGCCTCGACCGCAAGCCTAAAGCAACCGCTCTTGAAAGCGACCATACCCTCGCGTTTGCTGCGGGTGCCTTCCGGGAAAATGAAAAGTTTCGGCATCTTGCCCGACTGGACAGCCTTTTGGATAATCGCGGCACCGCCACCTTTTTCGCGGTCGATGAACACACAGCCCAGCTTGTGCATCCAAAAGTTTAGAATCGGGATGCGCTGCAACTGCGTCTTGGCGATAAAGCCTACGGTACGCTGCAACGCAAGGAACGCAAGCGGAATATCGAGGTACGAGCGGTGGTTCCCCATGACGAACACCGGGCGAGTCCAATCGACCTTGGCCAGCTGGGCCTGATCTTCAATCGTCAAATCGACGCGGATTGCCTGCATGCAGAATCGGGAAAACTTCTGAACCTTTTCTTCAATCCAGGAATCCAGGTCTTTGCGATGGAAAACATAGACAAATGCAATTTTTATAATATGGACAAGCATAAAGAGAAGTATTCTTGCCGTAGCGAATATTCTAAATAAAATAACAGGCATATTCATCTCTGTTTTTGAAGTTTCCTTGGGCAAAAAACGAGACCGCTTGAGTTTCGCAAGACGCCCTTTCCAATACCTACGTTTGCAATATAGTAAAACCAAAAAAGATTCTGCCCGCGTCACCCCGACATAGAACAATCGACGTTCCTCGTCCAGCTGTTTTTGCCGTTGTTTGCGGTTTCCGGTGCACTTTCCCGGCGTAAGCCCCTCGGACATCCCCGCGTAATAGACTACAGCGTACTGGAGCCCCTTGGACGCATGGACGGTTTCGACATGAATCCCGTCTTCAAGGACTTCGCCCTCCCCCTCTGCACCACCCGACTCCGACACGACCGTCCCTGCAATCGGGAGGTGAGCATCGCGGAGCGCTTCTTCGTAGTATAGGCGTTGCCTATTATAGCGCACGAGAATTGCAAAGTTTTTCCATTTAAGGTCGTAACTTTCGCGAAGCAACTTGATAGACTCGATGATTTTTTGCATTTCTTCCATCGGGTCTTCGCTCACCCAAATTTCAGGTTCACGGTTTTCCTTGAAGATTGGCGAGCCTCCCGAGCCGTTCATATTGCCGGCACGCAAGACTTTCCGCAAGTGGATGGGCTTGTTTTCGAAAATGCG
>JAEEGJ010020908.1_pt1 | contig 14164 bp, 10 predicted proteins | sample 8958761 | NCBI WGS metagenome assembly JAEEGJ01 (sample SAMN16246546, study PRJNA631951) | gut metagenome | biome: gut microbiome; feature: rumen; material: RS-attached | host: Bos | place: Iran: Karaj | collected 2018-10 | reverse complement strand
CAATCGTCTGACATTAGCACCATGGAAGGTCAATCCGTGGTTTCAGCGTAGCCTTAGCAGGGAAGGCGGCATGTGGGCCTCGCGTACCAACATACTATACCATGTGAGTCAACAAGGCGGTACCATTACTCGAGAAGAAATATGCCAGATGCCCGATTCGGCGGAAGTGCGTTGCATTCACGATGATGGGATGGGCACGCTTTACATAGCGACCACTCGTCACCTCTATCGCTACAGCGTGGTGGGCCATGGGCTGAAAGCCATAGCCACGGTGGACCATGTTCCGACATCCATCACACTGTCCGGCAGTCAGCTGTTCTGGATAGCCGACGGACGCGTATTCCACATAACTTTAGCGGATGCTAAGACTGGTACACCTGTGCGGCCCGCTGAAGTTGCCGGTGTGCAGAGGGCTACGTCACTGGCCAGCAGAGATGATGGTTCCGTGTGGATTGCCACTCAAGGCGGCAAGGTGTTCTGCATAGAGACCCAGAGCGGTAACCTTTCAGAAATCGGCTACATGCAGAGTGAACATAACGCTCCCCTGCTCGACATCGATGTGGACGGTATGGGCCACGTTTGGACACTGAGCGATCAGCAGGTTCGTGAATTCTGTACGCAGACGCAAGCTCGCCGTTCCTTCTTGGCCAGTGCCCCCGAAATTGGCGTGGCGCAGTTCAGCAGCATCGAGACGGATGGCACCAACAGCCTATCTATCAACGGAGCTGGTGCCTTGTGTATTGTTGAAGCCTCGCCCACGCTCAACCAGCCTGCTGTCGCGGTGAAGCCTCACCTCACGGCCTATCAGATAGACGAGGATAAATACTACGCTCCGACCTCAGATGGCGAAATCTACCTCCAACCAGACGATGTGGAACTGACCCTCTACCTAACGACCTTTGACTATTCCGCTGTCAATCAAATCAGCTTTGCCTATCAGCTCGAAGGCATCAGCCGCGACTGGGTGCAAACCCCAGTAGGTAGCAATGTGATACATTTCACCAAACTGCCGGCAGGCACCTACGCGCTGTCTGTGAAAGCTACCGATCGCTATGGTCGCTGGGGCTCTCCCGTGCGGATAGTCACGCTGCGAGTCCTTCCTGTGTGGTATAAGACGTGGTGGGCTCAACTGCTGTACCTCATTCTCCTGCTGCTCCTGGGTGCTGGCGTATGGAAACTGGAAAACCGCATTCAGTTGCTTCACCGGCTCATTCGCCGCCGCGAGTCCGTCCGGCTCGATGAGATAGAACTCAAGCGGGAGGACATCATGCAGAATCGTCTTGACGATGAGTTCCTGAGCAAAGCTATGCAGAGTGTAGAAGCCCATCTTGCCGACACTGAGTTTAATGTTGAAGCTCTTGCCGATGCCATGTGCATGAGCCGTGCCAACCTGCATCGGCGAATGAAAGCCCAGACAGACATGTCGCCCACGGACTTCATCCGTGACATCCGTCTGAAGAAAGCGGCTCAGCTGCTGTTGACGCAGCCCGAAGCCTCCATCAGCGACATCGCCACTCGCGTGGGCTTTGCCACGCCCAAGTATTTCTCACGTCTGTTCCGCGAGAAGTTTGGCGTAGGCCCGAAGGAATATACTGGTGCAGAAGGCCCTGCAGCGCCTTCTGCACCTTCTGGAGAATAGGGAACAAATGTCGCAAAATGGGGTAACAAATGTCTTTTACCCCCCTGATTTACCGCTGTTGACCTCGTCGTCAACAGCGTTTTTCGTTATATGCTCCATTATCATCGTAACTTTGCCGCACGAAACGATAATGCTAATAATCATGAGCAAAAAGAACTGTCTTATCCTCATTGCTGCCTGTCTGTTCCTGAACTTCGTGCAGGGCTATGCACAGCAGGTCGCAATCCCAGTGTTGTCCTATACCTTCAATCAGCCGTCGGACGCCAGCGGACACCATGCTGTCTCACTGGAAGGCGGTGCCTCTCTCGTGAAACTGTCCGATGGCAATCACTCACTCTTCACTGGTCCCGATTGCGGATATGCCGACTTAGGCTCTTCCGTAGGGGAAACAGTACTGGGTGCGCTGAACGGCGATTACAGCATACATATTGATGTTTGTGCGGGCGCAACTAATTCACTGTCACGTTTTTGTTGGGCATTTGCCTTTGCCAACGGAACAGGCCGATACATCGGTCTAGTCAATGCGGCAGGAAACGGCAACTGGTATTACGAGATTAAGAACGGCACTGCCAGTCAAGCCAATTCCCGTCAGGGCATCAGCCCCGAATCGTGGCACTCGGTGACGGTGGTGCAGTCGGGCAGTACGTGTACAATCTATGTTGACGGAGTGGTCTGCGGCACGTCTGACATCAGTCTGCGACCTGCCGACATCGCTGCGTCCGTGAGCCAGTGCTGGCTGGGACGCTCGCCCTTCAGCGGCGATGCCTACATGACCAACACACTGATAGACAATTTCCAAGTGTTCGACACTGCCTTGAGTCCTGACGATGTAGCAGCGCTCTATTCGCAGCGACCTACTTCTGCGGACATTGCCTATAGTGACGCCGAGAAGATAGCCATAGCACGCAAGGAACTCTACGCAGCCTTGGGCGTGCGCTATATACATAATAGAATTGTGCTGCCCACATCCTACAGTCAAGGTACAGTGGCATGGACCTATACCGAAGTCCAGGGCGGCTGTCTGGACTTCACGGACAATGTGTTCACCGTGAACAGACGCAGCTCGGAAGCCGTTCAAGTCGGCACCCTGCAGGGAAAAATCACCATCAGCGGCCAGGCTCATCCGTTGTTTGAAGAACCGCTGCCCGTAGTCGTTGCTCCCGACGACAATGCCGTGGGCTACCTCTACTGCCACATGCCCGATCGTGTGCCTCAACCCGGAGGTGCCACGCTTGTCTCGCAGACCATCACCTACGCTCTGGGCAAGGCCGAAGACGGCGGGCTGCGCTACAACGAGCTCAACGAGGGCAACAGCATCATCGACGGTATCGGCACGACGCTGCCCTGGTGTCGCGATGCCTTCCTGGCCAAGGACACGCTGCGCAAGTGCTACTATATCGTCACCACCGACCTCTACGGCTCACAGAACAACGGGACGAGTATGCTTGGCAACTACTCCATCGGTATGTTCCGCTCCTTCGACCTCATCAACTGGACCTACCACCGTTGCGACCTGAAGCAGTATCTGCGCAAGAACCCGCCCACCGACATCTACGACAACAGCGGCACGCGTCTGCTCACTGCCGACAAGGTGAGCCGTGTGTGGGCCCCTCAGATTATCATGGTCGACGGCGACGCTTACATATACTATGCCGTCGGCAACACCGACAATGGTGACTGCGACCACTTCTATATCTCCAAGGCCAATGCCGACTTCTCGGGTATTGAGTCGTTCCAAATGCTTTATGGCCCGAACAAGGCAAATAACATACTGGATGCCGACATCGTCTATCTGCCCACCGACGGGCTCTACCACATGTCCTATCGCGACTATGAAGCTGACGATATCCGCGACATTACCTGTGTCGACCTGTTGCACCCCGTGTGGAACACCACTCCCGTCACTACCTTTACCGACGGCAGAGGGTTTGAAGCCTCCAGCGTGTTTCGCCGCATCAATGACGATGTGTGGAACGTGGGCAACGTCAACTACAGCAGCAACCGCGGCTTCCACTTCCACACTGCCGACGGTATGTTGCGCAACCTGCAACCTGCCCCAGCCTTGAGCGGCAACCTCTCGCCCCAGCACGGTTCCTTCGTCATGGTCAACCAGACGGAATGGAACGTGCTGCAGGGGTGGAGCGACCTCAAGGGGCTCATCAAGCGCGGCCAGGCACTCATGGTTAAGAAGGCCGACAGCACTGTCAAGGCACTGATTGCCCAGTGCCAGAAGGACATTACCACCGACCGTGGCGCAGCCACTGACCTTGAAATCTTAGCAGCCACCATCGCGGCTGATGTACAGTCGCTGCGCAACGCCCTTGCCGAGACCTATTCTGTTTTGTCGGCTGACGAAATCAAGACATTGACCGCCGATGCTACTGAAATTAGTATCTCTAACGGTTCTTTTAACAGCAATGGAGGCGGTTGGACTTCATCACCAGCTCCTGCCGTCCGTGAAGGCGTCGCAGAATTCTTTGCAGCAGGAGTCGTAGATTACAGTTCAACTCTGTCTCAGACACTGACTGAGCTTGCTGAGGGCGACTACCTCGTAACCTGCCAGGCCTTCGAGCGCAACGGCAACAACGATGCAGACGGCCACGCCTACGCTGCCGAGAGCGAGAACCTCCACTTCAGCCTCTTTGCCAACACCTCCGAGACGCCCATATGCTCCATGTACAGCCAGCGCTACAACGGCAGCGATGCCCTCTATGGCTATGTCAATGGTATGGTCGGAGCCAGCCGCCTGTTCAGTCAGGATGCAGACAACTACCTCTGCGGCGTCGTGGCTCATGTCACCGCCAATGGCCGTCTCACCTTTGGCCTCCGTAGTGACACACATACCGTCCACACCTCCGACTGGTGCTGCTTTGACAACTTCCATGTCTATCGTCTGTCACAAAGCACCTCTGTCCATGCTCCCACATCAGGAGCCTCTAACCCTTCACAATTATATACGATAGATGGTCGACGCACGGATAAGTTCCAGAAGGGTATTAACATTATCGTCTCAGCGAATGGGGACGTGCAGAAAACTTATTGTCTCACGGGCGGCTCCAGACTGCAATAAAAACAATTTATTTTCAATGGAAAAAAAGTATATGTCAAGTAAAATGATTTTTTCGATGTGCATCGCTTTGATGGCGGTTGCCTGGAGTGGTGATGCCAATGCCCAGCAGCCCGTGAAGCGCTGGCGTGCCGAGGGTAACCCCATCATCCGGCACAAGTTCACTGCCGACCCTGCACCCTTTGTCAAGGGCGACACGCTCTATCTCTACACCGGCATCGACTATGCCGGCAATCAGCAGGGCTACAAGATGCACGAGTGGGGACTGTTCACCACCACCGACATGATGTGTTGGGAAGAATACCCCACGCCTCTGCGTGTCTATGACTTCACCTGGGCACGGTCGAGAGCGGCCTACGCTGCCCACGTTGTGGAGAAGCATGGCAAGTATTATTACTACGTCAGCACCAACACCTCGGGCATTGGCGTGGCTGTCAGCGACACTCCCTACGGACCCTTCCGCGATGCTATCGGACGGCCGCTGCTCACCAATGCCGACTGCAAGGGTACTACCCACTCGTGGGCTTGCATCGACCCTGCCGTGGTGACCGACGACAACGGGCAGTCGTGGATATTCTGGGGCAACCGTCGCTGCTTTGCCGCCCGTTTGAAGGACAACATGACTGAGATTGATGGTGACATCATGGACATCACCCCTGAAGGCAGCGACTTTACTGAGGCACCCTGGGTGCACAAGCACGATGGACGCTATTACCTCACCTTTGCCTGCGGATGGCCCGAGAAACTGGGCTATGCCGTGGCCGAGCGGATAGAAGGCCCCTACCGCTATGAGGGCATCTTCAGCGAGGTAGCAGGTAACTGCACCACCACTCATCCGGGCATTGTTGAGTTCAAGGGCAAGACGTGGCTATTCACCCACGATGCCACGCTCCGCGAGGGAACAGGAGCCAGCCGCTGTGTGGGCGTAGAAGAACTACGCTATGATGCCGAAGGCCACATCCTGCCCTGTAATCTCAGGCACAACTCGCAATACTACATACCCGATGCCCAAAAGCACAATGCAGCATCATCCAGCAAGCTGAATACCACGGCCTATCTCTTTGCCTACTTCGAGGGTAAGGGCGAACGACAGGAGGAACTGCGGTTCGCCGTGAGCGAGGATGCCCGCAATTGGAAGGCCTTGAACGGCAACCGCCCCATCATAGCCAGTGATTCCATCAGTACTACGGGAGGCATACGCGACCCTCACATCTTGCGGGGAGAGCGGGGCGACGGCTTCTACATGGTGGCTACCGACATGAACGTCCGCAAGAACGGGTGGGGATTCAACCCTGGCATAGTGCTTATGCATAGCCACGACCTGACGCACTGGACGCACACTGCCATTGACTTCACGAAACAGTATCCCGAGGCGTTCGGCAATGTGAAGTGGGTGTGGGCACCGCAGACCATCTTTGACCCCAACGAGGGGAAGTATCTGGTATATTTCACCGTCTGTTGTAAGGATGCCCAGCAGCCCGACAGCATTAACCCACAGCGTTCCACGCTCGACTTCTATTGTGCATATGCCACATCAGACTTCAAAGGATTCGAGCAAGAGCCTCAGCTCATGTTCAGCGCAACCTACGGAGCCATCGACGGCGACCTCGTCATCGACGAAAAAGGTCTTTACCATTTATTCTATAAGGGAAATGTAAAGGATAACAAAGGGGTGGAAACCAAAAACGGCATCAAGCAGGCAGTCGGCCATACCCTGAAGGGACCATGGTATGAGGAGGAACGCTTCATCGATGCCTATGCAGGTACTAAAACCCATGTCGAAGGTAGTGGCGTGTTCCGTCTGAACGACAAGGACTGCACCGTTCCTGGACAGCCGGAATACATACTGATGTACGACCTTTATGGTAATGGACGCTATGAGTTTCAGCGCAGCAACGACCTGCTCAACTTCTCGCGCTATCCAGAATCCTTCACCAAGGACTTCCATCCACGCCACGGCACGGTGATGCCAATCACCCAAAAGGAATATAAACGGCTGAAAAAGATGTGGCCCTGAATAACAATAAGTGATGTCATAAATCATCTCTGCCACCTGATACACCCTCAAGTGGCGGTAATGCCCATGCTGGGGTAGAAAAGAGATCTTCTCATCACTCTGATTATTCTGATCACTCATACCAAGCTATTTTTCGACTGAAAATCTACGCATTTATTTTCAATCCTCAAAGAGATTCACCCACTATTTTCAAAGAATTTTTTTCGCATCCACCACAACCAATCGTAGAGGGGTAGCCAAAACGGCCACCCCTCGATTTGCTCTCAAAGCCCCTGATTTTTGGTGGAATTATTTTTTAATGTTCCTGTATATACTTATAAATCTCCAGTACATCCTGAGTATCTACAATGCCGTCACCATTCACATCCTGAGCACCACCACCGACGAGGTTTATCTCCTTGGTCGCTACATCTGAGTCGTCATAGCCGGCCTTTGTGGCATATACAGTAACCTTATAGGTCGTAGGTATGCTAATATCCGTACCCTTGCCAGTCATAGACGCTCTACGGCAGCAAGGAGGATATGCGACATTGGAAAGTTGCAGCAACATGGTCGATTGAAGCGTGAAAATGACCGTAAGAACGGCAGCTGGGTGTGATAGATTTGGAGGAAGAGAATTGAAAATAAAAAAATTTGCTTTTGTTTGGTGGAATGAAAAAAAGTAGTTATCTTTGCAGCCGAGATAAGGATTCCGACAGGCTCATGATTAACGAACATAAAACGTAAGAGGACTATGGCAAGTGAAAGATACGAAACTGATTTTACTAAAACCTTAAAACGACTCAGCAAAGATGTACTATTTCTTTTAGAGGAATGTGACAAGTTGAGGTCAGAATATGGTAAACTGGAAGAAACATTGCAGGCAAAAACAGAGGAAGCGGAGATATGGAGGCTGAAGTATTATGAAATAAGTGCAATGAACGACAAAAGGGCAAAACATGAAAGATTTTTAATGACACAGCTGTTAAGTGAAAAGCAGGAACGGCTGCGCAAGACGGAAGAGTATAAAGCGGCGGTTGCTGAAATGAAAAACGAACTGGGCAAGTCGCATATCCGTCTTGACACAATAGCCCAATGCATCTTGCACCTGCCTACCTTCGACTTGCAGTATGCTGCGTTCCAGCAAATCACCACCTTGCTTACAGGTACTCCCTGGAGCGAGAAGGCAGCCGAGGTACTGGAAACGATGTTCAAAAAGCTACAGGAACAGCAGGACAGGCAGGAGGCGAAGCAGGACCGTGTGATCGACACACTGAAGAAGGGTGTGAAGGAAGGCGTGACAATCGTCAACGCACAGGTATATAATAAGAAGGTGCAGCAGCAGGACTACCATGTCGCTACCCCTCGTATGGATCATCAAGAACCAAAGGAACTGACAGATGGAAGATAAGAACCAAGAGCAGGCACGCATCAACATCGACAAGATGGCCTGGATAGGCATATATAATGCCCACGTAGAACACCAGCATATCCACATGGATGGACATGGAACTGCGGGTGAGCCTGCAGCCGAAGATGCCGACGCTGAGAAGGTACAGGACGACTGCACCCGGCAGGAGCATGCCGACGAAGCGCTCGTGGCACAGCTCATGCCTATATTCTACAACAACGAAGAGAATGTACGGCAGTTTCTGACAGAGATACAGGGGATGGAACAAGAGGCTATTACCGACCTCGTGAACCGATGGGTGAAGGAGAAGCGCATCTCTGACTACGGCAATAGCCGCAAGGGGGTGCTTTGGGGCATCCTGCATAGGGCCGGGCTTTATACGAGGTCGAAAACGAACTGGAACGGGAGGGTCGAGTGACGCTCCCGTTTCTTTTTTGGCATTCACTTGTCGCACTTGTCGGTCGGACTGGTCGGAACTTGTTTGTGCAGGTCATTGCTTGTCGGTCAGCGAAATAATGGTTGCTCCCCTCGTCGGGGAGCTTTTTTTGTACTACCTTTGCAGAAAAAATTGAGCGACATGGAAAAAATATTCATCACTACAGAGATGCGGAAGGTACTCAACGCTGAGTACGGACAGGCGAATGTGTCGAAGGCACTGAACTACTGCTCCCACAGCTTGCTGTCGAGGGAGATACGGCAACGGGCACTGAATGAGTTTAATGGTGTTTATTATAAAGTTTAATTGTTTAAGAGTTTAAGAGTTTATGAAAACAGACGAACTGACAATGAATAAGGTGGCATCGGTAGGTTACGACGATGACGAACTGATGACACTGGAGGTAGGCGTGAACTACCAGGGGTCGTTCCGTATCAACCCGAACGGGACGATCAAAGTGAGACCGTATAAGGTCGGTACAAAGCCGATGAACCTGAAGAAGAAATTCGACGCTGACAACTACAGCATCCTGGCATCGAGGAAGATTGTGAGGCTGGTGTTCACTTTCGACAAGTGCGACAGGCGGCAGCTGGCGGCGAAGTACAGAGATGCATTACTCGATTGTTACAAAACCTTACAAATCATTGACTTATGACGAAATTCAATTATTTACCACGGAGGACATCAAAGACGGCTATGCCGCTTGATGCAGAGAAGTACGAGGCACTGATTAACAGTCAGAGCATAGTGGACACATGCGACAAGGCGCGGGCTGCGCACGATGCCGACAACGACGAGGCCTACGATGCTGCGAAGCGCAGTCTGCCCATGGCACTGTGGCTGGGCTATAATGCCGAGGGGAAACGGGCGAAGGACGCGCAGACGCCGACGCAGTATTTCATCATCGACATAGACCATGCAACAGCGAGTGCGAAGGAGATTCTCTACCGCATACAACTGGCCATCATCGACAGCAACCCAGAGAAGTATAACGGCACGACACTGGAGTATCTGCTGCACGAGGAGGGCATACGCATCGTACACGAGACGCCCAGCGGAGGGTTCCGCATGGTGATGAAAGCAGCCCCCCTCTCATCGCCCGATGGCAACACGATAGAGGGTCAGATAGCGCAGGTGGCTGAGAAGTACTCACTGGCGGAGTACGGCGATGTGGACATGGTGGTGCACGACTTGGCACGCGGGTCGTTCATCGTGAAGAAGGACTGGCACCTGTATGTCGATCCTGCGATATGGACGGAAGAGGCGGTCTGCATCATATCTGCCCAGGGGAGCAAGTCCGATGCTGAAGAACCGTCGGCCCAAGGCGTGACAAGAGGAGGGCAACTGCCGGTGATTACCGACGCAATGCGCAACATAGAGTTCAACGGTGTGCCGGTGGCGAAGATTGCGGAGGAGTATGTGGAGAGCCAGGGCGGTGTGCCGCCGAAGGGTCAGCGGCATCCGTTCTACAACGAACTGATCAAGAACTTCAGGAACCTGTGCGACAGCGACGCGAGCATCGTGTTTGCCGTGCTGCCGCTGTGCGAGGGTACGCCCGAAAAGCGTTGGAGCCAATGTCAGAGCATCTGCAAAAGCAACAACACGAGCATGATACCGAAGGACTTCTACTTCTGGCTGAAGCGCAGAGGGTATGTGACATCGAAGCGCGAGGAGCCGCTGGAGAAATTCATTGCCGGCGAACAGACGGAGGAGCTGCCCAGAGCCCCGAAGATGCCGCCCGTGTTCAGGGAGTTCTGCAGCATCTGTCCGCCCGACTTCGTCTATCCCACGGTGGTGGCGCTGCTGCCTGTCATGGGTACGATGACGAGCTATGTGAAAGCCACCTATTTTGACGGTTCGGAGCAGACGACGACGTTCTTCTCGACCATCTATGCCCCACCGGGCAGCCACAAGAGCTTTGCCTCGCGCATTGTGGACCTGCTGATGACGAAGATGCGCATACGCGACGAGATGAACAGCATCAGGGAACAGCTGTGGCTCGTGGACACAAGGACGAAGGGCGATGCCAAGGACAAGCCCGACCTGCCCCACGTGATGGTACGCATCATGCCTGCCATCAACTCGCTGCCGGAGTTCCTGGAGAAGATGCGCGACAACAAGGGCTACCATATGTTCACGTTTGCCGAAGAGGTGGATACCTTTGCCAAGGGACAGAAAGCAGGTGGCAGCGGCGACAAGAGCGACCTGTTTCGCTGCGCATGGGACAACTCGCTGTACGGACAGTCGTTCAAGAGTGCCAACACGTTCAAGGGAATGGTGCGGCTCTACTACAACATCCTGCTGACGGGTACGCCCGGAAAGGTGCAGAAATACTACTCGAATGTGGAGGACGGCATGGTGACACGCGTCTCGATATGCGAGATACAGAACCAGAAGTACGCGAAGTTCATCCCGTGGAAGAAACTGACGAAGCGGCAGATGGAGGTGGTGGACAGGTTTGTGGAGCGCTGCGACGCAAACAGCTACCTGAAGCCACTGGAAAACACGATTGACGATGCGCTGACCTACCAAAACAACCTGGAGGAATATGACAAGAACATCAGCTGGCGCTTCACGATGAGAGACAAGCAGGAGGTGGACCTGCAGTGGATGGAGAAGCCGCTGCTGGGCTGGCTGGAAAAGAAACGCGTGGAAGCATCGCTGGCACAGGACGAGGCAAAGGACGTGTTCCGCCGACGGGCGGCTGTAAAGGGATTCAGGCTGGCACTGCTCTGCACTTGTTGCTGGCCACAGGTGAGGAAGGCTGAGCAAGCGCTGATCAGGGACTTCGTGCTGTGGTTTGTGGAGTGTGACCTCCAGGAGAGCCTCCGTATGTTCGGCGAAAAATATAATAAGGTGTCGCAGGAGGCGGTGACGGTGAACGCCCACCACCAGTCGCTCTTCGATGCACTGGGCACAAAGTTCACCAAGAACGACATCGTGAAGGAGTGTATGAGGCTGGGCATCAAGTCGAAGGTGAAGACCATCATCTGGCGATGGGTGCAGGACAGTGTCATCGTGAAGGAGGAGAAGGACACTTATGTGAAGAAAGTGAAAGGTTGAGGGTTGAGAGTTGAGAGTTTAGAGTTTAGAGTTTAAAGTTTAGAGTTATGGAATTGAAAATAAAACGGACGATGGGAAACAGCAAGGTGACGCACGGCATCTTCTATGCCCCTGACTATGACTTCAAGTGTCACGTGATGGAACTGCGGGAAGTGCCCGACACGGCGAAGGCGAAAATCAACTGTGCGGTGCCGTTAGGACGGTATGCGCTGACGAGAAGCTTCGGATGCGGCTCGCTCTTCTGGCCGGTGTTCCAGCGGCAGCTGCGGGGCTTTGCACAGAAGCCGAAGTTCGACACGGAGAACCTGTCGTACAGCACACTGGGCTGTGGCAACATTGCCGTAGGACTGCCCAACGACGATGTGAGCCTGAAGGCAGACGAGCAACTGAAAGCCGACTTTGCAAGCCTCTGGCGCGACATCTTCCTGACGGAAGACTATGTAGTGATTGACATCTACAAGACCAACCGGTTCAGATTTGTGGATTTCGAGATCGACGACGATGTGGTGGGACGCACTAACTGGGTGGAGGACAACGACGATGATGAATAGGTTTCACTGGGCAACGGTCAACTTCGACAGCAGCCTCAGGGGCGACGACTACCTGTATCTGCACATCATGAAGGACGTGTACCGCTACTGCCGACGGGGCTACTGCGAGATGAGCGTACTGCTAATGCGCTTTATCGACATGCCTGCGGCAATGGTGCAGCGACGCTACCGGGAACTGTGCCGACAGGAGGAATATCGCAACCGCGACCGACAGCTCATCGACTGGACCGACAAGGACATGGTGACTGCGTTCTTCACATACCTCTTCGGGGTGCTCAACGGGGTGACTCGAGGCAGAGAGAACAAAGACGCATTTTGGTATGCAATGGCACGGATGTGCGAATGGATTGAAGAGCAAGACGGAGCTTGCGAAACATAAATTATTAATTTCTAAAAAACAAAAACAATTATGGAGAAAATCATGAAAGTAGTCTCGCAGGGACAGTACCGCGAGAGTGAGTGGGAAAACAAGAACCACGAGAAGATTCTAATCAAGTCGGTGGAGTTGGAGCTGACCGACGGCATTGAGACACTCATTGCAGAGGCGAGCGGCGACCAGGCCGTCATGCTGAAGAACAAACCGCTGACAAAGGATGCCTGGCATGCGTTCCAGCTGAAGTGCTCCATCGCGACATGGACGCGTCAGGACGGCACCACCGGCAAGGCAACGAGGGTACGCGTCATGGGTATTGGCGATGCCATCGTCATCCCAAGGTTATGAGATGAAAACCGATTGGGCGTAAACCCGATTGGGCGTAAAAATCCCCCTGCCCACAACAACAGCGAGCAGGGGGTATTATGCTGAAAAGGTCTCATGAGGTCTCACGGTCTCATGGTCTCACGGGTCTCAAGACTGTTCATTATCAGTTGATGAACAACAGCTCACGATACTTTGGCAATGGCCACAGGTCATTATCGACCACCTCTTCGAGTTTGTCGATAGGTCGGCGAATGGCGAAGAGCGACTCTGCGATGTCGTAGTATGCCAACGCTTTCTCACGCTCGTCGTCTATCTTATTGGCAGCCTTGCGGGCCTCGACCATCGCATCGCACTTGGTGCGGATGTCTTCGATAAGACGGGTTATCTTCTCGAGCAGTTCGGTCTCGGTGGCAGCCATCGCTGCATAGTCCTTCGTGTCGGGATAGATGGTCTTCAGCTGGGTGAGGATGCCAAGCAGGCGACTCTTGTATGCAAGGGCGGCAGGGATGATGTGGTTGATTGCCATACGACCCATCACACGTGCTTCGATCTGTACTTTCTTCGTATAGGTTTCCCACTTCACTTCGTTGCGGGCTTCGAGTTCGGGACGTGTGAAGACTCCCGTCTGCTCGAACATCTTGATTGTCGTAGGTTTGGTGAACTCATCGAACATCAGCGGCACACAGGTCTCGGTGTCCAGTCCGCGACGCTTCGCCTCTTCCTTCCATTCGTCGGTATAACCGTTTCCGTCGAAGCATACGGTGTCGATGATGCTGGCAATGAGCGGCTTGAGCACATCCATTACCGCAATATTCATCTGCTTGCCTGCTGTCATCTCCTTATCGACCGCTGCCTTGAAGGCGGTCAGCTGTTCGGCTACAGCGGCATTCAGCGTGGTCATGGCTCCTGCACAGTTGGCACTCGAACCTACGGCACGGAACTCAAAGCGGTTGCCCGTAAAGGCGAACGGAGAGGTACGGTTGCGGTCGGTGTTGTCGATGAATATCTCAGGTATCTCTACCAATCCTACCGACTTGCCGCGCTTGCCGGCTATCTCAATCGGTGTGTCGGACGGTACTTCGAGCAATTTGCGAAGCACATTGGTCATCGTATGGCCAAGGAACGACGAGATGATGGCTGGAGGTGCCTCGTTGGCTCCCAGTCGGTGGGCGTTGGTTGCTGTGGCGATAGAGGCTTTCAGCAGGGCATTGTGCTTCTGCACTGCTACGAGCACGTTCACGAAGAAGGTGACGAACTGCAGGTTGCCCATCGCATCCTTACCGGGAGCGAGAAGCAGGGTG
>JAEEGJ010020907.1_pt1 | contig 14165 bp, 9 predicted proteins | sample 8958761 | NCBI WGS metagenome assembly JAEEGJ01 (sample SAMN16246546, study PRJNA631951) | gut metagenome | biome: gut microbiome; feature: rumen; material: RS-attached | host: Bos | place: Iran: Karaj | collected 2018-10 | reverse complement strand
GAGGCGTTTACCTGGTACATGCTCATGTGGTCGCCGTTGTAGGTGTTCCACCCGAGCGCAATCTCCGAAAGGTCGCCTGTGCCGACCACGAGCGCGCGCTCCATGTTGGCGATGTCCATCAGTATCTGCGTCCGTTCCCTGGCCTGGGCGTTTTCGTAGCCAATGTCGTGGACGTCCGGCGGATGGCCGATGTCCGCAAGATGCCTGAGGCACGATTCGCGGATGTCCACGACGCGCACCGCCGCGCCGACCGCCTTTCCGAGCGCGATGGCCCGATTCTGTGAATCGTCAGAGGAGCCAAATCCGGGCATGACAACGGCGATGAGGTTTTCGCGCCCTGTGCCGAGTTTGTCGAGAGCCGCCGCCGCGCCGAGGAGGGCGAGGGCGGAGTCCGCTCCGCCTGATACGCCGACGACAAGATTGGCGATTGAAGCGCACGACATCCGCCGTGCCAGGCCTGTCGCCTGGATATCGAGAAGTTTGCGCCACCAGCGGCTTTCGCCGTATTCGTCGATAAACGGCGAACGCGAGATGGCGGATGGCGATGCCTTGGGGAGGTCGGCGGTGATGGATGTCAGCTGTCTTTGCACGCCGATGGCAAAATGCGGGCAATAGACCGACGAAGTGCTTCTCCTGCGGTGGCGGAGTGCGGCAAGATCGACGGTTGCCGCGACGATCTGCGGCGCATCGTGGAAAAGCTCCCCCTCGGCAACGATTCTTCCGTCCGCCGCCACGAGCGATTCGCCGCCGTAGACGGCGTCGGAACTTGATTCCCCCGTCCCGGCGCAGGCCATGGCGTACACGCATCCAAGGCGAAGGCTCTGCTGCTCCACGAGCGACCTGCGCCGTTGCGACTTCCCGAGAAAATCGGTGCTCGCGGAGAGGTTGAAAACTATGTCGACGCCTCCTTCGGCCATCAGCGAACTGGGCGGGGTCGGTGTCCATAGGTCTTCGCAAATCTCGACGCCAAACTTGAACGCGCCTGCGTCGAAGATGTGGATTGGATCGTTCGCTGGAGCCGGCGTGAACTGTCGCCGTTCGTAATATTCGCCGTAGTTCGGCAAGGCACGCTTGCGGACGATTCCGGCGATCTTACCGCCGTGGATCACGGCGGCGGCATTGTAGATTGCCGCGCCATCCGCCACCGGAAGCCCGACGATGGAGACGAGCGGAAGATTCGCCGTTTTCGCGGCGAAAGCGGCGGCGGCATACGACGCGGCGCGGAGGAGATCGTCGCGGAAGAAGAGGTCGCCGCATGTGTAGCCTGTCAGGCAGAGTTCCGGGAAGACGATTGCCGACACCCCGTCCTTGGCTGCCTCTTCGGCGAGGCGGGCGAGTTCTTCCGCGTTTGCCTGGGGCTTGCCAAGGACAAGACGCGGAGTTGCCGCTGCGATTCTGTAGAAACCGTCCATGGGAAATGTGCCTGCGGCGGCGAAAGACAGCCGCCGCAGGCATTGTCGTTCTAGGTGTTGCTGAAGAACTGGAAGGAGGCGTAGGCGTCCTGGCCGTGCTCAACGAGGTCGAGACCCTTGAGCTCGGTCTTCGCGGGGACGCGGAGGATGCCGAAGCGCTTGAGGGTGAAGAATATCGCCGAACCGCAACCGAATGCCCAGACGGCTGTCGTGAGCGCGCCGAGCGCCTGGATGCCGAAGAACTTGAAGCCGCCGCCGTAGAGAAGGCCTGCGAGTTCGTTGCCGTATCCGCGCGAAACGGGCGCGGCGAAGAGCCCTACGGCAAGCGTTCCCCACACGCCGTTCACGCAGTGGACGGAGACGGCGCCGACCGGATCGTCGATGTGGATGCGGTCGAGCGCGAAGACTGACAACACGACGAGGAGGCCGGCGATGAGGCCGATGATTATTGACGCATTTGCGGTCACCACGTCGCATGGCGCCGTGATGGCGACAAGTCCCGCGAGCGAGCCGTTGAGCGCCATGGTGAGGTCGGGCTTGCCCATGATGATCCATGCCGTGACAAGCGCCGCGCAGGTTCCGGCGCAGGCGGCGAGGTTGGTTGTCATGGCGACGCGGCCGATGGATCCGATGCCCGCCGTGTAGCTGCCCGGATTGAAGCCGAACCAGCCGATCCACAGGAGGAAGACGCCGAGCGTGCCGAGGACAAGCGAGTGCCCGGGAATCGGATTCGCCTTGCCGTCGTGACGGTACTTGCCGAGGCGCGGGCCGAGGGCGATGGCGCCGGAGAGGGCGATCCACCCGCCGACGGAGTGGACGACCGTCGAGCCGGCAAAGTCGTGGAACCCGAGCGCCTCAAGCCAGCCCTGCGAAGCCTCGCCCGCGAGACCGCCCCACATCCAGTGGCCGCTGATGGGATAGACGATTGCGGAGACCAGCACCGAGTAGATGAGGTAGCTCTTGAACTCGATGCGCTCGGCGACGGCACCGGAAACGATGGTTGCGGCGGTCGCGGCGAACATGGTCTGGAAGAAGAGGAAGGTCCAGTCCCAGGCGCCCTCGCCGGAGGCGAGCGACGGCATGCCGAGTCCGCCCCAGCCGAGCCAGCCGGAGGCCTTGGTGGCGCCGAACATCAGCGCCGCGCCGAGTATGTAGAAGGCGAGAGACCCCGCCGCGAAGTCCATCAGGTTCTTCATCATGATGTTCGCGGCGTTCTTCGCGCGTGTGAAGCCGGTCTCCACAAGGGCGAAGCCCGCCTGCATCATGAAGACGAGTATGGCCGCGACAAGCGTCCATACGACATTGAGATTGGTCTGTACAAGTTCTGGGTTCATGGTTGAAGGGGTTGAAAGGTTGAAGAGTTGAAGGGGTGAAAGGTTGAAGGGGTTGGCGTTAGCTCATTCTGCATTCTGCATTCTGCATTCTGCATTCTGCATTGCGATCGGCGTCAGCCGATCGCTAGCCGATGGCCGCGCTTCCGCGTTCGCCGGTTCTGATTCTTACGCATTCGTCCATCGGAAGGACGAAGATCTTGCCGTCGCCGATTTCGCCCGTGCGGGCGCCCTCGACGATGGCGTCGATCGTCTTCTCGATGAAGTCGTCGTTCACGGCTATGGCGAGGCGCATCTTCTTGTGGAGCGTCACTTCCTCGGTCGCGCCGCGGTACATGTGGATGTACCCGCCCTGCTGCCCGCATCCCAGCGCGTTGGTGACGGACATTTTGTAAATCTCGCGGGCGAACAACGCCTGCTTAACGGCATTCAGCCTCTCGGGCTGGATGTATGCGATGATGAGTTTCATGTTCCATTCCTCGCCGCCGGAAATCTGCCGACGGTTTGCTGGTGATGAATACGCACGGCCTGTGCCAAGGGTGTAAAACCAGTTGGATGGGACCTTTCTTTACACCGACTGTAAGTTTTGCGGCCATTCCGGCAATATGGTGTAACTTTTACATTTCACATCCCGGGAGTGCCGGGCCTTTGGTATAATTATTCATGTGAAAACAACCCTTCCAGACGAAATCCTAGTTTTGCAGGAGATCAGCTCCGCAGTTGTCCGCGAGCGCAATGTGCGCGTCTTGCTGGGCGACATCATCGACATTTTGCACCGCCGCATGGGAATGCTGCGCGGTACTTTCGCGCTTCTCGACGGCGACGAGCTTCGTATTGAGGCCTCCGCGCGGGCGCTCAACGCCGAGGAAAAGGCCCTTGGGCGGTACCACATAGGCGAGGGAATAACCGGCCGCGTGGCGCAGTCGGGGCAGGCCGAAATCGTTCCCGACGTCCGCAAGGACAAGCGCTTTCTCAACAAGACCGGCGCGCGCTCCGGGGACGAGCCGCTCGCATTTGTCTGCGTACCGCTTGTCCATCTCGGGCAGGTGATAGGCACTCTCTCCGTTGACCGTGTGAACGAATCGGGCATTGTGACGGCCAGTTTGCGCAAGGACGTCGCCCTCCTTGAGATCATCGCCAACATAACTGCCGATGCCGCGGCCGTCTGCCGCGAGGAGCGCAAGGAGCGCGAGGCCCTTGTCGAGGAAAACCGCAAGCTGCGCGACATGCTGAAGGGCAACACCGGCGAACTCATCGGCAACTGCCGCGAAATGCGGGCCGTCTACGAGCAGATCCGACAGGTCGCGTCGAGCGACGCCACCGTCCTGATCCGCGGGGCGAGCGGAACGGGCAAGGAGCTTGTCGCCCGCGCCATCCAGAGCCTCTCGGCGCGTAAGAACCGCCCCTTCGTGACGCTCAACTGCGCCGCCCTGCCTGAAAACCTGATTGAATCCGAACTTTTCGGCCACGAAAAGGGCGCATTCACCGGCGCCGTCCAGCGCCGCATCGGCCGCGCCGAGCTGGCCGATGGCGGTACGCTCTTCCTCGACGAAATCGGCGACCTCACGGTGCCGGTGCAGGTGAAGCTCCTCCGCTTCCTTCAGGAACGCACCTTCTCGCGCGTTGGCTCCAGCGAGGAACTGCATTCCAACGTTCGCTTCATTGCGGCGACGAGCCGCAACCTTGAGGACCTCATGGCGAGGAAACTCTTCCGCGAGGACCTCTACTACCGCCTCTCCGTCTTCCCAATCACGATGCCGGACCTTGCGCGGCGCTCGGGCGACATCATCCTCTTGGCCGAGCACTTCCTCGGCAAGATGAACCTAAAATACTCCAAGCACATCACGAGCATCTCCGCGCCCGCCGTGAACATGCTGCTGGCTTATTCGTGGCCCGGCAACGTGCGCGAGCTTGAGAATTGCATCGAGCGCGCCGTGCTGACGACGACTGACGACTGCATCCACGGCTACAATCTCCCGCCCTCCCTTCAGGGCGGGGGCTTCACGGAGACGCCCTACGGCGGCGAGGCGACGCAGACGCTCGACGAGCAGCTCGCGTCGTTCGAGCGACGCATCATCGAGGAGGCCGTGCGCCGCAACAACGGCAACCGCAGCGCCGCCGGCCGCGAACTCGGCGTCTCCCCCCGCATGATGAACTACCGCATGAATCGGCTGGGGATGGCGTAACTACTTGATTTTGAAGAGTTCATCACCTTCTTTCGTGTCATGCCAAAGCGGAGTCCATTCCGCTTTGGCATGGATTTCGGTTGCCGAATTTTGTCGTAATGGACGCAGAATACATCGACAGGGACTGCTTCGACTACGACTATCCTGTTGTCGTCCCGGCGCGCACTTTCCTAAGCCAGCTCCTGTGACGCCGCAATGGCGCCGTCCAATTTTCCATTCTCCATTCTCAATTCGCTTTTGACAGCCCCGCCGCAAGTGTGGCATAATATTTCCGTCGTTTGGCGAGGCTCCGCGCTGAACGGCATGGGTGCCAGCGACCAACCGCCAGCCCAACCAATCTAGCAACGCTGCAAAGTGGTCGCTTTCTTTATTAACTATGCGTGTATATCTCGACAACTGCTGCTACAACAGGCCATTCGACGACCAAAACCAGTTGAAAATTCATCTGGAAACGGTTGCGAAGTTGGAAATTCAGTCGCAAATGCGCACAGGCGTAGTAGAGTATGCGTGGTCAGATATGCTTGCAAACGAAGTGGATGAATGTTCTTTTTTGGAACGAAGGGAACGGATTGAGCCTTGGGTTGTAGGAGCTGCCATCTATGTTGCCACAACGCCGGAAATAGAACGCCATGCCGAAGCCCTCATGGCTTTGGGAATAAAGTCGGCAGACGCGATTCACCTCGCAAGCGCCGCAGCTTCTGATTGCGACTGGTTTATCACTGTTGACAAGGGAATTTTGAAGAAGGTCACGAATGTGGGGCGGATGCGCGTTGCGAATCCGCTTGAATACATACAGGAGACTATGCCATGAGCGCGGTAGCTGAAAAACTAACAGACATGGATTTGATGGTGCGAGGTTTCCAGACGCTTGTCGCCACTTTTGGAAATGTCGATGCCGAGCGTTTCATTGCGCTCACCATTCGAGAGCCGCAAGACTACACGATTTGGCGTGAGCGCAATATGTACATTGGCGAAAGTGTTCACGATGTAGCAAAGCGAGCGCGGGAATCCGGGAAACGGCTAAGAGCCAAATACGGCATTCCTGACAACTTGGACCTTCCACAGAGTACTGAGGATGCACAAATAGGACATTAGCCAAACTAAATTTGACCGTCATTGTTTATGTGACGTGCTTCGTTTGTCCTTCCAGCTGTGCCGCCCGCCCGGGTGGCGCTTCGCTTTCCGCCCCAATAATACGCAATTGTTTTGACACTCACGCGGGAAATTTGCCATAATATTTCCGTCGTTTGGCGCGGCTTGCCGCGCCGAACGATACGGGTGCCAGCCGCCAACCGCTAGCGACCAACCACCAGCGGTCAGCGACCAGTCCCGACAATCTAGTAGCGCCGGAAAGCGGTCACTTTTGTTATGGAGGAATGATCATGGAAGCAACGCAAATGACAGACGCTGAACTTAAGGCCACATGTTTTGAGGCATTGACTTCCTTGGTCGGTCATGTCGGGATGGAACGTTTCATAGTAATGATGAACCGTGAACCTCGCGATTACACGAAATGGCGTGAAACGCATTTTTGCGAGGATGACGAGACAATTGAGGATTTGGCGGAGAAAATCAAGGCTTATCGTCCTCGTCATGTTTCAAAAGCCCCTGTCCTGGCACAATAGGGTGCCATATGGCAATGGACCTCTACTGCTACCGCCGCCCATCCGGGCGGCGCTTTTGTTTCCGTCCATCTGCCACGCGCGCATAATTCTCCATTTTCCATTTTCAATTTGTTTTGACACTCCCGCGGGTAATTTGCCATAATATTATCGTTATCTCGCGCGGCTTGCCGCGCCGGACGGCACAACATGTTGTTAACGCTGCAAAGCGGTCGCCTCTGGAAACTTCGGAACTTTCAAGATGGACGATACCTTGCAGAGGAAGCGCGTATGCGCTCGCCTCTCTTTGTATCTCCATCAGGGCTTCCGAAGGCCTCCAGAGGGATGCGAGGGGAGGTCTTCGTTTATGTCCCGATTCGTGTCTGGCTGCGAGTGGCACGACGAGGAAGGACATGACAATGAATAACGCGACAAAGTATGCTTTGGCATCCGTTATGGTCTTGCTGTGCGCCACCATGGAGGCCACGCCACTTGTACTCGACGTATCATCGCTCACGAACGCCTGGAACGAAGCGAGGATATCCTCCTACCAGTGCAGGTCAGCGTTTAGGGATTTTGGGAAAGCCATCGCGGATGCAAATGCGGAGGCGGTGACGCGACGGGCGAAGCTCGACACGACCGCGCGGGTCTATCTGAAACAACAGATGGAGAAAGCCCAGGCGGAAGGCGACCTCGACAAGGTCCTCGTCTTCAAGGAAGCATTGGAATCTGCGAGGGCCGGCGAAATCTCGGGTGATGACGAGGCCATCGTCAAGCTTCGTGAATCCTACGAAAAGCAACTTGTCCTTGCGGACAAGGCGCTTCTTGCGGCTGGTCTCACTGCCGCGCGGGCTCTCACTGGTACGCTAGAGTGGCAGAAAACAGAGACGACAAAGAACGGAGGCATCACGGATGCCCAGAAGATTGTCTCCTTTCAGAAAAAGGTTGAGGGATGGGCGAAGTCGATGCAGACGAAAGCTGCGGAGACTGTCACAGCACAGGCCGCCGTCGCGCAACCGACTGCGGCCTCTCGGCCGCAACAACAACCTCGTTATCCTGTCCGCGAGGTTAAACCAGAAGAGCCGGAGACGAAGATTGTTTCAATAGACGCATCCAACGAACGGGGTGCCGTGATTGGCGATGTTAAGGCGGGGGACTCGATAGAGATTCAGTATGTCAGTGGAGAGTGGTCCCTTTACCATACGATGAACATCGAATCGCCAGACGCTGAATCTCTCGAAAATGAAGGTAAAAGAACTGCAATTGCCATGGAAAACAATCCGGAAAAGGTGATTTTGCTGTTGCCTTCGGGAACGATGACAAGACCATATGTGTTTGTTGTCCCAGAAGATGGTAGATATATCCTTCGTATAAATGACGCCAACTGTGGCGATAATACAGGCTCTGCCCGCTATTCGGTCAAGCTAATTCCGGCGGTCGCGAGCACCGCTGTACGATCATCGTTACGTCCTCCCGTAGGAGCACGGAACCGCAAGAATGCGGAAAATGAGGGAAAAACAGCTGCCCCAGCATCGTCAACGGCGGCATTGCGTGTTTCTAACCTTACGCTTTCTGGGACGCAAAAGGAGATGACCGTAACCTTGGCGAAAACACAGACCCCACATGTCGTCCGTGACCAATATGTCGTTCCCAATGGATGTGAACTCGTAGCCGAACCTGGCGCAAATATTGTATTTGAAAAAGGGGCGAACATTTATGCGGAAGGAGTGCTGAAATTTGAAGGGTCGGAAAAGAATCCTATAGTCTTGAGGGGGAAGGCGTCTGGCATCGGTTACTGGCACGGCGTGATTATCAAACAATCTTCTGAGTCATCATTTGAATGGGTGCAAATCAGTGGCGCAACGGAAGGATTACGAGTTATTGGGGGGACTCCAGCAATAGCAAGCTCTGTTTTCCGCGAAAACGAAGTTGGTACCCATATTGCTGAATATGGACCTCATCCTTCTTTTCTAAATTGCGTTTTTACTAAAAATCGGCGGTATGGAATTGAGTGCCACCACGGGTGCATGTCATTGGATAGGTGTTCGATTGTTGACAATGGCGAATTTGGCGCTCATGTTGGCTATAGCGGAGAAGTAAACGCCTCTAGTTGCTTAGTCAGTGGAAACAAAGGGGGCGGATTGCGTTTCCGTGATGGTGGGCATGGCAGTTTTCAGAACTCGTCCATAATCGGAAACAAAAAGATAGATATCGAGGCCCATAGCAAGTGCGATTTCAGAGGGAACTGGTGGGGTGCGAGTGCCACTCGTATACTTCAGCAAAAGGGAGATGGCTCGAATCTGCCAAACATCAAGGATGGCCGAGATGAAGGCAATGGCGATATCGTCGACATCTCTGACTTTCTGACAGAACCGCCGAAAGACTGCGGCGCGACTGTAAAGTGGTAAGGGCGCGTTATCCCCGGAGCGTTAGCGAAGGGATTGAACTAATCGGAGTTCCCTAAACTCTCTGCGTTCCTCTGCCGCTCTGCGGCTCTGCGTCAATAATCCTAAAGGGGCTGATTTCAACGCGAAAAGTGGTGTAACGCATTGGCACCTTCCTTTACAGGGATTGTAAAGAATCGGCGTAAAAACGCGGCATCAGTCCCTTGGCACGGCCTGTGCAATGGTAAAGGTGCGCAGTCATGGTGACTGGCGCACGAAAGGATTATTCCGATGAGCAACCATGCACGGAACATGGCCGTCACGAGCGTGGCGGCATTGAGGGCCCCGGAACCGTTTGGGGCGGCACAGTCTGGAGAGGTAAAGTACGCGGAGGACGTCTTCACGCGCGACGCGATGAAGCAGTACCTCTCAAAAGAGACCTGCGAGAAGCTCCTCGCCACCATCGACGGCGGCAAGCCGCTCGACCCGACCGTGGCGAGCGAAGTGGCACATGCCATGCGCTGCTGGGCGTCCGACCGGGGCGCGACCCACTACACCCACTGGTTCCTTCCGCTGACCGGCTCCACCGCCGAAAAGCATGACGCCTTCCTCGAAATCAAGAACGGGCAGCCCATCCAGTCCTTCTCCGGCAAGAACCTCATCGTGGGCGAGCCCGACGCCTCGTCATTCCCCTCGGGCGGCATCCGCTCGACCTTCGAGGCCCGCGGCTACACCGCGTGGGACCCGACGAGCCCCGCCTTCATCAAGCGACATGGTAATGGCGCGACGTTGTGTATTCCGACCGCCTTCTGCGCCTACACGGGCGAGGCGCTCGACAAGAAGACGCCGCTTCTCCGCTCGATGCAGGCCCTCTCGGCCGCCACGAAGCGCCTCATGGCCTGCTTCGGCAAGCCCGACGCCAAGGTCGAGATCACCCTCGGCCCGGAACAGGAGTACTTCCTGGTCGACAAGCACTTCTACCTCGCCCGCCCCGATCTGATCATGACCGGCCGCACTCTCTTCGGCGCGCCGTCCGCGAAGGACCAGCAGCTTGAGGACCACTATTTCGGCACCATCAAGGCGCGCGTCCTCAACTTCATGGGCGATGTCGAGCGCGAGCTGTGGCGACTGGGCATCCCGGCCAAGACCCGCCACAACGAGGTCGCTCCCGCGCAGTTCGAGCTGGCCCCGATGTTCGAGGAGCTGAACCTGAGCTGCGACCACAACATGCTCGTCATGGAGGTCTTGCGCCAGGTCGCCGACCGTCACGGACTCGTCTGCCTACTCCACGAAAAGCCCTTCGCCGGCATCAACGGCTCGGGCAAGCACAACAACTGGTCCGTCGCCTACGGCGGCGTGAACCTGCTCGACCCCGGACGCGACCCGCACCAGAACGCCATCTTCCTCACGGCGCTCTGCGGCGTCATCGCGGCCGTCGATTCGCACGCGGACCTCATCCGCGCCTCCGTCGCCGGCGCCGGCAACGACCACCGCCTCGGCGCGAACGAGGCGCCGCCCGCCGTCCTCTCCATCTACCTGGGCGACCAGCTTGCGGACGTCATCGCGCAGCTGGAGAAGGGCGAGCCGAAGAGTTCGCGCCACTCGGGCACGATGAAGATCGGCGTCGACACCCTCCCGCAGCTCCCGAAGGACGCCACGGACCGCAACCGCACCTCGCCCTTCGCCTTCACGGGCAACAAGTTCGAGTTCCGCGCCCCCGGCTCCTCGGCCTCGTGCGCCGGCCCGAACACGGTGCTCAACACCGTCGTCGCGGAGGCCTTCGACCAGATCGCGGAGCAGCTGGAGAAGAGCGGCACGCTCCACAAGGCCGCCCCCGGCGAACACACCGAGGCCTTCCACGCCGCCTTGCAGAAGATCCTGCAGAACATCGTGCGCAGCCACAAGCGCATCCTCTTCAACGGCGACGGCTACAAGGCCGACTGGCTCAAGGAGGCCGCGAAGCGCGGACTCCCCAACGCCCCGACCACGCCGGAGGCCCTCAAGGCGCTTACCCGCAAGGAGAACGCCGATGTCTTCCGCAAGTACGGCGTCTATACGGCGCGGGAACTGGAGTCGCGCTACGAAATCGCGCTGGAGGACTACGTCCAGAAGGTCGTGATCGAGGGCAACTGCGCGCTCGACATGGTCTCCACGCTCATCGTCCCGGCGGTGAAGGAGGAGTACGGCGCGACGCTCGCCGCCTTCGCCGAGGCCGAGAAGAGCGGAATCGCCTCCGGCACGGCCGCCCTGCGCCACGACGTTGTGGACCTCGGCAACGGCCTCGACTCGCTGATGGGCGCGAAGAACGTGCTCACCAAGGCGCTCGACGCCCGCAACACCTCGGCGATCATCTCCGCCATGACCGCAATCCGCGCCACGGTGGACCAGCTTGAACGGCGCGTCTCCGACGCCCGCTGGCCGCTCCCGAAGTATCGCGAGATGCTCTTCGTGTACTGAGTTCTCCTATGGTTTGAGGAGGCAAAGCCGTCGCCCCGATCGGGGTGGCGGCTTTGCATCATATCGAGCAAACAGGCAAAATGGGAGGGACCTTGGCGGATGCGAGCGGAATGCCTGTCGTGCGGCACCAGAGACCGAGACCGTCTGCGACGGTCACCACCTCCACAGGACGCAACTGGCGGAGATTCACGGCATGGGCGTAGTGGTAGTTCTCCGCGAGCAGCGCCTCGACCTCATTCGCCGATGGCGTCGCACCGCCGTCCGTTTCCCATAGAAGCCGATAGCCGCAGAGATCGGCGCACGGCGCAAAGGCCGCGAACCGCGCACGGCCGTAACGCTCCTCGAGCTTTGCAATCACGCCGGCCGCAAACGCCGGATGCATCTTTTCGCCGTGCAAGTCCATCGTCCCGCCCGCGCGATAGCGGAATTCCAGTCTGGGCGTCCTCCGCTCGAACCCGACACATTCGACGACGTCGCCAAGCCTGTAGTCCTTGAATCCGTTGCCCGTGGTGAGTACAACACCGTAGAGACGCCCCGGCTCCAGCTCCTCCACGCCGACGGTCTTCCCGGCGACGGGCTCGCCGCTCTCGGTGTCCACCTCCTCGAAAGAAAGGTTGTGCGACGTCACGGCCGCAACGCGGCGCCCGAACCACGGGAAGGTCACGACGCCCTCCGTCGCCAGAAGCCCCTTCCCCTCGACTTCGACATCCGGGAAGAGAAGGCGGACCCTGTCCGCGTCGGAAGCCGCGAATGCGGCGTCCCAGCAGCTGATCAGCCTGAGCCGCGGCCAGACTTCGCGAAAGCGCCGCGCGGCGAGACTCTCGCGCAGGTGCGTGTCCGTCGTCAAATCGGACGCATGCGACGCCATGAAGTCAAGGAGCCTCAGAAACGCCGACGGGTGCCACACCGAAATCAGCCCGAGCCTGCGCGACGCAACGAGCGCCTTGGCCGTCGCGAGGAGGTGTCGCCCGGGATCGCGCTCGCCGGCCACGGCCGCCGTCACGGGGAAAAGCGCGGCCGTCATGCGCGAGCGGAACTTGCCGAGATATTCGCGGTCTTCGGCAAAACCGCGTCTCGGCCCGTCCCTCGGCTGGCGCACCTCGGTGTAGGGCGATATGGACCAGTAGTGCGTGCAGAGGAGAAGCCCCGGGTGGCGGAGATAGACGGACGCCATCCACGGATTGACCGCGCGCATGAACTCGCGGCGCAGCTGCTCGGTGTACGGAATCCACTTCGTCCCGCCGGTCGTGCCGCTTGTCGGCTCCTCCAGAATCACGTCCCCGGGGCGCGTCGGCTTTCGCCGCCGGGCGATTCGCGCCTGCGCCTTCGCGGGGGCGCCGAGGGCAAGCCGGAAGCGCAGGGCGTCCGGCAGCGTCGAAAGGAACCACGCAAGGTTGGCGAGCAGGACGCGCATCAGTCGTGCCATTCCGGCGAAACGTCCGCGATCACGCGGAGGCCAAGCCTGTTCAGGTTGTCCATGGAAAGCGGCGCGAGGCAGCAGAGTTCGTCGCCCCGGGTCCAGCCCGGATTCAGCGCGCGGAACCGGACGGACTCCGGATCCATCCGGAGCGCGTCGCCCTTCAGCCGGTCCTTGCCGTCGCCAAAGCGCAGCACGCCCGTCGCCTCGTCGTATTCGCGCGGGAAGAGGGCCCGCGCGACGGAGGCGAGACGCGCCGAGAGTTCCGCGTCCTCCCGTCCTCCCGGCACATACCGCTTGAAGAACGTCGGCAGGAAACGATACGTCCGCGCGCCCTTGCTGATGAGGAACCAGTCCGGCGCCTCGCCGAGTTCCTCGTTCAGCCTGCGCATCACGTGCCCGAACGCGCCGGCAAGTCCGGCCTGGTTGCGGCAGGCCTCATCCACGACGGTGTCGCCGCTGAAAAGGACTTTCCGGTTCGCGAGATCAAGGAGTCTCATGGTGGAAAAGCCGACCACGGCACCGTCCTTCCTCAGGACGATGGCCCGGTCCTTTTCCGCGAGGTCGCGGCGGAAACTCTCCTCCGGCGCCCCCTCGTAGTAGCACCTGTAAAGCGACTCCATTCCGAGGCAGTCCGCCTCGGAAAGCCGCGCCACGCGCCAGATTTCGACAGTGACGGCGTTCACAGCGCACCTGCCTCCACATACGGGACGCCACGAAACCTGTGCTCGTTTCCGTCGAACGCGACGGTCATGAACTCGCTCCCATATTGCCATCCGCCAAACGTCCGCGCGACGCGGCGCAAGGGATCGTCCGATTGCAGTGAGAGGATGAGATTCCTCCCGCGGCACATCCGCCGCGCCGCGTCGACAAGCTCGGCGAACACAGAGGGCTCGTCGTTCTCCGCGAGGGCGTACGCAAGATACGAGCATGGAAATTCCCCACCGGGCGGGGGAAGTCTCGGGGAGCTTGAAAACTCCGCGAATGCGTTCAGGACCGGACGTGCCGCGCGCATCCTGCGGCAGTAGCCGTCGACGACGATTCTCCGTCGCTCGCCATGGCTCCACACGGCCCCGGCCCCCACGATGCGACCGCCGCTTCTGACGGCAAAGAAGTCGTCGGGCGACAGCCCCGGCGGCAGCTCTTTGCCAAAGACAGGAAAAAGCTGCTTCCTTGGCGCCTCCCGCTCGTAGAAGTCGCGCAGTTCGTCGAGGTCCGCCCGCTCCGCCGCGCCGCGACCGCGCTTTGCCGAAAGCGCGTACGTCACGACCTTGCCGCGCGGGCGGCACGTGGGGAGCCCGACGCGACCGGACGTCAGCAGCGCACGCCCTTCCGGGTTGCCGGCGAGGATCGTCAGGAACGTGAACGCGTTCGGAT
>JAEEGJ010020906.1_pt1 | contig 14165 bp, 10 predicted proteins | sample 8958761 | NCBI WGS metagenome assembly JAEEGJ01 (sample SAMN16246546, study PRJNA631951) | gut metagenome | biome: gut microbiome; feature: rumen; material: RS-attached | host: Bos | place: Iran: Karaj | collected 2018-10 | reverse complement strand
AGAAGCTCGGCAAGCCCCGCATGTTCTTCGCGATTTCGAGCGGTATGGATTCCATGGTGAACCATTACACCGCCGCCAAGCGCCTGCGTAGCGACGATGCTTTTACGCCGGGGAACAAGGCCGGATTCCGCCCCGATTACGCGACTTACACGTACGCCAAGATTTTAAAGAAGCTCTACCCCGATGTTCCGCTGCTGATTGGCGGGCTTGAATCAAGCCTGCGCCGCGTGACGCATTACGACTACTGGAGCGACAAGCTTAAGCCGAGCATTCTTTTCGACACGCAAGCCGACATTCTCGTGTACGGCATGGGCGAAAAACCGCTCAAGGAAATCGTGCGACTCTTGAAGAAGGGCGTGCCGTTTTCAAGTCTGCATTCGATTCCGCAGACCGCTTACCTTGCGCCCAAGGGCCAAATTCCTACGACCAAGCAGTGGGAAGACTTACGCCTTGCGAGTTACGAAGATTGCCTTGCCAACAAGAAGAACCAAATCGAAAACTGCCGCAGGGTGGACATTGAATGCAACAAGTGGTTCCAGCGCCGCATTCTGCAAGACGTCGCCGAACAGACCGTGGTGATTAACCCCGCGTACCCGCCGCTCGAATACGGCGAGCTGGACGAAAGTTTTGAATACCCTTACGCCCGCGAACCGCACCCGCGTTACAGAAAGCGCGGCAACGTGCCTGCGTTCGACATGATCAAGTTCAGCATCAACACACACCGCGGCTGTTTTGGCGGTTGCAGTTTTTGCGCCATCAACGCGCACCAGGGCAAGTTCATTGCGAGCCGTAGCCGCGAAAGCATTCTGCGCGAAGTCGATTTGATAACGAAGATGGACGGCTTTGCCGGCACCATCACCGATTTGGGCGGCCCGAGCGCCAATATGTACAACATGCGTGGCAAGGACCCGAGCCGTTGCCAAAAGTGCGCACGCCCCAGCTGCCTCACGCCCAAAGTCTGCGACAACATGGACACGCATCACCACGAGCTCCTGGAACTTTACCGCGAAGTGCGCAACCACCCGAAGGTGAAGCATCTGTTTATCGGAAGCGGCGTGCGTTACGACATGCTGTTGCAAGAAACCGACGACAAGGAACTGATTCGCGACCACGAGGAATACGCCCGCGAACTGATTGACTATCATGTGAGCGGGCGCCTGAAGGTGGCCCCGGAACATACGAGTGACGCAGTCCTTAAGCTGATGCGCAAGCCGAGCTTTACGCTGTTCCACAAGTTCAAGGAATTCTTTGACGACGAATGCAAGCGCATCGGAAAGCGCCAGCAGATTATTCCTTACTTTATCAGTAGCCACCCCGGATGTACCGAAGCCGACATGGCGGAACTTGCACTCGAGACAAAGCAGCTCGGATTCCAGCTGGAACAGGTGCAGGACTTTACGCCGACACCGATGACGATTGCGACCGAGATGTTCTACAGCGAAATGACACCGGACGGTAAGCCACTTTATGTGGCGAAAACGCCGGAACAAAAGCGTAGCCAGCGCCAGTTCTTCTTCTGGTACATTCCCGAAAACCGCCCGCAGATTCGCGCCACGCTCGAGCGTCTTAAACTCGGCAAGATAGGCCGACTGCTCCTAAGCCGCAGCGCGAAGGCCGAAGGCAAGGAATTCTACCCCAGCAAGGAACGCGAAGAAAACGAAGTCTACCGCGAGCGCGAACAGCAGAAACGCGAGCAGCGGGCCGTCACCATCGTGCCGCACAAATCCGGCGACAAGGGCCGCTGGGAAAACTCCGCCCGCAAGGAACGCCGCGCCGCACAATTTGGCGAACCGCGCAATGACAGGCGCGAAGGCCGTGACTTCCGTGACGAAAACCGCAACGGCAATTTCGGGAATGGAGAACAGCGTAACAACGTGCAGCGCAAGAGTTTCCATAGCGACCGCAAGTTTAACGGCAACAAAAAACGCCAGGATAACAATCGCAACAACTCCCCCGTTCAATTCAGTTCGTTTAAACGGGGAAGGTAATATCGATTTCAAAATTTTAGGAGGAAAAATGAAAAGCGTTCTTAAGAGTGTAACCTATACTTTTTCACCCTTTTTGCTAGCAAGCGTTTTGATTACGGCATGCGGCGATGATTCTTCATCGAACGCCACAAACCAACCGCTCCCTAATTCTAGCGATACCATTCAGCAAAATCCAGAATCATCTGCAACCGAAGGTTTTGAGCAGCAACTCCCCGGCTCCTCCGCATCAGAAGGCACCGAGCAGACGTTCCCCGTATCTTCTGCAGAAGAACAAAGTTCTTCGAGCGAAGTTGCAAAAGTACTTTGCCATATTGTCTATGATTTTAAATCAGGGTACGAAGGAAGAGCCGTCATGTACGAATATTCCGATTTCTGTCTACCCCTCGAAAACTGCGACATCGAAGCATTCCCGATCGGATACGAGCCCTGCAATAACGACATCGCCACAGTCAAAGGATGCTACACGAGCGAAACCTACGCCGAAATTATCGGTGAATGCAATTACGAATACAAGAACTCTTGCGAATCCTCTACTTTTGGGACGATTCAATACAACGGCAGCAAGAGCCCCTGCAACAATTAACTTTTAGGAGTGTGCAAGCACACTCCACCATTCGCCACTTTCTCTTTCAAGTTTGACTTTGAAGCCGGCTTCTTCGAACCACTTGAGGATATAATCCTTTTCGGTGAGGAGCTGGCCCGAGATAATGAGTTCACCGCCTGCGGCGAGCAGGTCTTCGATGTCATCGCGAAGCGGCCAGAGTTCACTGCGAATCATGTTGCAGAGAATAACGTCGAACTTGGCGCCGTCCTTGAAAGCATCCAAGAATCCGAGAATGCAGTCGCTTTCCTTGAAGCCGTTGCGTTCAAAGTTTTCAGCGATGCAGGGAATCGTGAGCGGGTCAATTTCGGTACCGACCGCGAGCTTTGCGCCCAAGCGACGAGCGTACATGGCCAAAATGCCCGTACCTGTTCCGATGTCGAGCACAGTCTTGCCATTAAAATCAATCGATTCCATCAAAGTCGCGCAGCTGCTAGTGGTATCGTGTTCGCCGGTACCGAAAGCGGTCTTGGCTTCGAGTTCAAGCACCACGGCCTTCGGGTCATCAGGCGTAAATTCTACCCAAGGCGGACGCACCCACAAATGCGGGGAAACTGACACCGGCTGCGCACGGTCACGCCACCACTTGTCCCAATCCTTCGCGGGTTCATCGCTCAGCGTAAAATGATACTGCGGAAATTCGTTTACGATACGGTCACGTTCGGCCTTGTCGCCGGTATAAAAGCAGAAGTCCGTGCGGCCTTCTTCTTTCGGGTCCAATTCTTCGAGCGTAGCGACTCCAGCTTCAAAAAGCAGGTAGCTTGCGATTTCAAATTCTTCGGCAGGGCAAAAACCCTCGGCCTTGTACCATGTATCGATTTTTTGCATAGACCAAAGGTAAAAAAAAGGAGAGGCTCGGTACGCCAACCTCGTCAACCGAGCCTCTCACCAAGCGCAAACACCTCAAACCGCTTGGCCCCTTCCATCCATCTTGTAAACTAATATAAACACAATTTCGAAAATCGGCGAAAAAAAGTGATAGTTTCTTATTCCAAGATGGAACATTCAAATTTCAGACTTGCAAAAAACGCCATTCTACGTATATTTTGCGTTAAATGATCGTTTCGAAGCCGCTTTTTATACACCAGTACCCCGACTGGACCAAGTTCCGCTACAATGCGCAGAGCGTGATGGACGCCTTGGGACAGACTCGCCTGATTGAAGGCGCCCTCGTGGGCGTTGCAGACCTGGTTTGCGATTCAGATTTAGAGATGCGCATGCTCGCGAAAGACATTGCGGCCAACTACGCGCTGGACGGCTACACTCTAGAAATTCCGATACTTGAAAGCGAAATCAAGAAAAAGAATTCCGCCAGGAACGACATTCGAAATTTTGTAGGCGCGATTCAAAACGCCAAGCTCCCGCTGACCGAAGAACGCCTGTTCGCATGGCATGCGGCCATTGGCCAGAACAAGGTCAAGAGCTTTAGGACAAAGGAAAGCTTTGCAGGAACATTTACCGGCGTAAGCCCGGAACGCATTCCGCTTGAAATCGGACGTTTTATAGACTGGTTTGAAAACTCGACGCAAGACGGCGCCATTAAAGCGGCGATTGCCCACTTTTGGTTTTTGACGATTCGCCCGTTCGAAGACGGCAACGGACGCATTGCCCGCGCACTAGCCGCCATGCTCTTAGCTCGCAGCGAAGACACAACTCGTTGCCAGTACGCACTGAACGAACAAATTTTAAAAGACCGCGAAAACTACATACAAACTTTATTCAAGGCGCAAGCCGACAACGGCGACTTGACCGAATGGATTTTGTGGTTCTTGAACGCGATGCAAAAATCGATTGAAGACAGCAAGAAAGAAATCGCAGGCGCCCTCAAGAAAATGCAGTTCTTGCAAAAGAACCAGCAGGCCGACTTGAGTGGGCGCGAAAGGAAGATTATCGAAGCCGTCTGGAACGGAGAACTGCCGGCCGTATTCTCGGTAAAAGAGGTGGCCGCCTTTACCGGCACGAGCCACGATTCCGCACTCCGCGACATCCAGGACTTGATTCAAAAAGAAATCGTCCGCCCCGAAAACAAGGGCGGACGAAGCCAGAAATACAGTTTGATTTAATTAGCAGTGCACCAGGGTGCCGAGGTCACCTTGGACGGCGGCGCGGGTCAAGTTACCCTTTTCCATCTTGAACACGAAGATGGGCATGTTGTTTTCCATGCAGAGAGCCACAGCTGCAGTGTCCATGACCTTGAGGCCGCGGGAAATGACTTCCTTGTAGCTGATGTCGTCGAAGCGAGTAGCAGTCGGATCCTTGACCGGGTCTGCAGTGTAGATGCCGTCGACCTTGGTGGCCTTCATGATCACATCGCATTCGCTTTCGATAGCGCGAAGAGCGGCGCAGCTGTCCGTAGTAAAGAACGGATTGCCCGTGCCTGCAGAGAAGATAACCACAGAGCCAGCGGAGAGAAGCTTCAGGGCCTTGCGGCGGTCGAAGAATTCGCAAACCGGTTCCATGCGGATAGCGGACATCACCACAGAGTCAACGCCCTGCTTGTCCAAAGCATCTTGCATGGCGAGGCCGTTCATCACGGTGCCGAGCATGCCCATGGCGTCGCCCTGGGCGCGGTTCATGCCGCCTGCAGAAGCAGAAATGCCGCGGACGAGATTGCCGCCGCCAATGACGAGAGCGACTTGCACGCCCTGCTTGACGATGGAGGCAATTTCGGACGCCATGTCAGAGAGAATTTGGTTGTCGATACCGTGGCCCTTTTCGCCTGCGAGGGCTTCGCCACTGAGTTTGAGAAGAATGCGCTTGAATTTAGACATAATTTTTTTGAGGAATTAGGAATATTTTATACTCTGAAATGTAATAAAAAACGGACAAAGGGTTCCCCTCGCCGTAAAAAAATGTATTTCCATATTTGGTGGTTTGAAGAAAATGGGATGTTTATGAAAACCAAAATTGCATTTGTCCTGTTATTAGGCTCATTATTATTCCCGACGATGCTTTTTGCAGACATCGTGTATCAGGGGAAACGCGTCCAGGAATGGCCCGAAGAAGCCCGCCCGACATTCACCGGATCCAAACCAAGCGCGTCCAGTTCCGGTTTAGCGAGAGCCGTTGCAACACAAACGAAAGGCCACTATGCCGCCCCCAAAGGGAAAATTTACAGTCTGACTCTACTTGTCGATTTTTCAGACAAGGCTGCACCTGTCACCGTAAGCGAAGTAGAAGATTGGCTCAACAAGGAAGGTTTCAATAGAGATGGTTGCAACGGTTCTGTGCGCGACTACTACCTCGACGTTTCTAACGGGCAACTCGACCTCACCAACGAAGTCTACGGCTGGTACCGCGCAAAGCATCCCAAGTCCTGGTACGAAGGTTTGCAGGGATACTCCGGGTCGGATTCGCTGATGAAAGAAGTATTCGCGTATTTCGATTCTCAGGTTGATTTTTCGCGCTACGACAACGACAAGGACGGCACTACCGAAGCCATCAACATCGTATACGCCGGCGCCGGACAAACTTGGGGACAGGGCCTGTGGCCGCATTCCGGATGGTCCAGCGAAAGGCGCGATGGAGTCCGGCTCACGCACCATCAGATGACGGACATGCCGGGAAAGTTTTCCATTTACGTCTTTGTGCATGAATCGGGACACATGATTTTCGGTTGGCCGGACCTCTACTGGTATGGCGACTACTGCACCATGGGCAACCGCGCAAACGACTTGAATCCTGTAGCAATCAATGACTTTTTCCGCGCGGACCAGGGCTGGATTCCGTTCGTGGACATCACCAGCGAAGATGTAGACAATGTAACAGACTTCGAAGTCACGAAGCCTGGCGAATTCTGCTACCGCTACAAGAACCCGAACAGGCCCGACAAGGAAGGTCTCGTATGGTCTTACGTACAAAATAAAGGCCGCAACAAAGTTCTCGCCGGAAGCGGTCTCTTGATGCAACACTATGATTTTTCTATAGAAGGCAATTCCGCTTCGGATAAACTCGGATTAAGAATCGTGCATGCCAGCGCGGCGGGAAAATCAAGCGACAATCCCGGCGACCAGTGGCCAAGCCCAGGCAGCACCGCCAACACGTTCTTCAAGAGTGGAACCTACCCGGAATTTTCAGATGATGCCTACCCCGCTATCCGCTGGTATAACGGCTCCAAGACTGGCCTCAAGATTACCGACATCGGGACTCCCGGCGAAACGCTCACCTTCTGCATCGGCGAGAACTGTTCCGAGCCCTCGTCCAGTTCGTCGGAACCCGCATCCAGCAGCCCTGTCGAAATCACTGTCCAGAAAATCGCACTTGAGACAACGCTCCCGATTAGCGATAGTTATGCGTCCGTAACACTCGACCTGAACGGCAGCAAAGTCGCAAGTATTCTCGGCATCAAGCGAACCGAAATTGAAGACAAAGTAGAATTCTACGGAGTGGAACCCGACGGAAGCCTCAACAGCAAAACGACCGGCGAAGGCACCGGACATTGGTTCGACAAGGACGGCAAAATTGCGACCTGGGACCCGAACGGCTCCAGCATCGTGTTCTCCAACGTGGACCTCACGACCATGACCACGAAAATTGGCCACATGCCGAACAAGGTCACAGGCGGAGATACATTCACTGTGCGACAAGCGCTCGTTTACGGCAGTAAGCAAGTCACCTTTGAAATCTCGGTAACGATAAACGAAAAGGGTTCCACGAAGATCATCTCGAACTTGGTAAACGCCAAGCACGGCAATCCTGGAAGCAGAATCTTCAACGTTCTCGGCAGGCCCGTAGGCGCCAGGAACGCTTCCGGCGAAATGCCTGATTTGCCCAAGGGCATGTACGTGGAAGTCGTGAAATAAAGACAAGCGAATTTAGAAAATGTAAGAACAGCCGCCTTCAATGTTCCATATATGTTCCTTGAACGCATTGCCAAAGTAAACATTTGCTCCTAGAGACGCCTGAATATGTTCAGCAAACAAGTAGCTTCCCCCAAAATATTGAGAAAAGATATAGGGGAGGTCAAACGAAAATTGATTACCCTTTAATTCATTGTATAACCAAGGCGAATAAGCAGATACTGAATAAGATAACGTTATATTTTTATACGGGAAAAAATTCAAATAAGTTCCAAAGCCGCCATTAAATTTCCATTCGGAACAATCATCACAATCTATATCCCCTTTTGAACTCGTTCCTGCGCCTGCAAAATTAAATTGATCTTGCACATAAACACTGTAGGTTGAATAAGAAACATTCGCGTACCCAAGTGAAACAAAAAGACCCCATTCAAAGAAGCTCTCGTTTATTCCTCCAGACATTCGCCCATACGGATATGGATTTAAGCCAAAACCAATCCCACCGACCAAGTCTCTTTTTTTGATAAAATAATCTATTGATGCCGTAACAGGGAATGTTTTAAAATCATAATAAATATCAGCTTTTACTGGGGGCAAAAAATAATCATAGCTTACAACAGAATCATTTTCAATTCCGTGTAAATGCAATTTTCGATCGATGTAATTTCGAACAGTTATATTCGCCTTCCAAACACTAGAATCTTTTTTTAACAGCAAGCCAGAACCGGCATACGCACTTGGAACCATAGCATCAAACGAACCCTTTTCTACTTGGACGTAACTACATCCAAAACAAAGAAAAGAAATCAAACAAAGTAAGCAAATACATTTATTCACGGCACAAATATACAATTAAAAGGACATATAACCATACTAAATATTTTAAACAAATGAAAAAGAAATTTCTTTAGCGATTTGCAAACCTCATTAACACTAAAGCATTGCCTCTTGAGCCTAGAAATCGTAAAATGAATTTGGCAGTCTCATTCGCTTCTCGACACTTTCCAAACCTAGCATTAAGTGCTTTAGTAAAATCCATGTGACCTTTAGGGGAAGAAATTGTTTATTATCAAAATATTACATAATTATTACACAACACTAACGGAAGCACAGCGGGGTTTCCGAAATCACCCGAGCAAATGATAATTGCTATCTTGTACCCTATCTAAACATTAACCGTAAAATCAATAGTTAGGAAATATGAGTCTTAAAATCGTTGTGCTTGCTAAGCAAGTACCTGATACACGAAACGTAGGCCCGGACGCCATGACGCCGCAGGGTACTATCAATCGTGCCGCATTGCCCGCGGTCTTCAACCCCGAAGACCTGAACGCCCTGGAGCAAGCCCTTCGCCTGAAGGACCAGTTCCCCGGTTCCACCATTTCCGTGCTGACGATGGGTCTGCCGAAGTCCGCCGAAGTCATCCGCGAAGCTCTGTACCGCGGTGCCGACTGCGGTTACGTGATTACGGACCGCTCCCTCGGTGGCGCTGACACGCTCGCTACAAGCTACACGCTCGCCCAGGCCGTCAAGAAGGTCGGCGACTATGACATTATCCTCGGTGGCCGCCAGGCTATCGACGGTGACACCGCCCAGGTCGGTCCGCAGATTGCAGAAAAGCTCGGCCTTACCCAGGTGACCTACGCCGAAGAAATTCTGAGCCTCGACGAGAAGGCCCGCAAGGTCGTGATCCGCCGCCACATTGACGGTGGTGTGGAAACGGTGGAAGCACCGCTCCCGCTGGTCGTGACTGTGAACGGCAGTGCCGCTCCGTGCCGCCCGCGCAACGCCAAGCGTATCATGAAGTACAAGAACGCTACCGCAGTCGCCGAACGCGCTCCGGAAGCCGCCGAAAAGTACGCAGCCCTCATCGCGAAGAAGCCCTACCTCGACATCCCGCAGTGGGGTGCCGCAGACATCGACGCCGACCCGACTCAGATTGGTAAGGCCGGTTCTCCGACGAACGTGAAGGCTGTCAAGAACATCGTGTTCAAGGCGAAGGAAAGCCGCACGCTTACTGCGAGCGACGCCGACGTTGAAGGACTTATCAAGGAACTTTTAGACGAGAAGATTATTGGCTAGCCTATGAATAACGTATTTGTATATTGCGAAATTGAGGGCACGACCGTCGTTGACGTTTCCCTCGAACTTTTGTCCAAGGGTCGCAAGCTGGCCAACACGCTCGGCGTTCAGCTCGAGTGCATCTGCGCCGGCAAGGGCCTCGACGGCATTGAAAAGCAGGTGTTCCCGTACGGTGTCGACAAGGTTCATGTGTTCGATGCCGAAGGCCTGTTCCCCTACACCACCAACCCGCATGCAGCCCTCGTGGTGAACCTCTTCAAGGAAGAGCAGCCGCAGATTTGCTTGCTCGGTGCAACCGTGATTGGCCGTGACCTCGGCCCGCGCATCTCCAGCGCCATGCACAGCGGCCTTACCGCCGACTGTACCGAACTCGAAATCGACAGCTTCGAAATGAGCATCGGTGGCGTGAAGAAGGCTTACGAAAACCAGCTTTGCCAGATCCGCCCGGCATTCGGCGGTAACATCGTCGCAACGATCGTGAACCCGGAACACCGTCCGCAGATGGCGACCGTGCGCGAAGGCGTGATGAAGAAGGAAATCGTGGACCCGAACTACAAGGGCGAAGTTATCAAGCACGACGTGGCCAAGTACGTGCCGGAAACGGAATACGTGGTCAAGGTGCTCGAACGCCATGTGGAAAAGGCCAAGCACAACCTCAAGGGCGCCCCGATCGTGGTCGCCGGTGGTTACGGCATGGGCTCCAAGGAAAACTTCGACCTGCTGTTTGAACTTGCCAAGGAACTCCACGCTGAAGTCGGTGCTAGCCGCGCCGCCGTGGATGCGGGCTTTGTCGATCATGACCGCCAAATCGGTCAGACCGGCGTGACTGTCCGCCCGAAGGTCTACATTGCTTTCGGTATTTCCGGCCAGATCCAGCACCTCGCTGGCATGCAGGATTCAGGTATCATCATCTCCGTGAACTCCGACCCCGAAGCTCCGATCAACGCTATCGCTGATTACGTGATCAACGGCACCGTCGAAGAAGTTCTCCCGAAGATGATCAAGTATTACAAGGCAAACAATAAGTAGGCGATATGGCGAATTTTTATACAGATCATCCCGAGATTAAATTCAACCTCGAAAGCAATTCCCTGATGCCGCGCATTGTCGAGCTCAAGGAAAAGGGCTATGCCGACAAGGACGCTTTCGACTATGCGCCGGAAGATTTTGCCGACGCGATGGACAACTACAACCGCGTGCTCGAAGTCGCTGGCGACATCACCGCGAACACCGTCTTCCCGAACTCGGAAGAAGTGGACGCCGAAGGCCCGCACTGCGAAAACGGCCGCGTTCGTTACGCATCCAAGACTTATGAAAACCTTGAAGCCACCCGCAAGGCTGGCCTCAACGGTGTCACGATGCCACGCCGCTTTGGCGGCCTGAACTTCCCGATTACCGCCTACACGGCCATCAACGAAATGATCGCCTCTGCAGACGCCGGTTTCGAGAACATTTGGTCTCTGCAGGACTGCATCGAGACGCTCTATGAATTTGGCGACGAAGACCAGCGTTCCCGTTTCATTCCGCGCGTGTGCGCCGGCGAAACGATGTCGATGGACCTTACCGAACCCGATGCCGGTTCCGACCTGCAGCGCGTGATGCTCAAGGCCACCTACAGCGAAGAAGACAAGTGCTGGTACCTGAACGGCGTGAAGCGCTTCATCACGAACGGCGACTCTGACATTCACCTGGTGCTCGCCCGTTCCGAAGAAGGCACCCGCGACGGTCGTGGTCTTTCCATGTTCATCTACGACAAGCGCGACGGTGGCGTTGATGTCCGCCGTATCGAAAACAAGATGGGTATCCACGGAAGCCCGACTTGCGAACTTGTCTACAAGAACGCCAAGGCAGAACTCTGCGGCCGCCGCAAGTTTGGTCTTATCAAGTACGTGATGGCCCTCATGAACGGCGCTCGTCTCGGCATTGCCGCCCAGTCCGTGGGCATCAGCCAGATGGCCTACAACGAAGCTCTCGCCTACGCCAAGGACCGTAAGCAGTTCGGTCAGGCTATCGTGAACTTCCCGGCTGTGTACGAAATGATTTCCCACATCAAGGCTCGCCTCGACGCAGGCCGCGCCTTGCTGTACCAGACAGCCAGCTACGTGGACATCTACAAGGGCCTCGAAGACATCGAACGTGACCGCAAGCTCACCGACGAAGAAAAGGCCGAACTCAAGCTGTACCAGAAGCTCGCCTCTGCATGCACTCCGCTTGCAAAGGGTATGAACTCTGAATACGCTAACATCAACAGCTACGACAGCATCCAGGTTCACGGCGGTTCGGGCTACATGCTCGAATACGCTTGCCAGCGCCTGTACCGCGACGCCCGTATCACTTCGATTTACGAAGGTACGACGCAGCTCCAGACGGTTGCAGCTCTCCCGCACGTGACCACCGGCACCTACAGCCAGATGCTCGAAGAATTCGAAGCTCAGGATGTGCGTCCGGAATACGAAGCTCTCAAGGCCCGCGCAAAGGCCATGGACGCCAAGTACAACGAAGCTGTGGAATTCGTGAAGTCCGCGAACAACAACGAGTTCACCGACCTTTGCAGCCGCCACCTGTACGCTGTGAGCCGAAAGCGACTCGTATTAACGAGTCGTGTTGGCGAGAGTGAGGCGCAAGCCGAACGGTCTTATAAGGCCGCCAACTGCGTGATGAGCCAGCTGCTCCTCCGCGACGCCACCAAGGCACCCAAACTGTTCGAAAAGAGCATGAAGGTGTACCTGAACCTCGCCGAAGCCGAAGTCGCAAAGCACTACAACTTTGTGAAGAGCTTGAACGTGGAAGCGCTGGAGAGCTACAGGAAGGCTTAGGCTGCTTCGTCGTCATTGCAAGGGGCGCCAGTCCCGAAGCAATCCATAAAAGCTTAAAGACCTCGATGCAAAAGCATCGGGGTCTTTATTTATACCCTGCAAATTTTATCTACATTTACCCCATATTCGCAGGACTCCCCATGACGGCGTTTCAGACAACAATCAGGCGATTCGCCCAGCATTTCCTTGTATGCACGTTCACCGTGTTCGTGACATGCGGATTTACCGCCTGCAGCAACAGCGCAAACTGTTTCGATGATTCCTGCGACGACGTCAAGAACTACCTTCCCCTTGACGACACGGAATTTCCTTATGTAGGCATCCCGAGAATCGTCATCGAGACGGAGGATCGCCAGGAAATCAAGGACCGCGAAACGGAGGTTCCTGCCAAGCTGCAAGTATGGGGCGAGCGAGCGCCCGAAAGCGAAATCATGGAACTCACGATCAGCGGCAGGGGAAATTCAACGTGGCTTAGGCCCAAGAAGCCGTACACCATAAAATTCGAGCAAAAGCAGAATTTCATGGGAATGAAAGAGGCAAAAAAATGGGTTCTGCTCGCAAACTATTTTGACCGAACGCTTATCCGTAACGCGGTCGCCTTCGAAATCGCCAAAAAAACAAGACTCGATTGGGTTCCAAGCGGAAAATTCGCGGAAGTCTTTTTAAACGGCAAATTCCTGGGCAACTACTTTGTCTGCGAAAAAGTCCAGATAAACAAAAACCGTCTCAACATCAGCGATGACGCCTACCTTCTGAAATTCGACAAGTACTACGACGAAGAATTCAAGTTCAGGTCCCCTGTCAACGACCTCCCCATCAACATCAAGAGTCCAAGCCAACCAACCGAGGAACAGGTATCGCACATCGCAAGCTATATCGACACCATTGAATGCATTCTCTATGGGGATTGCGATACTCTTTCCATCGAAGACTATCTTGATTTTCCGTCTTTTGCCGACTACCTGATTGTCAACGAACTTGCCGAAAACTGCGAACCCATGCACCCCAAAAGCGTCTTTATGTACAAGGACCATGGTCCCCTGAAAGCAGGACCCGTATGGGATTTCGACTGGGGAACCTTCTTGGCAAAAAACGTGAAAGGGTGGAAAATTACAAGCGGCATATGGTTTGCCGCACTGATGTCAAATGACGTCTTCAAAAAAACGATTCAAGAGCGGTGGGCACAATACAAGACGGACTTCGAACAAATCCCATTTTTCATCGACTCCCTGGTCGAATATACGAAAGAATCAAACGAGCGAAACTACGCCAAGTGGCCCATAAGCAATAAGTCGAGCGAATTTCCCGACAGGGACAAGCCCTTCGACGAAGCAATTTCGATGCTTAGAAGCACCTACATCTCAAGAATCAGTGAGATGGACACCCTCATCAACGGACTGTAGCGGGGCTGCAGCCGCAACGAAAATTTTGCAGAGCTTTTCGCGGTCATAATTTCGCCGTGCCACGCTGGCACGGTATTTTTTTTCACTTTTGTAAAATATCATCTTTTGCATTGTTGGCATCCCCTAAAAAGCCCCCATAATGTCCAACTTGGGTTATCACCCAAGAAGGGAGAGGGATGGGAGGGTGTTGACCACCCTATATTAAGGGGAGTCCCAAGGCATTGATGCCTTAGACATATATTATTTGTAGTAAAGTAGATCTCTTGTAGATCGCTAGACATATAAATAGCCTTTTGATTTAAATCAAAGGGCTCTTTTTTTGTCTAAAAATTCCACCCCGCCCCGACAGGGGCACACCCCCAAGGAGTAGCTTATGGCGCTCAACAACCAGGCAACCACCACCGAAATCAATAACCTCATCGCGCTCGCCCAGACCGCCCCGAGCCCGGAAGCCTACGAAAGGGCTATTCAGGCCC
>JAEEGJ010020904.1_pt1 | contig 14166 bp, 14 predicted proteins | sample 8958761 | NCBI WGS metagenome assembly JAEEGJ01 (sample SAMN16246546, study PRJNA631951) | gut metagenome | biome: gut microbiome; feature: rumen; material: RS-attached | host: Bos | place: Iran: Karaj | collected 2018-10 | reverse complement strand
TCATCGAGTAAACTGACTTCAAAAGATTTACCCAAAGTATCTTTTCTTGATATCGATCAAATTATAGAGAAAAACCATGCCCTCTCCGATACTGCTGGTTTAATGGGCAAAAAAGTTTCCGCTTCGGATTATTGCAGAATATCATTGCAAGGGGTCAGATATAATTTCTATGATAGTGCTTTACCCCATTCAGCCAGAAATACAGCAAAAGACATGATTGATGACGAAGTAGATTCTCTTCTTGCAAGTCCTCAGGCAGCCACTTTTTCAGAAGAAAAACAAAAATGCATCCTGGATTTAAAATACAGTTCGTGGGACGCCCTTCCTGATTATGGAATTCCAATATGGTATTCTTGCGAACATGAAAACGAGGGCAAAGATTCCGTAAAAATTGATGAAGCATACATCAGGGCGCTTGAAGCCAGAAACGAGCTTTTTTACGAAGAATACATGGATGTTTTCAAAGGAGCAATCAATAAAGCGGTTCGCTGCGACTCACTGGAATAGCGCGAAACAAGCCGAGCTAAATTAGAAAAATCAACGAAAAAATTGACAAATATGACACGTAAGTCGTTGATACTTCGAGAGTTACAAAAAATTTTTATAGACAAAAAGCTATTTTTCAACAAATCGCGCGCATTCCGCATAGAATAAGGCATCCCAACAATATTTTACATTCACGGAATACGACATTTTGACCATTACAAGAGACTTTTACACCTATAAAGAATCTCTTTTTACTACAACAACCTTACAACAATATTTCTTGTTAATATCTCGTTAAAAAACAAGCGAAATCTAGTGACAAAATCAATCAAAATGAGTATTTTTATAATCCATATATATAAAACGCTATTTTTATGAAGATTAAAACTATACTCATTGCAGGAGTCCTGCCTATCGCTCTTTTTGCGAAAGACGACGATATGGCCGGAAAAATCGTTCCTCGCTTGGTTGATTCTAAGAACACTGAATTAACCCGCTCTATTGAAGATCTTGCCAGCATCGAAACTCAAGATCCTTCCGTTGGAAAATTCGTCATCACCGAAAGCAATTTTGCTAGCAAGAAAATTAAGCCCCCAAAAAAGAACAAGGCAAGCGCACCGGCCAAGGTTTCCAAGGTCGTAACAAATGACCTGGGCACCGAAGAAGGCATCAATAGCGATAGCCTCGATACTGAAGAAGCCGTACGCGAATACGCCGAAGCTGATGCCGACATCAAGGCAACAACGGACTCCGCCTCAACAGGCGCTCCGGAAAAGCTCTTCGTCCTCGACATGACGACTTCGATCATCCCGACAGAAAGCCGCCGCATTGCTGGCCACTATGGTCCGCGCAAGCACCGCATGCATCGCGGTGTAGACCTCGGCCTCTGCCACGGTGAAAACCGCACAATCGTTGCCGCTTTCGCAGGCAAGGTCGTCAAGGTCCGCAACCAGGGACGCCGCAAGGGTTACGGTCGCTACGTGATCTTGGACCACGGCAATGGCCTCACAACGCTTTACGCCCACCTCGAACGCTGGAAGGTCAAGGTTGGCGACGAGCTCCAGGCAGGCGATACCATCGGTATTGGCGGCAACTCGGGTCGCTCGTTCGGCGCTCACTTGCACTTTGAAATGCGCTACAACGGCGTTTACATCAATCCCGAAACCGTTTACGATTTTGCCGAAGGCACATTCAGAGACATTTCTATTACGCTCGATACAGACAAGCTCCAGGAAATCGAAGCTGCTTACCAAAAAGAAATCGGCAAGAGCAGATTCTATAGAGTACGTCGTGGCGATTGCCTCGGGAAGATTGCCCACAAGTACGGCACATCGATCGAACAAATCAAGCGCTTGAACAACTTGAAATCCGAAAAGATCCGTCCGGGTCAAATTCTTCGCTGCTCGTAATTCGCAACCCGAAATTTGAATTTCTATACTCCATTTAACAGCCCCTGGATTCCGGGGGCTGTTTTTGCATAAAAAGCACTTTTGAGGAACAATTAGCCCGATTTTGCCGTTTTTATGATACCAAAACTCATTTTTCTGCTTATTTGGCACCACATTTATTACTTTATTTGCCACATTTTTCACCCGATAACGAGTTTACATGCGACCAAATTCCATATTTTCACCCATTTGGTACCACAATTACAGAGAACAATACGATATTTCAGCCCAAAATACTTAATTTATCCTTAAAAAAAATGATACCAAAATTCATTTTTAAACGGATTTGGTAACAAAATTTCGAAAAAAGCCTCCTCCTCAGCAAACCTAACAGCGATCCGCTTACTGTTTACTGATCTTCTCGTATGCTTGAATGAGTTCGCGGTCCATATCGCGACGATGCGCCGGAGACGCAAACTTGTTGAGCACTTGGCTCTTGTAGATAGTCCAGTTGCGCGAGAACGCCATGTGCATCACGGCAGCGATTAAAAGCCCCGGCAGCAAACTATAGCTCCCCGTCATTTCGCAAACCATTACGACACCAGCAATCGGAGCTTTCGCAGCCCCTGCAAAAAACGCCGCCATTCCCACGAGAATAAACATTTCGGGCATGCGGATCAAGCCCGGGAACGCAAGTTCACAGATTCCAGCAAACATAGCGCCCACAACGCCTCCGATAAACAGCGACGGTCCAAAGACACCGCCCGAACCGCCCGAGCCTACAGTCAAAGCGGTCGCTAGAATCTTCGCAAGCACAACGCCAAGCAAAAGCAACACGCCCAAGCCCGAATGCGGCACAAGCCCCGCCATCAAATGGTCGATAAATTCAAAACCGCCGCCCGAAACTTCGGGGTACGCAAGCACCAGAAGCGAAATGAGCGCGCCACCCACTGCAGGCTTAATCCATGCGGGAGCCGCCCACTTATTGAAGCGACGTTCCGATGCATAATAACTACGCACGTACATGTACGAAAACGGGAAGCAGAAAATGCCAAGCAGCGCGCACGCCAAAAGTTCAACCGCATTCGTAAACGGGAACGCGGACACGCCACCGATAATCGGCGCCGTCCCTACAAACGCAATATAAACCGTAAACGAAACGACAGACGAAACAATTGATGTAGCAAAAGCGTTCGATTCAAAATCTTCGCGGTAGAGCATTTCGACCGACGTGAGCGCCCCCGCCAGCGGAGCCTTGAAAATCGCGCCGAGCCCAGCTGCTGTCCCCGCAAGCAAAAACTGCCCACGCAACATCCGCGGCATTTTAAAGAACTTGCAAATCGTCGATGCAATTCCGGAACCGATCTGCGAAATCGGTCCCTCGTAACCTGCAGAACCGCCCGTCGAAAGCGTAATGATGCTTGCAACAAACTTCACCGGCGCCACGCGCGCTCGAACATTCCCGCCCTGGTGATGGAAAGAATAAATCATCTTGTCGGTGCCCTGCCCCGCCGTTTCTGGCGCACGAGCCACCTTGTGAATGAAAAGCCCGACCACAAGCCCGCCAATCGCAGGAACAACCGCAAATGCCCACCACGGGAGAATCCCAAGAGTCCACGGCAAACGTACAAATTCCATCGCAGCCCACAGCCCAAAATGGAACGCCACAGCGACAAAACCAGTCACGCCCCCAATGACCGCAGCAAGCGCGAGCTTCGGCAAATAGCCATTTACCACGAGAAGTTTCGCAATCGTTCTATGAATTCGCTTCACGGGGCGCAAGATAGAAATTTTATATGGCCTCCCCAACACATTTTTTTATATATTATTCGTCCAAAAGCGAAAGACTGTAAGAAAATTATGCGAATTGAAGTACATCCAGAAAACCCGCAAGCGCGAATCGTAAAGCAAGCGGCAGAAATTCTCGAAGACGATGGCCTCGTCCTCTACCCCACTGAATCCGGTTACGCCATCGGATGCAATGCCGAATCGCCCAAGGCGATCCACAAGCTTTATGCGCTCAAGAAGCCCATGAAAAAGTTCGTCATGGCGCTGATTGTTCCCGATATTCGTTTTGCCACCGGTTACGCCCACGTGAGCAACTTTGCATTCAGCATCATCAAGCAGCGCGTTCCCGGCCCGTATACGTTCATTCTCCCTGCAGACCCGCACATCGCACGCAAGCTCGATGTCAAGCGCCCGGAAATCGGCATCCGCATTCCGACGCATCCGTTTTTCAAAGAACTTTTCCAACACTTCGACAAGCCGATTCTTAGCACGGCAGCAAAGCTCAGCGAAGAAGACATCTACGATACCGACGACATCTGGAAAACGTTCCAGCATTCCGTAGATATGATGGTCGATTGCGGCAATATCGAAATCAACCCGACAAACATCATAAGCCTCGTCGGCGATTCTGTCGAAATCATCCGTGGCGAATTGATCTAAAGATTCCGAGAAATTTAAAGCAAGACAGAAAAAGCCCCGCCGAAGCGGGGCTTTTTTTCGCGATCTTAATCGATTGGGACAAAGTCCCAATGACTATAACAATTATTCTTCGCCTTCTTCTTCGGCTTCGTCGCTATCAGCTGTTGCAGCGGCGAAGTTACCAAGCAAGACGCTCACATCGACAGACTGCAAATCAGCGAGGCTCTTCACGCCAGTCTTCTTGTCTTCTTCGACCTTGCCGAAGGTAGACACGATGACGTTTGCAGAGCTAGCTTCAAAGCGGCGAGTCTTGTTCGCGATGCTATTGGAACCCTTGGTGGCCGGGAAGAACTTGGCTTCGAGCCTTGCCATATCCTGAGAATTCTTGACCGTCTGGAGAGCACCGCAAGCGATAGCCCAAGTCTGCTTGTTCATGTCAATGGCATTGTTGACAAGTTCAAGAACCATGGAGTTGCCCTTGAAAGACTTTGCGGTCGTGGCTTCGTAATGTTCCTTGGCCTGGTTGACATAGTTACCCTTCTGCATAAAGAGCATGGCGATAACGCCAAAGACGAGAACGGTAAGTGCGATAGAAATATTCTTTAAATTCATGACGTTCTCCCTTATTCGAAATGATATTCACCCGGTTTTTCAATCTTGAGGGTGTTGGCGAGGTTGTACTGGACCAAAGCGCTGTAATCAACGTTCTTGAGCTTGCCCTTGGCAAAGCTGAACTTCACGACGCAATTCTTACCGCAAGCCACTTCCTTGTTGCCCTTTTCGTTCTTGAGGAGGATCGTGCCTTCGGCAAGGCCAGCCTTCTGGTAAATGCCGTTCTGCACGGCGTCATTGATACCGGCACCCGTGTAAAGGTGAGAAATCTGCTTGAAGCGGGCATCCTTATCGCCTTCGATTGCGGCGAGGTTGCTCTTGAAAGCAGCTTCGGTCTTTGCACCGGAGAGCATGGAATAAACGAGCTTCCAAGCCATGCTGTACTGGTCCACAGAGCGCCACTGTTCTACGAGAACCTGAGTATTCTTTTCCAAATAAGCCGATTCCTGTTCGTTCGCAGTGCGCTTTGCCTGTTCCTCATAGCCGCCCTTGAGCGTCATCAGGATAATGATAAGAGCGACGAGGATGACAACGTCAACCACGACGAGGATCTTCATTTTCTTTTTATCCATAATATTCCTTTAAAAAAAGACGTTTCAAAAACAATCTAAACTTTAATTTAAAAAAATCAAGAAAATTTAAAGTAATAATCAAGAACAAACACGCCTATTTTTTATATTCTTCGTATATGAGCGAAAATGTACTCAAGTTACCGTCCCAGATTATCTTTGACAACCTCAAAGAATTGATGCGCGCCAAGAACACCGCGCACGAATCGATTTTCAAGTTCCATTGGAAAAAGATGTGGCCCTTCAGCCTTATTTGGCCGCAGGTGGATTTTGTCCGCATTGTCAGGCTCATGGGTGAACTGCGAAACAACGTGTCTTCGCAAAAAAAACTAGCCAAAGATGCAAAATCCAAAGCCAAGCCTTACGAGAAAACGTTCCTTGATGCAGTGCCTGCCTATCTCGACCATTTTGATATATCTTGCAAGTATCTGGCCGATGTCGCCCAATGGAAGCAAAACTTGCTCGAAAAAAAGGTGCGCCACGAAGTCAAGATGATGCGCGATGTATCGGAGTACAACCAAATTCTCAAGGACTACGAAAAAGCGCAAAGCGACCTTGTTGAAGCAGGCGCTTTAGTCCGTGCCGGTTGGATCGAAGTTGTCAAAGGCATCGCCGACGAATCCGAAAGCCAAACCGGCAAAGGCGAAGAATGCCCGCAATAAGCATCATCATTCCGATGTACAACACCGAGGCATTCATCAACGATTGCCTCGATAGCCTTGTTGCTCAGACATTCACGGATTTCGAAGCCATCATTATTAACGATGGTTCCACCGACGAAAGCGCAAGAATCGCCGCCAGTTACGCCTCGTCCGACGCCCGTTTTAAATTGATCGGCCAACCGAACAAAGGCCCGTCCGAAGCCCGCAATACGGGGCTCAAGATTATGCGTGGCGATTACGTCACCTTTATCGATAGCGACGATTGCGTAGCGCCGAACTATCTTGAGACGCTATTCTTTTTAGCGCAATTGCACCAAGCCGATATTGTTTGCTGTTCCACACAGAACATCAACGAAGCCTACAAAATTGACGGAAGCAAGCCAAATACAGCGATTTATAAAATGCTAACCGCCGAAGAAGCTGCAAAGATTTCGCTTTACCAGGATTCATTGCCCGACTATTCCGCATGGAATAAACTGTACAAGGCAAATCTCTGGAAAGGCAAGCAATTCCCGGCAGGAACGATTTACGAAGACCTTGCGGTGGTGCCCGAAGTTTTACTTGAAGCAAACAAAGTAGCAACCACAAAATCAAAGCTTTACTTTTACCGCAAGCGTCCAGGTAGCGAACTCGCCACGCAAATTGACAAGCAAAAAATTGTGCAGTTGCTAGACATCGCCGAAAACGTTTTCGAAAAAATGAAGACAGATTCGAAGCCGCTATACAAGGCGGCCCGTAGCATGCTCGTGAGCGCAAGCTTCAGCATTCTGATGCGCACCAAAGAAAGCGAAGAAACCGCAGCGTTTCGAAAGAACGCTCTCGCTCACATCCGCAAGTACCGCTTTAGCACATTCTTCGATTTGAACATTCGCATGCGCAACCGCGTTGCAATTATGCTTTCGTACCTCCCCCGCCCACTGTTTTTAAAACTCTTGAAGAAAGGCCTTTAGTGATTCCCTTAACGTCCAAAGAAGCCGTTATCCGCATTGCGCGGCACGTTCTCGGAGAAGAACGCGTTCACGACCATCTGATAAAGCGAGGGATTAAATTAAGGCACTTGCAAGACGGTTACACGGGGGGCAGCGAAGTCGAAGAAAGCCACGAGGAATTTGATAGAGACGGTAGCAAAGGACTTGATGGGGATTGCGCCAAACGCCAGACGCTAATATTCATGGTCGATGGCAAATGGATGCACGGCGGACTTACAGACAGGCTCCGCGGAATGGCTAGTGCATACAAATTCGCAATCGAGCACAATCTCGATTTCAAGATTTATCACACCTCGCCTTTTTTGCTGCAAGAAATTCTGGAACCAAATAAAGTCAATTGGCTTATTGATGAAAAGCAAATCAGCAAGAACTGTTCCATTGCAAAGCCGGTACTGCTCTATCGCGAAGACTTCAACAACGATTCCGCATTGGAGCGACAACTCGACAAATCGCATAAGCAATTTCACTTGTATTCTTGCGTAGATACTCTTGGTGAAAAATTTGCGGAATATTTCAACGATTTGTTCAAGCCATCGGCGCTTCTTACGCAAGAAATTGAGCATTACAGCAAACTGTTAGAAACAAATTACACATCGTTTTCGTTCCGCTTTCAAAACAAGCTCGGGGATTTTAAGGAATTTACGTTCAAGGAATTGCCCGCGAAAGACAAGCAGAAATTGATGAACGCGGCACTTGATGCGATAAAGCGAGAAGAATCCCAAAACAAAATTCTCGTGACCGCCGACAGTCCGACGTTCCTTGCCGAAGCTGAAAAATTGCCGAATGTTATTACGGTCAAAGGCACAAGCATCCACATCGACTTCAACAGTTCCAAGAAAGCCGTGGACTACTTGAAAGCCTTTACGGAATTTTTCTTGATTTCAAAAGCAACGCAAGCGAAGCTTTACCGCAACCGCAAATACAAAACGTACCCGTCGAACTTCCCGAAATATGCTGCGAGCCTCGGGAACGTTCCATACGAAATTGTAGAAGATATTAGAACTTAGTTGGCAGAACTTTGAACTTAGAATTTGCTACAGGAAATCTCTAAAACTTCAGCAGTTTTCGCGGGATAAAGAGCTTCGGAAGTCTAAGCCAGAAACGCGGCGAAAGCGAAATCACTTTAGGAATCAAACGAAGCGCACCTAGCTTACTCTGCGCGGCCTCTGCCGAGAACCAATTTGCTTTCCAAGCGCGAACAGCCTGCTTATATAGCGGATGTGAACTGTAATTTTCGGACAAAATGCGCAAAATTTCGCTATAGATTTTTTCATGATTCACATGCATATTTTCGCCATGTTCGCGATAATAGCAACACACAAAATCTTTTGAAACCGGCTGCGGCCCGTAATTATAAAGAATCTTGAGGTAAAGCGGATAGTCTTCAAACGCATAGCGCATATCATAGCCGCCAATGGCTAAAATTTTCTCGCGCACAAACATTTCGGCACAACCATGCAACGCTTTTTTGCCAAGGAACGATTCTTCAAACGTCACCTGCGGCACACTGCGGAGGTATCGTTCATCCATTTCGGTCCCAATTTCATCGTCTTTATAAAACGGAATAATTTGTCCAAAACATGCTACAGCATCCGGATGCGAATCCAAGAAATCGCTCTGTTTTTTTAAGCGATCCGGCGGCATGATATCATCCGACGAAAACGAACAGACATAACGCCCAGTCGCCAAAGATAGCGCTTCCTTAATCGTTTCCATCACACCTTTATTGGGACGATGGACATAAGTAAATCCAAACTCATCAGCCAAGCGTTTTAGAATTTCTGGAGAACGGTCCCTGCTTCCATCGTCAACGACAATCAGCTCAAAATCAACACCCTTTTGTTCCATCACGGAACGCACGGACTTCTCCACGAACTTTTCGTGATTATAGCTAGCCAAGATTACAGAAACTTTCGGAGCCATTTTTACGACCATTACTTTTTCGCCCATTTCAAACGACTAACGATAATGAACGACGCCACCAGCGTGAGGAAATTCTCAAGCGCATAAGCCATCATCGGGCCATTAAATTCATACAATTTTACAAAACCGTACGTTGCAGAGGCAAGCACAAATTCAGAACAAATTTCTAGAATCAAAAATTTTTTCGTTTCACGGCGAGCAATCAATACAAGCCCAAGCGCCCAACCGCCCACGCGGAAAAAATCCCCCAACAGCTGCATTGGAATATAATCGGCTGCACCGGCATACGCCGAAGAAAGCATCACCGTCACAAGCAAAGAGCGACCGAAATAGAGAATCGCAACCGCCACAAGCGCAAGCGCCATCGTCTTCATCAGAACTGGGCGGAACATTCCCCAAAATTCAGACTTCGTCAACATAGCAGAAACTTTCGGCAAAATGATAACACCGAGAATTGCAGAGAAAAATGCAGTCAAGAAATCCGAAATTTTCCAAATGCCCTGCCAAATGCCAGCCGCATTCCAGCCCAAGTTTTCGCCAATCGTAAGTCGCATAAACGTAAGCACCACAGGCGACAAAACCATCGGGACAATTCCCATCAGTGCATACGAAATCCACGGCGCACGAATATCCAGCGCCGTTTTACGGATTTCATTCAAGCTGAAGCCTGCGCGAGACGCAATTTGCGCCGCAAACACACCCGCGATAACAGACTGCGTAGCCACAATCGAAAGCACACTCAACCGCCCCGTATAAAGGAAGAACGCCACCCACAGCATTTGCCACAGCGACGTCACCATGTTGATGAGCGCCCAACGGCGGTAATGCCCAAGCCCGTTCATTACTGACGAAGTAATGGTAATAATATTCGTTGCAAAAACGCCTGGCAACGCAAAAATAATCGCCGCCTGCACAAGACGCGGATGGATCTCCGGAAAGAACTTTTCAAGCGGAAGCGTAAAGCAAAGAACTAAAGCCACCGCAAACGTAATGATGCTCGCAAACGTCGTCAGGCGAAAACCGCCGCGCCACACACCTCGCAACTGCTCCAAGTTATTTTTATTCTGCGCCGAGAGGCTCACCCAGCCATTCTGTAATGCAAGTGAAGAGGTCGCCTGCCCTATCGTCATAAAATTCATGAACTGCCCCACGCATGCAAAAGCTGTCGGCGGGAGGAAAACAGCAAGCAACTTATTGACGACAAAAACGCGTAAGGCATTCAGGAACGTCACCATTCCCGAACCAAAAAACAACTTCATGAAATTCACGGGTTCCCGCGATGAAGTCATTCCAGCCTTAGTGCCGGGAACACCATTATCTTTTGCGTTATTATTAAAACTCATTAATCGCACCAATCACTTCGGAGACTTCATCATCGGTCAGCACCGGGCTCATAGGAATACTGAGAATCGTCTTGGCCATCGATTCTGCAATCGGATACTCACCATTAAATTCATGAGCATACGCTTCTTGCAAATGCGGCGGAATCGGATAATGAATCAGAGTTTCTATGCCACGCTTTTTCAAGAACGTCTGCATTTCATTTCGGGATTCCTCGCTCTTCAAGCGGATCACGAACACATGCCAAACATGCTCCGAAGGCGTCGACGGCAGTTCCGGCAACAAGACATTCGAGTTCTTGATTTCGTTGCAATAACGCGCAGCAACATCGCGACGGCGCTCGTTCCATCCATCCAAATGCGGGAGCTTTTCAAGCAAAAGCGCCGCCTGCATTTCGTCAAGGCGCGAATTTACGCCCTTAAACTTGTTCACGTATTTTTGCTCGGAGCCGTAATTGCCTAGCGCACGGACTACTTTTGCTACATCGGCATCGTTCGTGAGAACCATACCGGCATCGCCAAGTGCGCCCAAATTCTTCGTCGGGTAAAAGCTAAACGCCGCCGCAGAGCCAAAGGTGCCCACACCGCGGCCATCACTGAAGCGCGCCCCATGAGCCTGCGCACAATCTTCAAACAGGAGCAAGTCATGTGCATTTGCGAAATCACAAATTTCATCCATTGCACAAAGACTCCCGTACAAATGAACGACCAAAATCGCACGAGTATGCGCCCCGCAAGCATCCTTCAAGCGCTTCGGATCCATATTGTAACTATGTTCAGCAGGTTCCACAAGCACAGGTTTAAGCCCCACAGCGCTCACCGCCAAAACCGTCGCGATATACGTATTCGCCGGCACAAGAATCTCGTCGCCTTCATGGAGGCGCCCAAGTTCCATCGACGCGCGCAACATGAGCGTAAGAGCATCCAAGCCGTTCCCGACACCTACAGCATACCGTACACCGCAATATTCAGCAAAAGCATGTTCAAACTGTTCGCCATAATGCCCGCGAATATACCATCCCGACTCAACTACGGAAATAGCGGCTTTATTCAGCGCATCTTTGTATGGTTCGTTTATTCTTTTCAGGTCCAAGAAAGGAACCATCAGCGGCACTCCTTGTTGTAGATATACAGGAACTCACCATTCAATATAAAAAAAATCGGCTCCGATAAACGGAACCGATTACTGAGCTACGAAGGGCTCGAACCTTCGACCCACGCCTTAAAAGGGCGTTGCTCTACCAACTGAGCTAGTAGCCCGAGCAGGAGCAAATATATAAAAACATTTTCGTATTGTAAAGGCTTTCTAGTCCATAATAAGCAAAAAAATTTACACCTAAAGCACATTTATTGCAAATTTTCCCTTGACTTTTTTATAAATTTACGTCATGGATTTATTGAAAAAACTTTCAGCAATTGCAGCACTCGCTATCGCATGCCCGGCATCAAATTTTGGTTATTTTACTAAGCACGATGCGGGGCAAGAAGTTTTTTCATTTCTATCAACTTTTGACAGCCCGCGCAACGCGGCTCTCGAAATGTCGGCATCGGCATTCCCCACGACAGATCCGAGTATCGTCCAGCTAAACCCAGCAGCAATTCTCATTACCGAAGGGAAAAAGCGCGTTGCCGAAGCCCATTGGCAAACCGGCGAATTTGCAGACAACCAGGGTACGCTTTCGTACACAACGCAATACAAAAAATTTATCCTGCAAGTCTCTTACAACTGGATTTCATACGGTTCCATCGTCGGATACAACGAGTACGGTGATGAAAGCGGTAGCGAATACAAGCCTTTCAGCCAGCTCGCAACAGCAAGCGTAGCCTACCCAATGAAGCACATTCGAGTCGGTGCAACGCTCAAGTTCGCTTCGGACAATTTAACCGGAGAAGCAGGCGACCAGACCGCCATGGCAGCAGCATTTGACTGGGGCATAACGTGGATGTCCGACAGCAAGAATTATGGTTTTTCGTTTGTTGCAAGAGACTTTGGTGCCATGCTCCGCGGTTACGTGAAAGATGATGCCGACGATTCCTACCCGCTGTCACAGACATTTGCTATTGGCGGATTCCTCAAGCCTCGTAGCGTACCTCGTTTAACATTGTTCGCAGAAACAGATTTTCCGCGCTATGCAGAACCGGACCTGAACCTCGGTGCCGAATACGCTCTCGGTGAATTTTTCCGCATCCGCGCTGGTTTCACGCGCACATGGCTTGACCTTGCACGCGACATCAAGGAATTAGCTTCTTCCTCTAGCAGACCGGACGAAACAAACGAAGCCCGCATGTTCAGCCTCGGTCTCGGTTATGCATCTAACATGTTTGCCGTTGACTACGCCTTCTCGTACCTCGCCGAAAGCTTGGGCTTCGAACACAGGCTCGGCCTCCGCGTCGAATTCTAGTTAAGGCAAAGCATGCGGCAGTTCGACGTTTTTGTTTTTGACGAAAACTTTGACGAAGCGCAAGACAAGATTCCCCAACCGCCATTCACGGATGCTGAACTCGGTTGGTTCTTTACAAACGATTGGAACAAGCACCTGAACGAGATTGAAGGGGAATGGGTTATTTTTGCGCACCCATGTATCAAGATCGACCGCACGTTTTTGAACAACGTTGCAGAAGTCACCGACAGTTTTCCGATGGTCGATGCTTTTGCGCCAAGGATTCGTACAGATAAAAGAAAATTTTTGAGTGGGTATATTTTAAGGCCCGCCGCCAAAGGTTCCGGCTTTATCGAGATCGACGAGAACGCCCCCATGCGTTACGTCGCGGCACCACATCCCTACCTTGGAATTTATTCTAGACGCATAATCCAACGTACCGGTGGATTCGACATGACGCTCCCACCCACAGCGCGCCTCGCCGATTTCACGCTCCGCATGATGCACGCCGGTGGCAAGATGTTCTCTGTCCCCTACCTCGTCGCACAAATAAAAGATGATGGTGCCAAAGCCAACGCTAGCGAAGGTGATGCAAAGCCGAATGCCGAAAACAGCTCAAAAGAAACTGCAAGCGAAAACGCGCAAGGAGAAACCGCACCGGACTTGACCAAATGCGCGCTGGACGTGAAAACGACTGCACTTATTTTGTCCAAAGCATTCGGAATCGAAGCATCCTTGCCGTTCGCCCTACACCATCCATCAGTCATCCCCACATTGCTCCGCAACAGAAGCGTAATCAAAGCCAAACGCAAAGCCGCAACACAGCTCTCCAAACTGACCGCAGACTTTTTAAAAGATGTGGTTGGTGGTTAGTAGGAAGTAAGAAGTAGACAGTACGTCATCCTGAATGGCGTAAGCCATGAAGGATCCAGTTAATTTTGTCGTGAATAGTGAATATTTCAAAAAAAAATCACCCCGCTCTATCGAGCGGGGCTTAAACTTTTTAGCGGAGGTGTGGGAATCTATTTTGCTTTAGGCAGTTGCGCCCACACCACTAACACTAATCGAGCCTAAATTAGCCCTTGTAGTTGGTGATAACGCGAGCCATTTCGCAAACCTTGTTGCTGTAGCCCCATTCGTTATCGTACCAAGAGCAGACCTTAACGAAGGTCGGGTCGAGCTGGATACCAGCCTTGGCGTCGAAGATAGAAGTGCACGGATTGTTGCGGAAGTCGGTAGAAACAACAGCGTCTTCGGTGTAGCCGAGGATGCCCTTGAGTTCGCCTTCAGAAGCTTCCTTCATAGCAGCGCAGATTGCTGCGTATGCTGCGTCCTTGTCAGCAGCCGGAGCGTTCTTGAGTTCAGCAGTGAGGTCAACGAAGGAAACGT
>JAEEGJ010020897.1_pt1 | contig 14169 bp, 11 predicted proteins | sample 8958761 | NCBI WGS metagenome assembly JAEEGJ01 (sample SAMN16246546, study PRJNA631951) | gut metagenome | biome: gut microbiome; feature: rumen; material: RS-attached | host: Bos | place: Iran: Karaj | collected 2018-10 | reverse complement strand
GACAAGTAGGCTATCGTATGACGATTCGCTCTATCCTGCGGGGGACGGAGGCGAGGATTTCGTAGGGAATGGTGCCAAGGATGTCGGCAAGTTCCGTGACGGTGGGGTCTTCCCCGAAGACGGTGACGGTGTCTCCCACTTTGCAGGGGATGCCGGTGACATCCAACATGCACATATCCATGCATATATTGCCGATGGTGGGTGCCCGGTGGCCGTTCACCGAGAACGATGCGGCTCCGCGGCCAAGGTGGCGGTCGATGCCGTCGGCATAACCTACCGGGATGGTGGCGATGGTGGTGCCTTCCGTGGCGTGACCCCATCGGCCATAACCGATGGTGTCTCCTGGACCTAAAGTCTTGACCTGAAGAACTTTGCACTTAAGTGAGGCAACCGGGGCAAGTTTCTTTCCCGGAATGGCGCTGATGCCGTAGATGCCTATTCCAAGGCGGACCATGTCGAACTGGAACTGCGGGAAACGCTCTATGCCGGCAGAGTTGAGGATGTGGCGCATGGGCATGTAGCCTATGGCGTCGGCAATTGTGAAGGCGTTCTTGCGGAACATCTCCACCTGGGCAAGCGTGAATGCGTCCTGCTCCGGGTCTTCCGCCACGCAGAGGTGGGAGAAAATGCCTTTTACCTTAATCTCCGGGGTGTTTTTGAGGTATTCGCAGAGCAGCGGGAGTTCCGATGTCACAAAGCCCAGGCGATGCATGCCCGTGTCCAGTTTGATGTGGATGGGATAGTCCCGGAGGCCACGTTTCCGGAGGGTATCGACCAGGATCTTCAAGGAATCCAGATTTGGGATGCTGGGCTCCATGCGGGTGTCGATGATCTCCTCGTAGAAATCCGTACCGGCGGTGAGCACCAGTATAGGGAGCGAGATTCCGTTTTTCCTAAGCTCAAGGCCTTCTACTGGGTATGCGACAGCAAGATAATCAGCTCCGGCGCGCTGCATCATGGCGGCGAATTCCACGGCACCGTGACCGTACGCATTGGCCTTGACCAATACCAGAAGCTTGGTCCTTGGCTCCAGAAGCGAGCGGAAGTATCTGTAATTCTCCGTGCAGCCTTTCAGGGAAAGCTCCAGACGGGAGAAATCATCGGTGCCAGTGTGCATTCAAAACTGATTTATCATGCAAAAATACGAAATATTTGTGTATTTTTGTGAAAAACAGAGAATATGTCGTCGTCAAGTATTTGGATAATCATGATTGCGGTAATGGTTCTGAGCCTTATAGTCCAGAGCATGCTGCAGTCCAGGTTCAAGAAGTATTCTGAAGTGCCTCTGGGGCTTACTGGGGCAGAGGTGGCGTCCAGGATGCTGGCCGCCCATGGCATCAGGGACGTGAGCATCGTATCCATCCCGGGCAAGCTCACTGACCATTACGACCCCACCACAAGGACCATAAACCTCAGCGAGGATGTGTATTTTGGAAGGTCCGTGGCGGCGGCTGCGGTGGCGGCGCATGAGACCGGCCACGTGGTTCAGCACGCTACGGGATATGTCTTCCTGAGAATGCGTTCCGCGCTGGTTCCTGTGGTTACATTCTCTAACAATATAGTGTCCTGGGTGCTTCTTGCAGGGGTGCTCCTGATTAATGTCTTCCCTTCGCTTCTGTGGATTGGCATTGCCCTGTTTGCCCTCAGCACACTGTTCAGTTTTGTAACCCTTCCGGTAGAAATCAATGCCAGCGCCCGCGCCGTGAAATGGCTGGAAAGCGCCGGCATAGTCAGCTACGAGACCAGGCCCATGGCCGTGGATGCTTTGAGATGGGCCGCCTATACCTACGTCATTGCCGCCCTTGGCTCCCTGGCCACGCTTCTTTACTACATCTCCCTGGGTAACAGGCGTAGTTAACCAAACTTGTCCACCAAAACCCGGCATTTCCGTGGACAAACCGGCAAAAACGGCAACTTGTCCACCAAAACCCGGCATTTCCGTGGACAAACTGGCCAAAACGGCAACTTGTCCACCAAAAACGCCTTTTCGGTGGATGGGTGGTGAGGTGGGAAGCCCGGAATGAACGTTTACGGCTCGAAGTGGGGGATTGGCTTTAGCTTGAATAAATTCAGGACGTGCTTCCTGTCAATCAGTGCCTTGGTGTCCGGGTCTTCGCAGATGCCGGTGCGGATGTAGCGGTCCAGGACGGCGTAGGTGAAGCCAAGGTTGTCCTCGTCAGTCTTGCCGCAGAGGCCGTCGGAGGGCGTTTTTTCCACAAGGTCTACGGGAAGGCCAAGTTCCTTGCCGATGGCCACCACTTCCTGTACCGTGAGTCCGCCAAGAGGGGAGAAGTCTCCGGCGGCGTCGCCGTAGCGGGTGCTGTAGCCAACCCAGTCCTCGGAGAGGTTGCAGGTGTTTGCCACGCGGCCGTTGTTGCTCTGGGAAACGGCGTAAAGGGCTGTCATCCTGAGGCGCGGGGCCATGTTTATGCGGGTCTGGGCGCTGGCCTCGTGGCCAAGCTTTGCCTCCACTTCCGCCATAAGGGCGTTGAAGGACTCTCCGATATTGATATCGTAACGCTTTATCCCAAGGTGATTTATGAGCTTAATGCTGTCTTCTATGTCCGGCTGGACGCCGTTGGGCATGGTGACGCCTATCACGCGGTCTTTCCCCAGGGCTTCCACGCAGAGGCCGGCCACAACGCTGCTGTCCTTGCCTCCGGAAATGCCTATTACGGCGTTGCATCCCTTTCCGTTTTCTTCAAACCAGTCCTGAATCCATTTGACTACGCGGTTTTTAACCTCTTTGGCATTGAATTGTTCCATAAAAAATGTATTTTTGCAAAAATAGTCAAAAATCATGAAAGGTGTAACCATTTTTCTGGCTCCCGGTTTCGAGGACATGGAGGCCATTGCCACCAGGGATGTCCTGATAAGGGGCGGAATTGACGTCAGGCTTGTAAGTATAACGGACGAGTACATCGTGGAAAGCTCCCACGGCCTGCAGGTAAGCGTTGACAGCTGCCGCGAGGACTTCGAGTTTGACGAGGCCGGCACTTCCCGGGACGATGTCATGATCTTCCCCGGCGGCATGCCTGGAACCCGGCATCTGGCGGAAGACGCAGACATAATGCATCTTATGCGTGACCACTATGAGGCCGGCGGCACCGTTGCGGCAATCTGCGCCGCGCCCGGGCTTGTGTGTTCCCAGCTTGACGATGTAAGCGGTCTTCGCTTCACCTGCTTTGAAGGCTTCCAGGGCAATATGGAAGCGAAAGGTGCAGTATACACCCCGGAAGGAGTGGTTGTGGACGGGCACCTCATCACTGCCCGCGGAGCCGGCTGGGCAGTGGAGTTCGGCCTTGCCATCATCGAGTATCTGAATGGCGCGGAAGCCGCTGCCAAGGTTCGTTCCGGACTTATGTTATGATAATCATCAACACTTTATCCATATGAAAAAACTACTCTTCTTTGCACTGGCAGCAACACTCTGCCTTGTCTCCTGCAACAAGGACGACTTTGCCGACGAAAACACCAACTGGTGGTATCGTTCCCAGCTTGGTCCCAAGGGCGTGAAGTCCATTACGGACGACTACGGAAAAACCACTACATACAACCAGAACGGCACAATCGCTTCAGAGAAGGGTGACGGATACGAGGCCACTTTCACTTACAACAAAAACGGCCAGCTCACGGAGTCAAGTTCAAAGGAAGTGCTTAACGGGAAAACAATCACTTCAGTCTGGAAGTTCGAATACAACAACAAGGGCAAGTTCGTTCCCCGTCCCATGAACATCGGTTTCATATTCCACGTGTATATGCAAGGCCTTGTTCCGGACCTCTCAAAAGTGACCATACAGGACAGCGAGGCCGGTAATGCCGTTATGGAATACACTTTCCAGGGAGATAAGATGACCCTGACTACAACCGGCGGTGCCTATGGCCCGTACGAGCCCGTTGTGGTAGAATACAAAGGCAATTATCCCAACAGCTGCGAGACCGACATGGAGTTCTTCGGCCCCATCACATATCAGGAAAACGGCATGTTCGACACCTATACTGAGGGCTTCATCAACGAAGGTCAGAAAACCACAACCCGTACATTCCACGTCCTCAAGGGCCGTAATGACATGATGCTCACGGAAAAGATGGTAGACATCTCCTGGGGAGAAACCTCCACCGACACATATACCTACAACGAGCACGGAGACCAGATTCTCAGCGAAAGCGTAACCGCGCATGAGAAGTCAAAGTCTGAAACCACTTACGAATACGACTCCAAAGGCAACTGGATTAAGGCAGAGTGGGTACATTCCTACTACGACACTTCCGCCGGCAAGTGGGTGGAAAGGAACCGCAGCACCCAGACCCGCAAGATAGAGTACTATTAGTCTCTGCAGCAAGCAGTTTTGTAAAAGGTTCGGTTTTTTGCCGAACCTTTTACATTTTGTGGGAAATAAAGTGCTATCTTTGCGATACTATGGCTAAGGACAATGTATATGTAGATCTGGCAACGCTCCTGTCCGCCGTCAAGGACACGGTGGCGGAAAACTACCCCGTGCCTGTCTGGGTAAAGGCGGAAATCAGTTCTTGGAGCCCCCGGGCCAACGGCCACTGCTACCTGGAACTGAGCCAGAGCCGCGGCGGCAGGCTCATTGCCCAGTCCCGCGCCATGATCTGGAGCTGGAAGTACCTCTCGCTCAAATCATTTTTTGAGAAAGAGACCGGTGAACCCCTGCGGGCAGGCATTACCGTGCTGGTACAGGTAAGGGTTTCGTACAGTGAGCTTTACGGGCTAAGTCTATCCATAGAAAACATAGACCCCGCGTTCACGGTCGGAGAAAAGGCCCTGGAAAAAAAGAAGGTGATTGAACGCCTCACCCGGGACGGCTACATGGACATGCAGAAGGAGCTTGCACTCCCGGACATTCCCCGCCGCCTAGCCGTAATCACCTCAAAAACAGCCGCCGGGTACCAGGATTTCCGCAACCATCTGGAGGCATGCGGATATGCCATAATCCATGACCTGTGGGAGGCTATGATGCAGGGAGAACAGGCCCCTGAGTCCATTGCAGAGGCATTGTCGGAAGCCGCAAATAAGCAGTATGACGCCATCCTTATCCTTCGCGGCGGCGGCTCGGAGAGCGACCTCGCATGTTTTGACGACGAACAGCTTGCTGTGGCAATAGCTACCTGCCCCATTCCTGTTGTCACGGCAATCGGCCACGACAAGGATGTACACATAGCGGACATGGTGGCAAACACATCGGTAAAAACACCAACAGCACTGGCAGACCTGTTCGTAGACCTTTATCGCAGGCAAGATAGCGCTTTGGATGCTATAGGAGACCGCATCCGTGCAGCAATATCCTGCCGCATCTCAGCAATGGAAATGGCCGCACAGCGCCGTGGAAGCAATATCTCCCTGGCACTTGGCCGCCGGCTGTCGGCACTTGAAACAGCCCTTGCTAAGAGTGCCGGGCGCATATCCCGCGGCCTTCTGGGTAAGTACGGTGCTGTGGAAAGGCTGTGCATGAACGCCGCTCACAGGGTTCGCTTTGCCGCAAGTGCCCGCATAAGCCAGGAAATATCCGCAGTAGCCCTCAGGGAGGCCAGGATCAATGCCACAGACCCCCGCAGCATTCTTTCCCTTGGCTACGTCCTTGTCACTGGCCGGGACAACAAGGTTCTCAAAACCGTTAACCGCGTGGCCCAGGGAGACCGCATAGGTGTCCGTTTCCAGGACGGTTCCCTCACCGCCAAAGTAGAGCAGGTGTTCTCTAACCAGACAGATAATACAAAAACCAACATAGCATGACCACCAAGTTTGATTACGCAAAGGCAATAGAGGAACTTGACCAGATTGCCGCAAAAGTAGAGAATCCGGAAACCAAACTGGACGACATCGACGCCCTGGTAGTGCGCAGCAAGGAACTGCTGAAGCAGTGCAGGGAGTATCTGAGAAGCGTTAAGGACAAAATAGATTCTCTGGACAAAGAATGATCTGTAGAAGGTTCGGCATAAAAAACCGAACCTTTTACGTTATTTGCTATTTAGCCAAAAATTCCGTAAATTAGGCGTCAATATGAAACAGATTTACAAGACAGACCCGTGGCTGGAGCCGTTCAAGGATGCCATCAAGGCAAGGCACCAGAGAATTCTTGCAACCAGGAAGCATATTGCAGGGGACGGACTCCTCAAAGACGCCGTAAACAATCACATATATTTTGGCCTGCACAAATGTGCGGACGGCAGCTGGGTGTTCCGTGAATTCGCCCCCAATGCATCAAAGATTTACCTCATAGGAGACTTCAACAACTGGAAGCGCACGGAGGCATATTCCCTGAAGCCCACCGGCGCCGGCAACTGGGAAATTACCCTTCCGGAGATGTTCCTAAGGCACGGAGAACTGTACAAACTGTATATTGAGTGGCCGGGCGGCGGCGGTGAACGCATCCCCTCATATGCCACCAGGGTGGTCCAGGACCCCGTCACAAAGGCCTTCTCCGCCCAGGTATGGGATCCAAAGCCCTACCAGTGGAAGCACGGCCACGCCGGCAAGCGCCCCCATCCCATGATCTACGAGTGCCATATAGGCATGGCCACCGAGAAGGAGAAGGTGGGCACCTTCGAGGAATTCCGCAAGGACGTCCTTCCGCGTGTCAAGGCCCTTGGCTATGACACCATCCAGATTATGGCCCTCCAGGAGCACCCTTACTACGGTTCCTTCGGCTATCAGGTGTCCAATTTCTTCGCCCTCAGTTCCCGCTTCGGCACCCCGGAGGAGTTTAAGACCCTTGTGGACGATGCCCACGGAAAAGGCATAGCGGTTGTCATGGACATCGTCCACTCCCACAGCGTGGACAACGTTGCGGAAGGCCTCAGCGAGTTCGACGGCCGGGACAACCTGTACTTCTACAGCGGCCCCCAGGGAAGGCATCCCGCATGGGGATCCCGCTGCTTCGACTACGGCAAGGACGAAACCCGATACTATCTCCTTTCCAACGTAAAATACTGGATGGAAGAGTACCACATAGACGGTTTCCGCTTTGACGGCGTAACCTCCATGCTTTACTGGGACCACGGCCTTGGCAAGGATTTCGGTGATTACTCCCTCTACTTCGATTCCGGCGTTGATGAAAACGCCGTCATATACCTTTCCCTTGCCACCCAGCTGGTCAAGGAGATGAATCCCTCCGGTTTCACAATTGCTGAGGACGTCTCCGCCATGGCAGGCCTTGCGGCTCCCTTCGATGCCGGCGGCGTGGGCTTCGACTTCCGCATGTCCATGGGCGTAGCGGACCACTGGATCAAGTGGATCAAGGAGCTCCGTGACGAGGACTGGTCCATGGGAGGCATCTGGTGGGAACTCACCGGCAAGCGCGCAGAGGAAAGGACCATCTCCTACGCCGAGTGCCACGACCAGGCCCTGGTAGGGGACAAGACCATTATCTTCCGCCTCATGGACAAGGAAATGTACTTTGCCATGAACAACGAAAGCCAGAACGATATGGTGGAGCGCGGCATAGCCCTTCACAAACTCATCCGCCTTGCCACCGCCGCCACGGCAGGTGACGGCTACCTCAACTTCATGGGCAATGAGTTCGGCCATCCCGAGTGGATAGACTTCCCCCGCGAGGGCAACGGCTGGTCCTACAAATATGCCCGCAGACAGTGGTCTCTGGCCGATAACGGCCTCCTCCGCTACGGAAAGCTCCAGGCCTTCGACTCCGCCATGGTGCACCTTCTCCGCAAAGAGAACATCCTCTCCGAGGCTCCCGAGCTCCTGGTGAGCGACGAGGAGAAGAAAATCTTGGTTTTCCGTAGGAAAAACTGTATCTTTGCAGTCAATTTCTCCCCCTCCGGTTCATTTGCCGATTATGGCTTCTCCGCGCCAGCAGGAGAATGGGTGAATGTCCTGGACAGCGACCAGGCCGCCTTTGACGGTTTTTCGCGTCTCAAGGAAGGGGAGCGCCACATCTCCGTACCGGGCAAGTGCCCCAACGGGAACCAGGGATACAACCACACGTTGTATCTCTACCTTCCTGCACGTACGGCCATGGTTTTGAAGAAAGTATAAACTCGCTTATATGGCATTTTTGAAATTCAACAAGTCGGAACTGGTTAATCTCTCATACTCATTGAAGAGGGAGATTATCCTGGCCAACAAGACCGGCGCCTATTGCAACACGTCCATCGTCACTTGCAACACAAGGCGCTATCACGGTCTTCTGGCGGTGCCCGTGGATGCTTTCGGAGGATACCGTTACCTCCTCCTGAGTTCCCTGGACGAAAGCCTTACCCTCAGGGGCAAGCGCTTCAATCTGGGCATCCACTGCTACGGGGACATCTACGAACCCCGCGGCCACAAGTACATCGTGGACTTCGACGCAGACCCCATCCCTTCCGTCACCTACAAGATCGGAGAGATAGTCTTCCGCAAGTCCATCGTCCTGAATCCGGAGTCCAACCAGGTCATGGTCAAGTACGACCTTCTTAACGCCCCCGCCGGCGTCAAACTGGAGATCAAGCCCTTCCTGGCCTTCCGCAAGGTCCACGACCTCACACAGGAGAACGACGCCGCCCGAGAGGCCTTCCTGCCCGTCCAGAACGGCGCCGCCTTCCGCATGTACGAGGGCTTCCCGGACCTGAACCTCCAGCTCAGCACCTCCGCATCGGCCTTCAAGTACAACCCTGTGTGGTACAAGGGTGTCACCTATTCTGACGAGATGCGCCGCGGATTCGACTGCCGTGAAGACCTCTGGGTCCCCGGTACCTTCGAAACCCAGATGCACTCCGGAGACTCCATCGTCTTCAGCGCCGCGGCAGGGGAGAGCATCAATGCCGCCGGCCTCAAGCGCAAGTTCAGCGCCACAGTAGACAAGATAGGCCCCATCACATCCTACCATGACCAGCTGGTCCGCAATGCCGATACCCTTATCCGCTTCAACAATGGCCGCAAGCAGATTGTGGCTGGTTACAGCTGGCTCCTTACCGGCCTTCTGAGGGAAACCCTCATCTCCCTTCCCGGCCTCACACTTTACGGAAAGAACAACCCCGCGGAGTTCGAGGAAATCCTGGACAACCTCATCGAGGACGAGCCCGAGCGCCTCACAAAGCGCACCACCCAGGTTGAGGCTCCCCTGTACATGGCCGTCACCCTTCAGCAGTATGCCGCATTTACCGGTAACGTCAAGAAGGTCTGGGGCAAGTACGGAGAAACCCTCAAGAGCATAATCGAGAGTTACCTTCCCGGTGTCCGCTCGGAGGTTGCAATGCAGCCCAACGGCCTTCTCTGGGCCCAGCAGGACGGTGTAGCCCTCAGCTGGATGAACGCCTACATAAACGGCCGCGCAGTAACGGAGCGTGCCGGATACCAGGTGGAGACAAACGCCCTGTGGTACAACGCCATCTGCTTCGCACTGGCAAACGAGAAGAAAAACAGCGCATTCAGCAAGCGCTGGACTCCTGTCAAGGAACTCATCGAGAATAACTACCAGAGAATGTTCTGGAACCCGGATCTTGGCTTCCTGGCAGACTACGTAGACAACGCCGGCCAGCATCTTGAGCTCCGCCCCAACCAGCTCTGGCCCGTCTCCCTGGACTACAAGCCCGTGGACGACGAAGTCATAAGCAGCGTCATGCGCGTGGTCAACGCAGAACTTGTCACCCGCCGCGGCATCCGTACCCTAAGCCCCAGGGATATCCGCTACAAGGGCGTGTACGAAGGCAACCAGCTTGAAAGGGACGAGGCCTACCAGAACGGCTGCGCCTGGCCTTTCCTTCTGGCCCAGTACTGCTACGCCAGCTTCAACATGATGGGCAAGAACTTCATCAAGAGGGCCGAGTGGCTCACCGAGGGCTTCTACGAAGACCTCTCCAAGCACGGTGTGGGCTGCTTCTCCGAGCTTTACGACGGAGACCCGCCTCACGAGGCCCATGGAGTAATCTCCTCGGCAGTCACCACCGCTGCCCTTCTCAACATCAACTGGCTCATCGAAAAATACAGGGAGGAATAAAGCATGAGAGTACTAATGTTCGGCTGGGAGTTCCCTCCCCACATTGCAGGCGGTCTTGGAACGGCCTGTGAAGGAATAGTCAAGGGTCTCGCCTACAACGGCGTGGAAACCCTTTTCGTGATGCCCTCCGCCTCCGGTGACGAAGACCAGAGTGCAACTACAATCATCAACGCATCGGACGTCCCCGTAGACACCGTGTCGGAGTCCGTGGAAGAATACCTGGACAAGGTGAAGTTCATCCATATCGGCTCCAACATGGTCCCTTACGCAGATCCCCAGGAGTTCTCCAAACTCGTCGAGGAAGAGCAAAAACGTCAGGTTAAGGACTTCGCAATTAGCTACGGCCAGAAGTACAAGTTCTCCGGCAAGTACGGCGCCAACCTTATGGAAGAGGTTGCCCGCTATGCCATGGTGGGCGGTACCATAGCCATGCAGAAGAAAGACGAGTTCGATGTAATCCACGCCCACGACTGGCTGTGCTATTACGCCGGCATTGCCGCCAAGGAACTCACCGGCAAGCCCCTGGTGATCCATGTGCACGCCACTTCCTTCGACCGCGGCAGCGTAGACAACATCGACACCCGCGTCTTTGCAATAGAGCAGAAAGGCATGCAGATGGCGGACCGCGTGGTCACAGTGTCCGATCTCACCCGCAACACCGTCATCAACCGCTACGGCATAGATCCCGCAAAGGTTGTCACGGTTCACAATGCTGTGGATTTCAGCGGCCGTGAGAACCTCCAGGTAGAAAGGGGAGTGAAGGAACCAGTGGTTACCTTCCTTGGCCGCATCACCTACCAGAAGGGCCCTGAGTATTTCATCGAGGCCGCTGCAAAGGTTCTCAAGCGCACCAAGAACGTTCGCTTCGTGATGGCCGGCAGCGGTGACATGATGAACCGCGCCATCCGCCACGCCGCACGCCTTGGCATATCGGACCGCTTCCACTTCACTGGCTTCCTCCGCGGAGTGGACGTCCAGAAGATGTTCGCCCTGTCGGACGTCTACATCATGCCGTCTATCAGTGAACCTTTCGGCATTTCGCCTCTGGAGGCAATGCGTACGGGCGTCCCGTCCATCATCTCCAAGCAGTCCGGTGCCGCAGAGGTACTCAGCTACGCCTTCAAGGTGGACTTCTGGGATGTCGACGCCATGGCAGACGACATCTACGCCCTCCTAAGCTACCCTGCCCTTGCGAAGTTCAGCGCCCGCATGGGATACGATGAGGTCAACGCCCTCAAATGGAACGGCGCATGCGCCAAGCTCAAGAAAGTTTATGAATCAGTTGTAAAATAAGATATTATGGCAACAAAGAGCATCTGCCTGTATTTCCAGGTCCATCAGCCCACACGTCTCCGCCTTTACAGATTCTTCGACATAGGCAAGGACTCCCACTATTACGATGACTTTGCCAATCGCACAATCCTCCGCAGGGTGGCCCAGAAGTGCTACCTGCCCATGAACAAGCTCATGCTGGACCTCATCAACCAGTACAAGGGCAAGTTCAAAATTGCATATTCCATCTCCGGAAGCGCCCTGGAGCAGTTCCAGAGGTTTGCCCCCGAGGTTATAGACAGCTTCAAGGCCCTTGCAGACACCGGCCGCGTGGAGTTCCTGGCAGAAACCTACTTCCACTCCCTGGCATCCCTTGCCAGCGACTCGGAGTTCAAGCACCAGGTTGCAAAGCACGCTGCAAAGATTGAAGAGCTGTTCGGCGTAAAGCCCACCGCTTTCCGCAACACGGAGCTCATATACGACAACTCTATCGGCGAGATTGTCTACGAAATGGGCTACAAGACCATGCTCACAGAGGGCGCCAAGCACATCATGGGATGGCAGAGCCCCAATTACGTCTATACCGGAGCCACACAGCCCCGCCTCAAGCTCCTCCTCCGCAACTACACCCTCTCGGACGACATAGCTTTCCGCTTTGCCGCCAACAAGGTCACCGCAGACCAGTATGTAGGCTGGATGAAGGAGAACGCCAAGGAAGGGGACATCGTGAATCTGTTCATGGACTATGAGACCTTCGGCGAGCACCAGAGCGCAGACACCGGCATCTTCGACTTCATGAAGGCCCTCCCCGGTGCAGTTCTCAAGGACGGCACATTCGGCTTTGTAACCCCTTCAGAGGCTGTCAAGAAGCATAAACCCGTAGCGGACATCGACGTTGAGGATCCCATCTCCTGGGCCGATGAAGAGCGCGACGTTACCGCATGGCTTGGCAACGAGCTCCAGAGCGAGGCCTACAAGAAGGTCTATGCCATGAAGGAGAAACTCGCAATCGTGAACGATCCGGACCTCTATGAGGACTGGGGTCACCTCCAGGAGAGCGACCACTTCTACTACATGTGCACCAAGTTCTTCTCTGACGGAGAGGTTCACAAGTATTTCAACCCGTACGACACCCCGTACGAGGCATTTATCAACTACATGAACGTTATTTCGGATTTCCAGATCCGTCTGGACGAAAAACGTGCTGAACTGGATTAATGAAAAACAAGATTCTTAAGCCGGACTACCTCTTTGAAGTAAGCTGGGAAGTTTGCAATAAGGTAGGCGGCATCTACACAGTTATTGCCACCAAAGCTCTGCACATACAGGCAGAGCTTGGTCGGCATCATATCCTCATAGGCCCGGACGTATGGATGCACAGGGCGGAGAACCCGGATTTCCTGGAAGATCCCACCCTGTTCAGCTCCTGGAAACAGCAGGCCGCAAAGGAAGACCTCCGTCTGAGGATAGGCCGCTGGAACATCCCCGGAAAGCCTATCGCCATCCTAGTGGACTTCAAGCACTATCTCCCGCAGGCGGACGATATCCTGAAAGGCTTCTGGGATGACTTCGGCGTGGATTCACTCACCGGTAACTGGGATTACAAGGAAAACGCCCTCTTCGGCTGGGCGGCAGGAAAGACCATCGAGAGCTTCTGGAACTACAACCTCCAGGGCACGGAGAAGGTGGTGGCCCAGTTCCATGAGTGGCAGACCGGCGCCGGCGTGCTTCAGCTCAAGCGCTCCGGCATTCCCGTAGCCACGGCCTTCACCACCCACGCAACCATGATGGGCAGGTGCATCGCCGGGAACGGCCTTCCCCTGTACGACGCCATGTCTTCCTACGACGGAGACGAGCTCGCCCGCCGCTTTGGCGTAGTGGCCATCCACTCGCTGGAGAAGAAATCGGCCCAGAATGCCGATGTGTTCACCACCGTGAGCGACATCACCGCCCGCGAGTGCAAGCAGTTCCACGGCAGGGAAGTGGACGTTGTTACCCCCAACGGCTTCGAGAACAGCTTCACCCCGGCTTCGGACCAGCAGTACAATTCGCTTCACGATGCCGCCCGTGACCGCCTCCAGGCCGTTGCCAGCGCCATGAGCGCAGAGGAAGTCCCGTCCAACTCCATCTATATCGGAATAGGCGGAAGGTACGAGTTCCGCAACAAGGGCATCGACGTTTTCATCGACGCACTGGACAAGCTGAACCGTTCCGGTTATGACGGCCGCTGCATTCAGGCCTTCATCATGATCCCTTCCGGCCACTTCGGCCCCAACAAGGATTATCCTACCCAGACCTCCCACGTGCTCCAGAACGCGGAATACGATACCATCACCCGCCGCTTCAGGGAGACAGGTCTTATCAATTCCATCGGCGACAAAGTCAAAGTGTACTTTGTGCCATCGTACCTTAACGGCAACGACGGCGTCTTCAACATGCCCTACTACGACCTTCTCTGCGGCATGGATCTGGCGCTGTTCCCGTCGTACTATGAGCCTTGGGGCTACACCCCGCTGGAGGCTCTTGCATTCAGGGTCCCCACCCTCACCACATCCCTGGCGGGATTTGGCCTCTGGGTAAGGGACCATTACAAGAAAGAACATCCCGGAATCACCGTCCTGGACCGCACGGACTCCAATTACGCGGAGGTCGTAGACGGCGTTGTGGAGCGCATCCGGGAGATTGCCGCGCTGGAGCTCCCCAAGAGGGATATCTACCGCGAAAACGCGCGCGAAGTCGCGCAGATTGCCCTTTGGGACAACCAGATTGAGTATTATCAGAAGGCCTATGAAATAGCACTTGAGAAAGTGCAGGAAAGAAAGGCCTCCTACAAAGTGAAAGAGAAAACGATGCAGTATTCAAAAACCGACGTCAACAACCCCGGATGGAGGACCATCCTGGTTACACGTCACCTCCCCGAAAAACTATCCCGCCTGGA
>JAEEGJ010020896.1_pt1 | contig 14169 bp, 10 predicted proteins | sample 8958761 | NCBI WGS metagenome assembly JAEEGJ01 (sample SAMN16246546, study PRJNA631951) | gut metagenome | biome: gut microbiome; feature: rumen; material: RS-attached | host: Bos | place: Iran: Karaj | collected 2018-10 | reverse complement strand
CTTCTTCGTACACCAGTCCGAAGTAAGCGTCGTCGAGGAGAGCCACCACCTTGTTGCCCTTGGCGGCGCATTCAGTGAGGATCTTTGCAATTTCGACGGCTTCCTTTTCGGTAGCGGTGTAGCCGGTCGGGTTGTTCGGGAAGTTCAGGAGCACGACCTTCTTGTCACCCTTGCTGTTTTCCAAAGCTGCCTTGAGGGCTTCAGTGTCGAAACCGCCGTTCTTGAAGGTGTTAAAAGTCTTGATCTTTGCGCCGCGGGCGTTTTCGAACACGAGCTCGTAGTTGTCCCAGTAGAGGTCCGGGATAATCACTTCGTCACCGGCATCGAGGAACAGGTATCCGGCGCAGCTGATGGCGTGGGTGAGGGCGCAGGTCACGACCGGCGTGCTGAAGTTCTTGTTTGCAAGCGTCGGGTTCTTGATGATGACCTGCTTCTTCCATTCCTTGCGGAGGTCCGGGTTACCGAAGCTCGGGGCGTACAGGAAGGACTGCTTGGGCAGATTCAGGGACTTGAGAACGCAATCCAGCACGAGCGGAGAGCCGTCGTCTTCGAGGGCGGTACCGATCGTAGCGTTGATTTCGGAGCCCTTGGCTTCGGCGCCCTGGCCCAAGATTCCCTTGCGGGGGAAGAAGATTGCCTTGCCCTGTTCAGAGAGCATGTCGAGAACCTTGCAGCCATTGGCAGAAAGTTCGGCGTTGAGAGCCTGTGCTAAAGGATTGTAGTTCATAGTGGTGTCCTTTTAAATTTTTGCGGGTGCAAAAATAGAAAAATTTGGGATATTTCCTAGTCTGTCCGGCTTGGTGTGGTCGCGAAAATCCCGTTCTGAACGCGAAATAAGCAAAAAAGCGTTTTTAGAAAAGAGGAATTACAGATTTGCCTGTTTCCCGTGACCGAAAACACTGAATATTGCAAAAATTGTAAAGCCTCTTGTGCTGCAGAGTGAATTAATTTATATTAAACGACATCTTAGGAGGTTTGCATGAAAAAAGTTCTTGTTGGTGTGGCCGCGCTTTCGTTTGCTCTTTTGGCTTGCGGTGACGATTCCTCGTCGGATTCTAACGGGAATCACGTTTCTGCAGGATCCGATCGTGTTGACCTGCAGATGGCTAGCAAATGCCTTGATAACGGCTTGGGCGTTTTATACAAAAAAGCGGGCTCCGATGAATTGGATAAAGCGTACCTAGTTGAAGATTCTACGGGAAACAATCAAATCTTGGTTCCTGAATTGAACGACTACTGCGACATTATGGCTGATTTCAAATCAAAACGGTCGGGCGATACCTTGGAAATCTGGTTCAATCTGGAAAATGCCGCCGTGACAAGCTGCATGTGCATCAAGGATCACCTGTTCAGCATTAAGTCAAGCGATGCCGATGCGAAGTATTTCAAGTATTCTGGCGATGTCTTCGAGGTAACTTCTGAACCTGCGCCTGAAAGGCCCGAAATCGAAGAACCCACGATTCCCGATGCGCCGGAATTTGATGAATCTGCTCCGCATCAAGAAGTGACGGATCTCATTGGCCATTGTAGAGACGGTGCTGTAGAAAATGAAGAACTTCCGAGCGTTAAATTTATTAATGCAGATGGCTGGGATGATTTTTCGGAAAAAAATTCTGACAATCAATCCACTCCGATTGCAAGAACGCATGTTGATGGCGAAAATGTGGTGCTGGTCTTTGAAACGTCGTTCAGTTGCGATGAAAAAGTGGTGAGCGCTAATGTATTCCCTTCGGGCGATACATTGTACGTGAAGCCTGAAATAACGAAGCTGGAATCCGTGAAATTGGAACCGGGTGAAGGCTGCGCCTGCTTTACGCGCTCTTCATTCGTTCTTAAAAATGAAGGCGCTTATGCCGAAGCAAAGTATATGGTCTTTGGAAACGACATGGATTACGTGTATACATTGAAGCCCGGAATTGAAAAATAATCATCCTAAAGCTCCTTGGAATGATTAGCGCACCCCTTTGGGGGTGCGTTCTTTTTATAGCGGCTGCTAGACTTCGCCGATGCGGGCCATTTTAAGGAGCGGCATGCCGGCTTCGCGGCACTCGGCGAGGTCGATGTTGAAATCAATGCTCCAGTCGTTGAAATCTTCTTCGTCTTGCAGCATTTGCTGAATATGCATTATGTTGCCTTCGTAAGTCACAATCGTGTGCCGCAGCGAACGTCCTTCGACGTCGAGGCGGAAATTGTGGTGTTCTGCGGTGTAGGCGGCCATGATTTCGAGCAGACGCGGCTCCGTCCAGGGTTTGCCTTCGCCATCGACGAGCATTTGGCCTTCGGCGAGGTCGTCGGCGAGCAAGTCTAGGACGTCGCTGTAGGCCTGCTTTTGCAAGGCGCTCATGAGCTGGAAGATGCGCTGCCGAACCATGGTGAGGAAGCGCTTCTTGTCGTAGGTAATGTCGGCGGCAATCTTGTCTGCGCCAAAGGCGGTTTCCTGTTCGGTGGCGCCTGCGGCTTCCATGCGCTTCTGGTAGTCTTCGGGGTGGGCCATCTTTTCCCATTCTTCGAGCAGGCTCGAGTCCGTGCGGCGAATCATGTCGCCGAGGTAATCTTGCATGTCGAGGAGTTCTTCGTTTTTGTAGCCGTCGGGAACAGTCTGCGAAAGCACCTTGTAGACGTTATTCAAATGCCGGAGCAAAATGGCTTCCATGCGCTGTAGGCCGTATTGCTTGACGTACCCGCTGAAGGTGCTGAAGTTTTCGAACATTTCGCGGGCGATGCTCTTGGGCTCGATATTTACATCTACCCAAGGATGCTGTTCCGAAAATTCGTTGAAGGTGTCGTAAATAAAGTCGCGCAGGGGCTTGGGGTATTCCACCTTCTCAATTTCTTCCATGCGCTGGTTGAATTCCATGCCTTGGGCCTTGAGTTCGTCAAGCCTTGCGTTGCGGGCTCTGTTCTGCTGGATGCGCAGAATGGTTTCGGGATTTTCAACGATGCTTTCGCACAAAGTAATAACGTCTAGGGCGTATTCGGGACTTTCACGGTCCAGTTTCGGGAGCGTGTCTACCAAGTACAGCGAAAGCGGCTGGTTCATGGAAAAGTCATCTTGCAAGTCCATGTTGACGCGCAGGTGGCTGTAACCTTCGGCAATGGGCGTAGTAAATTCGATAATGTGCTTTTCGACAAGGCTTCTGAAAAGTTGGAAAGCGCGGTGGTTGAGCTGCTTTTTGCTGGCCGCACTTTCGTGACAGTCCTTGAGCAAGTTGCGCATGGCGCGGCAGCCGTCCGTGGGACGGCTCAAAATGTTGAGGAGCATTCCGTGGCTCACCTGGAAACTGGAGGTGAGCGGTTCCGGAGCGGCGGCAATCAAACGCTTGAAGGTGCTTTCGTCAAAAGGAATGTAGCCATGTTCGGGCGGTTTCTTTTTTTGGAATTTTTTGCCAGTCTGCTTGGTTTTGGCTTCCAGTTTCAAGTTCTCGATTACATGTTCGGGCGCCTGCGCCACCACGTAGCCGATGTCGTCGAAGCCCTTGCGGCCGGCGCGGCCTGCAATCTGGTGAAAGTCGCGGGCGGTCAGAATCGCCGTCTTGTCACCGCTGTATTTGCAGAGCTGCGTAAACAGAACCGTTCGAATCGGAACGTTTACTCCCACGCCGAGCGTGTCGGTACCGCAAATGACCTTGAGCAAGCCTTTCTGTGCGAGTTTTTCGCAGAGAATGCGGTACTTGGGCAAAAGTCCTGCGTGATGGAGCCCGATGCCCTGCTTGAGCCAGCGCTTGACTTCGGGACCGTAGGGGCTGCTGAAGCGCATTTCTTTAATCGCTTCGTTAATGGCCTGCTTTTCTTCTTTATTGCAGAGATCCAAGCTCATGAAATTCTGGGCGTTGGTGGCTGCGGCAGCCTGCGTAAAATGCACTACGTAAACGGGCGCCTTGCCGCTGGACACGAGCTTTTGCACCGTGTTTGAAATTTCGGTTTCGGAATAGCTGAAATCGAGCGGAACCGGACGCTGCGAAGACCTTACGGTGACCGATTCGCGGCCCGTGTGTTTGGTCATGTCGCGTTCAAAGAATTCAGTGGCGCCGACGGTGGCGCTCATGAGCAGGAATCTTGCCTGCGGAAGCGTGAGCAGCGGAACCTGCCAAGCGACACCGCGTTCCTTGTCGGAATAGTAATGGAATTCGTCCATGACCACGTCGGTAATCGTGAGCATTCCGCCTTCACTTAGCGCCATGTTACTCAGGATTTCGGCGGTACAGCAAAGGATTGGGGCGTCATGATTGACGGTTGCGTCACCTGTCGAGAGACCTACATTCTCGGCGCCGAATTCCTTGCAGAGCGCCATCCATTTTTCGTTGACCAGGGCCTTGATGGGGCAGGTGTAAACGCTGCGGCGCCCGTGTGCCAAACTGTCAAAATGGAGTGCCAGGGCCACCATGGATTTCCCGGAGCCCGTGGGGGTATTGAGGATGACGTTTTTGCCGTCCAAAAGCTCAAGGATGGCCTCTTCTTGAGCGGGGTAGAGCGTGGTGCCGCGGGATTCCGCCCATGCCATGAACGCGTCCAATAGGGTCTCGGCGCCTTCGCCGGCGTTAAATGGGGTTTGGGGCAAGAAATCTTTCAATGTTTTGCGGGCGTTTTCACTCATAAAGCCAAAGATAGATATTTGTGGGTAAGTCTGTTTTTCTAAATTGTAGGCGTATTGAGTCTGAAGGAATTCCATTTATGGCAACAAAGAAAAAAGAAGAAACCGACCTCGGCGAATTTTTGAAGGAACTTGCTAAGAATTGGTACATCATGGTACCTTGTATTCTTTTGGCAGGTGCGGTTGGCGCGTTTGTCGCCCAATGGATCCGGCCGGTTTATCAAGTAGATGCCTTGCTGCAGATTGAAGCGAAGAGCAACAAGAGTGCAGGCCTGGTGGGCGGACTTGGAAATCTCTTTGCGACCAATAGCCCGGCTGAAACCGAAATGGAACTCATCAAGAGCCGTCAGGTGATGGGCTCTGCCGTCGAAAAGATGCGCCTTGACCTGGTTGCCGAACCTTTGAACAAACTGGACCGCTTGCTGCATAAGGAAGGCCGCGTCGACTTGATGAACTTTAGCTACAATAAGGAATTGCTTCCGACCGATTTCCGCGATGAGCCCTGGTTCCTTGAAATGAGGGATTCCTTGGGCAACTTTAATCTTTATGACTATAAGGATAGCCTGGTGCTTTCGGGCGCGGTGGGCCAGACTTATCATTTTGAGTATGCGGGCGATTCGGCTGCTTTCGGCATTTTCAAGGCTGAAGTCCGCGAAGGACAGCGCTTTGCCGTGTCCAAGCTGAAACGCTTGGATGCCATTGGCCTGTTCCGCTCTGCCTTTGACGTCAAGGAAAAAGGCAAGAAGACGGGAATTCTTGAATTTTCGTACCAGGACATTTATGCAGACCGTGCTGTTGAAATTCTGAACGAGGTGGCGTCTTCTTACTTGCGCCAGAATGTGGAAGAACGCAACGCCGAAGCTCAAAAGACATTGGAATTCCTCGAAAAGCAGCTGCCCGATGTCAAGGCCCAGATGGATTCGTCTCTCTTGAACTTGAATACCTACCGCAATCAAGTGGGTTCTGTCGATATTAATGCAGAAACGCAGTTGGTGCTCCAGCGCCGTATGAGGCTGCAACAAGATATCCTTTCTCTGCAGCAGAAAAAGCAGGAAGCTATTCGCCTGTTCCATTCCGAACACCCGACGGTGAAGACTCTGGAAGACCAGGAAAACGCCCTGCGTCGCGAGTTGGCTGGTACCTCTAGCGAAGTGAAGAAACTGCCTGCTACCCAGCAAGAAGTGCTTAAGCTCCAGAACGAAGTGGAATTGACCAAGGTCATGTACACCTCCTTGCTGAACAATATCCAGCAATTGCGCCTGGTGTCTGCCGGCGAAGTTGGCTCTGTGCGCGTTGTGGACTTTGCTGAACAGGTGACCAAGCCTGCGAAACCCAAGAAGCGCGTGATTCTTTGCATGGCCCTGTTCCTCGGATTCTTGCTTGGCGCCATGTTGGTGTCGATCAAGTCGAAGTTCAGCAGTGGCGTGAAGAGTGCTTCGTTCATCGAAAAGGAAACGGGCTATACCGTTTACGCCAAGGTGCCTAAGGGCAATCCCAAGGGAACCAAGGGAACAAGGCCCTTGGCTGTGGTGGAACCCGACGATGTCGCCGTGGAATCGCTGCGTGCTCTTCGCTCTTCTCTGGAATTCTCCATGATGGACGAAGGCGGCTCCGTGGTGGGCGTGAGCGGACTTATTCCGGGCGTAGGCAAGAGTTTTGTCTCGGTAAACCTGGCTGCTTTGTTTGCCGGTCTTGGCAAGAGTGTGTTGCTAATCGATGCGGACCTTCGTAAGGGACGACTCCACAAGGAATTCGGCATCAAGCGTGGCAATGGCCTTTCCCAGGTGCTGTTGCGCGAAGTGAAGGTTGAAGACGTCATCCATAAGACTGAAGTCGAAAACCTGTATGTAATGCCGTGTGGCAACGTGCCTGCAAATCCGGCTGAATTGCTGGGTTCTAAGCACTATGCAGAATTGATTGAACAGTTCAAGAAAGATTATGACCTTGTAATTGTCGATACTCCGCCGATTATGCTGGTGACGGACGCTGCTCTCGCTTGCCGCGTTGCCGCCCAGATCGTGATGGTGATCGAATACAACAAGCATTCTATCGAAGCAATCAAGGATGGTATGGCGCAGATCCTCAAGGGCAATTCCAGCGCCCATGCGTCGATCGTAATCAACAAGTATGAACACAGCCGCACTGAAGGGTATGGCTACAAATACGGGAAGTACTAATGAAAGGAATCGTGCTCGCCGGAGGCTCCGGTACCAGACTCTACCCGCTGACCATGGTGACCAGTAAGCAGCTGTTGCCTGTTTACGACAAGCCCATGATCTACTACCCGCTTTCGACGCTCATGCTTGCGGGCATTCGTGACATCTTGATTATTTCGACTCCGACGGACTTGCCGAACTTTGAACGCCTGCTCGGTGACGGTTCCTCGATGGGCCTGAACTTGAGCTACAAGGTGCAGCCGAGCCCCGATGGTCTTGCCCAGGCCTTTATTCTGGGCGAAGAATTTATCGGCAACGATTGCTGCGCCATGGTGCTTGGCGACAACATCTTCTACGGTAACGGCTTTAGCCCGCTCCTGAAGGCGGCCGTGAAGAATGCCGAACAGAATGGCCGCGCCAGTGTGTTCGGTTACTATGTGGAAGACCCGGAACGCTTTGGCGTGGTGGAATTTGACGAATCGGGCAAGGTGATTTCGGTGGAAGAAAAGCCGAAGGAACCCAAGAGCAACTACGCCATTACCGGACTTTATTTCTACGACAATCGCGTGTCGGGCTTTGCAAAGGCCCAGAAGCCGAGCGCCCGTGGCGAACTTGAAATTACGGACTTGAACCGCGTGTATTTGGACAAGGGCGAACTCGACGTGAAACTCTTGGGCCGAGGTTTTGCCTGGCTCGATACCGGAACCATGGATAGCCTCATTGAAGCGGGCGAGTTCGTGAAGATGGTGGAAAACCGTCAGGGTATCCAGATTTCTGCAGTCGAAGAAATCGCCTACATCAACGGCTGGATTACCAAGGAAAAACTCCTGGAATCTGCCGCCAAGTACGGAAAGTCTCCTTACGGCCAGCACCTGCGCAAGGTCGCCGAAGGCAAGATCCGTTACTAATTGAATTGCGGACAATTGAAAAAAGTCTGGTGTAAAAACCAGGCTTTTTAATATGAATGCGATAGAGCCGAGCGGTCTCTTGTGAGTCGCAAGTTCTTACGGCAGTTCGCCGCCGATTAGTTCCATCTGTTTTTTGTAGATGTCCTTGCAGGCGTTTTCGCCTAAGTCAAGGAGAGTGTTGAGCATATTGCGGTCAAAGCTTGCGTGCTCGCCGGTGCCTTGCACTTCGATGAAATTCTTGGCGTCTTGCATGACCACGTTCATGTCGACATCGGCTGCGGAGTCTTCCACATAGCAGAGATCGCAAAGCGGCTTGCCGCTAACGACACCGACAGAAATTGCCGTAATGCCATGCTGCAGAATCTGGGCGGTAATGCCGAGGCGTTCTTTGATTTTCTTGAGAGCGAGCGCAAGGGCCACGAAGCCACCGATAATGCTTGCGGTACGAGTGCCACCGTCGGCTTCGATCACGTCGCAGTCAACCACGATGGCGTTTTCACCGAGGGCAGCCAGGTCGGCTGCGCCGCGCAGCGAGCGGCCCACCAGACGCTGGATTTCTTGCGTACGGCCGCTCGCGCCCTTGCGCTCGCGCTCCACGCGCTTGCCTGTACTCTGCGGGAGCAGGCTGTATTCTGCCGTAATCCAGCCGGTGCCTTTGCCGGCGAGCCAATCAGGAACCTTCGGGAGGAGCGTTGCGTTACAGATAACGCGGGTACGACCCATTTCAATAAGTACAGAGCCGTCGGCGCTCGAAATAAAGCCCGTGGTCATCTTTAAATTGCGGTATTCGTCAAACTTTCTGTCAGTACGTTCGTATGCCATATTCTGCCTCTTAGTATTTCAAAGTTTCAATCACGCCTTTCTTGAAGGTGCCCAGAATGTACATGTTGTTCGTGTAATTCTTGAGCTCGGCAAGCGCGGCTTGGGCGCGTTCTTCATTCACGTTTGCTTCGAAAGACACGTGAAAAATGTATTCCCAAGGTTTGTCCGGATGCGGTCTGCTTTCGCAACGGGTCAAGTTGATGCCGCGCTTGGCAAAACAACCCAGTGCGTTGTAGAGAGCGCCCACCGCATTGTTGTCGGCGAGTTCAAACAGCATGGTGGTCTTGGCGCCTTCGGTTTCGTTGAATGCGGCGGGAATCTTCTGGATGCCGTAAAAACGCGTGAAGTTCGTGCCCTTCAAGTTTTCGAGGCCGGCCTTCAGAATGTCCAAGTTGTAAATCTTTGCGGCGTAGGCGCTAGCGATGGCTCCTTCGTCTTTAGCTTTGCGGGCGGCGAGTTCTTCGGCTGAGCCTGCGGTATCGAATGCCGGAACCGCCTTGATCTGCGGGTTTTCGGCGAAGAACTTGGAGCATTGTGCAAGAGCCTGCGGGTGGCTGTAAACGCGCTTGAGGTCGCCCAGCTTGACGCCCGGCATCACGCACAGGGTGTGTTCGATGCGCAGCATGACTTCGCCCACAATGCGGTGACGCCACTTGTAGAGCAAATCGTAGTTCGCTTCGATGGAACCCGCCGTGGAGTTTTCGATAGGAATGGCACCGCCGTCGGCTTCACCGGTTTCAATCGCCTGGTAGATTTCTTCGAAAGTGTCCATCGGGAGCGTTTCGATATCTTCACCAAACAGGTAATGGGCGGCGCAATCGCTATAAGCGCCCTTGCGGCCTTGGAATGCAATTTTCTTCATAGTGCAAAATATAATTATTTAAACCGTCTGGCGCCTTGGTACTTGTGGCCCCAATACTTGTCCTGCATGGGCGAAATCATCACGCCGTTTTTGGTGCTTGCGTGAATGAATCGGCCTCCGTTCAGGTAAATGCCCACGTGGTCGATTTTCCAGAGGCTTCCGAAAAACACGAGGTCGCCTTCCTTGAGTCCGCCTCGGCTCACGGATTTTCCTCGGCTGTCCTTGTACATCTTGGAAGCACTGTGGTCTAGTGCGATGTTGTAATAGCCTTTGTAAACTTGCATGACAAAACCGGAACAGTCTGTCTTTGTCTTTGTCGCCTTGCCGTACACATACTTGGCGCCCATCCATTGTCTGGCGTAATTTTCCAAGTCCCCGCGAGGGGTCGCCCTTCTGGCGGCCTTGGCGGCTTCCTTTTTGGTGATGGCCGCACGCGCCTTTTCGGCGGAGTTCATGTGCTTCGAGGAATCTTGCGAGGCTGTCGCTTGCTCTGTGGTCTGCGGCTCTTCAACCGGTTTTTCTTGTCTAGAAGACGAGGCTGTTTCGCTCGGTGGTACGCTCTTGTAGTCTCCGATGCTTCGGTCATACCCCGTACGTACAGGGAAGGAACATCCGAAACACCACAGGCATATGCCGGCAAGGATGAACGGTGCGATTTTGGTGAGCGAAAACATCAAGCGAAATGTAACTAAATCGTGGCTATATGCATTATAGTGTTCAATGGAATTGGTGATGTTGGGCACCTATTTTTGCGGAATGGTGAATCTGCGGACATCCTTACTGGTCTGTTTTATTCAAACAAAGTATATTTATGCCATGGATTTGAAAAACTTTTATTCTCACGATACGAATGTTTACAACCTTGAAGGTTTTGTCCCGCAAATTGTCGATGCCGAATATCTCCGCAATCTCGGAGTAACGGCGCAACCTTCCGAAGCAACCCTGCAAGGGCTTATCAAGGGCTCCAAGCTCTTTATGGAACGAGTCCAGAACCGAACGGTTATTCCTGTTTCGAAGTTGACGATTGAAAATATCGATCCGGATAAGGTTGAAACGGAAATTCACAACTATACAGGCCGTTGCCCTACGCTTACCTTTGAAATCAACCCTATTCGCGGTTGCAATGTGGGCTGCCAGTATTGCTTGGTAACCGATGGCGTTCATGAACAGCACTTGGTGGCGTATGAAAATTACCACCTGTACGTGCGCAAACTCCTGGAAGAAATGAATGGGACGCCGACACGCCCCGTGACGGAAGAAGATATTCACAAGAAGAATGTCTTGCTGCAGGATTTGGCGACGGCCATCGAAGAGGCTCCTGAACGTAAGAAAGAAATTGAATCGAAGATTGTTGAAATCAGCCGTGGCAAGAACTGGAACCATTATTACTATTTCTCGCCCAAGACGGAAGCCTTCCAGGAACCGACGGTGCAGACGGGGATTGCTCACCGCATTCTCAAAGAATTCATTGCGCACTTTGAAAAGTATCCGGATTCCAACGCCAGGCTCTTCATTGCTTCAAAGTCCGGCCCCAAGCATTTGCTTTACGAGTACGAAGGCGAAACCATTCTGGACTTGTTTGAAAAGCTCAAGGGCAAAATGCAGTTCAATACGAGCGTCTCGATTATGCCCAAGGAATTCCGCGACCTGCTGGAACCTTACGCCGCCCCGATTGAAGAACGCCTGCAGTCTGTCAAGCTTTGCCAGGAACGCGGCATCCAGGCGAATTCCGCGCTGATTCAGCCCATTGTGATGCCGTACCTCACCGACGAACATATCAAGGATTTTTTCGATAAGTTGCATGCGGCGGGAATCGTCAATTACAAGCCGGAATTCTTGACAGCATGCATGGAAAACCTTGCCATGCTCGGACAATGGCTCGGACACTTCGATAAGAACCTGGAGCGCGAACTCTACGAGATTTATATCAAGCCCGACAACGCCGACCACCGCAAACAACGCGGCCGTACCGCTCCGGAAAGGGATTTGTGCATCAAGAGCATCGAAAAGATGATGGCGTACACGCAAAAGCTCGGCATGACGACCAGTATCTGTTTCTGGGTCCGCAAGCAATTGCGCATCCCGAACACGTTGATTCCCATCGTCAATGCCAACGGTTTCCAGTGTCTCGGTTACCAGTCTAAGCTTTTTGCCAAATAGAGGCAACCATGGACAAGACGTGCTCTCAAGTTTGTCGAGAACTATACTCCGACAGGGAAGACTATTATCACCGCTGGTACCACGAGCGGCCCATTATCATTACGCCTGAACGTACGGCCGAGATTCGCGAAATGCACCGCATTTTGTACAAGTGCGTCGAATATATGGCGTACCATTACGCTGAATTCGTCGACAAGTACATGCCGCTTTCTCCCAAAGAAATGGAAATCCTGGCTTGCCAGAACCGCTATCCGTTCAAGGCGGGCGCGTATCGCCCTGATTACCTCGTTACCGAAACGGGCGAGTTAAAGCTTTGCGAAATCACTTCGCGTTTTTTCGCTCACGGGATTTTCATGTCGTACTATTCCGAAGCGGCGGCGGACAAGTTTGTCGCCAAGTTTCCGGGGACGCACCGCGAAAGCCGTTTTGAAGAGATAATCCGCTACATGCTCGAAATTGTCGGCGACAAGCGAAAAATCTTCGTCTTGAAAAGCTCCGACAAGACTTCTGAAATCGCGCTCTACAAGGCCTTTTACGAACGCATGGGCAAGAGCGTTACGATTTACGAGGCGAACGAAGTCGAACCGAATGTCGACAACTGGAAAGGCAATTTTGTCATCAGCGCATTGAACCAGAACGATATTCTCAGTTATTCCATGGATACCGTCAAAGCGATGATTGATTCTGGAATGTACAACGATTTCCGGACTATCTTCTTGGCGCATGACAAGCGCTTTATGAGGTTGTGGTTTGAAGACGATTTTACCGATCGTTTTTTGACGAAAGAAGAGGCTGCGTTCATTCGCGAGCATTCCATCGAGACGTTTGTCTGCGCGGAATCGGGGGCCGCGTCTGCACTTGCCGATGCCTATGCGCACAAGGACCGCTATATTCTCAAACATTACTGCCTTGGAAAAAGCGAAAAGGTTTTTGCGGGCCCGCTGACCTCCGAAGAGGAATGGAAGAACCTTTTTGATTCTGGCGCGGTCAAGGACATGATTATGCAGCCTTTTTTGCAGCAGCGTAAATTCCATACTGTCTGGGAAGGGACTCCCTTTGACGACTATGTTTGCGGCATGATGCTCTGCGTCGATGACAGGTTCTACGATTCGGGCATGTTCCGTACCTCTAGCTGCCCGGTGACCAATAAAGTCGACGACCGAAAGGCATGCGCTGTCGCTACGGATTGCGCAAGCCTTTATGCGCATGGAGACTTGCTGTGATTATTGCCGGGAACCAGCCTTACTTTATACCCTACATTGCCTATTGGCAGTTGATGAAGGCGTGCGATTTATTCCTAATCGGCGACGATTACGCTTTTATCACGCGCGGGTGGGTGCAACGCAACAGAATCTTGCGACAGGGAAAGCCGGCCTATTTCGGGCTAGAGATTAACGATATCAGTTGCCATCGTTTGATTAACCAAACGGAACTATTGCGGGATGATTTTGCCAGAAAGCTGAAAGAACTTTACCATTGCTACCGTTCGGCGCCTTTCTTTGAAAGGGGCTACGAATTGATGGAACGGATTTTTTCGTGCGAAGAAACGAACCTGACGGCGTTTCTGGTGAACTCCATTGAAATAATTCGCGAATATCTTGGAATCAAGACGAAAATGATGTTCACGTCGCAGATCGAGGGCAATTGCCGATTCAAACGCGAACACAGGGTTTTTGATTTTTGCGACAGGCTTGGCGCAGCGACTTATGTCAACCCGATTGGCGGACAGTCCCTGTACAAGAAAGATGAATTTGCGGAGCACGGAATCGAGTTGAAGTTTATCCATTCGCATTGCCGCGAGTACAAGCAGTTCGGGAAAAACTTTGTCCCCGGGCTTTCGATACTCGATGTCATCATGTTCAATTCCCGCGAAGAAATTGTGCAGATACTCGACGAATACACGACGGAATAAAAAAACGCAGGCTCAATTGAGTCTGCGTTTTTGAATTGCTTTCGCTTAGCGATTAGCGAACAACCTTGCGGTCGTCTTCGGTCATCTTGAGGAAGTCGGCAACCTTCATGGAACCCTTGTCACCCTCTTTACGGCGGCGAACAGACACGACACCATCGGCAACTTCCTTCTCGCCGACGATGAGGAGGTACGGCACCTTCTGCAGTTCGCACTGGCGGATCTTGTAGCCAAGCTTTTCGTTGCTTTCGTCGACTTCGACGCGGACGCCGGCGTTCACGAGTTCCTTCTCGACCTTCTTCGCATAGTCAACGAACTTCTCGGAAATCGGGAGCACGCGGGCCTGAACCGGAGCGAGCCACAGCGGAAAATCGCCCATGAATTCTTCAATCAAAATGCCGAGGAAGCGTTCGATGGAACCCACGGCCGCACGGTGCAACATCACCGGAATGTGCTTCTGGTTGTCCTTACCGACATACTCGGCACCCAGGCGCTGCGGGAGGTTGAAGTCCACCTGGATCGTACCGCACTGCCAGTCACGACCAAGGCTGTCCTTCAGCGTGAATTCGAGCTTCGGGCCGTAGAAGGCGCCTTCACCCGGGTTCAGGATGTAGTCGAGGCCAGCGAGCTTGGTAGCTTCGGCGAGGGCGGCTTCAGCCTTGTCCCAAATTTCGTCGGAACCCACGCGCTTTTCCGGGCGGGTGGAGAACTTCACCACGATATCGTCGAAACCGAAGTCGTGGTAGATTTCCTTGACGAGG
>JAEEGJ010020893.1_pt1 | contig 14170 bp, 17 predicted proteins | sample 8958761 | NCBI WGS metagenome assembly JAEEGJ01 (sample SAMN16246546, study PRJNA631951) | gut metagenome | biome: gut microbiome; feature: rumen; material: RS-attached | host: Bos | place: Iran: Karaj | collected 2018-10 | reverse complement strand
ATATGTTGTGGCGGTATTCGGTGGCGGACAGCACGGGGGTGATGGAAGCCTATTTGCTGTATGGCGAGTTTGTCGACGGATATATTGCGGAAGGTGCGTTCGACAACTATATTGCGTTGGAGGAGGCGCATCCCGCCAAATTTGCCAAGCTGCGCAAGGCAAGGTCGGGGTATTGGAACGAGATGTATGAGGAATGGAAAAAGGCGTGGGCAGAGTATTTCGAAGAATCATCAGAGCCGTCGTTCTCTCGTTTTGGGAATGATATTCATAAGGTCTACCGCAACCTGTCGGATGCGGAGGTAGAGGCTCTCGATTTTGATGGGTATCAGATGGATTCATTCTACAAGAGACTGCTTGATTCTTGGAAGGAGGAGGCGAAAGAACATCGTCCGTATTATTCGATAGCGACTTGTCAATCGTGCCAGCATCACCTCTTGGTGGTGTACGGGAGCAGTCCTCAAGAAGGTTGTGGTGACCACCGCATCGCCCCACGACTCGAGGAAGATGTTCCCCGATCTGATGGACGAGAGCGACAGGGGGCAGATCGCATTGGCCGACAGCGCGTATGTCTGACAGGAAGAGGCGCCGCAGAAGTACGGACTGAAAGACGAGATATGCGAGAAAGGTTATCGCGGCAAACCCCTAACCGACGAACAGAGGGAAGAGAACAGCAGGAAATACACAGTTCGCTCCTGAGTGGAACACGTGTTCGGGTTTATGGAGGGGGCAATGCACGGGCTGACCGTGAGGACTATAGGCATTGCGAGAGCCACCGCACACATCTTCCTGAAATGTCTAACGTACAATAATGTTTAGGTACGAGCAATTTGTAAGGAACGGAATCAGATAACGGAACAATCAACCGAAACAACAGAAAGCGAGGTGAAATAATGTAGACTAGCAGAAAACAATAACGAATGACGAGAATTGCAACCTTGTTTGCACCTCGTAATATCTTTAAGCAAATAATAACACAAATCCTGGCAAAGCGGCTAAAGTAGGCTCTCCGCGTAAACCAGAAAATTAAAATAATCAATTTTTAGAGTTTACTTCAATTTTTTTTTGTATTTTTGCAAAAAAAAACACCAAATGCAAATAATAAGTGTTGGATTGAGGAAAAATGGTTTCAACTATCAATAAAGAAGATGTTTAACAGATAAAAACCCTACAAAAAATGAGAAAAAAAATCCTACTCACCCTTATTACATCATTAGTATTCATACTTATTGGATGTACAAAAGAAAGCGATTGCACCTTTGGAAAATCTGACTCAAAAGTTGTTAGCATTACACCTATAGACAGAGCTACGCATGAATTACAATTGCTAATTAGCGAATTATATGGAGCAAGCAAACCTACCAACAATTTAATCCTCCAAGTCTTTGGATCGGGTTCACTGCACAAAGGCGAAGGTGATGTTTTGGAAACTCCTATGCCCGACACCTTACTGTATTTTGTCAATTTTGAAGACGGAAATGGCTTCGCCGTAATATCAGCATTATCAGGTGCAGATCCTAAGGTTTTATGCATCACGGAAACGGGTCGCCTCACAAAGGAGGACTTAATCGAAGCATATGATTCTCTATGCGCATACCCACCTGAAACAACTGAAACAGACACAACAAGTCACTTAAGGACCTACGGAACACTGTATGTTCCTATGACTCTAATTGCGACTGTCCTAAACCAATTGAGAGACATTTCTTCTGGCAACGAAGATTATCCTGACGACATAAACGACGAAGTATACGAAACCACTACCCATATTGGTCCATTACTTAATACCAAATGGACACAATGGGCACCATTTAACAACTTTAGAGACGATGGGGCACCTGCCGGATGTGTTGCTATCGCCACTGCACAAATATTAGAGTACAATCGGCAAGAAAACCCCAATGAGACGAATTTTGATTGGGATCTTTTAGCTACAGTCTACCCCGATGATAATCCATCATCAAATGGGACTTGGGAGGCTCAACAAGAAGCCAGTCGTTTATCACAATATGTCGGACGGAGGAAGAACTGCTACATCAGATACAGTACTGATGGGTCGTCTGGATTTGCCGCAGGAGCAAAACGGACTTTTGTGAACTTCGATTATAGTTCGGTCAATAAACGTTGTGGGTATAATACTAACAGAAAAAATCAAATAATAGCACAACTCACAGAAGGGTTACCCGTATATATGGATGGGAGCAGACATGGTGGTGGACATGCGTGGGTCATAGATGGATTGCATGTTCGAAAAGTATATACACCAAACAACGAATTCATAAGAACAGACAACCTATTCCACATCAATTGGGGCTGGAGGGGAAGTTATGACGGCTATTTTGCCCAAGGAACTTTTAACATCACTTCGAGCATTGAAATCGACCCCAGCAAAAATAGGCTCACAAAAGATTCTGAATCTTACAATTATACGTTTAATTATAGAGTAATAACCTATTCATTATGAAGGATTTGTTTTTTTTTAAGTGGCATTTTCCCTCCAAGTTGCCATTATTCATCGTACTAATAACTTTATGTTTAATAGCCACGAGCTGTGGACGAAAAAGCCCTGTCAATTGGTTTAACGGTCCGACGGAAATCAGTTATGAGGCACAGACTATCGAATACACACTAATCCATGAAACTGAAATGTGGTTGCGCGATGCCGAATATTGGATTTATGAGACGGTAGACGGGAATCGAGACTCAGTTATATACAAAAATGACAAGATAACCCCAGCCGATGGAAAAATTGTTGGCGACTGGTTCGTTGCAACCGCCAAAGACTGCACTGTCACCCTTCAGGTAGATGAGAACAACACAACCAACAAACGTGCAGTCAGTGTTGTAGTACGGGACGGTTTTTCCGAACTTGGAGTTTCCATTATTGACTGCACTCAGAACAGTAAAACAGAGGAATAAAAAACAACAGACCCCAGTTCTGAATTCTGAGAGGCCACCGTCCCACTTAGAATTCAGAATTTTATTTAATTTTGGGGAGTATTACAATGCTGTGGCGATATGCCATTGAGGATAGCGCGGGAGTGATGGAGGTCTACTTGCTGTATGGCGAGTTCACCGACGGTTATATATCCGAAGGGGCATTCAGCAATTATATAGCATTGGAAGAGGCCAATCCCGCCGAGTTTGCCAAACTGCGAAAGGAGAGGTCGGGTTTTTGGAATGCTATTTATGAGAATTGGAAGGAGGAGTTGGAGAACTATATTGAAAATTGAAAAATAAAAAGTGAAAATTGAAAATTTTGGCTTCCGCCTCAAATCGATTATGCGCATTATAGGAGTGAACAAATCCTGCAAGTTAGTTGCTCTGCTTGGATTAGTTGTCTTTATGGGTTGCAATAGTAATGGGAGTGCTGACATTGCCTCGTTGGATAGTATTGCTATCGGTTGTACCGATGAGAACAATGGTGCTGATACAATGTCCATCATGGAGGAGCCGTCGGAGCCGTCATTCTCCCGTTTTGGGAATGATATCCATAATGTTTATCGCAACTTGTCGGACACGGAGATTGAAGCTCTCAATTGTAATGGGTATCAGATGAATCCCTTCCACAAGATGTTGCTTGATTCTTGGAAGGAAGAGGCTAAAGAGCATCGTCCGTATTATTCGATAGTGACTTGCCCCACTTGCAAGCATCATCTCTTAGTGGTGTACGGGAGCAGTCCTCGTGAGGATTGGGAGTCGCTGTGTGGAAGAGCCGGCAATCTTGTCATCTGCACCCATTGCCGGAAGGTGTTGGACTTTGAGTTGGTAGTAATGAATTAAGGGTTAAAGGGTTTTAAGGGTTAAATGGGTTCGCTATAATTTTCAATTTTCAACTTTCAATTTTCAATTTAATAAATGTAACCTCAATGAGTGAAGAAAAGCATAGTCTGATGCATCGTTTTGAACAATGGCTGAGGAGGCGTTGGTGGGTTGTCCCCATCCTGTTTGTGCTGCAATCTGTAGCAGTCATCCTTACCATCAGGTGTGGTGCGGTTCGTTGGATGCAGGCTTTGACAGCTGTGGTATGGCTCCTGTTCGTGCCAGTCCTGCTTATTCACATGATTGTCTTAGTCAGGGGTGGGCATTGGATGAAATTGATTGGCTCGTTTGGGATGGAACTGGTTCCTGCGGGCATGGTTGGTGTCTTTTTGGCAATAAAGGGGGTCAAACTCACATGGCGGGTGTTCGCTATGTTTTTGGCTTCAATCCTATGGCCTGTTGTTGACCCTTCCGATGGGTTTGGTAAAGAACACCCTATGCCCGAAGGATTGGAATACAGCATTCCGTTGGACAGATACTCGGAAGTGGTGGACGGTGAGTGGATGACTTATTATGAGGAGCCTGTGATTGACAGCACCGATACGGCCAGTTGGCTGCAGATATGGAATGATAATGAAGGAGGGCGTTACCTGTACGACTTTTCTTTCCCCGCATTGCCTGCTGGCACGCTGTTTTTGAAATGCTATGAGGTGGGTGGCAATATCCCCTTGTCGGAGAATGTGATGCGTCGAAATACCTCTGTTTCTTGCTCGGCAACAGAGTCCTTTACAAAACTTGTGGAGAAACAGGAGTTTGTCATATACGAAGGCGATTGGGGTGACAACTATGCTGTCCGTGTGGAGGTATGGCACAAAGACAGTGCGACACGGAAAGAACACAAACTTATGGAGAAAGTCTATCGGATGGAAGGTTGGATGAGATAACTATCTGGATATGAAACAGGGATACGTATACAACGCACGCAAGAAACGACGGGGGTATCGTGCGCTCCCAATCATCCTGATGGTTGCATTGGGATTATCATCATGTCTGAATTACCTTGTAAAGGTCGACCCCATCACCTTAGGCAATAGCTCAGGAGGAAAGACGACAGTGTATTTCAAAGATGCCGATCATGACGAGTTGGTTCTGTCGATTACGGACAAACGCTCCGACCTGTGGGACACGAATTCCATTATTGCTATCTTCTACAAACCGATATACTACAAAATAACAGGCGACACGCTGCACATAATGTGTGAAAAACCCGATTACTTCCACCCCGAACTCACAGATGCCTACATAGTTTACCGCTTTCGAGATGGGAACCCATTATGTTATGAGAAACAGGCAAGGGCGGATGGTTACAAAATCGTCCATAGCCTTTGGGCTATCGAAGAATATAATCCATCTTCAACAGAAGAGAATGCCACAGATGCCTTTCGTGCTTTTTTCAGTAGGTTTGAAACGGACTGTGATTATCAGAAGTCGCATGTCGTCCTTCCTCTCGTGATTGTCAAATATCCAGAAGACCCAGATGATAGTAAGATAGACACCACGTATATGGATAAGTGGGAGTGTTTTGACGCATTTTCATCTTTTGATATGGCGATTGAGGACGTGTCATCGGATGTTAAACGAGTGGTATTTGGGATAGATGACACCGGGTTTCGTGTGGAATACTACTTTGTCTTGAAAGGTGAGGAGTGGTATTTGAATCGTATCGTTGACCTTAGCATGTAGAATAAGATAATAGGCAATGAAACAGCATAATATCAACAAGCAGGAATACCTGCCGACGCATACAGGAGGAACAGACTCATCCGCAAAGAAGCCCTTTGTTGCTTGGCTGTTAAAAAACTGGTGGGTACCTGTGTGTATGACAATGCTGTGTTATTTGTTCGATTTGGCAGGCGATTTCTATTCGTATGCCAATAATTCAGACTATTTGATTGATTGGTTTCCCTATACTCATTTGTCACTTTTAATCGGTTGTCTTTCTTTTATGTGGAGAGGTACGGCATTTTTTGTAGCCTTGGCTAAGAAGAAATGGAACATTGTATTATTTTTATTCCTGTTTCATTTGTTGTGCTGGGTGCTTTTCTACTTTGTGGTACTGCGATATTATCCCTATTCCGAATTATAAAAGTTTATCATTTATGGAACAACAACCAGTTTTAAACGAACACAACAAGCAGGAGTATCCGCCGATGCATACGGCGGAGCATATTTTGAACGCCACGATGGTGAAGATGTTCGGCTGCCCGCGGTCGCGGAATGCCCACATAGAGCGGAAGAAAAGCAAGTGCGACTATCAACTTGCCGCTGCCCCTACAGAGGCTCAAATACAAGAGATAGAGGCCCGCGTAAACGAAGTCATAGGGCGTAACCTCGACGTGACGGTGGAATATGTCGACCGCGACCACATCCCCCCAGAGGTGGACCTCAGCAAGCTGCCTGCCGATGCCAGCGAGACACTTCGTTTGGTGCGAGTGGGCGACTACGATGTGTGTGCCTGCGCGGGTACGCATGTGCAGAACACGGCAGAGATTGCCCCGTTCAAAATCATTAGTCACGACTACAATTCTGAGACCCACACTTGGCGCCTTCGATTCAAGCTGTTGGAGAATTAAAGAAAGGTGAAAATTGAAAATTGAAAAATGGAACCTCGCGGTGGTCGAGAACAGATAGCTCCCGCGAGATTTCAATTTTTACCTTTCAATTTTTAATTTTATTCGTATCTTTGCGTGACGAATAAAATGTCAATAAAACCAATAAGAACTATGGAGCATAGATATTTACGCATTTGTAGGATAGGCGTGGCGTGCCTGTTTGCTATGGTGATGGCAGCTATGACAGGCTGTAATGGCGCACCCGAACAGCCCGCCACCATAGCTGGGTATTCCTCTTTGGAGGATCTGGAGGGCCATTCGGTCGCTGTGGTCAAAGGCAGCACTAGCGATGTGTTGTTGAGCGACACGCACAATTTCTCTAATATCCAGATTATCCGTTTTGCTTCGCCTACCGAGTTGGTCGAGGCTGTGATGAACGATTCAGCCGACTGCGGCATCACCGATACCGTGGTGTTGATGACGCTCGAGATGGAGGAGCATGGGCTCGCCATCGACTTTAATCTGCCAGGCGGTTTCGATGTGGCTGTGGCATTCAACCCCAAGGATAAGGAGCTGTGCAGTAGGTTCAACGACTTTCTTGTGCAGATTAAGTCGGACGGCACGCTCGACGAGATGTTCACCCGTTGGAGCAGCAAACAGTTGGACACGGTGCATATTCCCGACATGCCCGAGTTGGCAGACCTGAAGGGTCACCCCATCGAGGTGGCCACCATGATCGACAATCCACCGTTTAGCTTCTACCGCAATAATCGTTGGACAGGGTTGGAGGTGGAACTTATGCAGCGGTTCAGCCTCTTTGTTGGGCGGCCGGTGCATTTCAGCGGCTATCTGTTTGAGGAGATAGTGGATGTGCTGCTCACGCGCAATGCCGACGCGGCTGCCGCCAATCTCTTTATCACTCCCGACCGCGCCGACAAGGTGCTGTTCTCACATCCCTATTATTTGTGCAAGACTAGCTGTTTCTCGAAGGCTCGCTAGCCGTTTGTCTTTGACAGGAGCCCGAGGGATAGGATGGTTTCGGCTATCAGTTGGTGCCCCGCTTCGTTGGGGTGCATGCCGTCGTTGCAGTAGTAGTCGCCCAGTGCGCGCCGCTCGAGGAAGACGGTAGTGATGTCGATGACCTGAATGTGGTGCTGTGCCGCAATCTTGAAAATCTCGAGATTATATTGTTCGTGCCAGTTGCTGATGAAGTTCACGTCGCCACCGAGCCATTTCAGTATGTTCTCTTTGTTTAGGTTTTTGCTGACAAAGTCGAAGAAGCGTTGCGGGAGCAGTGTGGGCAACGATAGCAGCACAGGTATGGCACCGATAGCGCGTACTTTCTCTATGAGTTGTATGTAGAGGTCATGAAACTGCGAGAGGCTGACTTCCGGCTTGTGCACGGCCATGGGGTTGGCGGAAATAGCCTTCCAGTCGAAGTTGCAGTCGTTGCCTCCGAATTCGAGCACCACGTGGTCGCCTGGGTGTATTTCGCGCAGATGGCGGTCGAGGTTGTTGAGTCCTCCTAATATGGTGCTGCCGAAGCGCGACAGGTTTCGGATGGATACGCCTGAAGTGTTGCCCACTCGGCTCACAAAACCTTGGTCGCTTATGGTGTATTTCACGGTGCCATCACTTATCTGCGATGTGTTCATCACGATTCCTTTCATAATTGAGTCTCCAAATGCAAATATATTGTTCATTCTTATAATAAGCCGTTGAATAATGTAATTGTTTTTGGTCTACAAAATATAGGGTTGTTCTGTTTTTTTCGGATGCAAAAGTACTACCTTTCTCGCAGGTGGCAAAAAAAACGTGATACCACCTATAAAATGGGATAAAATATCTATTTTTGGCGTTTTTCTGAGGTCGTGGGGCTAATTTGTGGCGATACGCCTCGTAAAATCCCTGCCATTTGGTGGCGAATGGGACGAAAAATGCTACTCTCTTTGTGGTGTGGATGAAAAAAAGTACTGCTTAAAAATCCGTTGTGTCGAAAAATATGGCTATCTTTGCATATCGAAAAAATAGAATGTACTTATGGCTGACAATTATCTAGAGAAACGATACGAGGAAGTGTTTGGCGCGGGCCGTACCAAGGTCAGAAGGGTGGGGCATACCCTCGACGAACTGCTGTTGCGCAACCGTAGTCAACGCGGCTATAATAAGGCTTACAAAGTGAAGCGTGAGGAGCTGGAACGCATCGTGGGGGTATGTAGCAAGGTGCCCTCTGCCCGCAACCAGCAGGTGCTTCGCTTTCGTCTCGTCACTCACGATCAGGGAGCCGATGTCGTCCTGCGTAACATCCGCCTAGGTGCTGCGTTGCCCGAGCTGCATCTTCCATTCCCCGGCACTGAGCCGGAGGCCTTCATTATCATCTGTAGCACCATCCCTGAGAACAAGATGGTCGATGTCGACTTGGGAATAGCTATACAGAGCATGCTCCTCAAGGCGGTGGAGATGGGCTTGAACGGCATCACTATCGGAGCCTTCAACAAAGGCGAATTGGTTAAAGAGTTGGCTCTACCCTATGAGCCGTTGATGATACTGGCGATAGGGAAGGGGATTGAAAAAATCGAGTTGGTGCCCATCGCTCCCGACGAGAGCCACGCCTATTATCGGAATGATGGCATACACTATGTGCCCAAGGTAGGGCTGAAAGATTTGTTGGTTTAGTCGATTACTTGCAATACGTCTGGCTCTAGGTCAACCACGAGGCTGATGTTCAGCTTTTCTATTTGCGTAACGAAGTTCCCATCCTTGCAGTCTTTAGTGATGGTTCCCTCCAAGCCTGCAAATTCGCCCGCTATGACTCTGACGTGCGCGCCCTTTTTCAAGCGGTCGGAGTTGTAGACATATACCTCCTGCAACGAGTTTGCCAGTCGGCGCATGGCCTCTATTTCCCGCTCTTGGATGGTGGCTATTCCTGTGTTGCGAAATCTCACAAATCCCACCACGCCGACTATCTCCTTCACCTTGTAGATGTCGGCTTCGCGCAGTTTCACAAAAGTGTAGGAGGGTATTAGGGGCACCTCGACACTCTTCATCCTATCCGACCACTTCCGCAGCACACGGTGTAGGGGAAGGTAGGTCTCTAGTTGTAATTCGTCGGCAATTCGGGCGGTAACTCTCTTTTCAGCTCTTGGCGAGGTGTAGGCCGCTACCCATTGGGGGTCTTGTGTTAGCATATTACAAAAATAAAGCTCTAGTTTAATAAGAGGACTTCTATAAATTGAATAATATGGAGTTAAAAAGATTAAGGAAGTCCGGTGGACTTACGTCAAATAGGACAAATGCTTGGTCGTCAACAGTATTGTCCATTTTAACTTCCATTTTTACTCCCACTTTTACTCCCAACTTTTGAATTAATAGAACCCATCTTATAACGTTAGAAAAGCCTTTACTTGATGAACTTAAAGTTACGACCAAGATACTGAGCCTGGTCGCCCAAAGCCTCCTCGATGCGCATGAGTTGGTTGTACTTGCAGATGCGGTCGGTACGGCTGGCGGAGCCAGTCTTGATAAGGCCGGTGTTGAGTGCCACGACGAGGTCGGCAATGGTGGTGTCCTCGGTCTCGCCCGAACGGTGGGAGATGATGGAGGTGTAGCCATTGCGAGTGGCGAGGTTGACGGCGTCGATGGTCTCGGAGAGGGTTCCGATCTGGTTGAGCTTGACAAGGATGGAGTTGGCCACCTTGCGGTCGAGACCCATCTGGAGGCGTTGGACGTTGGTGACGAAAAGGTCGTCGCCGACGAGCTGGCAGCGGTCGCCAAGAGCATCGGTCATGAGTTTCCAACCATCCCAGTCGTCTTCGGCCATACCGTCTTCGATGGAAATGACGGGATATTGATCGACCCAGCGTTTCCAGAAATCTACCATTTCCTGTGCGTTGTATTTGTCGCCTGTTGACCAGCGCATTTCGTAGAGGCCAGTCTCGGGGTTGTAGTATTCGGAGGCGGCAGCATCGAGCGCGATGAAGACATCCTCACCGGGGCGATAGCCAGCCTTCTCGATGGCTTGGCAGACCACCTGGATGGCTTCGTCGTTGGAGGCCAGGTTGGGGGCAAAGCCGCCTTCGTCACCGACGTTGGTGGACATGTCGCGGCTCTTAAGGACGGTGCGGAGGTTGTGGAACACCTCGGCACCCATGCGAAGCGCTTCGGTGAAGGTGGGGGCTCCGACAGGCATGATCATAAACTCTTGGAAGTCGATGCTATTGTCGGCATGGGAACCACCATTAAGGATGTTCATCATGGGGACGGGGAGCAGATAGCCACCACAACCACCAAGGTAGCGGTAGAGCTGCTGACCAGTTTCCATGGCGGCAGCCTTGGCAGCGGCGAGGGAGACACCGAGGATGGCGTTGGCACCCAGACGGCCCTTATTCTCGGTACCGTCGAGCTCGATCATCTTCTGGTCGAGAGCACGCTGCTCGTCGACATACATTCCGCGGAGTTCGTCGTTGAGGACGGTATTGACATTGTTGACGGCCTGAAGGACGCTCTTGCCCAGGTAGACCGACTTGTCGCCGTCGCGAAGCTCACAGGCTTCGTGGACACCGGTGGATGCACCGGAGGGAACAGCAGCGCGCCCCATGGCGCCTTGTTCGGTGTAAACTTCGACTTCGACTGTGGGATTGCCGCGTGAGTCGAGGATCTGGCGGCCCCTGATTGCTATAATTTGTGACATGTGATTATAGGTTTATTGTTATTAATAAATAATACTCTAGGGATTGGAATGCCGAAGGGAGAGTAGGAACAGAAAAAAGGGAATGTGGAGACGTGAACCATCCCGCATTCCCTATGGTATCTATTAGCTCTGTGATTACTCGGCCTTGGGAGCTTCCTCAGCAGTGGGAGCCTCGACGGCGGGAGTATCGACGGCAGGAGCCTCTGCGGCCTCAGCCTTCTTGGAGCGGCTACGACGAGTACTCTTAGCCTTCTTCTCGGTGAGAGGCTTAAGCATGTTTTCGTTGTAGTCAACCAGTTCGATAATGGCCATCTCGGAATTGTCACCGTGACGAATACCGGTCTTCAGGATGCGGGTGTAACCACCGGGGCGGTTGGCAACCTTCTGAGAGATTTCGCGGAAGAGTTCGTTGACGGCTTCTTTGCTGTGGAGGTAGCTGAAGACAACACGACGATTGTTGGTGGTGTCCTCTTTCGAGCGATTGATAAGGGGCTCGACATATACTCTGAGCGCCTTGGCTTTGGCCAACGTGGTTTCGATTCTCTTGTTGAGAATGAGGGAAGTAGCCATGTTGGAGAGCATAGCGACGCGATGGGAGTGGGTTCTTGACAGATGATTTACTTTACAACCGTGTCTCATTTCTTATTATTCTTTATCTAATTTATACTTTGAAATATTCATGCCGAATTCGAGGTTCTTGGAGGCGACCAGGTTTTCGAGTTCGGTGAGTGACTTTTTGCCGAAGTTGCGGAATTTGAGCAGGTCGGCTTTGTTGAAGGATACCAAGTCGCCAAGAGTTTCGACCTCGGCGGCCTTGAGGCAGTTGAGTGCACGGACGGAGAGGTCCATGTCAACCAGCTTGGTCTTGAGGAGCTGGCGGATGTGAATTGTGCTCTCGTCAAGCTCTTCCTGCACGGGCTTGGTCTCAGTCTCGAGTGTGATGCGCTCGTCGCTGAAGAGCATGAAGTGCTGGATGAGAATGGTGGCTGCCTCTTTGAGGGCTTCCTTGGGATGGATGGAGCCGTCGGTCTGGATGTCGAAAGTCAGCTTCTCATAGTCGGTACGCTGCTCAACGCGGTAGTCACTGACCTCGTATTTGACGTTGATGATAGGCGTATGGATAGAGTCGATAGCTATGACACCGATGGCGTCGCCCGGCTTCTTGTTTTCGTCGGCAGGCACGTATCCGCGACCCTTTTCGATGGTGAGCTCGATTTTGAGGTCGGTGGTGGACTCCATATGGCAGATTTCGAGGTCGGGGTTAAGGACCTGGAAACCGTTGAGGAAATTGTTGAGATCGCCAGCCTTGAAGACGGTTTGGCCTACGAGGTCGAAAGCGACTTTCTCATTGTCGAAATCCTCTATCTGCCTACGGAAACGAATCTGCTTGAGTTTAAGGATAATGTCGGTCATATCCTCAACCACACCAGGCAGGGATGAGAACTCGTGGTCGACACCATCGATGCGCACGGAGGTGATTGCAAAGCCTTCTAATGAAGAAAGAAGGACACGACGCAATGCGTTGCCGATGGTGATGCCATAGCCGGGTTCCAGAGGACGGAACTCAAACGTGCCACGGAAGTCATCAGCCTCGAGCATGAACACCTTGTCGGGTTTTTGGAAAGATAGTATTGCCATTTTGTTTCCTTTCTTGTTAATATGATATGAAAGATTTGAAGGTATGAAGTTGTGAAGAGAGTGACGCAATCATGCCTCCAAACTTCCAACCTCCTTAACTCACAAGTCAATTACTTGGAGTAGAGTTCAACGATGAGCTGCTCGTTGATATTCTCGGGGATATCAGCACGCTCAGGGTAGTTGAGGAACTTGCCAGAGAGGTTGGAGCCATCCCACTCGAGCCAAGCGTAGTTGTTGGCGCGGGAAGCGAGGTTGTCGGTAATAATTTCCAACGACTTGGAACGCTCGCGGACGGAGATGACATCACCGACTTTCAGTTCATAGGAAGGAATATTTACGACATTGCCGTTGACGGCGATATGGCGATGGGAGACGAGCTGGCGAGCCTGGGCGCGGGTGCGGCCGATGCCAAGACGATAGACGACGTTGTCGAGGCGGGCTTCGATGAGTTTCATCAGCTCTTCACCGGTAATACCACCACGACGGGAGGCTTCGGCATAGAGTTTGCGGAACTGGCGCTCGAGGATGCCATAGGTATATTTGGCTTTCTGCTTCTCCTGAAGCTGGATGCCGTATTCCGAGGTCTTACCACGGCGACGGTTCTGGCCGTGCATACCCGGAGCGTAAGGTTTCTTTTCGTAGGACTTGTCGGGACCGTAAATAGGTTCGTGGAACTTTCTAGCGATTTTGGTTTTAGGACCTGTATATCTTGCCATTGTTCAAAAATAAATTCGATGATTAATGATTAATACTTACACGCGGCGACGTTTTGGGGGACGGCAACCGTTGTGGGGCAGCGGGGTGATGTCGACGATTTCGGTGACTTCGATGCCGCAGCCGTTGATTGCGCGGATTGCAGATTCACGTCCTGAACCAGGTCCCTTGACAAAGACCTTGACTTTTCTTAGGCCCAAATCATAAGCAACTTTGCCGCAATCTTCCGCAGCCATCTGGGCGGCATACGGAGTGTTTTTCTTCGATCCGCGGAAGCCCATTTTTCCAGCAGACGACCAAGAAATCACTTGACCGGCATTATTTGTCAACGAAATGATTACGTTGTTGAAAGAAGCAAAGATGCATGCTCTTCCAAGAGGTTCAACTTTTACGACTCTTTTTTTGGTCGGTTTAGAAGTTTTTGCCATAATTCTTTTACTTGTGCTTGATTTTACATTTGTTAGCCAACTGCTCCGATGGTCAAATATAGTCCGCAATTGGCGGCTACACGTTTACTTGTTTTTATTTGGTAGCCTTCTTCTTGTTAGCGATTGTTTTCTTCTTACCCTTGCGAGTACGGGCGTTGTTTTTGGTGCTCTGACCACGGAGGGGAAGACCAAGACGGTGACGGATGCCGCGGTAGCAGCCGATGTCCATCAGTCGCTTGATGTTCATCTGGACTTCGGAACGGAGCGCACCCTCGACTTTGTACTCATCGTTGATGATGGTACGCAGGGTGTTCTGTTCGTCGTCGGTC
>JAEEGJ010020891.1_pt1 | contig 14170 bp, 8 predicted proteins | sample 8958761 | NCBI WGS metagenome assembly JAEEGJ01 (sample SAMN16246546, study PRJNA631951) | gut metagenome | biome: gut microbiome; feature: rumen; material: RS-attached | host: Bos | place: Iran: Karaj | collected 2018-10 | reverse complement strand
GTGTAAAAACGATATGATACTTGCATACATACTTGGTATGCGCTAGACATTCTGCCATTTTGGGATGTTTCCTTTTGATAGTGTTGGCTTGAACAACTAAACATTATCAATTTTGGGAACATCCCTTCTCTTCTATTCGTAATGGCTTAAGCTCTAATCTCACCCGCATAGCGGGTGGTTGTTAAAGCCGATGCTACGCATCGGCTTCTTACCTAAAGGACTTAATATAAAAAGAAGGCGGGCCGCAGCCCGTCTTCCGTCCCTCTTTATCCTCCTTACACACAAGCAGAGGGATCTAATTTAATTTTTGATGCAGCGAACAGCAGCAGATTTATACGGAGCATAAGGACTATTATCATACGCACCTTGCTCCATTCTTTCCACAAAGCCATGCACAACCGACATACCAAAGCTAAAGCCCGAGTCACGTGTATTAAACATTTCCAACGCATACAAAGGCACATCCGCTAAAATAAACTCATTGGTGTACATAAAGCTTTTAAAATACACAAAACGAAGTTCTTCAACAACACTAGCGTTAACCCATCCATTCAAATCAAAGCCAGTAGCAGCAGCATCATAAAGTGCAGGCAAAACATCATTCTGATCAACGCCATAACGTTCACCCATATTTTGCAATAAAATCTTCCAATCTTCAAATGTCGGGATTCTCCAACCATCTGGGCAAACACCTTGATACGCATTTTTATTAGACGGCGTAATATAATCCGTATAGTTCCATGTCCATGATTTCTGAGAATACCCTTCAGACGAATCCGATTTTACAAAATACGTCGTGTCCCCCAAAGAGCCAACAGAATACATTTTTATATCTTCGGCCCCAATATTCATAGCGGCCTTCCACTGATACTCACGCCCATACATACTGCAATTCGCATCATCAAAATTTTCCCGGTAACAATATACATTTCCAGACAAATTCGCCTTCAGCGAGCTATCAATGCTCAAAGATGTCGTATCCACGAAATCCAGATTCTCCGCCATCCAGGTTTGCGAAACATCGCCCCAATTATACGTCACAGTCTTATAACTTTTGCCATCACGTCCATCAGTTATAGAACCCATGGCATGTTCAATCGTCTTAAATCCCAAGGTCCACTTCCCTGAGTGACAAACAACGGCCACTTTACCAGTCCCAACATTAATTTCTGCTACAGCATTTTCACGAGCATCCGTACAACGACCTAAACTATCCACTCGTGCCAAGTAACCAACTTTATAATCTATCATTTTCTTCGAATTCAAATAATATTGCTCCAACATTTCTCCACGACCTGTAAACAATTTCTTTGGAGCAGCATAAACGAGCATAGGAGCCATCGTTCCAAGATTAGAACGCATAGCACGTTCATTCATTCGGATTAACTCATTCACATAAGCCAGTTCTGAATTTTCGTCATATGAATTTTCGAATCTGCCTAAATCGTTGTATATTCCAAGGTATTCAAGGATTTCACGTTCAGCCATTTCACTCGCTTCGGCAAAAGATTTTCCTTCAGCAAAATATTTCTGCAATAAAGGAATTTTCCATGTAGTCAGCGAACTGACACTTATTTTCTTCACATTTCGCAGATCCACGATAGCATTCAGCTCTTGCGAATACAGACGCCCACGCGAACTGTCTATCACACTCGCAGGCTTATATGCATTTTCTCCATAGAACACGCCACGTTCAAGACAACCTTCCTGATAGCACGAATCCAAAGTTTCAACAATCACATACGGACTATTCAGCGAAAGCTTTTCAAACGCAAAGTGACCTTCGTCATTATCAACGGTATCGACAAACGAACGCCCTGTTTTTTCAAGCGTCAAGGAATCGAGTTCATAGACCGTCACGAAGGTCCCTTTAGAAGCAAGCGCGAGTACAGAACTTTCAGACACGGCAGAATCAAATGCAAACGCCGAATCTGCGACTTTCAAAAGTTTCGGATAAACATCGCCTAAGCGGCCAGCCAAGGCGTAGTAACCCTGTTCTTCGGCGGCACCGCCATGAGCACCGTTCATCGGAGAATTGTCTTCAGAGCAGGCTGCGAACACAAAGGCGAACAGCATCGCCATTTTGCAGACAAATTGTCCGCTTATTTTTGAATAATTCATAGTTTCCTCCTTAATCCTTTTTATTTAAACTTTTATTTGTCATCGGGAAGAACTGTACGTTCAAGCGATAGACTTCGTCCGTCGCAGATTCGCGTGTCGCAATCTCGATGATTTCTTTACGGAACTCGGCTATTTTCTGCACGATTTCGTCGTAAGCTCCACGCGTGATACCAAGCGTAAGGCCCGAGAAATGGCGTTCGTCCTGCGGAACGTTTTCAATGGCGTCAAGCGCAAACTCGCCCATTTGACGGTGCAGCCCACGGACCGCGAGCGGCGTAATATTCATAGGGCCAGTCGTCACAATTTTATCAGTTTGTGCGTAATTTCCGTCTTTGTCTTTTTTCAGCAAGTCGGCCTTGACCAAAAAGTTCAACGATTCGCTGACTTCAGCGGCAGAGACTTCGGGACGGCAAGCGTGAGCGAGCGCAAGCGGCTTTGCGCCGGGCATGGCGGGCGCCAACTCACGAAGCACCGGATTTTTCCAGTCTTCAAAAAAGCGGAATGATTCACCTTCCAAGATTTTCGATTTATGAGCATCGGCAATCGAGACCATCTTGCTGAACGCAGCGCGCTTTTCGGCATCGTTCTTTGCGTGGTCAAACTTGACCATTTCGACAAAGAAGTCGCATTCGAATTCGGCAAGATGCATGGAACGCGCCGTACGAACCGCAGCTTCCTCGCTCAAGTTGAAGCGACCTTCGCTCACATATTTAAGGTAAACCGGCGACGAGAACCCCGCCGCAGTGGCAAATTCCTGCCAGCTAAACGCAGACTTAGCCTTTCGATCGGCGTAGTAATCTGCGATATACTGGCGGTAGTCCGTATATTCAAGTATATCTTTCATTTTTCCTCCTTACACTCGATCTCTTTCCGGATCGACTGTAGATATTCCAAATATAATTTCAATCTTTCTAAAAATCAATAGTTTTGCAATATAAAAGTTTATTTTTATGTAAAATTTCAAAGATTTTTATCAAATATTGAAATTTCTATGATTTTTACAATATGAATTAGGGTGTTTAAAACGCAATGAGAAATACGCCAGAAAAAGCGCGAGATTGCGCAAAAGTCGCACAAACAACGGTTTCCCACACCAAAAATCCGCTTTTGGTCGTTTTTTACGTAAAAAAGATTGTGAAAGGATTGTTTTTTACGTAAAATCTAGGACAAATTAACCAAATTTTAGGACAAAAGCCCGCAAAGCGACTCCAAACGCAGTTTTACGCACCCAAAACGAAGAGATTTCTTGGTAAAATCAGAAGAAAAGCTCATCAAGAACCCTTTTTCCATCAAAAAATTTCGAACAACATTAAAATTTTACGTAAGAAATCAAAAAAACACGGTTATTTTTACGTAAAAATCGCCATTTTTGCAAAAAGCCGATGCTTCCGCACCGGCTCAAAAAAATCAAAGACTGTTATTGAGAACTATTTCACCACGATAGAGCGAGACTGCGAGCCCGCACGAATAATGAACTTACCACGGGACGGGAGTTCAAAGTTCACAGAATTGCCATTAGCGACCGTGCTGAAGATTTTCTTGCCCAACATGTTGAACACGATTACATTCGAACCGCTTTCAACGTTCGAAACAGAGACCTTTTGACCGCGGACAGAAACATCCATGGACGGAGCCTTGGGAACAACCGGAGCAACCTTCGGTTCTTCAATCGACTTTTCGGATGCGGACTTGGCGAGGAACGATATGTCCGAGACGGCCTTAACAGTTGTGTTAATACCTTCTTTATGATCTTTTGACGATATAACGTAGAATTTATGGCTCTTCTTATCCGCAAAAGCCCTATCCGCCTTGCCATCCCCATCAAAATCGCCAGTAAGAATAACTGGATTTTCAGAATATTTCAACCTTGACCAACACCCCTCCCGTCCATCAGGAAAGTTCTTCTCATAATTCAAGCTTCCATAAATATGCCACACTCCACTAGAAAGATCCACCTGAACCAGATCATCTACGCCATCACCATCGAAATCACCAAGCACAGGCAGCATACCTTTACAAGAATCACATGGAGCGAAATTTTCAATGCGTTGAGTCTTTCCCCAATACATCGACGAGCAATTGCTCCAGAGTTCATCTGCATTTTTACAAGCCCGCTTCCATTGCCAAGTTAAATTTTTTTGACCGCCCAACCGGCTTGAATAAGAAGACCATTGACCACTACTTTTTTTGTATATAGTACGATCTGTGATTCCATCACCATCAAAATCCCCCGGAACCACAATATCCGTGTTACTCACGCCATCCCAACGCCATTCCAGAGGAAATTTATCACCATAAGCATTTGTAAGAACAGCAAAATCATTTGACATACTTGAAAGAATACTCCAATAGGGGGCGCTATAGACAGCCCTATCCGCCTTGCCGTCTCCATCATAATCACCAGTAAAAACAACATACGACGAATCCATACCATTCCACAGCCATCCCCATGGAATATACGGGAGACTAGACGGATCGCCAATTTCCTTTTCCTCTTTCTTCGCATCAACAGCATCACCATTCTTTTTCGCACTAGAACGGATATACCACTTTCCATTAACTTTATCAACTGCGCCAATGTCGGTCTTTCCATCGCCATCATAATCGCCCGCTATAACTACAAAATTAGAATCCATCTCTTCAATCATTTTTTTGCCATTAACAATATATCTTCCTGTACGGGTAGAACGAATATACCACCTGAAAGTCGAACGATCAACCGCGCCTAAATCAGTAATTCCATCACCATCGTAATCACCTGTAAAGTAATCAATATTCGTCCCAATTGCATCGCCCTCCGGAAACAGCAATCCTGAAGCCGGATAATATACGCGATTGGAATTCACCCCTCCATCGACCAGAACCTGCCACATCGCCCAATATCCACCTAAATTACATTTCGCATCAAGATTAGTATGACAAGAAATATTAAATCCATATTCATCATCCAACACAGTCAATTCTCTTTTAAGAGCTTTTTGCGGATCAGCATTATCATTACGCCCATCTAGGTATGGAGCGCTAAACGATATTAAATACTTTCCATTTATCCAGCCATATTCATTGCCAGAAACGCCCATATTATGGATAAAGTTATAACCATAAGTTTTTAAATCATCATTATTTTCATAACCTACACGACGCCAATAGATAAATTTTTTCGATCCATCCGATTCATCCATTTCAAATCTAACTATCCCGGTTGCTTCAGCCATATAACCAGCCAAGCACCACATTTCCCAAACACGTCGCCCATTCCTATCAAAATTCAGCCTAACATCTCCAATGTGATAAAACGATTCGGAAAAAGATTTCCATTCCTTTTTCGGTTTTTCGCACTCTATCTTACTGTCACAAAAAAATATTACATCAGATTGGTTATAATCCAATTTAGTGAGATCTTTAGCAGCCGCATATTTAAAATCATTTTTGCGACTTTCACCTGTTCCCGATTTAAACCACACCCTAAAATACCCATCCGGGTCCTTTACAACCGTTTGCTGAGCAATACTCAAACACCCCTTATCGCAATTCGAAGGAGCCTCAGTTCCAAGTACAAATTTAGGTGTACCATTTTCTACTTCATTTTCCCATCCCTTATTGGTATATTTAAAATACGGTCCTTGAATAAAATTAGACCTAGCCAAATATATTACATCATCATATCCCTTTTCAGCACCTGTATAAAGCATATACCAAAACCCATCATCGCCCTTTACAACCGACGGATCACAAGTGCCCATTTCTATCTCTGGATTCTTCACATGCATAACGACTCTCGGCGCCGACCAATGAACTCCATCTTTCGATGTTCGGTACCTAATGTGGTCCGCCGGCCAACCATTTACACCATCATATATATAAGCAAGGTTATCCGAATCTTGCCCATTCGAACAATAAAATTGGTGATACGCTCCATTATAGTAAACAGTCGAAGGTGCGTAACCATACTTTCCATGATTCTTATTTTTATAGTGTTGATCTAGCCCTTCCATTGGGAATGGCGTATACGCAAACATCGGAGCACTAGTCCATGCCATACACAGCGATACAACAGTCAAAAGGACGGCTAATACTCTTTTGATCATACATCTCTCCTATTTTGAGCAATATCAAAAGCAAGTATAGTATATACAAAATTTTTTTTCATGGTGTTTCATATATATTATTTATAATAAAACATTTTAAGCACAGCAATTGTAACAAAAAAAATATTCGATAGCAATCACGCATTTTTATACACAACTCCAATATCTTCCCCATTCACGTTGCCCTTCCATCGATTTTAAAAGGAGCAATTCAGCCGACATCCGTTTATACTATATTTTTTTCATGAACTTTTTCACAAAAATTGATATTTCCGCGTCTAGTTGGCAAATTGATTACAAATCGCAATTTGCCTTTTTCGGATCGTGCTTTGCGGACAATATTTCGGCGCAGTTCGCATCGCGGAAATTCAAGGTTTTGGCAAATCCGTTTGGAACGGTGTACAATCCGCTATCAATCGCAAAACAGATTAAAGCTATTGCGGACGGGAAGGTTTTTGGAGAAGAAGACGTTTTTCAGGACTCGCGTTCGCAAAATGGCACAAACGATAACGCTAAAGGAAATAGCGCCGCAACTTGGTATAGCTGGGACGCGCACGGTTCACTTTCTGGGAAAAGTTGCGAAGAATGCATTGAGAAATTAAATATGGCGGCCACGCGAACGCGAGATTTCTTGAAAAAGGCCGATGTCGTATTTATTACACTCGGGACTGCCTTCGTGTACTTTTTGAAATCGCTTCGCGAAAATGGAGACAGTTCAAACGATACAGCGCACGAACAGGTGGTTTCGAATTGCCATAGGCAAGACCCTAACATGTTCATTCGTAAAATGATTTCTGTAGACCATGCGGCAGAAGCATTGAAGAGCATCGTGCGAGATTTGCAGAAGATTAAATGTCAGGAAGGCAGCAAGAACCGCGGGCTGAATATCGTCTTTACGGTTTCGCCATTGAGGCACATGAGCGACGGCGCGCACAACAACACGCTTTCAAAAGCAACACTTCAACTTGCTATAGAAAAAGTCATAAAGGAATTTGGCAGCCCCGCCGAAGGGACCCTCGCAAATCCGATTTCCACCATCAGCTACTTTCCGAGTTACGAAATCGTGATGGACGAGTTGCGCGACTACCGCTTTTACGACAGCGATATGATTCACTTGTCCAAAACCACCGAAGAATACATTTTAGAACGCATGGCAGAAACTTATTGCAGCGAGCAAACACGCGAAGACATCAAGCAAGTCGAAAAATTCTTGAAAAGTGCGAATCATCGCATACAAGACGCGGACTCGCCTGCTACAGCGGCGTTTCTGCAAAAGTTGCAAGCAGAAGCAGAAAGACTCGAAAGCCAAATCGCGGGACTTAAGTTAAACGTGTAAAAAAGGAAGGCGGGGCGAGCCCCGTCTTCCCTTTCCTCCTTACATTGATTCTCCCAACAAAAACACCCTTAAAATTCAGGAGTATCAATTTTTGATGCAGCGGACATTCATCATCTTATTCACTTTGATTGAATAACCGTTAAAGGCATAGACCGCATTCCAATCCCATTTCAAGTTTTTAATGAATCCTATGCCGTACACCTTGTATTCGCCAGACTTGTAGTATTTTACAGCATCTTCCGGGCGAACGACAAAATCCTCTACGGTAATCGGACCAAAACCAATTTCCGGGAAACTGTATGTTCCAATATGCGGGTATTCATCCATTGAGACAACATATCCCTGCATTCTGTAACATTGCTGTATCAGCTGGAGCCAATCATTTACGTTGGGTAGCCTCCATCCATTGGGGCACAATCCCTGATAATACCCCTTTTCACGCTCGACAGAATCCACGATGGTCATCACCTTATCGTAGCTAGTTGTACCGCTGTCATTGTCCACAGTCACAAAGGAAGAATCCAAGTTCATCGCTTCGTACCATTTGTACTTGACCAAAGAATTCCAATATGTAGAATCAAGCGTATAGAACCATTCCGGAACATCACCTTGCCTGTTTTGTGCATTAAGTTGTTCTTGTTCAGCCTTTAAAGGAGCGATAGCAGCGCTGTCTAAAATGGGCGTTACGGTTTCGCTACTATAAGTCAAGTTTTCCGCCATCCACGTCTGCGTAATTCCATTGAATTCAAAAGTGACCGTCTTATATGTTTTACCATCGCGTTCGTCAGTCATAGTGTTGTCCGCATGCGAAACATCATCCTGAAGAGTCCGATATGCCGACGCACGCCAGTCACCCGATGAACACTTTATCTTTAAGGTCATTTCAGGACCCAAGAATTCTATTTCTAGCGAATCACCTTCCTTTTCTGCCGTACATTCTCCACGCCCATAGAGACTTGAGAGGAAATTGCCGTACATTATTTTGTCTTTTTCGTCGAGTTCGACATCCTTTCGACCATGCCAAATTCTAGGACTCATGTCTTTTTTGCAGTTGTCCTTGATGGAATCCGGAAGACTGGCAAACGACCCATTTGCATTGAAAATTTCTCTCGCTTGACGATCGATACATGCATCGTAGTCCGTGAAGATACTCACAAAATACACGGCATCCATTTCTTCATAGTAGTACTCTATAGACGTTTTGCCTTCATAAACAAACGGCTTGTTGTAAAATCCGAAAGCGTCCATTACATCGCGGTCCGCTTGCTGCTTGGCTGCAGCATAAGACGATCCCTGTTTGATCAAATAGAGCAAGCGGGATGCTTCTAAGGAACTCATCACATTGATAGAGATTCGCTCAGATTTTCGCAAATCAACTACGGCACGGTATAGGCTCCAAGAATACAGGTCACGTGTAGCTACGATGTACTCGTCTTGCGTAGTCCACCAATTTACATGATACAAAGGAGACAACTCAAGCATCACGTAGGGGCTGTTCAGTGAAACACTGTCGAACGAGAACATACCCGAGGAATCTGTGAGGGAGCTGTAAAAAACATTTTCCGTCGTATCGAACGTCACGGAGTCCAGCTCCACCATCCTTACCATGTATCCTTTCTGAAGCGAACTCGAGAAGAGCGACGAATCCGACGACTCTTCGTAAGAAATACGCATGGAACGCCCTTTTATGTCTTTAAAAGCATAAACGCCTGTTTCTTCAACAGTTCCGCCAGTGAGAGGACCTTCGTTTTCCGAGCATGCCGCGAACACAAAGGCGAGCAGCATCGCCATTTTGCAGACAAAAGTTCTGCTATTATTTGAATAATTCATAGTTTCCTCCAGCTCTATTTTTTTAAATCTTGTTTCTTTGTCAGCGGGAAAAGCTGCATATTCAGACGATAAACTTCGTCCGTTGCGGCATTTTTCCTCGCAATGGCAACGACTTTTTTTCGGCAATCGGCAATTTCTTGCACGATTTCGTCGTAGCCGTCTTTGGTAATACCAAACGTGACACCGGAAAAATTTCGTTTATCCTGAGCCACACCCTCGATTGCTTCAAGCGCAAGCTCTCCCATTTGACGATGCATCGTGCGGACAGCCAACGGAGTCACTTCCATGCGGCCCGTTGTCAAGGATTTGTCCGTTTGTACGTAATTGCCTTCGTCATTTTTTTCAAGGAATCCGCCTTTGACCAAAAAGTTCAGCACATCGCTGACTTCGGCGGCGGTAATTTCTGGGCGGCAGGCATGGGCAAGCGCAAGCGGCTTTGCCCCAGGCATTGATGGCGCTAGTTCACGGATGACCGGATTTTTCCAGCTTTCGAAAAAGCGGAACGCATCGCCTTCCAAGATTTTAGCCTTGTGGGCATCTGCAATCGCAAGCATTTTGTTGAATGCAGCTTTCTTTTCGGCATCTGTTTTGGCATGGTCGAACTTGACCATTTCGGTGAAATATTCGCGTTCGTAATCGACCAAGCGCATAGCATCTGCCACGCGTGTTGTCGCTGAATCACTCAAGTTAAAGCGGCCTTCGCTCACGTATTTTAGATAAACGCGCGAAGAAAAACCAGCTTCGGTAGCGAACGTCTGCCAGGTAAACGCAGAACTTGCCTTTTTATCGGCGTAGTAGTCCGCAATATACTGGCGATAGCTCGTATATTCCAATATTTCTTTCATTTTTTCCTCCTTACAGCGGTCTCTATTTTTCCACGACCGTGTATTTAAACGAATTGCGGTTCTTGAGCCCGTTTCGTTCTTGAAATCAAATATACAACTTATATTTAAAAAAGCAATAGTTTCGCAATACAAAATATCGATTTTTAATAAAAATTAACAATTTTTATAAAAATGCATCAAAAATTAGTAGTTTTTCACAACACAAACGCATTGTAGAAAACTTAATGGATCCTATCGCCTCTTCGAGGCTCCAGGATGACAGCAAAAAAAACGACCCCGAAATCATTCGACTATGCTAAGGATGACAATGAAAAAAGCGCCCCGGCCCTGACGGCCGGGGAGACAATGTAAGGGCGAGATTTTACTGGATCCTTCGCCGCTTCGCGACTCTGGATGACGGAAGCAAGCGGGGTGACAATTCAAGAAATAATGGATCCTTCCACCCTTGGCGTCAGGATGACGAATGCGGGAAACAATGGACCCTATCCCGATACGCGTCCCAGGGTGAGTTTATTGCAAACCTTGGGCTTCGCGCATGCGGCGGCGGGCGCGGGAACCGGGGCGGTTGCGACGATGATGGCGGCGTTCACCATGAGGTGCTTGCTGCTGATTTGGGGCAGCATTCTGGCGAGCCTGCGCATTTTCGACATGAGCGTTTTGTGCGTGGGCTTTTTGCGCCGGAGCATTATGCTGAGGCTTGCCGTGACCATGTTTCTGATGGCGCGGCGATTCATTTACACGAACCTGAGCATTTTCAGCATTTGCGTTTAGCGCAGCTCCATCCATCGCACTGCCGGAATTCTGCTTACCGCGATGTTCCTTGCGGCCGCCACGATTGTCGCGAGTTTCTGCAGCGCGAGCCTGCGCTTCTTCGCGTGACATGCGACCGCGAGAATTGCGCATCATGCTTTCGGCAGTCTCTTTTTGCGGAGGCGGCAATTTGTCATAAATGCTTTGGTCGCCTTCCGGGATTTTCATGCGTGTAAGCTTTTCAATTCCGCGCAAATCAGATTCTTCGTCCGGCGAGCAGAAAGAAATCGCGACACCTTCCTTGCCGGCGCGAGCGGTACGGCCAATGCGATGCACGAACGTTTCATGTTCACTCGGCAAGTCGTAATTAAACACATGGCTTACATCGTCCACGTCAATGCCACGTGCCGCGATGTCTGTCGCCACAAGCACTCGAATTTGTTCACACTTGAAATTCCCGAGAGCTTCTTGACGGCGGTTCTGGCTCTTGTTGCCGTGAATCGCAGCGCACTTGACACCAGCCTTTTCGAGAACGCGCACAATCTTATCGGCACCGTGCTTTGTTCTGCAAAACACAAGCACCTTTTTCATTTCAGGGTGTTCCGCCAAGAGTTCCTTGAGGAGCGCTCCCTTACGGCGTTTGTCAATGCGGTAAAGTTCTTGACGGATGCGTTCAATCGGAGTGCTCTGCGGAGCAACTTCCACCCGCACCGGGTTTGGTCGCAAAATCGTCGATGCGAGTTTCAAAATTTCATCCGGCATCGTCGCGCTAAAGAACAAATTCTGCCTATCCGGCGGGAGCATCGCGACCACTTTGCGGATATCATGGATAAAGCCCATGTCGAGCATGCGGTCCGCTTCGTCGAGCACAAAGAATTCCAATTTCTTCAGCGAAACAGCCTTTTGCCCAATCAAATCAAGCAGGCGCCCCGGAGTTGCAACAAGCACATCGACACCGCGAATCAAGTTGCGCTTTTGCGGAGCATCGCCCACACCACCAAAAATGCAAGTCGTCGAAATCGCCGTGAACTGCGCATACGCTTTGAAGCAATCTTCCACCTGAATTGCAAGTTCACGAGTCGGCAAAAGAATCAATGCACGGCAAGTCTTTGGCGAACGGAACTTCCCAGAATCCAGCAAACGCTGCAAAATCGGGAGCGCAAACGCTGCCGTCTTACCCGTCCCCGTTTGAGCAATACCCAAAAGGTCCTTGCCTTCGAGCAAGCTCGGGATGGAACGTTCTTGAATCGGAGTCGGAGTTTCGTAACCTACTGCGCGAACAGCTCGCTGCAACGGATTAGCCAAAGGAAGTTCTTCAAATTTCATATGCGCTCAAAGATAGAAAATGAGAGCCGAGCGCCACACAAGAATCTAACGCAGGCGACGATCCAAGCCTGCATGGGAAGCGTAGAAAGCCTTCTTATCTTCATACATGCGCGCATCGATAACATTGATAAAATCATCAACGCTTTCGGCCTTCATGTTGAGCTTATGACTGCCAATCGAAACAAACAACTCGTACGGTTTGGAACCGTTCTTATTAAACTTGTCAAAGAACTCACGGATTCTTGCGATGCAGCCTTCCACAGCCTCATCATCTTGCGTATTCAAGAGAACGACAAATTCATCCCCGGCATAGCGCATTACGCATCCACCATTCCCCACTGCGGATTGGAGGATTCGCGCAGCAACCACTAAAGCATCGTCACCTACGGCATGACCAAATTTGTCATTAATATGCTTGAACGCATTCAAGTCAATCATGACACCCGTAATATTAAGCTTGGGCGTTTTGACATTCCGTTCCAGCAAATAAAGTAAATATGAACGATTAAAAAGCCCTGTCAATTGGTCATGGTAAATCATTTCGTTTTGAAGGCTTGCAAGCACACCAGCAATCGAAACGGCAATACTTGTCGGAATCACCGAGATTCCATAGTAAAGCGATTGGACCACGCCACCAATAAATATCGGCACAATAAAGACCCAAATCGGGAAAAACTTGAGAATTCCGCCATTAGCTTTGCTTTTAAAATAAGTCACCAAGCTATTGATAACCAGCATGTAATCTACAACGAGATAAAATACATATAAATTCGTTCTAGAATAAAGATTATTACTGTCAATATGGAACACAATCGGCGTAAACAGATTGATTATCAATAAAGCAAGTCCAATAAAGACTACTACATCCAACATAATTTTAGAACGACGAGGAATGGAACCATTCAAGTAGAACGACAAGAAACGAACCCAATAACTAACAGCAAGCATATTCGCAGCAAAGAGCCACGAGCTCGTCGCATAGACAACGAACTTCGGAAGTAAGCCGGGCATTCCCTTCATCGTGTACGAAATCGGATCAGCAATGCAACTGGTCAGCGCAAGGAACATCATCAACAGCAAGTTCCTGTCGGCACGACTCCGCGTTTGGAATCGCCACAAATTGCATACAATCATAACCGCAATCAGAATGATTCCGATTGCATTCGTTACGTATATGCTTTCTAAATTAAAAAGCGGCTCCATATTTCCAACCTTACCTCTAATTATACATTTTATTTGAAGGGTTGAAAGCAAAGATATTTTCACATTGGAATATTTTTGTGTTAAAAATATAACATTAAGAGCGATATTTTGGAAGTCCGTAAAAGAATTAATTTAATGCAAAAAAGGCGCCCCCGCACAATGGCAAGGGTCGCCTTTTCTTTATGGATCCTATCCCCTCTTCGAGGCTCCAGGATGACAAGAAACGCATTCTTTCGTCTCTCGTCTGTAGCCCCGCAACGCGGGGCGTCCTTTCGTCTAATTAAGCGCCAAGTTTAGCGCGAATCCAGTTATTGGCATTAGCTATAGCTTCGGCAATCTTTTCCGGTTCGCGAGTACCAGCCTGTGCACGGTCCGGACGGCCACCGCCCTTACCGTTGCAAGCAGCAGCGAGGTCACGCACCATGTCGCCAGCCTTAATGCCCTTAGCCTGGACATTCTTGCCGACCATCACAGCGATGCTTCCGTTGCCTTCGCCCTTGTTCGCAATCACGGCGACGCTATCGACGTCGAGCTTGTTCTGAACGCCGTCCAGCAAGTTCTTGTACTTTTCATCCGGCAAAGCGAGTTCGCGAACGTAGAGGTTCACGCCCATCACGTTGATGCCGCCGTTCAAGAGTTCGGCAGCGGCGAGGGTCGCAAGTTCGAGCTTC
>JAEEGJ010020890.1_pt1 | contig 14170 bp, 16 predicted proteins | sample 8958761 | NCBI WGS metagenome assembly JAEEGJ01 (sample SAMN16246546, study PRJNA631951) | gut metagenome | biome: gut microbiome; feature: rumen; material: RS-attached | host: Bos | place: Iran: Karaj | collected 2018-10 | reverse complement strand
GCTGCTATGGGCAAGTCAAAGCATACTGATTCGGGTAGACTCAGCAGCAGGGCCGGATGGATAGGTCTTGCAAAGAAGTGCAGTGTCCTTATGCTGATCATTGTAGCTGTGAGACTTGATATTCTCCTGAACACTAACTATGTTCGTGATGCAGTCTGCATTGGCTTCTGTGTCAATGAAGTACTGTCCATCATTGAGAATACAAGCCTTATGGGCATAACTTACCCCGCAATACTGAAAAACGCTATTGAGATTCTGCAGAAACAAGCAGGTGGAAAGGATGATGACAATGATTCTGAAGGCAGATAATACAAACGTCATAAACGGCGTTAAGATCAATGAGTATATGCTCACAAACCACAATCCTAATAATATCGATATGCCCTCCGCTTCTATGGAGGGCAAGGTTATAGGTGTTACTATACATAACACTGACTGGATAACAACAATCGCAGGCACTACACCTGCGGAGCAGTATACCCGCGCTACTGTAAACGGTAATATGAAGGACGTCCGTGTCCACTATTACTGCGACGATACCTGTGCATGGCAGAACCTGCCTCTGACACTTTCAGGCTGGCATGCAGCTGACGGCGATGGCAGCGGTAACAGACGCACTATAGCCATTGAATGTATTATGTCACCTGAATATACCGATATTGATAAGAAATCCGAGGACAACTGTGCAAGGCTTGCAGCAGCGCTCCTTAAGATGTATGGGCTTAGTATTGATAACCTTTATACCCATACATACTGGCTTAACGTCCGTGACGGAAGGAAGGGCTCCAACGATGAGCTGAATGTGATGCATAACAGCTATAAGATGTGTCCAATATACATCTTACCTCACTGGATAGAATTCAAGGCTAAGGTTATGGGATATATGGGTGGTCCGACTCCTGCACCAAAGCCGAAGAAAGCGGCAAATAAAGTGCTTTACCGCGTTCGTAAGACATGGAAGGACGCTAAATCTCAGGTAGGAGCCTTTGAGGTGCTCGATAACGCTCTTAAAGCCTGTCCTGTAGGATATACGGTATATGACAACTCCGGTACACCTATCAGTAAAAAAGAGGTTGAACTGCGGAAAGGATCCAGGATCTCTCTGATGAATACACCACTGTATATGTCAGCAGATGCAAAAGAACCTTCAAATACTGTAAATGGTACCTATTTTATCTATGATGGCATGAACTTCAACGGTCGTATGCGAATTACAAATGCACCAGAAAAGTGCGGTAATACGCCTGTTGGTTTTTATGTTACCGGATATATAAATATTGATGATATGTGATGCTTTTAGTGTTTATCTGTAAAATGAACACTTCTCATATGGACACAGAACATTGATTTTATAACGCTCTCACTGGACGAGAGCGTTTCTTTTGTCTTTCAGCCCCTCATCGAGGAACTTGTAATATACATGGATCTTGCGAGGTTTGGTACGGTCTTTGACATACTCATCAACGGTCACATATTCGATCAGGTCAAGGCACATCTCTCTGGTGAGAGCTTCTGCTCCTGCATACTTTTTCAGGCGGCGGATAAATTCCTCAACATCCTGTTCGTCCTGCATCGTCGTTTCCATTCGCTTTTCAAGCTCTGCCTGTTCAGCTTGCAGTGTGGTCTTTTCAGCCTGATACTTTTCGAGTAAAGTCTTGCAGACCTCATCAGGAACTTTACCGTTCACATTGTCCTCATAGACCTTCACAATCATTCTGTCAAGCTCTGTGAGCCTGTCCTTAACATAAGCGATACGCTTGCTGTCCTCAGCACTCTGCGTATCGTGCATACCCGATCTCTTTGCAAGAAACATCTGCTTGGCAGCGTCCTCGTCAATGGTCAGGTCGATCATCGCCTTAATGTCATTCAGAACGATCTCCTCCATGATGTACTCACGGATATAGTGCGAAGAACAACAGCCCTTACCGCATCTGCTGTGCAGTCCGCAGGTGTAGCCAGTCAGCATCTTGTTTCCGCCCGCACCGCTATGGACACGCATTTTGTTACCGCAATCCTGACAGTACATCAGCCCCGACAGCGGAACGGTAACTCTCGATTTCGTCATTTTACCTCTGCTGACGGACTTCTCATACTCTCTCACCTTATCCCAAAGCTCCTGAGAAATGATAGGTTCGTGATTGTTTTCGATGATGACCCAATCTTCCTTTCCCTTGCGGATAACCTTGTGATTTTTGTAGCTTACGGTAGTTGTTTTGAGCTGGCAGAGATGACCGAGGTACATCTCATTATTCAGTATGCACTTGACATTCCCGATACCCCACAAATGGTCATTCGTGGTCTTATTGACCTGTCCTGTTCTCTGGCAGCGATAGTCCGAGGGAAGCAAGATCTTCTCCTCGTTCAGTACTCCGCAGATCTGGAGCAGGCTCATGCCCTTTGCCCTCATCTCAAAGATACGGCGGACAACATCGGCGGCATACGGATCAACAACAGGCGTACAGAATTCATCATCACCCTTGAGGTATCCGTAGGAGGGATTCGGTGTTTTGTACTTGCCAGCCTTAGCACCCGAAGCAATGACCGCCTTCAGCTTTTTGGAAGTATTGGCGGCGTGCCACTCATTAAAAATATTCATAATCGGGAGCATATCCATACTCGCACTATCTGCATTAGCCGTGTCGATATTATCGTTCAGAGCAATGAAGCGGATATTGTAGGACGGAAAAATGTAGTCCACATATTGACCGACCTGGATATAATTACGACCGAAACGACTCATATCCTTACAGATGATCAGGTTGATCTTTCCGTTTTTAGCATCGTCGAGCATTCTCTGGACACCCGGTCTGTCGAAGCTCACGCCGGAAATTCCGTCATCTACATACTCGTCATAGAGCGTCCAGCCCTGTTCCTTGACATAATCAGTCAGTATTCTTCTCTGGTTTTCGATTGAAAGGGATTCTCCGTTTCTCTCGTCATCTTTTGAAAGACGGAGATAGATCCCAGCGATATATTCAGTCTGCTTTGGCAACATCTTAAACTCCTTTCTTCCAAAGCGACCTTAATCGGCATCTTCATTATAGCGCAGGATGCCGAAAAAGGCAATAGGTTTTGGACGAAAAGTTTAAGCTGTTTCAGGGATACGGTGCAGCACCTCATTCATAGCCCTGTTCAGTGCATAGGCATACATCGTATCGTTCAGCGACTTGTTACCTGTAAAGTGGCTTACCACGATATACTTCTGCCCCTTGATCTCATACTCACTTGTGCGAGTAGGGCAGTCTTTGAACTGTTCATTCAGTTCAGCAAGTGTTTTGTTTTTCATAGCTTGTAACTCCTTTAGCTTGTCTATCTCTACGCTTATAGAGCGAGGGGATCGCTTTCTCTATCTGCCCCTCTGTGTTGTTGGTTGTCTAATGATGACAGCCGTGCGGAACGGCATTGCTGACGTCCCTCTCACAGCTAACATTTATGTTAAGGTTCGGGTTTGGTAATCAGCATCATCGCATCTTTCAGCTCATGCTGTATCGTGTAAGTATCGCAGTACCAATTATCGACATACCGCTTGCAGACTGCAAGCTGAATATCCATAGGTCTGCGGCGGAGCGTACCCTCTGTCATACGCAAAAGTTTTGCGACAGCAGGCAGGAAATAAAGGCAGTCATCACCCTTATGCTCCGCTATCTCGTCACGCTGTTCGGCATAATCGTCCGAGGTGAATTTTGCAATAATTTCATCAACGGACTCCTTGTAAATGCCGTCATAATTGAACAGCATACGGTCTTTATCAAACCGCCCTTTGAACGGGATACCGCTTGCGGCGAGGGCAATGCTTATCAGCTTTCCCTTGTCGGAATTTATCGAAACATATTCCTTATTGCTGCTCTTATAATCGTCACCAACGAGAAAAACATAGTCACTCATTCAAAGCCCCCCTTTCATCAATCCTCGTCAAACAGAGTACGGGGAGAATCCTCATACAGAGTAGTCTTATCCTTATCCGCAGGAGCGTTGTCCGTCAGACTATCAATATCCGAATCGGACATACCGCCGTCACGGAGCTTTTCAAGCTGTTCATGCTCACGCTCGATAGCGGAGAACAGGTCTTTGCCGCTCAGCTTGTACTTGCTGGCAAGAGCCGTCAGGTAGAGCTTGTCATACTCAGCAAGCTCCTTGTCGAGCTGTGTCTGCTCCTCAGCGATCGTAGCCTGTCGCTTTGCGATCTTCTTTTCGAGTTTCGCCAGCTTGTCAGCGATAGAAGTCGTAGCCATATCATCACCACCATTCTGAAATTTTAGTCGAGCCGAACTACTCAGCCCCACACTAAAATTATAGCACACTTTCGGGGTGAAAGTCTATTCGCAGTGCGCATGAACTTGAGTGCGCCATAAAACTTTTCTTATCGTGAAAATGTTATGGGGAATTTTGATTTGGACAGGCAGACATAAGAAAAAGCTGCGGAGCAGAGTTCGCTCACACAGCTTCAATCATTTGTTGAATATAATCCCAGATCCACCACTATTTCTGTACCCGTCAAATAGCAAAACTCAATTATATCGTGTGAGAATCCTATAACCCTATCATAATTCTCATTATCTGAGCAAGGAAATATTTGTATGCTAAATGTCACATTGTACATCTCTTTGATTTTTAGTAATTCATATACATGAGGTTTCAGCTCATTTACGATACTCTCACACTGTAAAAAGCGATTGGTTTCAGGCTCTATTCTCTTGCAAGCATACCATGATGAAAAGTTGTATCTACTCTTTTGGTTTGGCTTTAATTCACCGTATTTCATTACTTCAAAAGGGATTATGCCAAGCATTTCTGTAATCAAATCTGGATCAAAGCCACTATTATTTTCTGGAATAAAGCCTTTTGTGAAATCCAAATATCCTGCACTCTGTATCATAAAAAAAGCGTAACAAGAAGTATTCTCTATGTTCATTCTATTCTCCTATACTTCGATTTGATTATCACTCAGGTTCACACCTAAATTATACCATACTGCCCCCGAAAAAGCAATCCCAATTCCGAGAAATCCACCCTCCAAAATCACCGTCATCATCAACAGAAATCCCGTGTTGAAACTATGCAAGAGGGAGAATCACCATGAACAAATTGTAAACTTTTCAGAAAATCATGCCCGAAACCTCAAATTTCACGGTAGATAAGTGAGGGGTGTTTTTCATGGGCGGTCAGGCAGGGCAGAAATTTGAATGTAACGATAAGCATATCGACATTCAAAATCGGCTCAGGGAGAGCCGAACGGAAGGTTTCACCAGACTGCCGCCCACCCAGCATCATAACTGCGCCGAGCCCCGGTAAAATACTCTCAGAGCCGTGCGGAACAGAGAGAAAATCGCATAGCTCCAATCACGCAGGAGCGTGAAAAACAGCCGTGAAACGGCGAAATACAAGTGAGGGCGTGGAACGCCCGATCAATTTTCACAAGCACGGTATAAAGTATTACGATTATGGAAAATCGTAAACTTTATACGGCTTGTCAGGGGAAATTTCCCCTAAGACCCCTGATAGCGATTGCAAGAGCAATCGAAGAACGGCGGCAGAACCGCCGAGAAAGAGAGGACACACAGAATGTCAATATTCAAAAAGCCCGAAAAGGGCTTCCTTGCAAAGCTGTTCAAGCATAAGCAAGTCGAGGAACTTGCAGAGGAACTCGCCCATACCTATGCGGACGAAATGCAGGCGGATATGCTGTCAGAAAATTCTGAAACAGATACCGCCGAGGACACCGCAGCCGAGCCTGTCGCAATGCTCGAAGTCACGGAAACAGGAGAGGTAGATTTCACAGAACCGCCCGACACCACCGAGGGCGAATCCCCACCGCAGGACGCCGAGCCGAGCGAGGTACGCAAGCACCTGATTACTTTCAGAGTGAACGACATGGAGCTTGAAGCGATCAACCGCCGATATGCTGAAACATCGTTTAAGAGCCGTGGCGATTTTTGCAGATATTCTGCACTCACCGTGATGAATGTGGAGGAAGATACCGAGGACATCAAGCAGATAGCACGGTACATCTCGTCTATCTCCAATTCGTTCAATCAGGTAGCCCACCGTGTCAACAAAGGCGGCAAACTTTACGACGAAGATATTGCCGATATGAAAGAGAGGTTAGAGGAAGTTTGGCAGTTACTCGTATCCATACGATCCACACGGGAACATACGGCGCAATTGCTTATATCTGCAACCCAGACAAAACCGCAGACCGCAAATATGTTGTTAGCAACTTGTGCGTATCTACTCCATGTGGAGCATCAGAACAATTCAGAAGCATCAGGCAGACAGTCGGCACAGGACGAAGCCGAAGTGAGTGCCAGCACATAATACAATCATTCGCCCCCGGAGAGGTCACTCCCGAACGAGCATTGCTTATCGGGCAGGAGCTTTGCAAGGCTCTTTTCAATGACGAGTATCAGTATGTTTTAGCCGTGCATTGCGACCATGAACATATCCACAATCACATCATCGTGAACAATGTGAACTTCTACACGGGCAAGACCTTTGAAACCGAGCATAATCAGGGCAAAATTCCCGACCGAGCGTGGAGCAAACTCCGCACGATTTCAGACGAACTTTGCAGAAAGCACGGACTTTCTATCATCGAGAATCCGCATCTTTCAAAGGGCAAGAGCCATTGGGAGTGGGAGCTTGACAAGCAGAATTTGTCGTGGAAGGAACAGCTTAAACGAGCTATCGACGAGGTTATCAAGGTCAGCGAGGACTTTGAGGATTTCCTTGCAAAGTGTGCGGATTTCGGGATATTGGTTGACTACAATCCCGACCACAAAATAGACCTGAAATTTATGCTTGCGGAGCAAAATGAACGCAATCCGAGGGCGAAGTTTACAAGAGCGAAAACGCTCGGTTACTTCTACGAGAGCCAGCAGATCAGAAGGCGTATCGAGAGTTACAAATACCAAATGTCGCACCGTCCGACAGCGAGAATTATCCGCACCACAGCGGAAAAATTTCAGCAGTCTCAGGGTTTGACGAATTGGGCAGACCGTGAGAATATGAAGGCGGCGAGCAAGGCACTTAATGAGATGAACGCAAGCAATTCCACCCTTGAAGAATTGGAGAGTGCAGCTCACAGGGCGTTTGCAGAGTTTATGGTGAAGTCAACTCCGTCAAATGCTCTAACCCACAGGCGAGATGAGATACAGGAACAAATTCCTGTTATTGAGAAGTACAACAAATATGTGAAATATCATCGGGAATGTAGTTCATTAGAGGGCAGGAAAAAGAAAAAATATGAGAGCGATTTCTGCTATGAACTTGACCAGTATCGTGAAGCATATCAGGAAATGAAAAGGCTTTTTCCCGACGGCAACGTGCCTAAGCTCAAAGACTTGCGTACAGAGCTTGATACTGTCAAACAGCAGTATGCAGATTTGAGTGCAGAGCGTAAAGCCCTAAAGAAAGAAGCGGACAGGCTTTCAAGACTTGCACAGCAGAAGCGTGACAGTCAGAGGACGCTTGCCCGATATATGCAGAACGAACAGGCTGCCAAGAGAAAGAAAAGTCAGCTTGAATAAAGAGAGGAAGATTTTATGAGTAGAATAGGTTATATCCGTGTTTCCACGGAACATCAGGAGACAGCGAGACAGCAGGAGATCATGTGCGACTATCAGGTTGACCGCATCTTCTCCGAGAAGATTTCGGGAGCGAATAAAGACCGTCCTCAGCTTAAAGCTATGCTGGACTATGTGCGTGAGGGCGATACTCTCTATATCGAGAGCATCAGCCGTTTAGGACGCTCCACAAAGGACTTACTGAACATCATCGACACGCTCACCGACAAAGGTGTCACTCTCATCAGCCATAAGGAGAATATCGACACGGACACGCCTACGGGCAAATTCATGTTGACCGTGTTTGCAGCACTCTCACAGTTGGAGCGTGAACAGCTCAAACAGCGACAGCGTGAGGGCATCGAGATCGCTAAGGCTCAGGGCAAGTACACGGGACGGAAGCCCATTGAGATCGACTGGACAAGGTTCGGTCAGCTCTATGGGGAATGGAAGTCCAAAAGCATCACGGGGCGTGACTTTATGCGGAGAATGGGATTGTCGGCAAACACCTTTTACCGCCGTGTCAGGGAGTATGAAGTGGAACACGGCATTGCCGAGCAGACCTCTGCTTGAAAGCCCCCTCAGACGAACGGAAAAGTCCATCAGAGCCGTCCGAGCCTGCGGAGCTGAAAACTAACCGCCTGAAAAGAAAAGACCTGAGAAGTGCTTGTGTGAGCAAATCTCAGGTCTTTGTCTGATATACAGTTCCAATAGAGTATGCTGTCATTGTGGCGCGCACCATAATACTGATTTGAACCTCAGCGGAACGGAAAGTGAGTGTGTCATTAGCCTTTAGGCTATTGGTACTCTCATATTCCGATAATTTGCCTTATGCCTACTGTGAGCAGATCGGCAAGGATATACGAGATATTTCAGACGAGATACCGTTTGAAATCCCTGATTCTTGGGAGTGGGTAAGGCTATCTTATATAGGCGAAATTGTAGGCGGAGGAACACCAAAGACTGGCGAAACCTCCTATTGGGAAAACGGCGATATTCCATGGCTTACCCCTGCCGATATGAAATATGTTAAAGGAAAATATGTAAGTAGTGGCGAACGCTTTATCACAGAAAAGGGCTTGAATGAATCGTCAGCCCAGCTTATGCCTATGGGAACTGTTTTATACTCAAGCCGTGCGCCTATTGGCTACATCGCTATTGCTGAAAACAGTATTTGTACGAATCAAGGCTTCAAGTCACTTGTTCCATTTCTGAAAGAGATCAATCTATATGCTTATTATTGTTTGATTGCTTTTACTCCTGATATTCAAAGCCGTGCTTCTGGAACAACATTCAAAGAAATATCTGGTGCTGAATTTGGTAGGACGATTATCCCTATACCACCCCTCTCCGAACAACACCGCATCGTAGCCAAGATAGAAGAACTCCTCCCATACATCGAAAGATACGGCAAGGCAGAAGAACACCTCACCGCACTCAACACCACATTCCCCGAAGCCCTGAAAAAGTCTATCCTACAAGAAGCAGTACAGGGCAAGCTCGTTTCGCAGAACCCTGATGATGAGCCTGCAAGCGTGCTGTTAGAGCGTATCAGAGCCGAAAAACAGGCACTCATCAAGGCTGGCAAGATTAAAATGGACAAGCATGAATCGGTCATCGTAACAAGGGATAAAATTCCTTATGAGATCATAGACGGGAAAGAACGTTGTATTGCCGATGAAGTGCCGTTCGAGCTGCCGGAGAGTTGGTGTTGGTGTAGGCTTGGAACGATATTTCAGCATAACACAGGCAAGGCTCTAAATTCCTCAAATCATCAAGGGAAAAAGATGCAGTATATCACTACCTCTAATCTATATTGGGACAGATTTGAATTGGATAAGCTCAAAGAAATGCTTTTCACAGACAGCGAGGTAGAAAAATGCACTGTCACTAAAGGTGACTTGCTTGTTTGTGAAGGCGGAGATATAGGCAGAGCGGCAATCTGGAATTATGACTATCCTATGCGTATTCAGAATCACATACACAGATTACGTTCTTATGCTCCAGTCGAGGTTTATTTCTTCTATTATGTGTTTTACCTGTATAAAAGGGCTGGATTGATTGGCGGTAAGGGCATAGGAATACAGGGGCTTTCATCAAACGCAATAGACAAGTTACTAATACCGCTTCCACCTCTCGCCGAGCAAAAGCGAATAGTCGCAAAGATAGAAGAACTTATGCAATATTGCGATAAGCTGTATTAAAAAACAAGGCATACCACTACATACGGTGGTATGCCTTGTTATCATTCTACAAGTTAACCTAAAAAAGATTAAGAAAACTACTTGACAAGTGGTAAAGTTTGTGCTATAATATCTGGTAAAGGAGGAGGTGCTACCATGGCTTACACGAAATTTGGCGAATTTATGCGCATATTGAGAGTAAAACACCATGAAGTGATGGGCGATGTCGCTAAGCTGCTCGGTGTCTCCACACCATTCCTGTCTGCTGTTGAGAACGGTAAAAAGAACGTTCCGACAGAATGGTTCGATGTAATTATAGAGCATTACGCTCTCTCAGACGAGGAACAAGCTGAACTCAGAGAAGCTATCGAAAACTCAAAAACACAGATAAAGCTGAATTTGTCGGGTTCTTCTGCTTATCAACGGGACGCTGCACTGCAATTTGCCCGTTCTTTCGGGGAGATCGACGAGAGTACGGCTCAGAAAATCTTAGAACTTTTGAAAAGGAGCAACAACGACTAATGGATTATATTACTAAACCTACCAGCAGAGCCACTTTAAGACGGTTCAGTAAGATCGTTAGGGCAATTTTCGGTTGTGAATCCGATGATGAGCCGTTTCCTGTCCTTCAGGCTTTGGAAAAGCTGCCGGATATTGTTGATGATACAAATTATGAGATCGTTGATGACGGCGATTTGCCTGCCAATGTCTTTGCACAGTGCTTTCCTAAACCCGAAGGCGGTTTTGTGATACAGATCAAGGAAACCGTCTATGACGGCGCTTGCTATGATGACAACTATGCTTTCCTCTGTTTTATCTGTCATGAGATTTGCCATGTGCTTCTCTTTTGGATAGGCTTTACACCAGTATCTACCCGTGCTTTCGGAGATACAGAGATCGAGCCGTTTCGGAGTGTGGAGTGGCAGGCAAAAGCGCTGACCGGCGAAGTCATGATCCCGTATGAAGCTTCAAAGGGAATGACATCAAAGGCTATCGTGGGGAAGTACCATGTTACCAAGAAATCAGCCGACTACAGAGTAAAGCAGGATAAGAAGAAATGATGATTATACCGAAAGGCAGGGTGATTCCAATGGACAATTATCGTGACAAAGGAAAAACGCATTGACAGGTTGCTGGTAACAACAAGCCAATGCGCTTTAGGGTGTTATGATGTAATCATAACGGTTGCACGAATATTATATCATAACTCCCTCTCCTTTGTCAAGTGGCAGATTGTACGAATCTATTATCTGTTTTCCTGTTGACAGGAGAAAGGAGAGTTATTATTGAAAACAAGACAAACATTGAGTAAGCTGTTGAATTTCAGCTTCCTTAATTATACTAACAAGACGCATAGCTGCGGCGAAAAGGATCTCCCTGCGCTTTATTGTAAGACCGAGGTGTATCCCGATTTCCTCGCACTTTACTCTGAGCCGGGGCTTTATCATAAGACTGACAGGACAGGTGTCTGCTTTTATCAGTTTGATTCTGTCTTTGACGGCAGACGTGGCTTATACGAAGCTATATACCACGATGATACTGCAAGGCTTGCTTATTTCAAAAAGCGGTTTGAGGGCGTAAAGTTCTTTATATCCCCTGATTATTCGGAATTTGGCGATATTCATGTTATAGAGAACGAATACAGGCTTTTCAAAGCCCGTGTTGTGGCTATATGGTTTATCGTTGAGATCGGAGCTGTGGTGATACCTAATATTTCTTTCCCTACCGAAAGAAGTGCCGCTTATGCTCTTGACGGATATGAAGAATGCTCGGTCGTAGCTATGAGCACCAAGTCACACTTGCAGGATAAGGTTGAATATGAGCGACTTCTCTGGAAGATACGCTTTACGGTCGATCATCTCAAACTCAAAGCTATTGTTGTTTATGACGCTTGCGGAACTAACGATAGGGTCATGGAATGTTTTGCTTACGCTATCAGTAAGGGGATTGAGATTATTATTCCCGACAATACACTCAAAGCTCGCAATACTGCTAACCGAAGGGCGGTGAGCAGAAATGGCTGACGGTGCAAAGTCCGGACTTGCAAGCGGCACAAGCGGTTCTCCGCAGCTTTCTCTGCAAAATGAAGAACTTACAGCAACCGCTAAGGATAATGAAGCAAAAGCAAGTAAACACGAACCTGATTTTTATGGCGGTGAAAAGGGTAAGATGTTACTGCCTGCCCAATATAAGAAGTGGATAGGGGTAAGTCAGCGTCAGAATATGCTAAAGAAAGCTAAGAATCCCAAATTACACAATGCGGTAAATCAACTCTATCGTCCAGGTGCATTTATAGGAGATGGTGGAACAGCTTCTGTTATAAAATTTGAAAAGAGAACAGGTCTCGGACTCGGTAGAAATGGTGGCACTCACGAAAAGAAGGGCAGAGAAATGATTAAGTATATTGAAGATAAGATACTTACACAGAGTCTTTCAAGAAGTGATAGAAAGTTAGCTAACAATTTGGTCAAAAAACTCAAACAGGCTTTAGGAGGAAAATGATATGGATTATAATAATTTGTATTCCGATTTCAGTGCGTTGTTTCCTGAATGTACCGAGGAACTTAACGCATTGGCAAATGCGGCAGATGCAGAAGAAACAGACGGTATGCATATTATGTTCTCGTTTGTTGTTATTCCTTTCATTCTTGATCTTCTCAATAATGATGAGTCAAATAAGCTGAAAAGAGCTTTTGAATACTTTGAGCGTATGGCATCATCAGACTCGGCTGACGTTACAGAAGTTCTTGAATTTACTGTTATCGAGAACCTGATGTCGAACGGACAAACAGTATATGATAAGGCTAAACAGTATATGGGTACTAATATGATAGAGTGTTGTAAAAGAGCCGAGCAGTTCTTACAGGTCGGTGAATAAACGTAAACAAGCGGTCAACCTACACAGGCTGACCGCTTGTCTTTTTACCAATCAATAATATTGTCCACGATCTCACGCTGTTCCGTAGCGGTCTTGCGGAGATAAATGCGAGTTGTTTCAATGCTCTCATGCCCCATAAGGTCTGCAAGAAACGCTATATCGTTACAGCGGTCAAGAAAGCTCTTGGCGAAACGGTGACGGAACGAGTGCGGATATACCACCTTTGTGTCAATGCCGTACTTCTCGGCAAACTTCTTCAATTCGCCCGAAATGCCCCTTGTGGTGATGCGCTGTCCACGCTGATTGAGGAAGATAAAACCGCTGTCCAGCTTCTTCTCAGCAAGCCACGCAAGGGCTTCTTCCTGCAAGGACTTCGGAATGTAGATACGGCGGAGCTTGCCGCCTTTGGAGTACAAATCGAGATAGCCGAGCTTAACGTGTTCCACCTTGATCTGGATCAGCTCGCTCACTCTCGCTCCCGTGGCAGCAAGAAAGCGAATCACAAAGTACCAGAACAATTCGCCGTCCTCTTTCAGACGCTTCTTGAAGTACAAGTAATCCGCTTCACTGATAACATTTTCAAGAAAGGGCTTCTGCTGCACCTTGACAAATGACAGCTTCCACTTCTCTTTGCCCACGCTTTCAAGGTAGCAGTTCATACCACGCAGGCGGAGATTCACCGTCTGCGGCTTGAAGTTGTCCACAAGCCACACCTTGTATGCCGTGAGGTTCTTCTTGGTCACGCTGCCGTACTGCTCGGTGAACTGTCTCAGGGCGAACAGATAGGCAGACTTTGAGTTTTCGGACAGATTTGTCTTGTCCAAATATGCCTTAAATGTGTCAATCATATCGAAAGACCTCCTTCCGATATAATTGTAACATCTTACTTTGTGATCGTGTTGATGTAAGGCATGATTTCTTCGATTTTTGCGACAATGCGGTGCTGTTCATCTATCGGTGGTATAACAATCAGGGTATTAGCTATATCCCTCATTACCCAATTCTTATTGCCGACTCCTTTAGTGTTTTCAGCGGCTTGTTTCTGAACCAAAGGCGAGTTTATCATATACAACAGGTATTTGTTATATAGCAATTCTTGATTGAACTTCAGCAATGCAACACTCACAAAAAGACTAAATGGCAAATCGGTATCAACTATAACGGGTATTCCTGTTGTACCGACCTTAGTTAATAATATATCGCCTATTTCAGGATTACACCTATCATATAATTCTGTATGTTCCTTTTCGGAGATATGCTTGCAGTTTGAAAAATCGAGCTTTCCTGAACTCACATCTTTAACAGAAATGAAAGATATACCGCTTTCTGTATATTTGGGTGTTGAATGTGTGCCGTCTGTAAGTTTCAGTAATATATCACCCAACCTACACCAACACCAACTCTCTGGCAGCTCAAACGGCACTTCATCGGCTATACACCGTTCTTTTCCGTCTATGATCTCATAAGGAATTTTATCCCTTGTTACGATGACCGATTCATGCTTGTCCATTTTAATCTTGCCAGCCTTGATGAGTGCCTGTTTTTCG
>JAEEGJ010020887.1_pt1 | contig 14171 bp, 8 predicted proteins | sample 8958761 | NCBI WGS metagenome assembly JAEEGJ01 (sample SAMN16246546, study PRJNA631951) | gut metagenome | biome: gut microbiome; feature: rumen; material: RS-attached | host: Bos | place: Iran: Karaj | collected 2018-10 | reverse complement strand
AAGCTCGACAAGTTCAAGGAAATGGGTGTGGAAGCTTATCCGCACAAGTTCAACCGCACGCATGATTCCAAGGTTTTGAAAGAAAATAAGGAAGCCCTGATGGCTTCTGGCGAAGAAATCGCTTTCGCTGGCCGCGTGGTTCGCTTTAACCGCAAGGGCAAAATGTGCTTTATGCACCTCAAGGACCGTTATGGTCGCTTGCAGGTGGTGGTCGCCCGCGACGAAGTCGGCGAAGAAAACTACGAAATCGTGAAGATGACCGACCTCGGTGACTTTATCGGTGTGAACGGTTCCATGTTCGAAACCCAGACGGGTGAATACTCCGTGCATGTGAAGAAGGTGACCATGCTGTCGAAGGCCGTGCGTCCGCTTCCGGTCGCCAAGGAAAAGGTTGACGAAAACGGCAACAAGGTCGTGTTCAACGAATTTGCCGACGTGGATACCCGCTACCGCCAGCGTTATATCGACATGGCCTTGAACGACGACGTGAAGGAAGTCTTCATCAAGCGTTCCAAGATTATGCAGGCTATCCGTGAATACCTGATTGAAAAGGGATTCATCGAAGTCGAAACCCCGACGCTCCAGCCGATTTACGGCGGTGCGAACGCCCGTCCGTTCACCACGCACCACAACGCTTGCGACATGACGCTTTACCTGCGCGTGGCTCCGGAACTCTACCTCAAGCGCTGCATTGTGGGTGGCATGGAAAAGGTTTTCGAATTCTCCAAGAACTTCCGTAACGAAGGCATGGACCGTACGCATAGCCCGGAATTCACCGGCCTCGAATTCTACGAAGCCTACGCCGATTACAACGACATGATGGTGCACTTCGAAAACATTTACGAACGTGCCTGTATTGCCGCTAACGGCACCACCAAGATTGAATACCAGGGCAAGGAAATCGACTTCAAGGCCCCGTGGCCGCGCTACAGCATGATCGAAGCCATCGAAAAGTTCGGCGGCCTCAAGGTCAACGAAATGAGTGACGACGAAATCAAGGCGAAAATGGAAGAACTCGGCGGACACCTGGACGGTGAATTCAGCCGTGGCCGCGGTATCCTCGAACTGTTCGAGCTCACCGTGGAAGACAAGCTCATCCAGCCGACCTTCATCAAGGACATGCCGACCGAAAGTACCCCGCTCTGCAAGAAGCACCGTACCATCGAAGGCCTTATCGAACAGTTCGAGCCGTACGCTAACGGATGGGAACTGGGTAACGCCTATACCGAACTTAATGACCCCATCCGTCAGCGTGAGCTCCTGGAAGACCAGGTGCGCCGCGGCCGCGGTGGCGAAGGTGAAACCCACCCGATGGACGAAAACTTCATGCACGCCATTGAATCTGGCTTGCCGCCTACCGGTGGCGTGGGCTTCGGCATCGACCGTATGGTTATGCTCCTCACGAACCAGCAGACCATCCGCGACGTGCAACTCTTCCCGCTGATGAAGCCGGAGACCTAATTATCGATGAATAAACTTGAGTGGCTAATCGCCTGGCGTTACTTAGGGGCTCAACGTAAGAGTCTCTTTGTCTCGCTTATTGGCATTTTCAGTATGCTTGGCGTTTCTATCGGCGTGTTTGCGTTGGTGGTGGCGCTTGCTGCGGTCAACGGCTTCGAAGAAGAAGTCACCGCCCAGATGATCGGTAAAGACGCCCACTTCGAAGTGATGGCTTACAATGGCGAATTTATTGCGCCTTACGACAGCCTCACTAAAGAAGTTCGTGACCGTGATTCCCGTGTGGTAGCCTCGTCCCCCTTTATTATCTACAAGGTGGGGGTGAGTTCCAAGAAGGTTAACGACGGCATTGTCATTTACGGTATCGAAGCGGAATCTGCCAAGGGTGTCACCGATATCCACAAGTACATTAAGTGGGGTAATTACTCGGTCGATAGTCTCGAAGACTTGAGCGGAACGCTCCGCCCGGGAATCATTCTGGGCTCGGGTCTTGCCAATAGGCTTCGTGTGGTGGTCGGCGACAAGTTGGTGTTGCAGACTTTCCAGAGCCCCGATGCCATGGTTACAAGCGGTGGCCCGAAAATGATGATGTGCGTTGTAAGTGGCATCTTCGAAACGGGAACCTACGAATACGATGGAAACTTGGCTTACGTGGGTATTCCGGAACTCCAGAAGTTGCTTGGCTTGGGCGATGTGGTGACGGGAATCCAGTTCCGCTTGAACAATCACTGGCTTGCCGGCGAAGCGGTGGATAGCCTTGCATCTTGGCTCAGTTATCCTTACTACGCCATGGACTGGAAGACGAAAAACATTACGCTCCTCAAGTGGATGAACTACGAAAAGTTCATTGTGGCGGCGGTGATTTGCTTGATTATTCTGGTGGCTGCATTCAACATCATCAGTAGCCTTATCATGGTCGTTATCGACAAGACCAAGGAAATCGGAATCCTCCGCGGCATGGGCTTTAGCAAGGCGGGTATTATGCGCGTCTTTATGCTCATGGGTAGCTTTATCGGCGTGGGCGGCACGATTGTCGGTGGCACGATTGGCCTGGTGCTTTGCAAGCTGCAAGAGGCCTACCACTTTATCAAGCTCCCCGGCGATGTCTACGTGATTCCGTATTTCCCGATTTCGGTGCACATTGTTGATGTGATTTTGATTTTTGTAATCGGCATTGCGCTTTGCGTGGCGGCCACTTTGCTGCCTGCCTGGAAGGCTAGCCGCTTGGATCCGGTGGGGGCAATTAGACATGAGTAGTTTGCTTGAAACAGTTGACCTCCGTCGTGAATTTTCCGAGACGGGCGAAAAGCTTGAAATCCTCAAGGGCGTGAATTTCTCCATGGACGAAGGAGAACTTGTGGCGCTCACGGGTTCTTCGGGTTCGGGTAAGTCGACTTTCCTGAATTTGGTTGGAATGCTCGATACGCCGACTTCTGGTGAAATCCTCTTTAAGGGCAAGGCGCTTTCCAAGTTTAACGATGCTGAACGTGACCGCTACCACCGGGTACAGGTGGGCTTCGTGTTCCAGTTCCATCATTTGCTCAGCGAATTTACGGCCATTGAAAACGTGTGCGTGCCGGGCCGAGTTCTCGGAACCTCAGAAAAGGAATGTCGCGAACGTGCCGCCATGCTTTTGGAAACGGTGGGCTTGAAGGACCGCTTGAAGCATTTGCCTCGCGAACTCAGCGGTGGTGAACGCCAGCGTGTGGCCATTGCCCGTGCACTGATGAATCATCCGGACTTGGTGCTTGCCGACGAACCTAGCGGTAACTTGGACGAAGCGAATTCCGCAATGCTCAACGAACTGATTGGAGAACTCAACGAAAAGTTCAATCAGGCGTTCTTGATTGTGACCCATGACGAAAAATTGGCTAGTTTTGCAAAACGTCGCGTCGTGATGCACGGCGGCGTCATTCAGTAGCTTAAGGAGAAAATATGTCCGATATCAACGGTATTTTTTCGAAGAAAGCGAAGGCTGTTTTACAGGCGGCACGCATTGCGGCCCGTAACTTGGGCAGTGACAGCGTGACGACCGAACATTTGTTGTTGGGCCTTGTTCGCGAAGATTCCGGCTTTGCCGCCGAAACCCTGCGTGCGCTTAAGATTAATTTGAATGAACTGGGCGAAAACGTTCAGCGTTCCCTTTCGTCTAATGGCGGCATTATGACTGTGGGCGATGCTCACGGTGCGTTGCTTTCTTTTACGACACGTTGTAAGGCTGCTCTTTTTAATGCGGCCAAGATTGCCAAGGAAGAAGGGGACCAGTATATCGGTCCCGAACATTTGATGCTTGCTATTTTGCAGCAGGCAGAATCTCCGGCGGCAGGCACTCTGTCTACCTTCGGTGTGACATACGAAAATTTTGAAAGCACTCTGCAGCAAATCAAGCGCGAGGCCATGAACGGTCAGCCCTCTGGCGAAGAGGGTGAAAATGCCGATGATGACGAACGCTATGTGAACCAGGGCCGTGGTGATACCCGTCAGCAGGTGCGTGCCCAGAGCCGTTCCAAGACGCCGATTCTCGATCATTTCGGTCGTGACTTGACGGCACTTGCCAAGCAGGGAAAGCTGGATCCGATTATCGGTCGTAGCCGTGAAATTGAACGCCTTATCCAGATTCTTTGCCGTCGCAAGAAGAACAACCCGGCCCTTATCGGTGAACCGGGTGTGGGTAAGACTGCCATTATCGAAGGCCTTGCTCAGAAGATTGTCCAGAAGAAGATTCCGGAACTTCTGATGAACAAGCGCGTGGTGACGTTGGATGTGGCCGCCATGGTCGCGGGTACCAAGTATCGCGGACAGTTCGAAGAACGCGTGAAGGGCCTGATTATGGAACTCCAACGCGTGGACAATTCGGTGATTCTCTTTATCGACGAATTGCATACGATCGTGGGCGCGGGCGGTTCCGAAGGAAGCCTCGACGCATCCAACATCTTTAAGCCCGCCCTTGCTCGTGGTGAACTCCAGTGCATTGGCGCTACGACCATCGACGAATACCGCAAGTACATCGAAAAGGACGCCGCGCTCGAACGCCGCTTCCAGACGATTGTGGTGAATCCGCCGAACTCCGAAGATTCTATCCAGATTCTCGAAGGACTGCGCCCGAAGTACGAGCAACACCATAAGGTGCATTACACGCCCGAAGCCATTCGCGCGGCGGTAACTCTTGCTGAACGTTACATTAGTGACCGTTTCTTGCCGGATAAGGCCATCGACGTCCTCGATGAAGCGGGTGCTCGCGTACGCTTGAATTCGATTCGCACGCCGCAAGATCTTAAGGAAATGGAAGACGAACTTGCCGCTACCATGCTTAAGAAGGAAGAGGCCATTGCAGATCAGCAGTACGAAACTGCAGCGACCCTCCGCGACAAGATTGAAGATTTGACCAGCCGCATTGCGGAACGCCGCGAAGCCTTGAACAAGGAAGATTCCGCGGACTTCCCGGTGGTGGATGAAAATGAAATTCGCGATTGCATCAGCAAGATGACGGGCATTCCCGTAAGTCGCCTAGCGGGCGAAGAAACCCAGAAGCTCTTGAAGCTGGGCGACGAAATCAAGGAACGCATCATCGGTCAGGATCAGGCGGTGGATGCCGTCGTTAAAGCGATTCGTCGTACTCGCGCCGGCATTCGCAGTGCTAAGCGCCCCATGGGCAGTTTCTTGTTCCTGGGCCCCACGGGCGTGGGTAAGACGGAACTGGCCAAGGTCCTTTCGCAGACCCTTTTCGGCAGCGAAGAATCCATGATCCGCGTCGACATGAGCGAATACATGGAAAAGCATAGCGTAAGCCGCCTGATTGGTGCGCCTCCGGGATACGTAGGTTTTGAAGATAACGGTGGACAGCTCAGCGAAAAGGTGCGCAAGCGCCCCTACTGTGTGGTTCTTCTCGATGAAATCGAAAAGGCTCACCCGGATATCTACAATTTGCTTTTGCAGATTCTCGATGACGGTATCCTTACGGATAGCTATGGCCGCAAAATCAATTTCAAGAACACCATCATCATCATGACCAGTAACGCCGGCGCCCGCGAAGTGCGCCACAGTTCCGGCATGGGCTTTACCAAGATGGGGGAGACCGATGACTACGAACGTATGGAAACTGCCATTCGCGAAGAAGTCAAGCGCGTGTTCTCTCCGGAGTTCTTGAATCGTGTCGATGAACAGATTGTGTTCCGTCCGCTTACCAAGAAGGAACTGACTTCTGTCGTGGATATCCAGCTGACCTTCTTGCAGAAGAATTTGTCTGAACGCGGTATTCTCTTGGAAGTTTCCGAAGCGGCCAAGGAATTCATCGTGTCCCACAACTACGATTCTGCCCTTGGTGCGCGCCCCATTCGCCGCTCCATTCAGAATCTGGTGGAAGACGAAATCGCCGAAGGCCTGTTGCTTGGAATCTACAAGGACTTCTCGACGATTTCGATTGATGTCGAAAACAACAAGCTGAAGTTTACGTCCGAGGCTCTACCTAGTTAGGAATGTGAAGTGTGTGGTGTGTAATGTGTAATGAATTTAATTTCACATTACACACTGCACATTCCACATTTTTTTATATTTACACGCAAATTTTTAAACAACACACAACCCAAGAGGTTATACAATGGCTAAAATTCCTGCAGTCCTTATCTTTGGCGCTCCCGGTTCCGGCAAGGGTACCGTCGGTGCAAAGCTCGCTGCTACCACTTCTCTCAAGCACATTTCTACGGGTGATATCTTCCGTGGTATCGCTCCGTCCAGCGAATCCGGCAAGCTTCTCGCTTCTTATTCCAGCAAGGGCCTCTTGGTTCCGGATGAAGCTACTGTGGAAATCTTCGGCCGTTTCATTGAAGGTCTCGTGAACACCAATAAGGTGAATCCGGACAAGGATACCCTCCTCCTCGACGGTATTCCTCGCACCGTTGCACAGGTCAAGCTCATTGAATCTGTGGTTGACGTGAAGCACATCTTCGTGCTGGACATCAAGGACGAAAAGACCATCGTGGCACGCCTCCTCAACCGCGCCAAGATCGAAGGCCGTAAGGATGACGCTGACGAAGCCGTGATCAAGAACCGTCTCAAGGTTTACAAGGAATCCACCGCCAAGGTGCTCGGCAAGTACAGCAAGTCCATCATCAGCCGCATCAATGGCGACAACACTCCGGACGAAGTGTTCTGCGACACTCTCGCTGCCTACGTGAAGTTCTGCAAGGCTTCTGCTAAGAAGCCTGTTGCTAAGAAGGCTGCAGCAAAGAAAGCTTCCAAAAAGAAGTAAGTTTTGTTAAGCCAAAAAGCTTAAAGAGACCGTGGATAAATCCGCGGTCTTTTTTGGTTTTTCTATTTTTAGCCCATAAAATCTAGAAAGGAAGAAAATGGAACCGAATAACCAGTATAATTCTACAGGAACAAATTCTACATCAAGGGGTAAAGACGACGATGAGATTGATATCCTCGAAGTCTTGAGTTTGTTGCTGAAGCATAAGTTCTTTTTAGCCTGTTGTATCGTCGCCGGCTGTGCGCTGGGTTTTTTGGCGTCTAACTGGATGCGCCCGCAGTATACGAGCGACGCACTTTTGCAGATTGACGTGAAGGGTAACAAGGCCGGTAAAGCCATGGGCGAAATGGGTGCCCTCTTGGATGTGGCTTCTCCTGCCGAAGCTGAAATTGAACTCCTCAAGAGCCGCATGGTGCTGACCTATGTGGTTGAACAGGAACGTCTTTGCTTTAATGCCTATCCGAAGGGAGCCATCGACCGCCTGCTCCATAAGGAAGGCCGCATGGATTTGGAAGACCTCTATATTCCTGAAATTGCCCGTATCGAAAAGTGGATGGCCGAGGTTGTGGGCGAAGACGAAATTGCCGTTTACACTCCCGAAGGTGTCAAACTTTTGCAGGGCAAGGTGGGGGAATCGCTCTCTGCTCCGTATGGTGGCGACACTCTCAGAATCCACGTGAAGCACTTGCTTGCAAGGCCTGGGCAGATGTTTGTTCTTGCTCAGTCCGAACCGCTGGATGCGGTCCGAGGCTTGGTCAAACAGCTCGATGTTGCTGAAAAGGGTAAGCAGACGGGTATCATTGGTGTGTCTTACACCAACCGCTATGCAGACAAGGCCGCTTCTGTCTTGAACACCATTGCGAACATCTACTTGCGCCAGAATGTGGAAATGCGCAGCGCCGAAGCTGAAAAGACTTTGGAATTCCTGGAAGAACAGCTCCCGGGAGTCAAGGCGAAGCTGGATTCCGCTGAAAAGAAGTTGGCTGACTATCGTTTGAAAATCGGTTCTGTGGACATGACGGGCGAAACCAAGGTTCACCTGGAAAAGGTCACGGAATTGGAAAAACAGGTTTTGGAATTGGAACAGCAGCGTCAAGAAGCGACCCGCTTGTTCAAGGAAGAACACCCGGCTGTTCAGACGATTATGCAACAGCAGAGCCGTCTGCGTTCGGAACTTTCTCGACTCAAGAAGTCTGCTGAAAACATGCCGCGTACCCAGCAAGACGTGATGAGCTTGCAAGAAGAAGTGGCCGTGAACAATGCCCAGTATACGGCAATGCTTAACAATATCCAGCAGCTCCGTGTGGTGCGTGCCGGTGAAGTGGGTAACGTGCGCATTGTGGACTATGCCCAGATTGAACGCAAGCCCTCTAAGCCCAACAAGAAGGTCGTGTTTGCTGGTTGCGTCGGCGGTGCATTCCTCTTGGGTGCCTTGCTGATTTACCTGTTGCAGATGACCAAGCGCGGTGTTCGTAGCTCCCTTGAAATAGAACGTGAAACGGGCATTAGCGTGTACGCCAAGATTCCGAAGGCCGAAAATGCAATTCTCTTGAAACGCAACAAGGGCAAGAATACGAAGCCCCTGGTGGAAGACGATCCCGATTCGCCATCCAGCGAAGCGCTCCGTTCCCTCTATACGGCTATTGAATTTGCGACGACCGATCTGCGTGTCATGATGGTGACCGGTATGATCCCGGGCGTGGGTAAGTCCTTTGTTTCCAAGAACGTTTCTGCCCTTTTTGCCGGTTCTGGCAAGAAGACGTTGCTCATCGATGCCGACATGCGCCGCGGTGTGGTGTATAGCCACCGCAAGCAGGGCTTGGGCGATGTGCTGGAAGGCAAATGCTCTTTGGATAGCGCTGTGGCCGATTCCATTACCAAGAACCTTTATGTGCTCGGTGCTGGAAAGACCGATGTTTCGCCCAGTGAACTTCTCCGTGGTGAAACTTTTAAGAAGCTTTTGGAAGAAGCCAAGTCCAAGTTCGATATCGTTATCGTGGACACGCCTCCTCTGGAACTTGTAACCGATTCTGAACTCATTTACCCGATTGTGGACTTTGCTCTGTTTGTTCTCCACTACGGCAAGCATTCTATGGACCAGATCAAGGAATCCATGATGAAGCTTGATCGTTGCTGCGAAGGCAAGCCTCGCGCATTCGTAATGAACCATTGCGAATCCGATGGTCACGGCTACGGTTACGGTAGCTATGGCTATGGCAAGTACAGCTATTACGGTAAAGACAAAAAGAGAAAATAAATAGAACTCATGAAAGTTTTTTTGTACGACACGACTCTCCGCGATGGAAACCAGGACAGAAAGATAAGCCTTTCTCTTGCTGACAAGCTCCAGATTGCGCGCATCCTGGACCATTTCGGCTTTGACTATATCGAAGGCGGCTGGCCGAACCCCAGCAACCCCACTGACGAAGAATTCTTCCAGAAGATTAAGGAAGTCAAGCTGAAACATGCGAAGATTGCGGCCTTCGGTTCTACCCGTCGCCCCAAGGTGCTTCCCGAAAAGGACCCGCTGTTGCAGGCTCTTGTGAAGTCCGGTGCACCGGTCAAGACGATTTTCGGAAAGAGTTGGGACTTGCACGTGACCGACGTTATCCGCACGACCCTCGAAGAAAACCTCGACATGATCGAGTCTTCTGTGGCATACCTCAAGGAACATTCCGAAGAGGTGATTTATGATGCGGAACATTTCTTTGACGGCTACAAGGCAAATCCTCAGTACGCCCTGGAAACCCTGAGGGCAGCGGAACTGGGCCATGCCGACTTTATCGTGCTTTGCGACACCAATGGCGGTACCATGCCTTGGGAACTTGAAGAAATCGTGAAGGACGTGAAGAAGCACGTGTCTACGCCTATCGGTATCCATGTTCATAACGATGCCGGTCTTGGTGTGTGCAACAGCATTTACGCCGTGAAGAGCGGTGCTACCATGGTGCAGGGTGTGGTGAATGGTTATGGTGAACGTTGCGGTAACGCAAACCTCACGACCATCGCCGCCGATCTCCATTTCAAAATGGGTGCCAAGTTCTTTGCCGCTAAAAAGATTGCTCGCCTCCGTCAGTTGAGCAGCAATGTGGACCAGATTGTGAACCTTCCCAGCGATGCCCATGCCCCGTATGTGGGCGATGCGGCTTTTGCCCATAAGGGTGGCGCACACATTGATGGCGTCATGAAGGTGTCTCGCAGTTTTGAACATATCGATCCCCACGCCGTGGGTAACGACCGCGTGTTCGTCACCAGCGACCAGGCCGGCGGCTCTCTCGTTGTCGAAAAACTCAAGGCTATCAAGCCGGGTATCGACAAGAAGGATCCGGTGGTGGCAAGTCTGCTTTCTTTGATTAAGGAACGTGAAAACGCCGGCTGGCATTTCGACAGCGCTGAAGCAAGCTTCAAGATGCTTGTATACCGCCATTTGGGTATGGTTCAGGAACCGTTCAAGGTGCTGAACTACCGCGTCATCGAAGACAAGACACCGCAGGGTGTTTCCGTTTCCCAGGCTACGGTCAAGCTCCAAATTGGTGACAAGATTAGCCATCAGGTGAGCGAAGGCGATGGCCCGGTGAACGCTTTGGATGCGGCGCTGCGCAAGGCTTTGCTCCCGTTCTTCCCGAACATGGCGAAGGTCAAGCTCGACGACTATAAAGTCCGCGTGCTGGGTTCCAAGGTTGCCTCTGACGCGACGGTTCGCGTGTGGACGACCTTCGGCGACGAAAAGGGCTACTGGAACGTGGTGGGTGTTTCTAGCAACATCATCGAAGCGTCCTGGATGGCTTTCGTTGACGGCCTGACCTACAAGATTCTGGTGGATAACAAGGTCATCGAAGGTGCCTACAAGCATCTGGATGTGAAGCCTGTTGAACCGGCCAAGGCGAAAGAAGATGCCGTGCCTGAGAAGGCAAAAAAGTTGACTGCTCGCAAGGTCCGTAACCTCGCCGGGGTTTCAAGGAAAAAGTAAGTTATGCAAATTGTAAAAGTTACTCCGAAATCTGCTGAAATTGAACGCATCTGCGGCCGCGAAGTCGCTCCGTCCAGAGAAATCCATGACAAGGTGATGCAAATCCTTGCCGACATCAAGAAGGGCGGTATCGCCAAGGCAACGGAATACGCCCAGAAGTTTGACGGCCTCAAGGGCAAGAATATTCGCGTCCCGGCATCTGCCATCGCGAAGTCTGCCGCCAAGTGCCCCAAGGAACTCCAGAAGGCCTTGAAGCAGGCTATCAAGAATGTTCGCGACTTCCACAAGAACCAGATGGAAGAATCCTGGCTCATGGAAGGGGCCGATGGGGTAGTCCTCGGTCAGCGTATTCGCCCCATGAAGCGCGTGGGTCTTTATGTGCCGGGTGGTGCAGGCATTTACCCGAGTACCGTGATTATGAACGCCGTTCCGGCTCTGGTGGCGGGCGTTCAGGATATCGTGGTTGTGACCCCGATCAAGGGCGAAATCAACCGTGCTGTGGCTTTCGTGCTCCAGGAATTGGGCATTGAAGAAGTCTACCACATCGGTGGCGCTCAGGCGATTGGTCTCTTGGCTTATGGTGCCAAGGACGCCAAGGGCAAGACCGTTGTGGAACGCGTCGACAAGATTGTGGGTCCGGGCAACGTCTTTGCCGCTATCGCCAAGAAGGAAGTCTTCGGTGTCGTGGATATCGACATGGTGGCAGGTCCCAGCGAAGTGCTGGTGATGGCCGATAACACCTGCGATCCGGACTTTGTCGCTGCAGACCTGCTTTCTCAGGCGGAACATGGTTCCGGCTTTGAAGCTGCTATCTGCATTACCGACAACATGGAAACGGCCCAGATGATTTCTGCTTGCGTCGATGTGCAAGTTGAAAATTCTCCGAAGAAGGAACTCCTTGAAAAGGTGCTCGGTAACTTCGGTCGCATCTTAGTGGTGAAGGATTGGTTCGACGGCGTGGAAATCGCGAACCGCATCGCTCCGGAACATTTGGAAGTGATGACCGCCGAAGCAGAATCCATGGCTGCGCAGATCGAGAACGCGGGTGCTGTGTTTATCGGCCCGTGGTCTAGCGAACCGGTGGGCGACTATTTTGCGGGTCCGAACCATGTGCTGCCGACGAACGGCACGGGCCGCTTCTTCAGCCCGCTCGGAGTCTACGACTTCCTCAAGCGCATGAGCATCATCCGCTACAGTGAGAAGGCCATCAAGAAGAATGCGAAGGCCATCGCCGCCGTCGCAACTGAAGAAGGCTTTATTCACCACGCCGCTGCTGTGCTGAAGCGTCTCTAGAAGAAAATAAAAGAACAATGAAAAAAACTCCCCTTTAGGGGAGTTTTTTTAAAACAAAAACATAGAGCCATCGCCGAGGTTCAGACACACTCGGTTTCGGCCTGATTGCTTGGCGTGGTAAAGAGCGTCGTCGGCGCGTTTGATGATTGTCTCGACGGTGTCTTCTTTTTTGCGCTCGGTAAAGCCGACGCTGATGGTTACAGATAGGGTGTCTTTACCCTTGTGAAGCGGAATTTTCATGGCTTCGATAAAAGCACGAAGCCTTTCGCCTACAATCTTTGCGTTTTCTACGTTTGTTCCCGGCAAAAAGATGGTGAATTCTTCGCCACCGTAGCGCACAGGCATGTCGGTCGGCCTTAAGCATTGCAGGATTCCCTTAGCCACTGCAATAAGCACCTGGTCGCCTACGAGGTGACCGTAGTTGTCGTTGATGCTCTTGAAGTGGTCGATATCCACCATGAAGGCTGAAAGGTGCAGGTCTCCTGCATTGCTGCGCTTCAATTCGCGGGTGTACATTTCTTCTAGCCACCGACGGTTATGCAGGCCCGTTAGGGCGTCCACCTTCGCATTTTCTTCGATGCAACGGATATGGTATTCTTCTTCGCAAACAACCCTGTTACTGTTGCGAATGCGGTGACTCATAATTTGCAAGAAGTTCAGGCAGAGGTCATGTGAGGCGTTGAGCATGGCGAGAGCGGTTTCTGCTTCGATAATCAGGACCTTGCAGTTTTCTTTTGCATAAACTTTGGCGCTGGGCTTGAGGTTTTCAAAAATGGACATTTCGCCAGCGCAGTGTCCTGGGTGAATATCGCTCTTGTAGGTGCCACCTTGGGATTCTACTTGAACTTCCATCAGGCCTTCCAAAAGAACATAAAGACGTCTTTGGGGCTGTGAAGGGTCAATAAGCAGAGAGCCCGGTGCCGGGTAAACTGTTTTACAACCCAGCAGGTATCCTGCCAGGCTTTCGAAAGCGACATTCTTGAAAATTTCCTGTCGCTGAAATTCTGCCCTGGATATGGGCAATGTTTCCAGTTCAGTGTTGCTCATACCATAATTATATACAAAAAAAGGTCAAATAGTTTTTTATAAATTATATTTTTGGAAAAAACATGGTAAAAAGTGAGCTTTTATGGCCAAAATGATACTCCAATCTGTACTATTTCAGGGCAAGAAACAAGATATCTTGATATCGGGAAAGAAATTTTCAAAGGTGGGGAGACCACTTACAGAGCGTGACAGGGATAAGGCCGAGGTGATAAATTGCGATGGTCTAGCCATTGTTCCGCCGTTTTATAATGGTCACACTCATGCTGCCATGACCCTTTTGCGTGGTTATGCCGATGACATGCCGCTCCAAAAATGGTTGCAAGAATATATCTGGCCGTTCGAGGCCAAGCTCACCGCCAAGGATATCGAAATCGGAACGCGCCTTGCCGTGCTTGAAATGATCAAGTCGGGGACGGTGTTCTTTTCGGATATGTACTGGCGTCGCGAAGTCACCATGAAGGTGGTCAAGGAAATGGGAATCCGTGCGGCGATTGGCGTGACGATTGCCGAAAACTTGGATACGCCTGAACACATCGAAGAGAATTTCAATTTTTTGCAGGATCACCGCTTGGAATCGGACCGTGTAAAGCTTGCCGTGATGCCGCACAGCATTTACACTGTCGGTGAAAAAATCTTCAAGCGATGTGCCAAAGTAGCCCGCGACGAAAATTACATCCTGCACACTCATTTGTCTGAAACGCTCAAAGAAGTCAAGGATTGCAAAAAACAGTACGGCTGCACTCCCGTAGAACTCCTCGACAAGTGGGGAATTCTTGGCGGAAATTTTGTGGGAGCGCACTGCGTTCACCTGAACGAATATGAAATGTCGCTGATGGCCGAATCGGAATCGGCGGCGATTTTGAATCCGTGCTCGAACTTGAAGCTCGGTAGCGGCATCCCGAAGGTGAATGCGCTGCTTGATAGCGGCGTGCTTGTGGGGCTTGGTACCGACGGTGCCTCGTCGAACAACAACTTGGACATGCACGAAGAAATGAAGCTGATTTCGCTGCTTGCAAAGGTGGAACCGAAGACCGGCAAGGCGGAATCGTTACCGGCGATAGAGGCGCTTGAAATGGCGACTTGGAATACGGCGCTTGCCTATGGAATTCCGGCGGGGCTTATTGCTGATGACTTTTTGGCAGACGCCCTGTTGCT
>JAEEGJ010020880.1_pt1 | contig 14175 bp, 13 predicted proteins | sample 8958761 | NCBI WGS metagenome assembly JAEEGJ01 (sample SAMN16246546, study PRJNA631951) | gut metagenome | biome: gut microbiome; feature: rumen; material: RS-attached | host: Bos | place: Iran: Karaj | collected 2018-10 | reverse complement strand
TCTTGCCCGTCAGTTTGGGTTGTTCGGTGCCTGCATACTTGGCGGCCTTGAGGTCGGCAGCAAGTTTCAGTAAGAACTTAATCTCTTCCGGAGTGAAGTCCAACAACTTCAGGAAGTTTCTGTTTCTTAAGTTAAAAGCCATACTTTATGATTTAAAGATTTAAAGATTTAAGATTCAAAATTTTAGTTTGAGTTTCCCTTCGGGAATGGAGTATCGTTTTGTTATCAAGCGGCGGCAATGCACTTTTACTGACTTGAAACAGTTGCCTCCGCCGCGGGACAACCTTCTTATATACTCCATTCCCCGCAGGGGAATCTCAACTTCTTTGCGGCTGCAAAATTAGTCTTTTTTCCTTTACCTTTCAATTAATTAAACAACTATCTTTGCACCATGATTATCCTCGACAATGTAGTCGTCACTGACGAATTCCTAAATGCCCAGTTCTGTTGCTGCCTGCCGCGCTGCAAAGGATGGTGCTGTGTGGCTGGTGACGCTGGCGCACCTTTGGAAGCCTCTGAAATAGAGCAAATTGAAGACAACCTTGAAGCCATCAAGCCGTATATGCGTCCCGAAGGCATCAAAGTCATTGAAGACAACGATGTCTACGATTATGACGAAACAGGCGAGCTCGTCACGCCCTTGGTGAATGGCGAGGAATGTGCTTTCGTCTATTTCCATGAGAACGGCACTGCCCTTTGCGCCATCGAAAAAGCCTACCTCGAAGGCAAATGCGACTTCTGGAAACCGATTTCCTGCCACCTCTACCCTATCCGTTTGGTGGAAAAAGACGGCTTCACCCACATCCTTTACCACGAATGGAGCATCTGCGTGCCCGCCAAGCGCAAAGGCGAACGCGAAGGCATTCCCTTGTGGAAATTCCTCCGCGAGCCAATGATTCGGAAGTTTGGTGAGGATTGGTACAATCGCTTGGAGAAAATGCTAACCTTGTAGGTTTGTCGTATTACGGCAGCCATTGTTTTCGTTTTGGACGGCTGCCACGTGTGATAGTCCTACAAAAGTCGTTTTTACATTGCTTATATTCAAAAACGGTTGGATTCGTAAATCCGCTCTGAACCAAAACTTAGGTCATTTGATTATCAGAGTGACTTCATTGGATTTCATATAACCTGAAAAGATGTTCCTATGACGAATGTCGTCTTTCTGAAACGAATAAAAAAGGAATAGGCGATATTTTCCGGGCTTAAGTCCCTCTCCACTAATATTTGTTAATTCTTTGTCCTGTAGTATAATAGGATAAACGGTAACAATGGTGTCGCTACTATGGACAAACAATTCAGCCTTGTCCATTCGTGCCCTTTCAGCGTCATCTTTAATCCATTCATGTCGTGCTTTCAGCCTTCTCTTATTAACAACCCATCGGCTATCATAAAATCTGGCTTCGTCCTCCAGTTTTTCGAATGAGGCAAAAGAAACACGGGGATAGCCTGTTTTGACATAGTCACCATTTCCATCTACCACAACATACGACAAACCATAATTTCCTATGAAATTATTTAGGCCTCCCTTTTCAATCACAGAGTACAATCCGTCAGAATTGACATACTCATAAAACCTTGGTAGGACAAGCGGTTTTTCCATATCCAATGACAATCTGACATTTAGTTTAACCGCTGTTTGGCAACGTTTTTTTACAACAATGGAATCAAGGATGGTCATTGTGCCTTTCATTTCACCAACTTCTTGTGCAAACAAGGATAATGAAAGAAATAATGCTAGTGTAATCGCAAATAACTTTTTCATGGTACTTAAATTTAAGTTTCATCGAATGCAAAAATACAAATTATTTCTTTTCAAACAAAAAAAATTCTGTTTTAATCTAATATTTTACAAATTGAAACGATTTTGGAAGACACATCACGTATGTCCGCGTTGTTGAACCATGTGTTTTTTTCGTAGAATTATTTCCCTTTAAAAATAAAAGAAACAAATCATCGTTTGCAATTTGTAGTATTTTAGCCGCACAAATCAAAGAAGTGAAACGCCTGCTCGTCATATTGGCCTTGTTGTCGTGTTTTGCCTCCGCCTTCTCCCAAAACGAAGACGAGCTACATCCGAAGCGCGTGGATTTCTATGGCTATGTGGTCACCGCCGACAGCCTCCACCCTATCCGCAATACCCACGTCATCAGCAAGATGGCGCATTGTGGCACCATCACCGACCGACAGGGCAAATTCCACATTCAGGCACGGCAAATCGACACGCTTTGGGTGAGTTGTGTCGGCTACACACGTCGTCTCGTCGCCCTTGACACGACCCTCACTTCTTCCGACACGCTGGTTATCCGTCTGCGCCCCGAGACCATCACCTTGCGCGAAGTGACCGTACTGCCGTTCACCAACTACGAGACCTTCAAGGAAATGCTCATCACCATGCCGAGCATTGAAACCCCCGACGAGATTAAACGGATGTACGATGACCTCGACGATCTCTGGCTGAGCCGCGTCCCGGCAGGCAATGGTAAACCTACCCTTACCGCAAACCCGATACAATACCTCTACGACAAATATAACGCTTCGGCCCGCCGTCAGGCCACCTTGCTCCGCAACCGCAGGACATACAATGAAGTGCTACGCGAACAAGGCCGCACCGATGAGCTCCTCCCCGACTCTTTGGATTTCTCCATCGACTACAAAATTTACGAACTCGACGAAGCCGCCGAAGCCAGAAAAAACAAGAATGAATTTGACACCACCAGCGTTGTGGGCAAAATCAAGCCGATGGTCCCGAGAAAGAAATACATCCGCTTTGGAAACTAAACCTTTTCGGCATGACCTTCCGCGACTGGCTCAATAGCATCCTCAACCTGTTCTATCCTCGCGTGTGTGCCGCCTGCGGAGAGCCTTTGCTCAAAGATGAGGAAACCGTTTGCCTGAAATGCCGCTACCTTTTACCCAAGACGGGTTATGAACTGAATCCCGACAATCCTTTGGCACAAGCTTTTTATGGAAGGGTCAAATTCCATGCGGTCACGGCTTGTTTCTTCTTTGCCAAGACAGGCAAGGTGCAACACCTCATCCATGAGCTGAAATACAAAGGCAACAAGGAAGCAGGAGTTTTTCTTGGGCAACAATTAGGCGAAAGCATCAAAGAAGCACCCTTGTTTCAAGGCATCGACTATTTGATTCCCGTGCCACTACACCCCAAACGCGAGAAACAACGCGGCTACAACCAAAGCCTGATGATTGCGAAAGGCATTAATGAGGTGACAGGCATCCCGATAGGTGATAAATACTTGGTCAGGGGTGCCTATACCGAGACGCAGACCCACAAGACGGCCGAAGAGCGTTTCAAAAACGTGAAAGACATCTTCGAGGTTCGTTTTGCGGACGAACTAAAAGGAAAGCACGTCCTCCTCATCGACGATGTGCTGACCACAGGTGCCACTTTGGAATCGTGTGCGCACCAGCTGGAAAACATTCCTGGTATTACAATTAGCGCGGCTACTGCCGCTTGTGCGGGGAATTGAACTCGCTTACATCTAACGCTTTAAAAGGTAAAACACAAGCCTTCGCGGGATAATGTCGTTGTCCTCTTGGGGAGCCTAAATCTCCCGAGAGAGAGGTATGGCTGGGGTGCAATGATGTCGGGTGCAAATCCGTTTTACATCCTTCCCCTTATATTAACTACCTCAACAAATTGCTCACAATAAAAGGGCCGAAGATAAAAGATAGAAATGTCAAGATTAAAAGGAGGAAAAACAACCAATCCTTAAGCCATTTGTTGGCTGGACGCTTGGCAAATTTTTTCTCCATTTCCTTGATTTTCGGAGTGTAATGCTTGTAGTTGTAGAATATCAATATTGCCATAAATACTAATGCTATGATTTTAGCAAGCACATTGTTTTTCGGCAAGAGATAAATGTCAAAAAAACCTCTGAGAACAAGCATAACGCACAAAACCATACAGAATTGATATGCGGATATTGTTAGTGATGCACGAAAACCATGGTTCGTGTTTGGCTCGTGTTTCTTGTATGCGAGATAGAGTCTGTAAAAGATGTATTCAAACATTGTGATGTGATGCTAGATTGTTTTTATTTACGGAATTTCCAAGAAGGATCGCCACACCAATGGTTCAGATTGTCTCCGAAGGATTCTCCAGTAAAGCCATAAAAAGCAAGGTCCTGTTCCAGCGGATTTGCAATCCGCTGGCCTTGAATTAGGGATTTGCAATCCCCTTTGCCGTGCCTACGCTTTTTAATGTCGCATTCTTTTGTTGGCAAAGATAATGAATAATTTGCTAATGAACAAAAGACCACCGCAAAAAATTGTGGTGGTCTTTTAAATGTGTAGTAGAGACGCGCCATGGCACGTCTCTATAATTTCAATTATTCGTAAACCTTCACATCGGTCTCTCCATTGAGGACCATCAGGCCGTTGAAAGCCAAAGCCTTCATTTCGTCCTCGCCAGGATAGACGTACACGGGGGCAATCTTCTCCACATGCTCCTTGACGATACCGCAGAAGGTCTTGTCGTAGGCCATGCCACCAGTGATAAAGATGCCGTCAACATCCATGTCGAGGGCCGAAGCAGCCAGACCGCCAATCTCCTTGGCGACCTGATAGGCCATGGCGCGATATACCTTCTCCCATTCCTTGTTACCAGCTTTTACGGCATTTTCTACCTCAAGGGCATCGTTGGTGCCAAGGTAAGCCACGAAGCCACCTTGTCCCTTCAGCATGAGGTCAACGTCCTTCTTGGTGTATTGACCGCTGAAGCAGGCCTTCATCAGAGGACCTGACGGCAGCGCACCAGAGCGTTCGGGAGTGAAAGGACCGTCTCCGTTCAACGCGTTGTTGACATCGACCACGCGGCCTTTCTTGTGAGCGCCCACCGAGATGCCACCACCAAGGTGCACACCGATGAGGTTGAGGTCTTCGTATTTCTTGCCGACAGCCTCAGCGTGCTGACGGGCAATCATCTTTTGGTTCAGTGCGTGGAAGATGGAGATACGTGGGAAGAGCGGGTGGCCTGAATAACGAGCCACGTCTTCCATCTCGTCGACGACGACGGGGTCAGCGATATAGGCCTTCACACCGTATTCCTTAGCGATGTCGTTGGCAATCAAGCCACCGAGGTTGCAGGCGTGTTCTCCGTAAGAAGCAGCGGTGAGGTCTTTTATCATGGCTTCGTTCACCTCGTAAACACCAGAGGTGAGCGGATGCAGCAGACCGCCACGACCCACGACGGCACTGAGACCGTCCAAGGAGATGCCTTCGTTCTTCAACTCGTTTAGGATCATATCTTTACGATAGCCAAATTGGTCGGCAATCCTGTCGAATTTGGCAATCTCCTCAACAGAATGCTTGATGTTCTTCTTGAACACCTGTTCTTTATCTTGGAAAACAGCAACTTTTGTTGATGTCGAACCCGGGTTGATGATTAATAATTTATACATGTTGTTGGTTTTTTGAGTTAAGAAATTAAGCCATCATAGCAGCAAGGGCGATGGAATAGAGCTTGGTCTTGGAGGTGTCGCCGCGGGAGCTAAGCACGCAAGGCACCTTGGCACCCATCAGCATGGCACCCACTTCGCTCTTGTCGAACTTGGTGCAGCACTTGTAGAACACATTCGAGCTTTCCAGGTTGGGGAACACGAGGCAGTCGGCATCGCCAGCCACGGGGTTCTTCATGCCCTTGATGGCAGCGGTCTCGGCATCCAAGGCGAGGTCGAGGCTGATAGGACCTTCCACCATGCAACCCTTGATCTGGCCACGCTCAGCCATCTTGGCGATGATGGCGGCATCAACGCAAGCGGGAATACCCGCGCTCATCTGCTCGGTGGCGGTCACCATGGCGACCTTCGGGCAGCTCACACCCAGTTTCTTGGACACAGAGGTGACATACTTCAGCAGCTGTTGCTTTTGTTTGATGTCGGGCAGCGGAATGATGGCGCAGTCGGATGCCACCATCAGCTTGTGATAATTAGGGTTCTCAATGACGGCGACGTGAGCCAACGTTACGTTGGGCGGGCAGAGGCCACGTTCCTTGTTGAGGATGGCGCGCATGTACTTGTCGGTGGGGAGCAAGCCCTTCATCAAGATGTCGGCTTCGCCAGCGTTGATGATGTCGCAAGCCTTGGCAGCGGCCTTCACGTCTTCAGGCTCATGGATGATGGTAAAGTTGTTGGGGTCGATGTTCTCGGCTTTGCACACTTCTTTGATGACGTTTTCATCACCAAGGAGGGTGGCTTCGATGAGACCTTCCTTAACGGCAGCGTTCACTGCACAAATCGTGTGATCATCATTGGCATAGGCAGCCACAAGGCGTTTTTTGGGTTTGCTGCGCAAAACCTCGAACATTTGTTCTAATTTTCTGATTTCCATAATTCTATATTTAATGATTCAAAATTTAAAATTCAAAATTGAATATATTTCCCGCAAAAATACAAAATAAAAGCGTTTCCACAAAAGAAAACGCTTTTATCTAAAAAGATTTCAAAATATCTTAATCATCAATAATAGATGATATTCAAATCCAGTCGTTTTTCCTGCAACTGTTCAACGGCGCGTTTCTTTACCTTGGTGTTGTAAACCTTCAACTGCTTCAGCGACGGCATGTTCTCCACGGGTGAAATGCTACGCACGTTGGTGTTGTTGACAAACAAATTCTCCAAATTTTGCAGATTCGACAACGGTTTCAGCGACTTTACAATAGTACCACTGGCGTTCAAAGTCACCAAATTGTTCATTTTCGAAAGCGCTCCCAAGTCTTTGATCTGGGTGTTCTCGATATTAAGCAACTCCAACAAGGTGCTACTCTCAATGGGCGATAAGCTACTGATGGGATTGTTTTGTGCGTTGAGTTCCAACAAAAACTCCTTGTTGGCCAAAGGCTTCAAATCACTCACGCCTTGGTTGTTGATGGTAAGCCTTTCCAACCACATCAAATCAGTAAGAGGTTCGATGGAGATGATGGGAAGCTCGGGGGTAATTTCAAGCTCTCTCAAATCCAGAATTTGTTGCAATTCCAAGGCATTAGGCGTTTCCGATTGGGAGCCAATGGCGTTACGGAAAATCGCTTGCCAAATCGGGTCAAGACCATTCCACCAGGCTTGCAAGGTTTCGGTTTGATACACTACCGTCACTTGTCGCTGGCTTTCCTTCAGCGCCACCACTTGGCTCTTGCCAATGGTGGTACTGTCGGCCTCAATCACCTCGATGTTGTCATCATTGACCAACGCCGAAAGGTCTTTGACGGGCGTATTCATGATGTTGAGATACTTCAAGTTGCTCATGTCTTGCAAAGGCTTGAGGTCGCTGATATAGGTATGCGAAATGTTGAGCGACTCCAAGTTGGCCAGACCCTGGATAGGTTGCAGATAGCCTATTTCGGTATTTGAAATATTCAGCGAGCGGAGGTTGGTCAAGCGACTGACGGGCATCAGGTTTTGCATGAAAGTGTTGCCCGACAGGTCGAGTTCCTGCATGTTGATGATTTGGTGCAACTGCTCGGTAGTCGGCTCCGAATCAACCTTTATCTGCTTGGAAAACACGGCTTTCCAATAGATGGGAAGCTCGCGCCACCAGGTTTTCAACGCTTCAGTGTCATAGATGACCAAAGCGAAAGGATTGGTTTGAGTGAACGCGCTTGCTTCAGCATCGTGGATGCCGGAGTGGTCACAATAGATTTTGCTCAGACGGCGGTTGCCCTTCAAAGGCGTAAGGTCGCTGATGGAAGTGTTGCTGCAATAAAGTTCGCGCAGGTTCTCCATTCCGCTTAAAGCCTGCAAGTTGCTGACCGCAGAGCCAGAGATGTTGAGGCTTTGCAGGTCTTTAAGGTTGCTGATGGGTCCGAGGTCACGAACGGCAGTGTTGCTGATATCCAATGATTTCAGCTGGACCAAATCCTGCAATACTCCGACGTTGGCAATGCGTGTGCTACCCAAATTGAGCGAAGTGAGGTTGGGACAGCTCTTCAAATTAGAGATGCGGTTCACCTGTGTGTTGTTGAGGTTAAGTTTCAGCAGGTTCCTCAAAGAAGCAAGCACGCTAAGGTCTTCAATGGTAGTGTTGGCCACCTCGAGTTCCTCAAGCGTGATGTTGTATTTCAACGCCGTAAGGTCTTCGATTAAGGTGGAATTGGCACGCAACACTTTCAATTTGTTGAGATTACGTACAGGTGAAAGGTCTTCGATGGACGTTCCCGAAATGTCTAACCAATTGAGGTCCGACAATTCACTGAGTGGCTCAAGAGAAATGATTTCACGGATACCGGAAATGTCGACGCGTTGTTTTTGTGTGACCAGCTTCAGCTTGGCATCGAGTTCAGAAAAATCCGTGAGGGAGCTGGTGTTGAGTTCAGCCAAAGTTGTACTATCGTCAAGAATGACATCACTGCCCAAACGGGTCTTCCAGTTTTGCGACAGGCCGTTCCACCAATTGCGCAATGCCTCTTTCTCATTGATTTTGGTGGTGTAAATGCTGGCAATCTTCAAGCTGTTGTTTTGTCGGTCAAGGTTAATTTCGACAAAGCGGTTTTTCATGTTGTCAATGGCTTCGTCGGTGATGGTCTTTGCGGTCAAATGCCGTGTCAAAGTAGCCTTGAAGAAAACGGTGCCATCGTCTCTCGTGCTGTTGGCGATGCTTTGCAAGTCGAGCTTGAAATTGGCCCATTTGAAGAAGAAGTCGATGTCTTTCAGATAGGCCTGCACGTCCTTATTAATGGGCGTATTGCGGTTCACGTCAAGGTCGTCCTCGATTTGCACCTTGTCGTCGATAAAGATTTTGCTCCAGCTTTCCGTGAACACGATTTCCTTTTCCAAGGCAGAAGTAGTGCTGTCGCCGAGGAAGTTCATCGTTTCTTCCAAATACGAGATCATGCTGTTGATTTCGTTCTCATACTTCGCGACTTCGTCTTTGGAAAGCTTCTGTGCCTGACTGCCAAAGGCCATGCCAAACAACAATATGGAGAGTATGGCTATCTTTTTCATGGTTGATAAAATTTGATGAGGTTGGTTTTTTCCTTTTCCGGCATGTAGATGACGTTCGACATGAGCCAGCCGGAGTTGAGGCCCGAACGGTTGAACCACGACACTTCAAAATACCAGTCCTTGATTTGCAGGACGTGGAATTTGACCGAGTCGACATGCTGGAACACCAGTTTGCCTTGTTTGATTTCGTAGAAAAACAAGGTCAAATAATCGGGTTGGAATTCTTTTGAGGCGTAATATTCAATGATTTCTGGGTTTTGGAAGGCCTTGTAGATGTTCATGAAGTCGAGTTCATGGCTCATGGGGTGCAGGAAATGCTTCTCTTTTTCGGTCATCTCGCCAGTGGGGAAGAGCTTGTTGAATTCAGAGAAATAGACATTGGTCAACACCCATTTTGAGCCCAACCCTTCCTTCTCAACAGCCAAAAAGAGCATCACATTGACGTCTTTACCATTATACTTGAAGGTGGTGGAGACCTCAGAATACCAGCGTCCACCGAGGAAAGTCATGTAGGTGGAATCGCCCTTGGTGACATCCTCTATGAAATAACGTTGCAATTCGGTCTGGGTGCCATATTTCTCCTGATCGAAGAGGATGGGCAACGACTGGCGACGCATTTCGTTGTTGCGGTATTTGGGGTCTTTAGGGTTGAGTTGATAACCGAACTGGTCTTCCTCATAGTTGAATCGGCGCATGAACTGACCCATCTGCTTGGTCATGGCATAGAGTTCGGTCTCGTCCATCTTAAAATCGCCAATCGTCTGACCTGCAACAGGCCAGACGATGGCGATAGTAAGTGCCAATAAGACAATATTTCTTACGATTCTCATCTATTCGTCGTTTCCTTGACGCGCATGTCGCCGAGCAACACATCCCAGAAGCCGATGGTGCGGCCACCGATTTGGGTCTCTTTGCGCTTCACATAGACGGTGATGTCTTTCTTGGTGGTGTCCTTGTAGGCCAGGTTACCTTCCTTGTCATAGCCTCTGAAGGTCTGGAAGATGGTGATGACACCCACGTAGGTGCCGTCGGGCTGACGCTGCAAGTCGCTGACATACTCGATGTTGTACCATTCAATCTCGACGCGGTCGTAGTTAAGACGCATCAAGTGCTCCATGTACTTGCGGACACGGTAATAGGTGATTTGATTGGAACCCAGCGAAGAGACACCAATTTCGGCATCGCTCATAAAGAGTTCCTCGGCACGGTCGATGACGCGGTTCGCCTCGCTGAAAGGCGTTTCCTTCGAACCTACGATTTTGATGTATTTGCTCAGGTCTCTCACCTTCTCCAAAGCAAGGCTGTCGATGGCCTGTTTGCGTTCGAAACTCAGTTCGTCCTGTGCCATGGCGCTACCCACAACGCACAAGGCAATCACTAATGTGGCTATGATCTTTTTCATTTCTTTATCTCTTTATCAGTTCAAGTTCGTTAATCTTTCCGTTGGCGTTGTATTTGATTTGGTGCACCTTCTCTGTGGCCTTCTTTTGGTCCTTGACATAGTTGAGGTACTGCTCGATGGTCGTCGGACGGTCGTAGTCATTGAAGCCTGCATTCTGCTTGATGATGATGAGCACCGGCACGTTGGGCGACTCAAACATGCCCAAAGTCTCGTTGATGACACGGTTGGCCTGATTGACGCTGCTGGCGTTGGCGATACTGTTGAAATTGCGACCCAATACGACATCAGCGGCATTGGCCTTTTCGCGTTCCTCAGCGGCACGACGTTCTTCTTCATCCTTTTGGGCACGCTCACGGGCAAGTTTCTTCTCAACTTGGAAGAGCAGGTCGTCGACTTCGGCATTCTGCAGATTCCAGTCCTTGATGGTCTGCACACGGGCTTCCTTCTCTTCGAGGCTCCACAGGGTCTCGTCATCGAGGATGGCATTCAGGTCCTTCACGGCCTGTTCAACTCTTGATTTGTACTCAGCTTCAGCGGCTTCCTTAGCAAGTCTTTTCTTGCTTTTGCAACTGGTGGTGCCTCCCAGCGTGATGAAAGCAGCCAGAAGAACCATCATGATGGTTGTGATTTTACTTTTCATTTTTTATCGAATTTTTCCTAATAACTCCAATAAATACAAATAAATTGCAAAAGTAGTGCTTTTTTTTGTCGGTTGGGTGATTTGAAGGCAAAATTAGTGCCAAAAAAGCCTTTAGCCCAATGGGATTTTCTTTAGGACCTTATAAATAGGTCCGGTGGGCTGCAGGAAACTCTGGAAATACACCAATTCTTTCACGTCCGCATGGAGATAGGTCTTTTGCTCGATGGAGTTGCAAATCTGAAGGAAGAACTGCTTGTCGACCAACTGTTTGATGCGACAAACGGTGAGATGGGGTACGAAATTCTGCCTGTCACGGAGGTAGCCCAAGTCATCGAAAGCGTCTAATAGGTCTTTCTCAAGATCGAACAAGGCCTTAGGTTGGTTGTTCATGCCAAGCCAAAGCACGCGCGGCACGTTGTTACTGCCAAAGAAACCCGTGCGGTCAAAGTCCATTGTGAAAGGCTGATGTTTTTTCGCCACTTTTTGACAAGCATCGATGATAGCTGGAATGTCCTCTTCGGGGGTATCGCCGACAAACTTCAGTGTCAGATGTATCTGATTGGTTTTCACATAATTGATATAATGCTCATGCTGTAGGTTTTTCTTCAGTCTCTCGACCATAGCTGGAAACTCTGTACTGCATGGAATGGAAATGGCTAAAAAAGTTCGTTTGGTTTTCATTGATTTACAATTTTTTCAAAAAAAGATTTTTCTCTGCTTTTACCTCACCATCCCCACCGGATACACCAAATAATTTTTGTCACAATAGGGAGAACGCTCGTAGAACCAGTTCAAAATAGCATACTGCGAAGGCTCTTTGTCTTTCGGGAAAGAAGCCTTCCACTGCTTGAATTGTTCCTCAAGGAAAGGATCAGCAGCAAGCATCGCCTTGGCCATGGGCTCCATCTTGTAGACCTCGAAATACTCGACACGCTGCAACACATTGTTAAAAAAGCCCCATTCAAACAGCGAGCCTTGCATCTCGGGTTCAAGCAGGTTCATCAACAAGCGAACACCATTTTGAGAGGTTTTAACTACGGCTGAACCTTTCGGGAAAGTGACTTCTTTTGTAATCTCCTCGGCATCAGTATGTGCCACACGGCTGTGACCCTCAGAGGGTTTAGGCATAAACTCAACATTGCTGAAACGGTAGGTGTTCACTTGTAATGTCTTTTCGCTCTTCAAGAGATTCATCTCGAAACCGTGCGCCTTGACAATATCGATGACCTCGCTGTATTGCGCCGGAATAATATATTCCTTAGGCACGGAAAGGGTCTTTTCGGGACGGGTGGAAAACACCCGACGCACCTTGCGTGTTTCAGGACGCGCAGTATCGTATGCATAGTACCAACCGCCAGTGACGTCACTCTGCACTGTGTCGAAATGATAGCCTAAGAAGTCTTCCCAAATAGTATCGTTAAGCTGGGACTGCATATTGATTGGCAATTCATTGATTTTCAAATCATTCTTCTTAGCCTGAGCTATGATACTGCTGAAGTTTTCCTTATCATTTTGGATAATCTTCAGCGTTTCAACAATCATCTGATAAGTGGAAAACACACGGTCTTTGTAAGGTTTCAGCATGTGGGTTTCAAGCAAAATACCAGGACAATTGCGTGCTGTAGTATAAGCTTCTGAAAACATGGCCGAAAAGCTCTCGTCATATAGAGAAGCCGTCGGGTCACCCCAAGGCTGGAACTCGATGTAACGCGTGACGGGCATGTTTTGTTTGAATATTGCCGTCTTGATTCTTGGTTCCCAAACCTCGCTCAGCCATCGGGTGATGCCTTCATCGTAGTTGCCGAAATTCTCAACTGAATATGTTGTGACATATTGGTAATCAGCACCATCAGTGGCATGAGTATCGAAAAACAAATCGGGTTGCCATTGGTTGAAAAGGGCGGTGAAAGCTCGTATTTCAGGTGTGTCGAGTTTGGTGAAATCGCGGTTGAGATTCAAACCTTGGGCGTTCACACGCCAGCCCATCTGTTTGGGTCCGTTTTGGTTGATGCGGTTGTAAGGCGAGAAGTTGGCCAATCCGTCGGGACTCAAAACCGGGATGAAGATAAAAGAAAAGTCTTTTAACAAATCTGCATTATAGTTGTCTTTCAACATATTGCGGATAAGCAGAAACATGGCATCCTTGCCGTTGGGTTCACCAGGATGGATGCAAGACTGGACGAGGATGATGTTTTTTCCGCTCTTGCGAATCTTTTTGGGTTTGGCATAGCCGTTCTCGTCAACAATTAATAAAGGAATATCGCGCCCCATTGCGGTGGTGCCAATGCTTTGGTAATGCACTTCCATGAATTGTTTGGCAAGCTTTTTCGCATAAGCGATTGTGCCCTCGTAATTGTCTGTCTCCAAGTAGTTTGACTTTTCAAAAGTGGTGGTGAGATCAGGGTCTGACTTGCTGCAAGCGACCATTAGGGATAAGCATAAGATGGATAAAAAAGTATATTTCTTCATGATACAAGAATTGAGGTACAAAAGTAAAACTATTTCTCATAAGGAACAAAAAAAAGCGCACGATAAGATTACCGCACGCTTATTATTATGAACAATTATCCTTCGTCAATGCGTCACGACTAGCTTTTGGATCGTGGTGTTTCCGTCTGAATAAATAGCTTGTAAGAAATAGATTCCAGCGTCTAAATCTTTGACATCCAATTCTGTAGTAGTACCACAAATCGTAATGTGACGAACCATACGGCCTGTGATATCGTAAAACTTGATGGCTCGCAAATCAGCATCAGACACAACAAACACGCTTTCATCGGATGGGTTGGGATACAATCTAACGGCTTGGGAGGCTTGTTCGCTGACCACCTGAGGAACAAATAAACCCGTGACAGCTTTCACCGAGGTCTTTTCACCCTCATAGACGGCACAAACTTCAACGACATTGTAATCGTTTTCAGTCGGATTAAAGGTATATGTCAAGGCTGGATGGTTTTCAACGACCAATTCGCCATTGACAAACATATTATAGCCCGTTGGACTGCCTGCAATAGGAGCTTCCCATGTGGCGGTTACCGTATTTCCATTTGCTGAAAGCAGCAAATTCTCAACGGGATAAGGATGGGTTGTGTACTCATACAGGAAATGGCTGTTATACACATCTTTCGTGTTGTATTGTTGCAGCCATACTGCCACTTCGAGGACGTACATCTCTTCCA
>JAEEGJ010020879.1_pt1 | contig 14177 bp, 10 predicted proteins | sample 8958761 | NCBI WGS metagenome assembly JAEEGJ01 (sample SAMN16246546, study PRJNA631951) | gut metagenome | biome: gut microbiome; feature: rumen; material: RS-attached | host: Bos | place: Iran: Karaj | collected 2018-10 | reverse complement strand
ATTGTCGAGATCCAATAAAAACGGCAAAAACGGCCTGTCAAAACAGCCTTAAAACGTCTTTCGGTATACCCGAAAGGCGTTTTTTTATATAAAAATTCTGGTAATTTATCATTTAATCATTGACAAATCGGTTTTGTTGTGGTATTATATAGCAAAATTGAATCGTAGGTAGAGGCGCGGAATACATGATTAACCGTCAGTAAAAAGGCTAACGCTGAAACGGCTAAAGGGTCTTCCGCCGAAGTACTGCGGCGCCGCCTTGCTCCGCTGTACTGGGCCGTCGGGAAATACCCGTCGGACTGTCATTTTTACAAGTGGAGCGCTATCTTAATTCTATCAATTTTGCATATTGATATTTTTTTAAGAACCGCTTCATGACAGCGGTTCTTTTAAATTTATATTTTCTTAAAGGAGAGAAAAAAATGAAAAAAATCTTAGCAGCAACCCTTGCGGCACTTATGTGTTTATCGCTTTTCGCTCTTTGTTCGTGCGATAAGGCGGGCGGCGACAAAAAAACGCTGAAAGTCGCCATGGAATGCGCTTACGCGCCGTATAACTGGGCGCAGCCGGACGATTCCAACGGCTCCGTGCCGATCTACGGCAGATCAGACTACGCAAACGGCTACGACGTTATGATAGCAAAAAAGATATGCGAAAAAAACGGCTGGGATCTGCAGGTATACTCCCTTGACTGGGACGCTCTGATCCCCGCGGTACAGACCGGTCAGGTCGACTGCGTCATAGCCGCTCAGTCAATGACCGAAGACAGAATGAAAGAGGTTGATTTCGCGGGTCCGTATCTGTACGCGACTATCGTCTGCCTCGTCAAATCGAACAGCGCTTACGCTTCCGCAACTTCAATAAACGACTTTGCCGGCGCGAAATGCACGTCTCAGCTCGGTACTATCTGGTACGACAACTGTCTGAAACAGGTCAAAGACGCAAATATACTGCCCGGCAAGGAAAGCGCTCCGGCAATGCTCATGGCGCTTGAGACCGGCGAGGTGGATTTCGTATGCACCGATATGCCTACGGCTCAGGCGGCGGTAATCGCGTATCCCGACCTTAAAATACTTGATTTCAAAGGCACGGACGGCGATTTCAAAGTTGACGAAGGCGATATAAACATAGGTATTTCCGTACAAAAAGGCAATACGGAGCTTTATAACGCCATAAACGACGCTCTTAAGGGAATGACGGCTGACGATTTCAACGCTATCATGAACGATGCGATAAAGATCCAGCCCGTTTCCAACTGATAGATCCGTATGGGCAGCGAAGCAACCAATTTTACGGATATAATAGCCAAGCTCGGCAGTGATATCGTCAAGCTCTGGCAGGACGCGGCGCCTCAGTACCTTAAAGGAGCAGGAGATACCCTGCTCCTCGCGGTCGTTGCTACGGCTGTCGGCTGTCTTATAGGTTTATACTGCGGTATCCTTCAGACTTTGTCGTATTCAAAAAACGATTTCTGGCTGAAGAAAGCCGTGATAAACACTACTAAAGCCTTTGTAAGAGTCTACGTTGAGGTGTTCCGCGGAACTCCGATGATACTTCAGGCGGTTTTCATCTTTTTCGGTCTTCCCTACCTCACGGGCAACGCCCTGAGATTTGACGTTATCACGGCGGCGTATATCGTCGTTTCCGTAAACACCGGTGCGTATATGGCTGAAACCGTGCGCGGCGGTATCCTTTCCATCGACAAAGGACAGACGGAAGGCGCTATGGCCATCGGCATGAACCATTTTCAGACTATGGTGAAAGTCATCCTGCCGCAGACTCTGCGCAATATCATACCGCAGATAGGAAACAATCTTATAATCAATATAAAAGACACGTCCGTTATGTTCATCATAGGATACGCGGAGCTTTTTGCCGCGCACAAATCATACGTCGGAGCGACTTATCTTTACTTCCCGTCCGCGGTGGTCACCATGGCAATGTATCTTATTATGACGGCGGTATGCTCCGTTCTGCTGCGGCTTTGGGAGCATCTTATGGACGGGCCGGAAAACTTCAATCTGGCGACTACCGATTCGCTTGCTCTCACGAGCGGGATGAACAATTATCCCAGCGGAAAAAGAAGGAAAAGGTGGGCGAGATGAGCGATAACGTGATTTTGAAAGTTGAGCACCTGTCAAAGGATTTCGGATCGAACCGTGTGCTCAAAGACATTGATTTTACCGTAAGTCAGGGCGAGGTCATAAGCATTATCGGCGCTTCCGGCTCAGGCAAAAGCACGCTTCTGCGCTGCATCAACCTGCTTGAAACACCAACGTCCGGCGTTATACTTTATCACGGTACGAATATACTTGACAGAAAAGTAAAGCCGCCGAAATACAGATCGAAGGTAGGTATGGGGTTCCAGTCCTTCAATCTGTTCAACAATATGAACGTGCTGAAAAACTGTATGGTAGGTCAGACGACGGTACTTGGCAAAAGCAAAGAGGAAGCTAAAGAAAACGCGCTGAAATATCTGTCAAACGTCGGAATGGACGCTTACATAAAAGCAAAGCCGAAACAGCTCTCCGGCGGACAGAAGCAAAGGGTGGCTATCGCGAGAGCGCTTTCGATGGAGCCGGAAATCCTGCTGTTTGACGAGCCAACCTCGGCGCTCGACCCGGAGACGGTAGGAGAGGTTCTGTCGGTAATGAAAACGCTTGCGGAAAGCGGAATGACGATGATAGTCGTCACTCACGAAATGGCGTTCGCAAAAGACGTCAGCACGCGCGTCATATATATGAACGACGGCATAATCTGCGAGGAAGGTACGCCCGAACAGATCTTTGGCGACCCGCAGAAAGGCGAGACAAAGGCTTTTCTTTCAAGGTTCAGAGGTGTTAATTAATAAAAGGGGCTGTTCAAAAACCTAATTTGAAAATTAGGCATGTAAACAGCCTTTTTCTATGGAAAATCAAGCAAATAATGTGAAAATCTTTATTTTTCCATGCAAAAAAATGCGAAAGAGTTGATTCCTCCAACTATATTGTGAAGGGATGCGCGGAAAGCCTTCTCGGTTGGAGAAGGTGGCACGCGAAGCGTGACGGATGAGGCCGGAAGTCCGCGGCACAATGGGTTTGCCTCCTGCACCCCGAGCCTCATCCACCATAAATGGTCCCCCTTCTCCCAAAGGAGAAGGCAAACACGCAAAAAAGAGCTGTTTAGCTGCCTCGATTCTTTGTCAAGGTTTTTAAACAGCCCATTTTTCTTTTAATTAAATTGTTCTCTTATCTTTTGCAGTAATTCTCTGTTTCTCGGATTTCTCAAGTCATCATACGTTCCCGGTATGTTCTGATCCCAATACGGTTGGTTACTGTTTTCTTTAATGCAAGATTCAAGAACGGAAAGTTTGACGTCAAGACCGAAGCCGATGCCGTTATGTATGTAACCGTGTTCTAATTCTTCGCCTTTGTCAAGCGATAAAAACGTTTTTCCGCATTGATACATAAGTCTGTCGTCGTTTACTGCAAGACTTTTGCCATAGTGGACCGGCAAGTCAAAATCGGTAAGGCGTAAGGGCTCGTTGCCGATCACTTCACATTCTCCGTAATAAAAGACGTTATCCATAACCATGTGCGGCGGCAGGGTATGCAGATCGCGCAGTTCATTTATCGAAATATCCGATTTTTCTGTTGTTATATGATAAATCGCAACGCAAACAGGCGTTCCTAAAAATATATTCCAATACGGCGTTTTTTTCTTTCTCATCTGTACGAAATCAACGAGTATCCGTCCGTATCCGAACAACCGTCTGTTTATTTTAAAGCGAAAAAAGTCGCCCTCTTTATACTTTATATGTACCCTTTCAGCATTTGCAAACGCTTTAACGTCCTTCAAATCTTCTGCCGTCGTTTCCTCGCACCATGCTTTTACCCAATTTTTAAATTCCGAAATGTTTTTCGGTCCTTCTTCGGCATAAATTGAATTATAATACTCCCTCTGAGCAGAATGATTAATAACCGAAACAGTACTTCGGCAAAACGTTATGCTCATTCCGACGTACGTTTTTTTCATAATGTTTGCAGCAGTCAGCTTTACCGGTTTGCCTTTGTCTGTTTTGGGAAGCAGTATTGTACGGTCTTCTGAACATATTTCTTCCAAGCCATATTCAAAATAAATATCATCACCTACGCATATTACTTTTTTTATACGATTGTCCGGTGTTATATACGCGTATGTGTAATGCATATCAAATTTACTTGGAGAAAGCGCGATAATTTTCCAGTCTTTTGCTGTTTCCGGTATTGCAAAACACCTTCTCTGTTCATTTGTAAGTTCAAAAAACATACTCTCGCTCCTTTGGCTGATCAATATAAGGTGTTGATTATAAAACTGCGCTTTCCGTTTATGCGGAAAGCGTTTTTTTTGTGATTTATTTGGGGAGTTTGTCAAGCAGTTTTTTCGCCACGTCGTTATCCTTGAATTTTTCAAGTATCCCGACGGCCTTCTGAGCCGCGGACGCGTCGCCGCCCAAGAATTTATCTATCAGAGGTTTTACCTTTGATTTGATGTTGTCCGGAAGCTGATCCACGAGTTTGCTTATCTCCGCGGGGTTGGATACAAGGTCCTTTGCTTTGTCAAAAAGATTTCCGAGGTTCATTTTTTTACGCTCCTTTTTTTCTTATTTTATCACACTTTTCTCTGATTTTCAAGAGGATAAATCAAATTTTTCAATGATATCGGTTTCTTTATTTGCGGTAAATCCGTTAAATTCAGCGAAGTTTGCGCTTATGCGCAAGTGAAGTTACGCCTTGCGGCACGGCGAACTCTTTGCCGGCAGCCCGTGCCGCTTCTTCTCTTTTCACAGATGATCCATTTGCGGCGGGACGGCTTTTGTTTTGCCGTAAAAACCGCTGCGTTTGGCACGTCGTTTTTTGTTATATAGAGCTTTCGCCGAAAACGTGCAGATAATAGTCGTCAAGCGTTGGGGAGACGGGGATCGCGTTTTCGTCCGGTTTTACATCGGATAAGATACGCACGGAAACGCCATCGTCATCCTTCAAGATGTTCGTCACCTTGTATCTGTTCTGATAATCCTGCACGTATTCGTCTTTCGTCTTCACACGCCAGACACAGCCGTCTATCTTTTTCAAAAGCTCAGACGGCGGCGCGTTATCCGCTATAACGCCTTTTTTAAGCATTATCACGTCCTTTGCGATATACTCTATATCCGGTACGACGTGCGTGGCGATTATTACGATCTTATCAAACGAAATTCTTGATATATAGTTTCTTATAGCTATTCTCTGCTTCGGGTCGAGTCCTGCTGTGGGTTCGTCAAGTATGAGCACGGACGGATCGCCGAGGACTGCCTGAGCAAGCGCGAGACGCTGTTTCATACCGCCCGAAAACGTACTTATCCTGTGATCTGCAACGTCGGACAACTCCACCGCTTCAAGCACTTCGCCGATCTGTAATTCGGCGGATTTTTTATTTATGCCTTTCAGCGCCGCTATATACCACAAAAAGCTTTCCGCCGTAAAGCTGCCGTACAGTCCCGGGTACTGCGGCATAAAACCGATCTTTTCCCTGAATCTCGCTCCCATTTTCAGCACGTTTTCGCCGTTAAAGCTGATGCTCCCGCTGTCGGCTTTGAGATTGTCCGTCAATATATTCATCAGCGTGCTTTTCCCGGATCCGTTAGGTCCGAGCAGCGCGTATACGCCTTCGCTGAATTCTGCCGTAAACTCGCTCAAAGCCTTGTTTTTGCCGTATGATTTTGATACTTTGTCAAACGTTAAGATCATTTTTTTATCTCCGTTATCTTATAAATTTTCTTGCCGATATCACCGTCAGAGCCGCCGTAACGGCTGTAAATACCGCGGCGTATACGGCGAATACGTAGAAATCGGACGAAAACAAGATCATGCCGTTTACGCCGAAAAAGTCGCAGAACGATACGTGACCCGCGCTGTGCAATCCGGAGCTGTATAACAGCGTCGGCAGAAGCGTCGTACCCGCGACCGCGGCAAACGATACGGTGAGATTCTTCGCAAGCGACGCGACCGCCGAAACGAATATCGCGAACAAAACGCTGATTATGACTCTGCAAACATACATTATTATCACGTATTGTATTATTGTCAAGGTTATTTCAGTATCCGCAAAAGCCGTTACGGAATATATCGGTGCGTTAAGGCAGCTCAAATCCCGCCCGACGGTCAGAATGGTGAATTCTATCACGTTGAATATCACGGACAGAGCCGCCGATATCACCGCCGCCGCGCAGAGCTTTGATACAAACGTCTTTTTTCTTCCGTTCTTCGCCGTGCGAAGGATATTCGCAAAATTCTCGTTTTTGCTTTTACCGCCGTATTCGAGCATCTGAAGCGAAATACAAACGAACAGCACCGCGGCGTATAACGCGTACGGCGCACCGCCCGTCACGACAGGCTGAACGCCGGTCTCATCGATAAACTCCGCGTCAAGCCCTTTTTCGTACAGCTTAAGCGCTTTATCGTATTTTTTACGGGCGTAATTGAAATTTCCGTTCAATTCGTTTTTGTCGATAAATTCGAGCGATTCTCTTATCCTTTCGCTCTCTTCCACCGTGATAACGCCGGATTTGATCGCTTCGTCAAACGTCTGATCGTACTGATCTTTTTTCTGAAGCGTGAAAATATCTATCATAAAACCGAATTTGTCGCCGTTCTCGGAAAACTTACCCTCTGTTTCAGGCAAAACGAATCTGTTGTATATTCTTGTCTCCCGATCCGGCTCCGTATTTACCCTATTTACGATACATACGGCTATCTGAGTTAAAAGTAACAGGATAACGAGCAGCAGTACAGGCAGATTTGCCGTAAGCGCTTTTTTGCTCTCCCACGAAAAAATTGATTTCGTATAGTTTGTTTTCTTTTTGCGTTTTACCGTTTTTTTCGGCTTTACGGCTTTTTTGATTTTTGCGGCAATATCAGAAAACAGCGTTATCCTCGTTCTGCCCGCGTATCTGACCGCACAAAACGAAATCACAGAAAATACGACGGATATTACGATTATTATACCGCACAAAACGGGCGCTAAAACGTTATAACTTATGCAGGATAAAAACGGCTGAAATACGTATAACCTCTCGGATATAGGCACGACGTTGCAGATCGAATACAGATTCAGCCCGTGAAGCATCGGATGCTCCGAGCCGGGTATCTTTCCGAGCGCGAACAACAAGCCGAACAGCGCGGCGGATGAACCGTAGTAGAATACCTGATGTCTAAAAAGAACCGCCAAAAGTCCGCACAAAGCGGAAAACGCCGCGGCTGACAGCACCTTCAGCATCAGTCCGTATAAGTAAAACTGCAAAATACTGAATACGTACGGAAACGCAGTAAACGCTTTTATATTTTGTACTGAAACGTTAGGATCGGAATACCCGACCGCCGATAAAACGATAAGATAAGACGCAAGAGAATATAACAGCGTCAAAACGGCACCGCCGCACAAAACCGCGGATATCTTTGCGGCAGCCGTATGCAGTCTGCCCTTTTTCGTCGTGCGAAGGATCGGCGTCATACCGGTTTGATCCTCCGTTAAGAATACGGCGCCCGCGATAAGGATAAGCGATACGAAAAGGAAAATATCGCTGTAATTATACGTAAGCAGCCTGTCCCAGCCAACGACCTTATCAATACCTACAACGGCGTTGTTTTTCACCGTGTCATACGTACCATAAACGAACACCTGATACTGATACAGCGGATCGTTTATACCCATACCCTGATTTTTGCGCAGGGTTTCGGCGTTCTGCTTTGCTTGATCCGTTATAATGCCGACGGCAGCTAAGTATTCATTTCTTGCGGTTTGATACGCCGCCGTCTCGTTTTGAAGAACGTCGTCCGTCAGCACGTCGCTGTAAATATGCGTTTCGTACCTTTTTTGATCTGTCCAGATGGCGCGTATCTCCTCCTCGCTTTTGCCTTCCTGATACGCTTTGGTACATTCCTCGTTTATCTGCTCGGAAATACTGTTTTTCAGCTGTTCGACAGCGTTTTTATACTCTGTATATTTTTCATCGGCAAGACCGTATTCATGTACAAACGCATCTATTACCCGCGACTCTTCGTCTGTATATTTGCTTTGTGCTTTATTTCTATTTCCGTTTGTATTGAATATATGTACCGCGCAGGATGCGCAGAAAAACACTGTCAAAAGTATGATAAACCATTTGACGACGAAAAGCTTTTTCAGTTCGTACCTAAACAGCCTCAAATCATCACCTCATTCTAATAAGCTCTGATCATATTTATACACGTTTCCGTTATCAAGACCGATTATAAATAATACACGGACTTTTTAAGCTTATCCAACGTCGTTTTTATACACGCTGCCGTTTTCGAGGTCTATCAGGTACAGATCGTAAAGCTTGTCGTTTTTGTCTAACTGTAATCTTATGGCACTGTTTACCATGTCGGTTATCCATACGTCAAGTGGGATCGTGTCGCCTGTCGCGTCGTATACCATTTTTGACAGATCGTAGGTTTTTTCCTCGCCCGTATAAGGGAACAAAACGTGCAGTATAATCGGATTGCTTTCTTTTTTTCTCGGCTCATACCATACGATACACTTTTGCGAAAACAAACATCTTACATAGTAACTGCCGTATACGCTAAAGTCCGGCGTACATATAAGTCTGTTTTCTCCCGAAATAAGGTCGACAAGAAAGAAATCCTCTTGTATTTCATTGCTTACTCCTTTTTTTACCATTCTTAAATATCTTACATCTACCAGCAGTTTATCTCCGTAAAGCATACACGAATTTACGGGTAGGTCATCAAATTTATTTGTGTTCCTGCTCGTTTCTATCGCCGCCGCGGTGCTTACCGCGCCGGTTTTTATATCCCGTTTAAGAATATAAAGGATTCCTTTATCGTCTTTTATTTCGGTCTGATAGTCGATATAGTATTTATCGTTATATATAATGCCGAAATTCGAGTTTATATCGCTTAGCTGTCCGAGCTCCGTTATCTCGCCCGACGGTGATATTCTGCAGTACGTCATAGTCATGTTGAAATCGGTTAACTCTTTTAAGTATTGCAGATAAAGCTTTCCGCCGTATTTGATAAAGCGCGGCATAACGCTGTTTTCCACAAGCTTGGATCGTTTACCTCCGGCAATATCATAAACGTAAATATTACCGCTTTGATTGTTGAAATATATTTTACCTTCGTAGCACGCTATAGCCAGACCGACGTTGTAAAAAGGACAGCCGCCTTTATGATTGCACAGCGGGTCTTTACAGACTTTCGTGTTAGTGGAGGTATCGGGATACACATATTGACAGAGAGTCGAGGTCCCCTCGCCTATAATCGAGTATGAGTACATATTCAAGCCGTCGTAAGTGTTGTCCATATTTGCCTCCGGCGCAGGTGAAAACGATAACATACCGTATTTTTCGTAAGAATCCTGTCTGTTCAAAGCGAAAAAGGACGTATCCTCATATATGTTGACCGTTGGTTCTGTATCCGGCGCGGTTTCATGATTCCCGGTCATTTCTCCCGTTTCCCCGGTCGTTACAAAAGTATCCGTTTCTATTTCGTCGGTCGTGACAAAAGGGTCTGTTTCTATTTTGCAGGAACAGATAAACGCCGATATAAACAACATACACATAACAAAGGCAAATATTCTTTTCATATATTCCTCCGAAACAAAACAATAAAAACGAGCCGTATGCGTTACCGCCTGTTTCTGTTCTATTTTATCATATTTTTCCCGATTTGTCAACCAGTATTAAGACTTACGGATCTCTACTGAATATATATCATAACGGTAATTTTGTTTTTTCGGCTATATATTAAAACCTTCCTTTCCCTTTTAATGTAAATCTAACATATGCGGCTATCAGCAAAAGCGCGGCAAACGCGGGCAAGACAATAAAGTCCGCCGCGGTTTTGCCGGGTGATAAAAGCACCGCGTTTGCCGACATCAAAGCCGATATATCCGCAAAACGGGGTATTTGCCCGAACGCTCTTATAACGTACGGCGCAAATACGAAAACCGCCGAGACGGAGAATGCGGAAACAGTCTTCCGCAAAAGCGCCGAGACTGCCGTGATAACAAGCGCAAACGTCTCGTAAGATAATAATCTTAACGCGTATAAAAGTATCAGATACGTCCTTATGCTGACGCCGCAGCCGAAATTTTTCGCCACATCAAGCGATAAGACCGACGCGTCAAGCGACGCAAAAGATATATGTCTATACAAAGCAATAAGATCGGACACGGAAAAAACGGCGAATAATACCGCGGCTGCGCAGAAAACGCACAGAATTTTACTTATAAACGTCTTTTTTCGTCCGTTTTTCGTCGTGCGCATAACGGCGTAAAAACCGCTTTCGGATTCATACGAAAAAACGGATGAAATACATATCAAAAGCAGTAATATTAAAATAAAATCCGCGTCTGCCGATAGCAGTTTTTTGTATCCCGTATCATAAACGAAGCGCACGGGAGCGCCGCCGGCATTGTTTGCGGCAACAAGTTCGCTCATACGCTCGCCGCACCTCTGCACGACGTATTCTCTTGCGCTGCAGTAGCCGTATTCCGTCATCATTTCGTTATATTTATCTTCCGTTATTTCGTTGTTTTTATATAGCTCCTCCGCGGCACCGCGCAGCTGTAAGCCTGTAATAACGCGCTCCGTTTCCGCCTTCAATGCAACATCCGCGTCCTCTATATCCATGTCACCGAATTCCGTACAGTACTGCCGGTAAAGCGTTTCATTCGTGCTGTCGCTTACGGTAAACGTCAGCGCGGACAGCGCGGCTCTTGCTGCAAAGCAAGCTATGATTATTATAATAACGTGCGCTTTTAATACGTTTTTCTTTAACTCCCAGCCGAAAAGCGTTTTATATATAATAGTTTTACTCTTTTTTATTATCAGCCTTTCCTTTTTCAGCTTCGGCTTTTTCGCGTTTGATCCTTTGCAGAAAAGGAACACAAAAAGAGGCACGAATAAAACGAGGATAATGACCGAAAGGATAATACACACGGGATACGCGTCCGCACAGCCGAATAACCTTACGGAATAATACCGCTTCAGAAGGTAGCCGCCGCCGAATGAAAACAGATTCACGTTTTTTACAAAAACGTCAACACCGCTGAGATTTATTTTATATAAAGCGAATTCTGCCGCGGCGGGCAAAAGTCCGCCCGAAAGTATCAGCACGTATGAATTTAAAACGTTTGACAAAACAGCGCAGAATCCGCATACAAGAACACAAGCCAAAGCCCGACCCGCGACGATTATCATATAAGCCTGAAAAAGCGTTATATTATAAGGCGAAAAGCGGAATTCATAAGCAGTCTGCAGCTCCGCTCCACCGCCGCTCAGATGCCCGGATAGGGCAAATACGGCAAGACTCGTAAAACAGAGGATAAAGCAGAAAAGCACGGAGATAAGCATAGCCGCGCCGAGCTTTGCGAAAGCCGTTTTTCCTCTGCCGTTTTTCGATGCGAACACGACCGATAACGAACCCGTCCGTTTTTCCTCATAGACCGACACCGCGCCGACGATAGCGGACGCTATGATGCAGAGTATGAAGATCGCGTCGGAATCAAGCAGCCCGTCCCAGCCGAGCGCGCTGTCGTTTTTTATATTTATTTCATTCTGCGCCTGAGCGTATATCCCGGCAACTTTTTCAAAATATTCATACGAATAAGTGTCCGCTGCTGAGCCGAGCCTTTGCAGCTCTTTGAGATTCCTATTTGCGTTTGTTATGAATACAGACGTTTCCGACGTGTATTCCGCCTGTATCCGCTCGCTTGTAAGCTCCTTCGGTCTGTCGGTCATTACCGTGTAATACGACAAAAATACGCAGGCAAAAAACAGCGTGAGCGCCGCTGCTGCGGTGACGCCGTTTCTTGTAATTTTACGTATTTCCGCTGTAAAGATCATAACGCGTATAATTTCAATAGCTGTATTTGCCCGGTCGACAGGTCGATACGTATATGGTCGTATTCAAGCGTATCAAACGGGGTGATAACGCCGTCATCCAGCTTATACATAAGCCGCCCGATCACGAAGCCGTCGTCTGCTGCGTAGATTATAAAATGATAATCCGTGTCAACCGTATATTTTTCCGTTTTTCCGTCTGCGCCGTATCTGTAAATCCCGTTATCGTAACGTACGTATTTTATCTCCTCGCCTTCCGCGGTCTTTGCCGTTTCCGCCGGGCCGCGTGACTGGAAATAATAATCGTCGCCGTCTTTTACGGGAGAGGTTATATCGATATCAGCGGGAATATCCAAAAACGCCGCGCTTTTTGTATCGTATATCCCGGCGGGCGCGTCCGTTTTGTATAAAAAGCCCTTTTTGCGCAGCTTATAACCGTCTGTACCGTCGGGAAGTCTGATCTTTTTTATATTCCCCTCTCCGTCTATAACGTTTACCCCTGTATATTTTCCCTCGTTTATTATAAGCTCGCCTTCGTTATAGTAAAAGCTTGTGTTTGCATATCTTTGCTGCATATTTCTGATCTTGGCAACGCCCGTGTGCAGATCGACCTCATATACAGCCGAGGTGCTGTTATTTGTTGCGCCCATATACAGCACGCCGCTGTTGTAACCTATAAAATAGTTCATTACTTTTAAATAATACTGTGTGTCAGAGGTCAATTCAAGCTCTTTTATTTCTCCGGTCTCATAACAAAAAGAATAAATGCAGTTTTTGTTTTCGGTAGGCATATGCGCTTTGATAAACATATAATTTCCGGTATCCAAAACGCTTGTTATAACTTTACGGTAATAAAAACATTTATCACCGCTGTGATCACAGCCGCTTACCGGACAGGCGTAGTTTATTTCCCCCGTTTTTATATTCACTCTGCACGGTACGGCGACGGGGTCGAAAACATCCGGTACGTAATACATAGATATATTTTCAGCGTTATAATATTCGTCGTTCTGTACGGATTTTGTTATTTCTGTATATACGTATTCTTCCGTATCTTTTGCTGTGCTTTCCGTTTCCGTTTCGGTTACGGCGTCTGTTTGTATATCCGTCATAACGTCTCCGGCCCCGCCGCATGAAGTTAATATAAACGCGGAAATCATCAATATGATAAATATAATAATTCTTGCTCTCACAGCTTTTCCTCCGTTACGGATACCGTAATTTCCTCGGACACTATACCCGAGCCGACGGATGACGAAAATGTATAGACCGACGCAGACCCGGTATGCAGATCTATTCGTATCAAAGTTTTGTCAAAATCGTTTTCATCAAGCTCTATACCGTTATCTAATTTGTTTAAAACCGAACCTATTATGTAATGCTCATAGCCCTTTAACGTATAGAAGTTATATTTGCTTTTTACGGTAAACGCTCTTGATCTTCCGTCTTTGCCTACGATATAGACCGTGTTTTCATAAAACCCGCCGTCGCTTTCCGCGCCTGAGAGATTGAAATAAAAATTATCGCCGGTTCGTGTTACGACCATTATCGTCTTTCCGTCAAGCTGTTTCGGCATATCGAGCAGGCGTTTTTCGTCATATAAATAAATTGACGTGGGTGAATAACATCTTGCGATAAAGCCTTTGCCTATGCACCAATAGTCAAAAGGCGAGTATTCATGCCCTTCCGGCAGCGATATCACGTCAGAGCCGTCAAAGCTTCCTGTAGTTTTACAGGCGATACTTTCGCTTGCCGTTCTATATACAACGTATCCGTCCTCCGCGCAGATCAGCCAATCGTGCTCGTCCATTTCCCCGTATCGGCTTATTTGCTTTGATACCGGATCGTAACACATAACGTCGCGCCTGACGCCTCTTATTATAACTCCGTCAACTTCCTTTACCTGCGGCAGATCGAAATACAGCCTGCCGTTCCCGTATATAAGATAATTCGGCGTGCCTGTCTTACACTCGTAAACAAGCTCCGTTTTGTTTTCCTTCGTATCATAGCAGTTTATGATATCCGTCATATCAGCGTATCTTTTCGCGCTGTAAAACATATATCTGCCGCCGTCGGTGACCAGCGTCGCCGCGCATTTGCTGAACGGACACGTTTGCGTATCCGTCGTATGCGGACAAAGCGGATCGGGACACGGGATATATATACTGCCGTCAACCAAATTGATCTTATACGGTATAAACCCGGTAGGTTCGCTGTCGGTAAAATACATATCCGCTGCCGACTCGTAATCGACCGCTTCGCCGTTTTTATTACAGCCGGATATGAAGGA
>JAEEGJ010020873.1_pt1 | contig 14180 bp, 10 predicted proteins | sample 8958761 | NCBI WGS metagenome assembly JAEEGJ01 (sample SAMN16246546, study PRJNA631951) | gut metagenome | biome: gut microbiome; feature: rumen; material: RS-attached | host: Bos | place: Iran: Karaj | collected 2018-10 | reverse complement strand
GATTGCCGTCATCGGCGGCGGCCCCGCGGGTCTCTCCTGTGCCTACTACCTGGCCACCATGGGATACAAACCGACCGTGTTCGAGAGGAACGCCGAGCCCGGCGGAATGCTCCGCTACGGCATACCTTCATATAAGTTGGAGAAGGATGTGATTGCCGCTGAAATCGACGTGATGCGTGAGATAGGTGTGGATATCAGGTGCGGCGTCGAGGTGGGCAAGGACGTGACCATCGCCGGTCTGCGGGAAGAAGGATACAAGGGCTTCTACGTAGCCATCGGATGCCAGGGCGGACGCCTGCCCGGCATTTCCGGAGAGACTCTGCCCGGAACCACCACTGCCATCGATTTCCTGCACGATGCCAACTGCGGCAAGGTGAAGGTGAGCGGCAAGGTGGTCGTGGTTGGCGGCGGCAATGTGGCCATCGACGCGGCCCGTGTTGCCAAGCGCAGCGGCGCATCCGAGGTGACCATGCTGTCGCTGGAGACGGAGGACATCATGCCCGCATCCCTCGAAGAGCGCACCGAGGCCCGCGAGGACGGCGTTGTTCTGAATCCGGGCTGGGGCCCGAAGGAAGTGCTGGGCGACGGCAAGGTGAGCGGAATCGTGTTCAAGAAGTGCACATCCGTGTTCAACGCAGAGCACAAGTTCGCCCCGGAATACGATGAAAATGAATTGATTACGCTGGATGCCGACATGGTGATCTTCGCCATCGGCCAGACCGTGATACTGAAGGACCTGCTCGCCGGCACCAAGGTGGAATTCTTCCGCGGAGTGTACCCGGTGGCGGACAAACTGACCTACCAGACCGCCGAGCCCGACATCTTCGTGGGCGGCGACTGTTTCACCGGTCCCAAGTTCGCCATCGACGCCATCGCGGCCGGAAAGGAGGCCGCCGAGAGCCTGCACCGTTACGTGCAGCACGGACACATGACCATCGGCCGCAACAGGCGGGACTTCATCGAGCTTAACAAGCAGGATATCCTGGTCGAGAGCTACGACAACGGCTCCCGCCAGGATCCGGGCGTGAAGCCCGCTCCTAACGCGTTCGCGGAGTACCACGGCACCCTCACCGAAGAGCAGGTGCGCAAGGAAACCGCCCGCTGCCTCAGCTGCGGCGCATCCGTGGTGGACGAGAACCGCTGCATCGGCTGCGGCATCTGCACCACCAAGTGCGGCTTCGACGCCATCCACCTCTACCGCGAGCATCCCGAGGCCAGCAAGCTGATCACCTCCGAAGACAAGTTCAGCGGCATCCTCCCGTACATGATCAAGCGCACTGGAAAGATATTGTTCAGTAAAAAGAAGTAATGCACGAGTTGGGAATAGTCTTCTATATAATAAAGGACGTCAAGAAGGCGGCCTCGGAACACGGCGTCCAGCATGTGAACGCCGTTGTGATGAACATAGGAGAAGTATCCACCATCGTGCCCGATTACCTAACCGACTGCTGGCGCTGGGCGGTTACCAAGGAGCCCATGCTGGACGGTGCCGAATTGCGCATCAACACCATCCCGGCGGTAACCCATTGCGATGCCTGCGGGAAGGAGTACGAAACCGTCCGCTACGGAAAAACCTGCCCGCACTGCGGGAGTGCCGAGACCTGGCTGCTGCGCGGTAATGAAGTAGAAATCAAACAAATAGAAGTATGAGTTGTTATATTATTCCACTTGCTCAGGCTGCTCTGACCAGCGTCTGTCGCAAGGCCGGTTGGAAGACCGGATTCATCGGACGCAACCTGGCATCTCTCGAAATGATGCTCTGGGGCGGTTCCGTAATGCTGGTCGTAGATCACGCAATCAATGGAGAACTGTTCGCCTGGACTCCGATGGAGATGCTTAAAGTCGGAGTGCCGATGAGCGTGGCCATAACCCTGGTATGGTTGGGCTACGCAATGATCAAGGAATACAGATCGAAACGTTTAGTTACTAACCAATAATTTTTACTATGTTTTTCCAAGTTTACGGGGCTAATGCCCTTTCTCAGTGGGGGATGTTGATAGTGGTCCTTCTGGGACTCATCCTCTTCAATGAATTCGCCCGTCGCACCAAGCTGGGCGGCATCATCACCTTCCTTGCCATTCCTGTCGCTCTCACCGCCTACTTCCTGGCCATTTGGCTTGGAGTGCGCAGCGGAGCACAGTGGGCCCTGGAGAACCAGACCCACGTGTACATGCAAGGCTGGTTCCACTATGCCAAGCTCTATGCGGCCACCGCAGGGTGCATAGGTTTCATGATGATCAAGTACAAGTGGGGCATCGGTGCCAAGCACTGGTTCAAACCCTTCCCCTTCATCATCGTGGCAATCAACATCCTCATCGCCTGCGTCTCCGACTTCGAGAGCGCGGTGATGGGCTGGAACAAGTGGTGGCTCACCTCCGAAGGCGTGTGGCAGTACGGCGGCTGGCACAATGTGATGAACGGTGTCGCCGGTATCATCAACATCTTCTGTATGACCGCATGGTGGAGCGTGTATCCTTCCAAGAACAAGCAGGATATGATCTGGGCCGACATGACCTGGGTATACATACTCGTTTACGATATCTGGAACTTCGCCTACACCTACAACTGCCTGCCTACGCACAGCTGGTACTGCGGTATCGCACTGCTTCTCGCTCCTACCGTGGCAGCTCTCTGCTGGAACCGTGGCGGCTGGATCCAGAACCGTGCCAACACCCTCGCAATCTGGTGCATGTTCGCACAGGTGTTCCCTCTCTTCCAGGAGACCTTCAAGAATGGTCAGCAGTGGTTCAGCTGGGCAACTCTGCCCGTCATGTATCCTGAAGGCGTTGCAACCGTCGAGAAACTCTATGCAGCCGGTGGCCAGGCGGCCGTCGACGGCATCGTGGGCACCACGGTCGATCCTTCTGTAGTAGCTGCAAATCCTTCCATGATGGTATTCATCAGCGCCCTGGCCCTTGTAACCAACATCGCTGCCATCTGCTGGATCATCTGCATCTCCAAGAAGCGTCACATCAATCCTTACAAGGAAGACGTCTTCGTGGATCAGAAGTACTACAAGGATGCTATGGCCCGCGCCGACGTCGCCTAGTACCCCCGCTGATTATCAATTAGTTACTATAAACCGTCTGGTGAAAATGCACCAGACGGTTTTGCGTAAGTGCTTGATACTCAGTAGAGCTCTCCCAGCACGGCGAGGGAGCGGATGTTGAGGGGAATCTCCAGATGGGCGGAGAGATAGCGGAGGAGCGAGCCGGCGATAGCGCTGCGCCGGGAACCGTTGAGCGGATAGACCAGGAACTCCTCGAAGCCGGCGGAGAGAAGGTCGCCGATAACTTGAAGATTCTCGCCGGCGAAAGGGGCCAGCGACTCGAACGAAGGAGAAAAGCCCAGCACACCGGCGAGCTCCATCAGCCAGCGGAGATGGTAATTAGCGAAGTCTCCCTCAAGGGCGTCAAGGGTGAGGATACTGCGCTCGCACCAGTCAAAAAGGCCCTCTTCGGCCGCGCCTTCCTGCACGCCGCGCCAAAGCACCTCGCTCATGAAAAGGGTGATGGCGTTCTTGTTGAAATCCGACCGCACGCCATTAAGGGGATACGCTGCGGAAACCCCGCGGAGCCGCCAGAGGTCAGATTTGCGGTTCTCCAAAACCTCAGCATCCAGCACGCTGAATGGTAGATACAACGCACGTGAACCTCCCTTGCGCACTGTTACGATGAAACTCCGCCGTCCCATCTCCCGGCAAAGGCAATGCAGCACCAGGGACGAGTCTCCCAGTTTGGTGGAATTAAGGACAATCAGACGTACGGCGGAATTCATTTCATTACAAAGATAGGATTTTGCAGGGATTTTTCTTACTTTTGAAGGTTAAGTACAAAAAGTATATGAAGAAGTTCCTCCTTGCGGCCGCTGCCGCGCTTGTCTGCACACTCTCAATTGCAAATGAAACTCCCCGCTGGCTCCGCCAGAACGCCATTTCTCCCGACGGCGCCACCGTTGCGTTCGTCTATCAGGGCGATATCTGGATCGTGCCCGCCACTGGCGGAGAGGCCGTCCAGTTGACCACCAATCCCGCTCACGACACCGAGCCGCGCTGGAGCCCGGACGGCAAATACGTCATCTTCGCATCCTACCGCGAAGGCCAGAAGGACCTCTGGGCAATTTCGAAGGACGGAGGACGCCCCAAGCGTCTCACCGACTATGGCGGAGCGCAGACTCCCTATGCGGTCAGCAAAGACGGCAAGATAATCTTCAGCGCTTATTATCAGGAACTTGCAAGCTCAAGTGCCTTCCCCGGGGCGAACAATCTCTATAGCCTGGACTTCGCTGCGGCGCTTGCGGCCGAGCCCGGCAAACTGCCCCTGCCCGAGCGCATCGCAACCGTGAAGGCGGGCTCCGCCGACATCTCCGCCGACGGCACCATTCTCTACGAAGATTACGTCACGCCCGAGGACCCCTACCGCAAGCACCACACTTCTTCAGCAGCACACAATATCTGGAAGATACAGAACGGCAAATACACCAAGCTCACCAGCTTCATCGGCGAAGACCGCACGCCCGTGTTCGCCCCCGACGGCATCCACTACTACTACGTGAGCGAACAGAGCGAGACCCCGGTGCAGCCCAACGGCTGGGCGGGCGATGCAAACGTCTGGAAGTCAGACATAAATGGTGCTGCACCCGTGCGCATCACATCCTTCACCAAGAACCCCGTCCGCTACCTCAGCATCAGCGGCAACGGCATCCTCTGCTACTCCTGGAACGGGGATCTATACACCCAGAAGGAGGGACAGCAGCCGGCCAAGCTCGCCATCACCGTCAAGAAAGACAAGAACGAGCGCGAGCACATCTTCCGCATCGCCAGGGACGGCATCCGCGGCTTTGCCGCATCCCCCAACGGGAAGGAGATCGCTGTGGTCTCCAGGGGCGACGTGTTCGTGACCCCGCTGGAACTTGGGGATACCCGCCGCATCACCGATACCCCCGAGCAGGAGCGCTGGGTGGCCTTCGGCAAGGATGGCCGCAGCATCTTCTACGACTCCGAACGGAACGGCGAGTGGGCCATCTACAAGCGCGAGCTCACCGACAAGAAGGACCAGATGTTCACCTTCACCACCCGCACCAAGGAGAAGCGCATCACCCCCGAAGGGCAGGTCTGCTTCCAGCCCAGCGTCTCGCCGGACGGCAAGTGGGTGGCATACCTCCGCAACCGCACCGGCCTCGTGATCTGCAGCACCGACGGAGGCAAGGAGAAGGTCCTCATCTCCGAGGGCGTCAACTACTCCTACTCCGACGGCGACATCCAGTTCGAGTGGAGCCCGGACAGCCGCTACATCCTCTCCAGCTACGAGGGCGAGCAGCGCATGTACAATGAGGATATCTGCCTGATAGACATCGAGTCCGGGGAGATCACCGACCTCACCCTGAGTGGCTACTCCGACGGCAACTTCAAGTGGGCCATGGGCGGTAAGGCGATGATGTGGGAGAGCGATAAGGCCGGCTACCGCAGCCACGGCAGCTGGGGCGCCGAGGGCGACATCTACATCATGTTCTTCGACGACGAGGCCTACCTCAAGTTCGTGCAGGGCGAGGATATGGAAAAGATAGAGAACCTCCTCAAGAGCGACAAGCAGGCCGCCAAGGACAAGAAGAAGGATGAGAAGGAGAAAAAGGACAGCACCGCTTCCAAGAAGCCCGAGAAGGTGAAACTGGAGCTCGAACGCCGCTTCGACCGCGTAGTCAAGCTTACCCGCAACTCCGGCCATATAGGCGACTACCTGCTCACCCCCGACGGCAAGAAACTCTACTATACCGTGCAGCTCGAAAAGAATCACGACCTGGTTTGCGTAGACCGCACCGACGGCAGCATCAAGGTGGTGAAGAAGAGCTTCACCGGACGCTTGATCCCTTCCGCCGACGGCAAGAGCGTGTTTGTGGTGGGCGGCAACAGCGTTGTGAAGGCTGATCCCAAGACCTTCAGCACCAAGAACGTCAGCTTCAGCGGCGAATTTGAATACGATGCCGCCAAGGAACGCGAATACATCTTCGACCACTGCTGGAGGCAGGTCAAGGAGAAGTGGTATGTGGCCGACATGCACGGCGTGGACTGGGATGCGGTCTGCGAGAACTACCGCCAGTTCCTCCCTTACGTGACCGACAACTGGGCCTTCCGCGAGATCCTTTCCGAGATGCTCGGAGAGCTTAACGGATCGCACACCGGTGGCCGCTACGGCGGATCATCCACAGGTATAGGACACCTGGGTGTGATATTCGATGAAGACTACACGGGCAAGGGCCTGAAGATCAAGGAATTCCTGCCTTATAGCAACCTGCAGCGCATAGTCCCCGAAATGAAGGAAGGCGATCTGGTGCTTGCTGTCGATGGCAAGCCCGTTGAGGCCGGTACACCCTGGTATCAGGCGCTGTACAGGAAGAACGGCAAACGCATACTTCTTACCGTAAAGGCCGGAGGCAAGGAAAAGGAAATTATAATCACTCCTTCCGCCAATGACACCGAAGGATACTATCAGCGCTGGGTTCGCAACAACGAAAAGCGCGTCGAGCAGCTTTCCGGCGGCCGCGTGGGTTATGTGCACGTGCGCGGCATGAACTCCGCAAGCTTCCGCGAGGTCTATTCCAAGGCCCTGGGCAAGTATCGCACCTGCGACGCCCTGATCGTGGATACCCGTAACAATGGTGGCGGCTGGCTGCACAACGACCTGGCCACCTTCCTGGACGGAAAGATGTATACCAAACGCGAGTCCCGCGGCGTGTACATGGCACCCGAACCTTACGACAAGTGGGTGAAGCCTTCCTGCGTGGTCGTCTGCGAAGCCAACTACTCCGACGCCTGCGGCTTCCCTTACTGCTACAGGGCCCTTGGCACCGGCAAGATTATCGGGGCACCAGTTCCCGGCACCGCCACATCGGTGTGGTGGGAGAACCAGGTGGATCCCAGCCTTGTATTTGGCATCCCGCAGATAGGCTCCTGGAGCGTTTCCAACGGCCGCTATCTAGAGAATCTGCAGCTTGAGCCGGACATCGTGGTCTACAACGATCCCGAAAGCGTCGCGCGCGGCGAAGACAAGCAGCTTGAAGCCGCTGTGGCCGAAATGCTGAAGGAAGTCTCCAAATGACGAGGGGACGCGGACTCCTGGCCCGGCAAGCCTGACACTTCCTCCACCTGAATATCAAGCACTTACACAAAACCGTCTGGTGCGTTTTCACCAGACGGTTTATAGTAACTAATTGATAATCAAGTATGATGAAGAAAGATGAAAAAGGGTCTTGTGAATTGCGTGGAAGTTTACGATATTTGCAGAAAGCCCTATGTCTGGGCTATGGATAAATAGAATTGAAAGCTATGAAGGGTCAGAACAGAAAACTCTATCCGGACATAATCAATCATTGTTATCAGAGAACCATAAATGGAGACCTGATCTTTTACAATGTTTATGATTGCCTGATGTTTTTTACCATTTTTTGCGTTCAAGCGCCAAAATATGGAATCAGGGTTTATAAACTATGTTTGATGCCGGACCATATTCATAATTCTTCTTCCGCAAAAAGAAAGAAGGATTTATCGGATTTCACCCAGGTTTATACTGCAATGTACGCCAGGGAACACAACATTGTATGCAATGAGAAGGGGTCTGTATTTCAATCCCCATTCGGCAGTGCACCTAAATATGGCGATAAAAAAGCACGCTCCAATCTTATTTATGTCGATAACAACCCGGTAGAGCGACACCTTGTGGAAAAGGCTGAAGACTATCGTTGGAATTTTCTTGCCTACGCAAAAAGCAATCACCCTTTTTCAAAGCCTCTGGCATTGAAAGAGGCCTCAAAAGCAATGAAAACTTCTATAGAAATAGTAGATGCATGGTATAATGATGGAAAGTATCTATCGTATTTTATGCTGAGAAGGATGTTTTCACCTCTTTATGAAGAGGAAAAGCGTCAATTAGTAGATTACATTGTAACCAAATACAACATTCTGGACTATGAGGGAGCGGCCGCTTTTTTTGACGGTTATGAGAACATGTTAATTGCAACACACTCTGTCACCGGCAGTGAACACGACTTAAATGAAGTCTTTGTTGGCAAATCTGATGAATACTATAACAAGATGACTTCGATTCTTATGAATACAGGGAGATTCAAGGATATCCATGATGTGTTTTCTTTGTCTATCGAAGACAGGATGGGTTTACTCAAGATGCTGAACTCCCAGACCGATGCAACACTGGAGCAAATTGCGAAGTATCTGCACATTCCCTTTAAGCACGAAAAAGGTTAGCACTCTTGATAATCAAGCACTTACGCAAAACCGTCTGGTGCGTTTTAACCAGACAATTTATAGTAACTATCTGATAATCAACAGGACAGGGGGGCAAACAAGCTCGGGGAGAGCTCTACCGCTAGCGTATTCCGTACTTCCGGAGGATCCTGACCAGGGGCTTGCGTATGCTCTCTGCCCAGAGGTAGTAACCGATGTCGCTGGGATGGGTGCCGTCCAGCGAGGTCTCGTGGTCGGGGGTCGAGGCGTCGGATGTCTTGATGTAATACACATCCTTATAGCGCTTTACGGCGACGGCCATCACGCTGTCTGCCATGGCTATCTTTGCCTTCTCTATCGCATCGCGGCGGATGTTGAAGTTGCGGTTCTCCCGATAGATGGTGCGGATGAAGATCAGCGGCACGCCGGGATGGGTGGCCTGGATTTCCTCGATGAACCCGAAGGTGCGGGTGCGGATCTCCTTCGGACTGGGATTTGAGAAGGTGTCGAAGAAGAAGGCGTCGGCGTGAGCATCCTTCAGGGCACGGAGATATTCCGGCTGCATCTTGCAATCGCCGGCCACGCCAAGGCTGTTGAACTGGAATCCGGTCATCCTGCTTAAAAATCCGGGGATGGTGTTGGCGCATCTGGCGGAGCCGTGGCCATGGGTGAAACTGGAGCCGTACAGCACTATATCATATTTGAACGGTTTGTCGCCAGGCTCCAGCACGTTGCCGGCAGGAACGCCGACCTGGGCGGACTTGATGACGCTGAAATTCGAGAAGTAGACTATGCACTCCTTCATGCCGGGGGCCATGCCCTCCACCAGGGTGCAGGTCTTGTAGTCGTCGTTCCCCTTGGGGATGTAGGCCGATCCCGCCCAGAGCCAGGAACCATCCTTCTTTATATAGAGGTCGTAGCCCCTCTCCCCACGGGTGGAACCACCTTCGTTCTCGGTGAGGGTGCGCATGGTGATGGTGCGGGCATCGGTGCGGAAACTGCAGATGATGCCGGAACTGGAGCTCAGCAGCTTGACGCTGTTCTCGGTCCAGCCGCCGTACTTGCCGAAATCCATACGCTTGTACGGGTCCGGGGTGTCCGGGAAAACCTTTCCGACGATGGTAAGGTCGGTGGCTTCTACATATTTATAATCCTGCGCAAAGGCAGAAAGCACCGCGGTCAGCGCGGCAATCAGGAAAAACAGGCGTTTCATAAACTATAACGAACTTATCATCAAAAGGACCACCCCGGCGAGCATAAGAAAAAGCACGCCGGCCTTCTGCACTATTCGCTTCTCCTTGAAGAGGGCGGCGCCCAGCGCGAAGGTGATGATCACCGAGCTGCGGCGTATGAGCGAGATGACCGACAGCATCGATCCGTCCGCCTTCAGCGAGAAGAAGTAGAGCATGTCGGCGGCGGTGATGAAAACGGCGATCAGCACCAGCGTCCAGTCCCAGCGGAAGGGTTCCGACACCCCGCGCGAACGGCGGAGAAGGATGATCACCACCAGGAACAGGGTGATGTAGATATTGGTCCAGCCCTGCACGAAGAGTGGCTGCATGCCGGCCATGATGTGCTTGTCCCAGAGCGCGCTGGCTACCCCGGTGAACACCGACACCAGCAGGGCCCAGAAGCCCTTGTTGCCCTTGAAGGAGATGCCTTCCCGCTCGCTGCTCACACTCAGCAGCCACAGGGCGAGAAGCACCGCCGCAACCCCGCACCACTGCATCCAGTTCAGCCTTTCTCCAAATAGGATAATGGAGAAGATGACCACGAACATGGGCCGGGAGGTCTTGAAGGTGCTGACGGTGGTGATGGGAAGCAGCTGCAGGGCGATCATGCCGCTAACCCACGAGGCCGTCACCAGGACGGCCTTGAAAAGGAGCCGGAGATGGTCCGCTCCGGCTCCCAAGGTCAGGAAAGGACTCACGAATATGGCGCTCAGGCCGGTGGCGACCAGCAGGATGCCGTATACGCCGTTGCGTTTCAGCGCAGCTTTCTTCGCAACGTCATATACGCCCAGCAGCACCGCCGAGGCGAGAGCCATCCATATCCACATAAGCTACTTGAGATTGAATTCTTTCGCCCAGTGCCTGCCGTCCGGAGCGGTGACGCTGATCTCGATTACGGAAGCGTCCTTCGAAGGCTTGACGGCAAAGTAATGGATATTCTTTCTGGGCTGTTTGTATTTGGGAATCGGCTTGTCGCCGAACTTCTTTTCAATCTGTTCGATGAAGGTGGGGGAGACGTCCGCGACCAGTTCCGGAGTGCCCATGGCTGTACCGTCCTGGACCCATTCGACCTTCCAGTCTTCATCGTAATCCCAAACGTTCGCAAGATAGCAGTCCGGGTTGAAGCGGGATTCGCCCCTGGCGATGAATTCCACCTGGAAATCATCGGGATAATCGATGTTATGCCAGTACCAGGACAGGTTTTCTCCCTCGCGGTCGAAAATCAGGTAGCCGCGCGGCGTGCCGTCGTTGCACCAGATGGTTTCCCACCAGGTTCCGCAGATGGATGCCGGGTTGTGGTCCCGGATGTCCGGAGTGTAGCGGTGGTTGTTGAAGATGTGGGTGTGGCCGGAGAGGAAATCCACCTTGTAGCCGTCCAGCATCTCGATGAGCTCCTTGCCGTTCACGATGTAGACATCTTTCCACCAACGGTAGGTGGGGCTGTGCTGGGCGATGAAGATGTGGGTCCCCTTGGGCACGTACTCCAGCAGTCCGCGCATGAAGTCCATGGTCCACTCGGGATAGCCTTCTGTGTATTTGCCGGATACCTTCGGATCCTTGACCTCGCCGCGGAAGCGGATGTTGTTCACGCCGACCACCAGGTCCTTGCCGAGCCAGAAAGCCCAGTTGGCAGGGCCGAAGTGATCTTCGTATGTTGCTTCGGCAGCCTTGCCGCCCATGTTCTGGATAAAGTCGTGGTTGCCGATCACGGAATAAAAAGGTATTCCGGTCTTGGCTATGGCTTCCTTGTAGGGCTCGAATATCTCGAGCTCGTTCCAGCCCTGGTCGCCGAGGGATATGCCCACGGTGTTATGCTTGGCCAGGTGTGCCTGTCCCTGCTCAGTAAGGTCCTGGAGAGGCTCCTTGCAGAACTTCTTCAGGTGCCTTTCGTGCTTCATCTGGGGGTCCGATACTGCAAACAGCGTGAAATCGTCGCCGTCTGCGGTGCGGTTCAGTTCGAAGTGATACTTCTTTGCCTTGGTAAGAGGCTGGTAGAACTGGGGGGCTCCGGTGGAAAAGTCCGGTTGATAGCCTGAAGGGCTCACGATATACACGAAACGTGCGTCATCGGCCACATCCAGCTTGAACTTTCCGTCCGAGCCGGAGGTAGTGAAGTGCGCTCCGTCCGTGACGATAACGCCCGCCAGGGCATCGCTGCCGCAGGCGACGCTACCGCTCACGCGGCGAGCCTCCGCGCCGAGGCAGAGGCTCGCTGTGAGCAATAGGATTAAGAGTTTCTTCATTTGTCTTTACTTGGTCACGATCTTTATGTTGTCGAGATACCATCGGTTCTGGCCGCGGGTATTGCTCACATAAGGATCGGAATTGGTAGGACGCAGGGTAATCCTGGTTTCAGCCGTTGCCCCGGGAATTGTAACCGAAGCATGCTGCCACTCGAGCTTGGTCTGATCGTCTGCGGTGGGCTGAGCCGATGTAAGTTCGGTGTCGGTTCCGCCGCTGACGGCTGCAGTCAGTGTCATGATGTCGGGCTTGGAGCCGCCTGTCATGCACCAGCACCAGTCGAATGTCAGTTCCACGGTGGTGGCAGCGGTGAGGGCTGTAAGCGCAGGAAGGATAAGGCCGGAGCTATAGTCGGATTTGCCGAACTTGAGATAGTTCTTCTGCAAGTAGAGGGTACGGCCGTTCCCGCTGTCGGGCTCGGCTGTGCTCCACTCCAGGCCCTTACCACCCCAGATGAAGCCATAGCCCTTGGTCTGAAGGTCGGCCAGGATGGGCTGAAGCGCTGTGGTTGTGAAGATGTTCGGCGAGGAACCAACAGAGTTGTTGGTAACATCGTCGGGAGCATTTGCTGCCGTTGCATAGGGCTCAAGCCACTCGAAGTCTTCTTCAAGAATCGTGGTTCCGGCAGGAATTCCGCCACCGCCGCCGGCGGGAGCGTCGGTAACCTCGAAGAGAGGACCGGCATCCTCGCCATCGTCACCATTGTCGGCGATGCGGCAGGTACCTCCGTTAGGTGCAGCGAGAGCGCCCTTGCCGTTGGACTGCCAGTTGGCCACGCAGCGCATCCTGAACTTGGGCTCGCGGCAAGGAGCTGCGAGTTTCCAGTTGCACTCTACCGCCACGTTCGCTGTGGGTTCGATGAAGTTGTACTGGGCATTCGTGCCTGTCTCGGTTTCCGTTTCGACAGGATACTCATCTGCCGGCTTCCACTCGTTTCCGTCGAAGTATTCGAGCATCCAGTACTTCTGTCCGGTTGCGGAAATACGTGTGAGGAACTTGATATGGAGCTGAGTGCCAGCAGGATACTCGTAATTGTCGGTAGCGGAGAATTGCCAGTAGTCACCCGGCCATGCGCCGGTTACGTAAGGATGTCCGGTGCCACCGATAATACGGGATGCCTTGTTAGCGGTGTCGATACCGGTCTTGTCGATCTGCCAGTACTCGATCTTGCCGTTGCCCTCCACATTGGAAGGAACGTAGAGTCCGCCAAAGCCTTCCGTGGTGTCGAACTTACCTGCGGTGCCGCCGAAGAATTCCTGATATGCAGTCATCGTGGTAGCAGTGAAGCGCCACTTGGCATACAGGAGCTTGTCGGGTCTGGGAACTACGGCGGGACCGTTGTCCTTGACGGCGGTGGTCAGAATGCCGAACATCTTTGCTCCGAGCAGACCGCTGATGTAGCCTGTGAGATCCACCTTGTTGCCGTTAAGGCTGGAAATGCTCAGTTCAGAAGGGCAGTCGACCTGCTTGACGGAGTACTCCACTTCGTCGACGGTAACCACGAGATTGCCTCCCGAAACTACGCCGGAGACGGTCACGTATTCCGTTGCGGAAGCGGTGTAGGTGGCGATGACCTCGTTCAGGTTGACAGGGGTGGGATAAGTGTAGGCGCCCGAAGACTTGACGGTGACTTCATCGGCAGGGCTTCCCTTTACATCCTTTACGGAAACCACGTCTCCGACTTTCACACTCTCGGTGGACTGGATGTAAACATTGGTGGTTCCGCTGTTCACTACGAAGCCGGCGGAAGTGACAGCCACTACCGTGGCCTCATCGAGGATGAATGCCTTTCCCTCGGCGAGTTCAGCGACCTTGTCGAGGGTCAGGTGCTCGGCTTTGCGGTAGGCATCGCCTTCCTGGCTCACGAAGATGAGCAGGCGGCTGGCGAGGGTGTTGCCGGAAATGATGAGCGTGTCCTTGCGGGGCTCCAGCATTCCCTGCGAATCGGTATTGTTTTCCGCCGTGACCGTTACGGTCGTCACACCGTTGCCGGTGCTGGGATCGACGGTGATCCATTCGGGGGCTGTGGTATGCCAGTCGCCGTCCGAATAGACGGTTACCGTCTGCGCCGCAGGATTGCTGGCGGCGAAGTTCATCAGTGTCACATCACCCAGCACGGCTTTGGCGACGCCGGCTGCGGGCTCCTGCTCACAGGAGACCATGGCGCTTCCAAGCACGGCCGCAATGGCGGCGACTCTCAGTATGCTATATAATCTTTTCATAATCTGCTACCAGTTAGGATTCTGTTTGAGATTTTCGTTGAGCTGGAGATCCTTCTCGTTGAGAGGATAGAAGTAGTGCTTGCTCTCATCGAAGGAGTGAGGCACGGTCCTGAAGATGTCCCGTACACCTGAGGTGGCATCCTTGCCAGTGTTGGGATCTACCAGATAGAACATTTCATCTGTCGCGGTTTCATTCTCCACCGCGGGATCGTGGATCTGGAAACGGGTGCCGGTGGCAGTGGAAGTGCC
>JAEEGJ010020866.1_pt1 | contig 14183 bp, 9 predicted proteins | sample 8958761 | NCBI WGS metagenome assembly JAEEGJ01 (sample SAMN16246546, study PRJNA631951) | gut metagenome | biome: gut microbiome; feature: rumen; material: RS-attached | host: Bos | place: Iran: Karaj | collected 2018-10 | reverse complement strand
GGCTTTCGCATTCCGAGAGTTGCAGGGCCTCGATGGTCATAGGGTCGCCCTCGATGAGTTTGGTGGCAGCAAAGCGCACGGGGATGCCGGCTTGCTCGGCATGCTGTTCGATGAGGTGCATAACAGCGTGAAGACAGCGATGCACGGCACCATCGTGGTCCTCGGGCGTACAGAAGTCCTGGCGATAGGGCGTCTCGTGATGCTGTGCCACATGGACAGCATGCGAGATTAGTTCTTCGATACCTTCGTTCTTGGATGCCGAGATAGGGATGACAGGGATGCCCAAGGCAGCCTCCATCTCATTGACACGGATGGAACCTCCATTGCCTCGCATCTCGTCCATCATATTGATGGCAAGCACCATAGGCTTGTTGAGCTCCAGGAGCTGCATCGTGAGGTAGAGGTTACGTTCGATGTTGGTGGCATCGACGATATTGAAGATAGCAGAAGGGTTCTCGTCGAGGATAAATCGACGCGAGACAATCTCCTCGGCCGTATAGGGAGAAAGGGAATAGATGCCGGGGAGGTCGGTGATCTCGGTATTGGAATAGCCACGAATGACGCCCGTCTTCCTATCAACGGTAACACCGGGGAAGTTGCCCACGTGCTGGTTGGAACCGGTGAGCTGGTTGAAAAGCGTTGTCTTGCCACAGTTCTGATTGCCGGCAAGGGCAAAGGTGAGCAGATTGTCCTGCTGGGAGACTTTCCCTCCATCCTTGTTTTGGCGAGAGGAACTTCTATGCTTTGCAGCCTCCTTGTCGCGAATCTCCTCACGACGACGCTGGTCTTCCTCGTGATAACGACCGGGCTCGCCGAGACCAGGGTGTGGAATCTCATCGCCACGCGGCTGGGGTTTGGGAGGAGCGACGGGAATGTCGGTAGTGATTTCGATTTGTGCGGCATCTGCAATACGAAGTGTGAGCAGATAGCCGCGCAGCAAGATCTGCATCGGGTCGCCCATAGGGGCATACTTCATAAGCGTGACCTCGATACCAGGGACGATGCCCATGTCGAGGAAATGCTGACGCAATGCACCCTCACCGCCCACGACGGTGACGATGGCCCGATGTCCTATCTTGAGGTCCTTTAATGTCATATAATCAATTAACAATTAATAATTAACAATTAACAGTTAATTATTTCGTATGTGCTTTTATCAATTACGCTGCAAAGATAAGCTATTTTTCAATAACTTGGTGCTATTTTTCGGAAAAATACCTACTTTTGGGTATTCGGAGGAATCGGAGGTTTCGGAGTTTTTCGGAATAATCGGAGTAGTCGGAGTATTCCGAGTAATCCGAGTAGTCGGAGATAAAGACGAATATGTCCGTGCTATTTAGCGCGGACATATTCTATCTTTAACCATGAACGGTATCACGCATTCTTCTGAAGCATGTCGAAGAGTTGGAGCAGGGAGGTGACAGTGGGCTCATAGTCGATGACACTGTCGGAGTTGTCCCAACTTGAACCACGAAGCCAGATTGCATTGCATCCCAATTCTCGTGCAGGCTCGATGTCCTTCTTGTAACTGTCACCGATGACGGTGATGTCCTTCGGGTCGAGGTGAAGCTTGTCGATGGCAAGCTGGAAGATTTCGGGATCGGGCTTGCGAACACCTACCACTGCCGAATCGATGACGACGCGGAAGCAGCGGCTCAGGCCGAAGTCCTGGATGACCGACGCCAGGTTGCCATAGAAGTTGGACACCAGTGCAATCTCATAACAGTCGGAAAGCTTTTCGAGCAAAGGAATGTTATCGAGCGTGCAGCGCCGCGCATAGTCATAGCAATAGCCAGCTATGATGTCGACAAAGTGCTGGGCGAGGTCGTGCATGTTGTCGATGATGGGCACCTCGCCTTCGCTGAAGATCTTTAGCGCAGCCTGGAGGATGTCCTCGTTGAGCAGACCCTGGTTAATCAGGTAATCAATCTGAATGCCGATACGCGCCTGCATCAGTTCGAAGAAGTTATAACTGGACTGGATGACGGGTGTGAACTGTACATATCGCTCGGCATAGATGTAAGCCTCGCGGAAATGATCCTTGGTGACAGGAAGAGACACCTGACAATAGCCCTCCCAGATGACCTCAGACCAGTGCCGCCCTCCGCTATCAATGGTGGCACCGTAATCAAAGATTAAACCCTTCATATATTATATTATTTTTATTACTTGCGTTTCATGATGGCCAACCCGACCGCTATCCAGAAGAACTCGCGGATGCGCGTGGCGAAACTGATGGTGAGCGCCACAGGCAGCAGTTGGCCGGTGAGCAGATATTGGAGTGCGAGGAGAATGCCGCCTTCGCGTGTTCCGATCTGCATGGGCGAAAAGAACAGGATATTAGCGAACAGTGAACAGAAGGCTACAACGAGCAGGGCATCGGCATATCCGAATGACGAATAACCAAGGGCCTGCATCACAAGCCAATATTCAATGACGTTGACAAGACGGCTCGACAGTTCGAGCAACAGGGCACGAATGAATCGGCCCGAGGGAAGGAGCGATGGGTCGAGCAATGACCAGTTGACCCAACGGCGCATGAACTTCAGCGCAATGCCCCGGCGGTAAAGCCGCCAGAACAGGAACAGCAACATGGCACAGACGAACATCAAACCTGCGACCCAAAGCGTCTCGTCCCATCCGATACGATCCTGTCCACGCGAGATGGTGGCTGTAGCCAGCGCCACGAAGGCAGCCAGGATCCAGAAGAGGAAATGCGAGGCGATGTGCATCATCGAATAGAGCACGACACCTTGTGTGGCCCGTTCGATGCCCATCGTTCGCTTGAGCACCCACACCCGATAAGGTTCTCCACCAAGGAGCCCGAAAGGTGTGATGTAGTTGAGCGCATAGCCCGAAATGGTGACACCGAGCGTCTCAAGATAGCTGAGACGGGTGCCTGTGCCGATCAAGACATGGCGGAAAGCCGCCGCATTGAGCAGATATCCCACTGCCCAGACAAGGATACAGATAGCAATGGTGCCCGGCATGGAGCAGAGCGTATGCCAAAGCTGCATAGGGCCTGCCTTCCATACCATATAGGCAAGCAGGAGACAGCAGATGACGAAGAGGGCTGCCTTGAGCAGAGGTTTAGCGCGAGCCTTCATCTCCTGAGTGGTCAATTAAGTCGAAGCAAGGCCTTGCGGCACATTGCCTCGTGCCTGCATACCATATAGATGCAGAGGGCATTGAAGATGGTCAGTTCGGCAGCCCAATAAAGCCAGGGCATACCGAGCATCAGCGCGATGAACAGGGTGATGGCGCGGCAGTTGAACGTCAGTGCATTGGCAATGGGCATCAGGGGCAGGGACTGCTGCCTCAGGCTTTGCCAAAACCCTTCATTACCACTCTTAACATCTCTTAACCCTTCTTCACCTTTCAAACCTTTCGAACCCTCTCTCAACCTCCTCCTCAGCTTCTGGAACTGAGGTGTCAGCCTCTCCTGCCCTTTCGTGTAGTTGCGATAGAACCAGAGGAAAACCTTGAGGACGGGGTCGGCAGAAAACTTCGTCTCGGCATACTGTCGTGCAACATCGCCTGCATCGTCGAGTTCGGAGCCCTGCTTGCCTTTGACACAAAACAGGTGGAACTGTCGATAATAATCGGCCATAGCAGCCTGCTGCGCGTGACAAATGCCGGTAACGATGGCCATCACCCAGCACCATATTCCCCATCCAGGTGTGAGCCGAAGGGCAATTGCGATATAGATGGCCGCGAACCAGAAGTCGCCCGCAGCACCATCAAGGATGCGTCCCAACTGGCTGTACTGATGGGTGAGACGGGCCAGTTGACCATCGGCCGAGTCGCCGATGTCGGCAAGGATGAGCAGAACGATGGCCAAAAGATTAAGCCAAAGGTCCTGCGGATAGCAAAGGATGCCACAACCGACGCCAAGGAAGATGCTCGCGATGGTAATCTGGTTGGGTGTCCAGCCGAAACGGCGTCCAAGAAGCGCCACGCGGAAGCCCACTGGACGGTAGAACCACAGGTCGATGGGTTCTTCGACATCGGGATGCTTGAGGCTCGCCCGATACTGTATCTTGTCCGCTTCGGTCATCTTACTCTATTTCGTCCAATGTTTTGGTAATCAGTGCAGCGATGGCCGAAGCCCCTTTCTGACGATAGGCCGAGAAACTGGGCCAATCGTTGACGTCGATCACCACGATATGTCCATCGGGCTCGACGATGACATCAAATCCGAAGATTTCGATACCAAAAGTCCGGGCAATGCCCCAGGCGATGGTATGAAGTTCCTCTTCACGATATCTGATATGCGCCAAAGCAGTGTTGTGCTGCTCGGCGGTACCGAACTTGGTGTAGTTCATCTCCTGCGGATAGAACGCATAGACGAAGTCGGGCATCACGGCATAGACCTTGAGCAGGTCGCCTTCCACATGACGCGTCACCACGATGTCGGGCACACGCTGGGCGACAAGCTCCATCACTCGCGTATCGGCCTCAAGAGGCGTCTCGACCCACGTCACATCGTCGTGGCGAGTGCCGCCTTCGCGCATCACCTTCACCCATCCGGGCAATAGCTGCTGGAGCTCAGGTTCACATTGGAACATCTGGTCTTCTGATGCTTCGTAGGCCCACCACCGAGGTACGGCAATGCCCGCCTGCTGGAGCAGTTCGAGCGTCATCTCGCGACTCTTGGCCACCTTGAGCACCGCCTGGGGTGCATTGACAGCGGGCAGACCAAGGCGCTGCAACTTGAGAAGTGACGACATACGACGCATCATATGGACCACAAGTTCGTAGGAACGCAGTTCATCGTCGGTCATTCGTCCGAACACATCTTCGTCCACTTCCTCGACATGGCAACCTTCCTCTTCGAGCTTTGCTGACACAAGCTGGAGAATGGCTGCATCGCTCACTGCCAGGTTGGGTGAGAATTCGGGTGCACGGTGGACGGCAAGGATCGAGCGAGTCTTGAGCGACTCGTCGAGCCAGGCCTCAGCCTTCCTGAGGTCGGAGGCGTGGTCGATATCCATCACCTTGCCAAAGACGTAGGCCGACAGGGGAACGTTGGCTCGAACCAGCGCACGCTGGAAATTGCGCATCCTGCTCTGACCCTCGGCAAGGCATTGGTGCAACACAGGCCAGGCCGTAGCGGTTTCGAGGCCATAGATGCCACCGCTGACGAAGTGCCACACATCGTCGGCCATCTGGGCCTCGTCGTCGAAGAATCCATGAATCAGGGGACAGACGCGTCCGCCAAAAGTTGTCCCTGCCTCCTTGGAGCAGGCCACCCAAAGGGGCCGCTCGTCATCGACAAAGGGCGTGACGGCGAAGAGGCCACCCTGGCACTGCTCGAAAGCCTGAATGTAGGCGGCAAACTCCCGCTCGTGGAAGATGGTATCGACGGTAGTCACACAGACCTTGCCCTCAGGAATGACAGCTGACAGACGTGCAAGGCTGTGCATGGAACTCGGTGTAGTTTCGACAATGAGATTCATCGCAAGGTCGGGATGGCTGTCACGGTAGGCCAGCAGGTGCTGATGCACCTCAGGCATCTGAGAATTGCAGATCACCGAGATGCTTTCGGCGCCGCAATGCAGCATGACATCCATCAGCCTATCCACCATAGCCTTCCCTGCTAGAGGGACCAATGGTTTAGGTAAGAGGATTCCTTCATCACGAAGGCGCGAGCCCTCTCCGGCCGCTATGATAGCGTAATGCATCCTATTGTCTTTTTAAAGAATTCCGCGGCAAAGGTAGTCTTTTTTTTGTTAAATTGGACTTTTTTGAACCTTAAAAAGTATAAAAAAAGCCTAAAACTACAAAAAAATGCAACAAAAGTACAATTTTTTCGCGAAAAGTTTGTGAGTTATCGAATATTCTTATTAAATTTGCATCGTCAAAGACCGGGTTTTTCCCAAAATAAGACGCAACATAAACACTAATAATTTTTAATTAACACTATGGAAGAATTGGTTCAGAAAATCAATGAACTTTCAGCCGCTTTCGCTGCTGACGCTTCTGCACAGGCTGTAAAGGGCAACAAGGCTGCCGGCCTCCGCGCCCGCAAGAACGCCCTCGCACTCATCGATCTCCTGAAGGAGTTCCGTAAAGCATCGGTGGAGAAGGCCAAGGAGTAACCCCTTTTACCTTTTAATCACCATTCCCCATTCGAAATGAGGCATCCATGGGCACACCTACGCACGTGGATGTCTTGTTATGTGGTCTATGAAGCAACTTCTCGTAGCAGCGTTACTGGCGCTGACTTATTTTTTACCCGCGCGTGCGCAAATAAATTTCTCCGACTCGTTGCGCATCAGTTTGCTGACCTGTTCCCCCGGACCCGATGCGTACGAACGCTTCGGGCATACTGGTTTGCGTGTCCAGGACCAGCGCAATCCGCAGATGGACGTCACCTTCCACTACGGAGTTTTTTCGTTTAATACCCCCCACTTCATCTATCGCTTCGTCAAAGGCGAGACCGACTACCAGCTGGGGGCTGTCTATACACAAAGCTTCATCGAGGAATACCGACAGCGCGGACTGGGTATGACCGAGCAGTGGCTGCGCCTCGACTCGGCACAGGCAAAGGACATGTTGCAAAGACTCCTCATCAACTACCTGCCTGAAAACCGCACCTACCGCTATTCCTATTTCTTCGACAACTGCGCCACCCGACCCTATCACCTCATCAACGCTTCGGTGGGCAATACGCTGCGTTACGACACGGCGTGGGTGAAGGACATCACCCTGCGTCAGATGGTGCAGGAAAAGACGCACCGCAACAACTGGCTCGACTTCGGCATCGCTTTGGCCGTGGCTGCTCGTTCCGACCAGCGAGCCTGGTTCGAGGAGCAGATGTTCCTGCCCGATTACCTGAGTCTGGCAGTCAGCAATGCCAAGGTCGAGAAGTCCACTGCCTCAAACCGTTGGCATGTGCCATTTGTGACCGAAAGCGATACGCTGCTCACCATGCGGCCCGACATTGCAGCCAAGATTGCAGCTCCCGACCGCATTGCTCCGAATACCGTCTTTGGCATAGTGCTCCTCGTCGCCCTCGTCATCTCGGCATGGGAATGGCACAAGAAGAAAGATGCCGAGCAGAAGAGACGTCCCTTCAAAGCGCCCGTGCTGGCAAACACCTTTGACACCCTGCTGCTCCTGGCTGCCGGCTTGGCAGGATGCATAGTATGGTTCCTGAATTTCTTCTCGCTTCATCCAGCCGTTGACAGCAACCTGAACTGCTTCTGGCTCCTGCCGACGCATGTCATTATGGCAGTTCTCATCTGGTTCAATGGCCTGAAGAAATGGTGCAGCATCTATTTTGGCATAACATTTGCACTGATCATCGCATATGTGATCCTCGATTGGATCATCGGACAATATTGTCCACCCGCCTTCCTCCTGCTGTTGGCAACCCTGTTGCTCCGCAGTTACATGAGGTTTGACAGTTCGCTTCGATCAAGGTTCTGAGAGGTTCTGAATGGTTCGATAAGTCAAGAAAGGTTCGAAAGGTAAATGAATTCCCATAAGACAGACATATTGACGCTGGCCCAACTGGCCCTGCTGCTGACGGCGCTCCAAGCGCTGCCAGCCTATGTTGTTGCTGCTGACCAGCGCTATCCTGCCGCCAGTGTGAGCAGTGGTGAGAACCAGGCGATGCCGCGACTTATCATCGGCATCACCATCGACCAACTGCGCACCGACTACCTCGACATCCTGCAGAACCGCTTCGGACAAGGAGGTTTCCGTCGCCTGATGCAAGAAGGAAGAGTCTATGACCAGGTGACCTTCGAACTTGATCATCCCGATGCCACAGCTGCCATTGCCGTACTAGCCACAGGAAGTTATCCTTTTCAGAATGGCATCAGCGGGGAGTTTTCGTTCGACAAAGAGACACTGCGCCGTCGTCCTATCTTCTTCGATGTCAAGTATATCGGCAATTCCACCGATGGATACTGGTCGCCACGCGCCCTTCTGAGCAGCACGATAGCCGACGAACTGAAACTTGCCTCGATGCAGAACAGCAAGATCTACAGCATCGCTCCCAATGCACACGAGGCACTCATTACTGCCGGCCATTCGTCGGATGGTGCATTCTGGGTGGATGACAAGCGAGGCAACTGGTGTTCGACCACATATTATACGGATTTCCCTTCGTATGTCACCAACCTGAACAACAATCGCCCGCTCTTCTGCGACCCCGAGAGCAAGGGGTGGGATTCGCAGCTGCTGACGCAGAACGGCGTATGCGCCCTTTCGCCCTATCAGCCCTGCAACCCCTACTTCTCCCATAAGTTCCAGGAAAGCAAGCAGGTGATGTACAGCTGGATAAAGACCTCTCCCGTCATCAACGAGGCGGTGTCCAAGATGGCGCAACTCTTCATCAACAACGGACGTGTAGGCACTGCCGAGAAGCGCACCGACATGCTGCAGCTTACATTCTATGCCGGCACCTATCAGCACGTTGCCAAGGAGGTCTATCCCTGTGAACTTGAGGAGACCTATCTGCGCCTCGACCAGACACTGGAGGAACTGCTCAACTTCATCGACAAGCAAGTAGGCCTCAAGAACACCCTCATCTACGTGATGGGGACAGGCGACACACGAAAGGATACGGATGAGATACTGGGCCTTTCGCTGGGCGAATTCAACGCCAACCGATGCACAGCCCTGCTCAACATCCAGCTCAATTCGCTCTATGGACAGGGACAGTGGATTGAAGGTTTCGAAGACAACCAGATTTACCTCAACCACAAACTCATCGAACAGAAGCAACTGCAACTGGACGACGTTGCCCGAGAGGCTGCAAAATTCGTGGCACTTTTCAGTGGTGTCGATGAGGTCTTCACAGCCCAGCAACTTCTTCACGAAGACTACAGCCAGCGCATCGAACGCATCCGCAACAGTTACCGCAAGAATGGCGGTGGCGATCTGGTCATCATCCTTCAACCTGGATGGAACCTCAGACTTGACGACAACAGTCGTCCCCAGCCACAGAAACGTTTTGACGTTTATCCTGGCCCTGCCATCATTTTTGCCCCCTCACTGGTCAAGGCTGAGCGCATCCACGCTCCTGTCGAGGCTACAACCATCGCCCCGACTGTTGCCAAGATCATCAGGATCAGGGCTCCAAGCGCTTGCCGCGCACTGCCGCTATTTTAATTTTTCTCTAGAACATCTAGAATATCTAGAGAATCTAGAGCATCTAGAAAATCTAGAGCTCCTAGAAAATCTAGAACAAAACAACGGAAACAATAAACAACAATAATAACAGAATACATGGGATTTAACGATTTCTTAAAGAAAATCTTCGGCGACAAGTCGAGCCGCGATATGAAACTCATCCAGCCATGGGTGGAGAAGATCAAGGCTGCTTACCCTGCCGTCGAAAAACTTAGCAATGACGAGCTGCGTGCCCGCACCAAGCAGATCATGCAAGACCTGGAGGCCTGCGTGAAGGCCGACAAAGATGAGATACAACACCTTCGCGACACCGTCGAAGACCTTGAGGTGGAGAAGCGTGAGGCCGTTTGGGCCGAAGTGGACAAACTCAAGAAGAAGGTACGTGAGACACAAGAAGCAAAGCTCACCGAATACCTTCCCGAGGTGTATGCCATCGTAAAGAACACGGCCTACCGCTTTGCCAACAACGAGACCGTGGAGGTAACAGCCACACAAATGGACCGCGACCTGGCTGCCACTCGTGACTTTGTCACCATCGACGGCGACAAGGCCATCTACAAGACCACGTGGATTGCAGGCGGTAACCCCACACGCTGGGATATGGTTCACTATGACGTTCAGCTCTTCGGCGGCACCGTGCTCCACCAAGGCAAGATTGCCGAGATGGCAACTGGTGAAGGTAAGACACTTGTGGCTACGCTGCCAGTCTTCCTGAACGCCTTGACTCATAATGGCGTACACGTAGTAACCGTGAACGATTACCTCGCCAAGCGTGACTGCGAATGGATGGGACCTCTCTACCAGTTCCATGGTCTGACCGTCGATTGCATCGACCGCTATCAGCCCAATTCGGACGAACGTCGCCAGGCCTACAACTGCGACATCACATTCGGCACCAACAACGAGTTCGGCTTCGACTACCTGCGCGACAATATGGCTACCCATCCCGAGGACCTCGTACAGCGCGAACATAATTTTGCCATCGTCGATGAGGTTGACTCCGTGTTGATTGACGATGCCCGTACGCCTCTTATCATCTCCGGTCCTACGCCACGTACTTCGGAATATTCCGACGAGGAACTTTACCAAACCTACCGTGACCGCGTGGAGAACGTGGTTCGCCTGCAGAAGACTTTGGCCAACCAGTTGCTCAACGAGGCCAAGAAGAAGGTGAACAACCCCGACAAGCACATCAAGGACGAAGGTGCTACCCAACTCTATCGTGCCTTCCGTGCATGGCCAAAGAACTCTGCCCTCATCAAGTTCCTGTCGGAGCCAGGTGTCAAGCAGGAGATGCTGCGTGCCGAGGCTTACTACCTGCAGGACAACCAGAAGGAGATGCCTGTGGCCCTGGAACCTCTCTACTTCGCCATCGAGGAGAAGAACAAGCAGGTCGATCTGACCGACAAGGGCATCGATGCCCTGACAGGCAGTTCGGAAGACCCCAAGTTCTTCGTGCTCCCCGACGTAGGTTCGGAACTTGCCGAAATCGAGCATGACGAGAGCCTTTCGAAGGAAGAGAAACTCGAGCGCAAGGACAAGATCATGACCGAATACACCACCAAGGCCGAGCGTGTACATGCCGTGGACCAGTTGCTCAAGGCATTCTGCATGTTCGACAGGGACGTTGATTACGTCATCTCGGAAGACGGCAAAGTCAAGATCGTCGATGAGCAGACAGGTCGTATCATGGAGGGTCGTCGCTGGAGCGATGGCTTGCACCAGGCTGTTGAAGCCAAGGAGCGCGTCAAGATCGAAGCCACCACACAGACCTTCGCCACCATCACGCTGCAGAACTACTTCCGCATGTACCATAAACTTTCGGGTATGACCGGTACTGCCGAGACCGAAGCAGGCGAATTCTGGGACATCTACAAACTTGACGTGGTAACCATCCCCACCAACCGCCCCGTGGCTCGTATCGATATGAACGACCGCGTATATAAGACCAAGCGTGCCAAGTACAAGGCTGTCATCGCACAGATTGAGGAATATGTCAAGGCAGGTCGTCCAGTACTGGTCGGCACCACTTCGGTAGAAATCTCGGAAACCCTTTCGAAAGCCCTGCAGCTGCGTGGAATCAAACACAACGTGCTCAACGCCAAGTTGCACCAGCGTGAGGCCGACATTGTAGCACAGGCCGGTCAGACTTCGACCGTGACCATCGCCACCAATATGGCAGGTCGTGGTACCGATATCAAGTTGTCGCCCGAAGTAAAGGCGGCAGGCGGTCTGGCCATCATCGGCACCGAGCGCCACGAATCACGTCGTGTCGATCGTCAGTTGCGCGGACGTTCAGGTCGTCAGGGAGACCCAGGTTCGTCGGTATTCTTCGTTTCACTCGAAGACAATCTGATGCGTATCTTCGGTTCGGACAAGATCTCGAAGATTATGGACTCGAAGATGTTCGGCATGTCGGAAGACGATGTGATCGAGCACTCGCTGCTCAACAAGTCGATCGAGAATGCACAGAAGAAGGTCGAGGAGAACAACTTCGGCATCCGTAAGCGCTTGCTCGAATACGACGACGTGCTCAACAAGCAGCGTGAAGTAGTCTATGCCCAGCGTCGCCACGCCCTCATGGGTGAGCGCATTTTCATCGACTTCATGAACATGGCTTATAGTGTAGCCGGCAACCTCATCGAACAGTTCGGCATGAACAACGACTTCGAGGCTCTGCAGCTCGACGTGCTGCGTCACTTCGGTGTCGAAGTACCATTCACCGAAGACGAAGCAAAGCGCCTCAAGACCGAAGAGATGGTCGAGAAGATCTACAAGGCCGGTATGGAAAGCTTCAATCGCCACATGAAGGATTTGACCGATAAGGTCACTCCACGCCTCAAGGAGATCTGGGAGCAGGTCAAGGAGGGCGGACAGATCAAGAACATCATCATCCCCATCTCCGACGGCAAGCGCGTCTATCAGATACCCGTTCCGCTCCAGGAGGCCGCCGAGACCGATGGCAAGTCGATCAGCAAGACCTTCCTCAAGGTCATCATGCTCCACAACATCGACGAGGCTTGGAAGCAGAACCTGCGTGACCTCGACGACTTGAAGCAGAATACCCAGAACGCAAGCTACGAGCAGAAGGATCCTCTCCTTATTTATAAATTGGAGTCGTATCACATCTTCGAGCGTATGGTGACCAAGATGAACTCAAAGGCCGTTTCGGTGCTGATGCGCGGACAGCTTCACCTGCCCGAGCCTACTCCAGAAGAGATTGCACAGCAGCAGGCCGCCGCTGCCCAGCGACAGCAGATGCAGCAAGCCGCTGCTCAGCGCAAGATGGCAGCCATGGGACAGAATAAGGGCGAAGATGCTCCTTCGCGTCCTGTACCTCCGCCACCATTTCCACCACAGTTCCGCACAGCAGGTGACCAGCGCCAGCGTCCCGACTTCAGTCGAATGCAGGCCATCCATGCCGGTGCCAACGGACAGAACACCGTGCAGCGTAAGCCTATGGGCACAATGCCTCACGTAGGACGTAACGATCCATGTCCATGTGGCTCGGGCTTGAAGTACAAGAACTGTCACGGCAAGTGATAAAAGGTTAACATAGACCTTTTCGAATACACGAATTATCATTCCTGTTCAAGAATTATCGAACTCCCAATCCCCAAATCCCTTAACCCCATCCCTCGGAATTCGTGAACAAATGATAATTCGTGTTTTTTCATCGATTCAAATCACTACGTTTTGAGTCAATCGTCCCTATCTTGTTTACACTTTTTTAATACCCTTTTAATACCTTTTAAATATATATATATTAAACTTACCTTGCGAAACACGTCTTATAGTTATGAAACACCCACTAACACTCATCCTCTCACTGTCGATGCTCGCCACCTCTCTCTCGGCACAGCATCCAGACCTCAACCGACCCTTCGGCTGGGCAAATTGTACGACGCTCACCTCGGGTGACGATTACCGCGTTACAGGCGGCAAGGCCGTAGCCAGCCCCAGTACCATCACGCTCACCAGCACGGGCAGCGACATGCGTAAAACTCTCATCAAGGCCATCAACGAGAACGACATCATCATCCTCGATGGCAGCAAGGGCGACTTCATCGTCAGCAGCTCGATGCAACTGAAGGACCTGCAGAACAAGACCATCGTAGGCATCAACAATGCACGCGTCTGCACCGAGTTCTATCTTTCGCCCGAGTTACATCAACTGATGAACGACAAGAAGGTGCTCGAACAGAACACCTCGAAAGCGGACCAGGTACTTACCCTTTCAAATGGCAAACGAGTGGGCGAGCCTCGCGAATATCTTGTACGTCAAACCCTCATCGACAAGATGCAGGATCCCGAAGAGAAGTTCCGCAATGCCGGTCTCTTCAGTTTCTCCAACTGCCAGAATATCATCATCCGCAACCTGTCCCTGCAAGGGCCGGGTGCCATTGACGTAGGTGGCAACGACCTGCTCACCCTCAGCCGCGGTTCGAAGCACGTATGGGTGGACCATGTGGATTTCTGCGACGGCATAGACGGCAACTTCGACATCAACAGCTTCTCGGACTTCATCACCGTCTCATGGTGTCGTTTCCATTACTCTGAGCGCACCTACATCCACGCTAACACCAACCTCGTAGGTTCCAGCGATCGTGCCGAACAGAATGGCGAAGATAACCTGAATGTCACATACGCATTCTGTGAGTGGGGCAAAGGTTGCGACCAGCGTATGCCTATGGTACGTTTCGGCACCATTCATCTGCTCAACGACTATTATACCTGTGCTGGCAATTCGGCAGCCGCCAATCCACGCTTCCAGGCCGAGTTCCGCATCGAGGGTTGCTATTTTGCCGAAGGCGTCAAGAAAATCTTCTCGCAAAAGGATGCCAAGGCTTTCGTCTTTGTCGATAATCACTATACCGAGAAGTTCAAACAGCCCGACGATCTTGGCAATGTCACCCTCCCCTATCGCTACGAGGCCATTCCCGTCGAGGATGTCCCGAAGGTGGTGAGCGAACATGTGGGTGCCACCCTCTCCGACCCGCTGAACATCGCAGAGCAGCCGAACCACCCCCCCCTGC
>JAEEGJ010020865.1_pt1 | contig 14183 bp, 8 predicted proteins | sample 8958761 | NCBI WGS metagenome assembly JAEEGJ01 (sample SAMN16246546, study PRJNA631951) | gut metagenome | biome: gut microbiome; feature: rumen; material: RS-attached | host: Bos | place: Iran: Karaj | collected 2018-10 | reverse complement strand
TAGTTCGCCACCGATTGCACGCAGAATAATATCGGCGGTATACTGGTTACCATTCTTAATGAACTTCACGTCGAATACCACGTCGTTATAGTCAAAGTCGGTACGGCTGCCTGAAAGGTCTTCGCACATCACGCGTACTCTTTCAACATCGATTGGGGTTGATTCGCCTTTACCTGGAACAATTTTAATAATCCAATCGTTATATATGTAATCACGTTGTACCTGTTGATTAGGCCATTGTCCTTCTGCAGAAAAATCAAAACCGACATAGTAATTTCCGTTGATTTTCTCCATTCTCCAATATTCAAAGAAATTACCACCATCCTGTGCGGATTTGTATTTCCAGTTTTTTGTTGACGACATTAGCATCAATGTGCAACCGCCATTTGCTGTGATATTTGCATTGTTGGTATTATTGATGTAATCCCAATCGTAATGATCCATTTCTTCAAATGCTACTGGCCAATAACTTGTCTGTTTATATTTTGTAACGCAGTGCAACTCATGCATCTGATTTGAACCAAGTACATCACTACCATTGCCATCTTTGTAATGTGCAGTTCCTGTATATACTTGCTGTACAAAGAAGTTCTTGTAATCAACCAAGGCTTCGTATTTCTCTTTGCCTTTTTGGTTGAATACTGCTAAAACTGCAGCAAGTTCTTCGTTGGTGATGGGATCTGGATGAGGGTAGTCTAAATATCCTGCTCCATTTGCAGTACCCCATTCATTGCCATTTGTATTGGAGACACGAGTACTAGCACCTTTGTTCGTATAATCAACCAAAGGCATAACATTCATACCCCAGTCGTGATTGGCGTATGTGCTCTCGGAAACACCGAAAGTTGAATTAAAGTTATTCTCAAAAATCTCTTCGCGTGCTTTCTGGTCAATAACCTCTACTTCGTGTGTGCAACTTGCCAGAATGGCCACTGCACATAATATCAATAGTTTCTTCATATCCTATCCGAATAAAAATGTTACGTAACTGTTTCGATTTTCGGTGCAAAGATACCATTTTTTTCGATTGTATGTATCTATTTGATGGTTAAAATCTGTAAATATTACAGAAATATGCACTATTAATAGAGATATTTTTGTAATTTTGGCCACAAAAACAGATGATATTATGCGTAAAAGTCTGATTATTACACTTATAGCAGGTGTGGTGGTGATGGTTGGCGTGACCTCTTGCAGCAAGAATGTGTACGACGAGAATACCCATCGCGACCTGATACATTATTTCTCGGCTGTGGATAGTGTCGACCAGCAGCACGAGTGGAAACTTTCTGAATTTAAAAGCTATCGCTACCAAGTACCTTCGGGTTCCTACAAGCAGTTGCGTATTTATTCGGCTAACCCGATTTCAAGCAGCAAGGCCGAATTGATGAATCAGATTTACGTTTCGGGTAGTCAGTCGGGCGTTCTTTCTGTAGATGTACCTTATCAGGTAACAACCCTTTATGCAGCACTTGTAGATGCCAGCGGTAATCTTACTGTTGCCTCTTTCCCCTCTTCGCAAGGATCTGAGACAACGATTGATTTCACTGCTGCTACTACTGGAACGGCATTGTCGACGTTGAAACCTCAGACTTACACCTATCTGTTTGAGGAAAACTATCCCGAGCCAGGCGATTACGACTACAACGATGTGGTGATGCGTGTTTCGCAGGAGCGTACCGCTGTTAATCAGATTACTGTGAACGTAACCCTCTCGGCTGTTGGCGCCGAAAAGCAGATAGCAGGCTGTATCCGACTGGTGGGTTATTCGTATGATGATATCGACTCGGTTTATACCACCACGGGTGTAACATTCAATGATGGTATCAACGACCAGACGCTTTACCCATTTGGTAATATCTTCAGCGATAAAACAGTGGCTCATTCATTGTTAATGAAGGGACGTAACCAGGAGGCAGTGCTTAATCTGTTTTGCGATGCCCACTGGGCAATGGCCTTTAACATTAATGCCGACTATGGACTTTTTACGCGTAAGAAGTACAATGTAATGGACCCTTATAGCGATAAATATAATACAGATACCTATCAGTCGCGCGCAGAACGTACGCTGAGCTATGTGATAACGTTTAAGGATGATAATCAGAAAGTTATCAGTTCACTCGATAACTTCTGTCTCGAAACACTCGATCCCTTTATTATTACCTATTACAATGGTGGCAATTTCGAGACCCATGTCGAACAATTCAAGGCGGCAAGGGTGCTTGCCGATTATTCGGTAGCCTCTTTCAAAGATTTACCTTGGGCGCTGATGGTGCCACAGAGTGATTTCCGCTATCCACAAGAGGGTAATGAGATTGGCTACAGAAAGAGATTGGAGTCGGGAGCTGTTGCTATGAGTGGTGCTTATACTACCGTGGGACATAGCTTTGGTGAGTGGGCTGAGGATCATACACGTTTCCTCGACTGGTATCTCTATCTTACTAACTCTACGATGGTTTACTAATTAGCTTGTGCAAAGATAAAAAGGCGGAGGGGCGTTCACATCACGTGTACACCCCTCCTTTTTCAATTTGACTTATAATAGAGTTTGAAAAATTATTCGTAAACCATACCCGGTGTGGGCTCTTGATACCAACCACCTGTTTCGGCTTTCAGTTCCAGGCTGGTTTGCTTACCCCAAGCAATAAAGCCCTCGTAAGCGTTGGTGATGTTTACACGCTCTTTAGGCCACTTCCATTTGGCAGGGATGGCAATGCCCAGAGGTGCTTGGGCCAGTCCGCTTGGGTTGCCCTCTTTTACAATACCGATATAATCGTTACTTACCGACTGCGACAAATCATCGGGATTAGCACCAATCTTAAATGGACGAATCTTAAAGTCGGCATTCTGGAAGTCGAAGTTAGCCGAAGGCTTATCGATGGTTACTGTTACGGCATCCAAATCCACACCGCGACCAGTGTTTACCATTTTACGGCTGGGGGCACCGAGTGCTGCATGTACCTCTGCACCATTTGCCCAAGCAATACGTGTGGTGCCTAAATATACGTAGTTGTCGTATTCGCAACCAGCAGCTACCAGGGTAACGTCTAACTTATTAGAGTTGCTGCTGTTCTCCTTTACCTGAATCACCACGTCGTTCATGTCAAAGTCGCACTTGGTGGTGTTATCCTCAAAGGCGTATGTCCAAGTCTGGTTTTCCTCGGTAATGCTTGAACCTCCTGGTGTAGTCCAATTGGCAGCGCACTGGCCGCTGACAGTCTGTACCTTAACGTTGTTGAAGTCGCTGCCAGTAACAAATGTAGTTACGTTATGGGTATTCCAAGTTATTCTTCCATCGCGATCGTTTTTAAGCTTTTCTGCAGTTGTTTCTGTCCAGGTGTTTGAATTGTCGTAGGTGTCGCCAATATATGCTCCCTCGTAGAACTTTATGCTATTGTATGCTAATATAAGGTTGGCACCTGATACGTGGAATGCTGCACCAACATGGGCTGCAATTTGGTTGTCGCCGCCCATTCTAACAAACACTCTTGCATTATCATCGTTTGCATAGAATCCTTGAGGATTGCCTTGGCCCTGTTGTCCCCATTTTGAACCATTCTTAATGTTAAAACCAGAGTTATTGCCCATGTTTACATAGAAGTTGTTAAACACAGCCTTGTTAACCTCGGCATAACTATTGTTCATCATATTGAACGAACCGTCTTTGAAGCATCCATCTCCATTGACAATCAATTGGCAATAATTATAGAATGTGGAGTTTTGGGCGCTAAATTTCATTGAACCTGTGGTGTAATGTCCATTATTGATCCAATAGATATCCTTTTGTGTAACAAAGGTTTCGCCCGATACAGTTACTTTACCGCTGTTATAGAAGTGACAAGTTGAGTTCATTGTCATCGATGGTGCTGTTATTTCTGCATCATCACCCATATTAATAAAGTATGAGGTGTTGGCAGATCCAGGCGAATAGGTCATAGCTCCGCTAAAATAAAACTTACCTTCGTTGTAAACTGTGCTATTGTTACCTATATCATATTTCTCGGTATTGGTGGCATTGATAGTACCGCGATTGAATATTTTTATGCCCTGATTGGCGGCAACACTATTACGCTGGTCGTTAAGAGTTGCACCTGTGGCTACAGATATCGAACCTGCCTGCTCGCCATAGTTACTCTCCAAGGTCACATTTCCTTTAAGAATATATAGGTTAAAATGAGTGGCACCATTGCGTCGGATGGTTACATTACCATTTACGTTAACATATACATTATATAATTGTGGTACACCGTTAGCAATGTTCTGGTATGATCCTCCGAGCTCGAAAGTGCCAGCCTTAGTTATTTTTAAGTTGTAACCTGCTGTGATACGATTAACGTAAATAGCATATAAATCCCACATGGTTGTTGTGCCATACTGTGTTTGAACAGTTTGTCCTTTGTAAAGTGTTTCAAGTTCTGAAACCTCATCAGCATCACCAGGTACGGCTGTTGGGAATGCTGCAGCCAAATCCGAGCTGCTGGGGAATGTGAAAGCACTATATGTATCGCCGTTAACAGTTATAGCTCGGGTTGCAGCTCTACTTGTTGCCACCTCAACAGGCTTATCCTCTACAAACTCAGTAAGTTGGTTGTTTTCAAGGTAAGCTGTGCGATACATTGTCTTTCCTTCGCTATCAGTAATACCAATGCTGTAAGCTCCCTTGTAAGATGGAGTGCGGAAAGATGTAACAAAGTTCTGACCGTTGGCTACGGTTTCTTTGGCCAGTACAAAGCCCTCACCATCCATCAAAGGATCGTTAGAATAAACTTTCACAGTGTATGTTTCGCCATCTGCAAAATTGATAGGAATATTTGTACTGACTGTGGATGTCATCACCCAGTCCTGATTTTCGGGGATGTAGAAACCAAGCGTTTGCTGGGCATTGTTGAGCGATACTTGCTGCTCCTGTACTTCAACGTTGAACTCCTGCATGCACGAGGTCATAGCGAAGCCCATAGTTAGGGCTGCAAGGCCATTCAAAAGGTACTTTTTCATACTCTACTATTAGCTAAATTCTAAGTCAAATAAATTTTTCCGGCTGCAAAGGTACATACTTTATTTGTAGCAGCCAAATATTTTTGCGAATATTATACATTTTGAACAAATCAGAACGGTTTTGAACAAATCAGAAAACGTTGTAACTGATTTGAACATAGGTGAAAAACAAAAGTACGCAATCGAAAGCAACATTCTGAAAGATTGTTTACCTTTGCACTCGCAAGTTTCAAAATATTATCGTATATTTGCACCCAGAAACCAAATTCATAATAACTAAAAAATATAAATTAAACAATGAAAATTTCGTTTCATAACATTTGTTTGGTTGTAATGGCTGTAGCTGCCATGTGTGGCTGCAGCCTTAATGCAACTGCCCAGCAGTTAAAGGCTGAAAACATTGATGAGATTGTAAAGGCAATGACTCTGGAGGAAAAGTGCCACATGGTACTGGGGCGCGGCATGCATTTTAACGATGAAGCCAAATTCCCTGGTACAGCCGGTAGTACGTTCTCGTTGGCTCGTTTGGGTATCCCCGAAACCTATTGTGCCGACTCTCAGCAAGGTTTACGTATGAATGCCACTCGCGCCTGGGATCATAACGATTACTATCCTACGGATTTTGTGGCTTCGATGACGTTGGCCTCTACATGGGACCGCGAGGCTGCCTTTAAGGTTGGTCAGGGCATCGGTAACGAGGTGCGTGAGTTCGGACTCGATTGGATTCTGTCGCCTGCCATGAATCTTATCCGTAACCCATTGTGTGGACGCAACCATGAGTATTACTCTGAGGATCCTTATCTCTCAGGAACCATCGCTGCAGGCTATGTACGTGGCGTGCAGAGCGAGGGTACAGCTGCCTGCCCTAAGCACTTTGTGGCTAACAATCAGGAAACTAACCGCAATAACAATATCTCTCAGGTGTCGCAGCGTGCGCTCCGTGAGATTTATCTCAAGGCTTTTGAAATAATGGTTAAGGAGAGTGATCCTTGGACTATTATGACTTCTTATAATAAGCTGAATGGTCCATACGCTGTACAGAATCGTGAACTGCTTACTACTATCGTTCGCGACGAGTGGGGCTGGAAGGGTATGTTTGTTAGCGACTGGAATGCTGGCGACGATGCCGTAGCTGCGATGCTTGCTGGTAACGATATGCTGCAGCCAGGTCAGGACAAGCAGTATCAGGCTATCCTTGAGGCTGCCAAGAGTGGAAAACTGCCTATGGAGGTGCTTGATGCCAACGTTAAACGCATTCTTGAGTATGTGATAAAGACTCATAACTTTAAAGGTTATAAGTATAACAACGAACCTGATTTAAAGGCTCATGCCCAGACGGTTCGCCAGGTAGGTGCCGATGGTATCGTGCTGCTTAAGAATAGTGGTATTCTGCCATTGATGGGTAAGCGTGTGGCTTTGTTCGGTTGCACATCCTACGATTGGATTTCGGGTGGTTCAGGTTTTGGTGGCACCTCAGTTGGTCACTATACCGTATCGCTTGTTGAGGGTATGCGCTCAGCTGGCTACGAAGTTTATAAGCCACTGATTCGTACTTACACCCAGCATATTGCTGCCGAGGAAAAGCGTTTGTTCCCCAATGGTCGTCCACCATTCTCACTCATGCCACCTGCACGTGCCGATGAGAAGCAGTTTACTGCCGATGAGCTTAATGCAGCCATCGAAGGCTCGGATGTGGCTATCATCTCTTTGGGTCGTAAGAGTGGTGAGGCTGCCGATCGCAGCGAGGCTGACTTCTACTTGAAAGAGGGCGAGGCCAAACTTATCAAGGCTGTAAGCGAGGCTTATCATGCTAAGGGTAAGCAGGTGATTGTACTGCTGGATATCTGTAGTCCTATCGATGTAGCTTCTTGGCAGAATCAGGTTGATGCTCTGGTTTGCACATGGCAGGGCGGTCAGGAGAGTGGTTTTGCTGTGGCCGATGTACTGAGCGGCAAGGTGAACCCCAGCGGCAAGCTGCCTATGACTTTCCAGATTAAATACGGCGATGCTTATGCCGATAAGAACTTCCCCGCTAATGTTGATGATAAGACCTTAGGTGCTATGTTTATGTGGGGATATAATAAGGATCAGGCTCCTAAGGAGCGTAAGCCACAGGCCAATATTGATTATACCAACTACGAAGAGGATATCTACGTAGGCTATCGTTACTTTGATAGCTTTGGTAAGCCTGTGGCTTATCCCTTCGGATTCGGACTGAGCTACACCACCTTTGCTTATGAGAACATGAGCGTGAGCGAAGCCAATGGTGTTTACACCGTTAAGGTTGATGTAAAGAATACCGGTAAGAAGGCTGGACGCAATGTGGTAGAGCTCTTTGTGGCTGCACCAAACAGCAAGAAACTGAACAAACCTGAAAAGGAACTGCGCAACTATGCTAAGACAAGTTTGCTGCAGCCTGGACAGACAGAGACTGTTACCATGCTGGTAAAGGTAGAGGACTTAGCATCGTTCAACGAGAAAGCTTCTGCTTGGAAAACCGATGCTGGTCGCTACAACTTCCTGATTTGTTCATCGGCCAACGATGTTGAGGCTAAGGCATCAGCCAATGTAAAGGGCTGGACCAAGAAGGTAAACAACGTAATGAAACCCAATGTGAAACTTAACTTATTAAAAAGGTAATATAACAATCGTATGAACAAAAAAATCATGACTTTAGCGCTGGCAGCCATGTGCTGTGTTGGCGCTCAGGCACAGGAGAAACTCTTCAATAGTGCCAGTGTTCAATCCCCCGTTGTAAACAAAGACGGAACCGTAACATTCAATCTCTTTGCTCCTAAAGCCGTAAAGGTTGAGGTGACTGGCGACTTCCTGCCAACTCAGCAGATCGACATTCCTGGCTATGGCAAGTATGATGCCCCAGGTGTTGCTAAACTGAAAGAGGGTAAGAATGGCGTGTGGAGCTTTACCACCGATAAGCTGGCTCCTGAGATGTACAGCTATACCTTCAATATCGATGGTATGACTGGCGTAAAGGACCCCGCTAACATCTATGTAAATCGCGATATCGTTTCGTTTACAAATATCTTTATTGTAAGCGACCAGAAGGGAGATAAAGGCGATTTGTATAAGGTAAACGAGGTGCCTCACGGAAACCTGAGTAAGGTTTGGTACAATAGTCCTACACTGAAAATGCAGCGTCGTATGACTATCTATACCCCTGCTGGTTATGATAAGGGTGGTAAGTATCCTGTGCTGTATCTGTTGCATGGTGCAGGTGGCGATGAGAATGCTTGGAGCGAGCTCGGTCGTGCCGCACAGATTCTCGATAACCTGATTGCAACAGGTAAGGCTAAGCCTATGATTGTAGTTATGCCTAACGGTAATCCCAACTGTCAGGCTGCTCCTGGTGAGTGGTCATGGGGTATGTACACTCCAGGCTTCCGCGACGGAGGTACTGGTCCTACAGCTCCTGCAGCAGCATCAATCCCCGAGAGCTTTATGGATATCGTAAACTATGTTGATGCCAACTATCGTACTCTGAAGGATCGTTCTCACCGTGCTATCTGTGGCTTGTCGATGGGTGGTGGTCACACTTTCCACGTAAGTCTGCTCTATCCTAACAAGTTCGATTACTTCGGTCTTTTCTCGGCTGGCCTGCATTGGGGTAAGGGCCAGATTGGCGCTTCGTTTGCCGATCAGATCAACAACGATCCTGAGTTCGCCAAGCAGTCGGCACGCTTGTTTGGTAGCAAGCCCAAACTCTACTGGATGGGTATGGGTAAGACTGATTTCCTGTATCAGAGCACAGTTGACTTGCGTAACTACTGGGATAGCAAGGGTTACAAGTATGAGTATGTTGAGACCGATGGTGGTCATATCTGGCGCAACTGGCGTATTTATCTCACCATGTTCGCCCAGAAGATTTTTAAGTAATAGCAAAAAGAACCCTCGCCAATTGGTGAGGGTTCTTCTTTATTTCTTATGCTTATCTATTTTTCGAAGTACAAAGTTAAAGGCCTCTAAACCAACCAGTACTAAAACGGTGGATGCTATGGAGAGTACATACATACCGCCTCCACAAGCCAGACCGATGGCGGCTGTAACCCACAAACCTGCTGCGGTGGTTAAACCACGAACCACATTCTCGCTTTTATGGAAGATAATGGTACCGGCGCCAATAAAACCGATACCCGATACAACCTGGGCAGCTACACGCGATACATCCCAACGGTGTTCAGGCGTATTCATAACGCCGTCGAATCCGTAAGCCGAGACTATCATAAATACTGCCGAGCCTAATGCCACTAAAAAGTGGGTGCGCAAACCTGCCTCTTTGGCTCGATATTCGCGCTCCAGTCCGATAGCACCTCCAAGGAGTGCGGCTACGAATATGCGTAATATAAACTCCCAAGTCATATCCATAACTATATCTTTTTACGATAACAACGATGTCGTCTGTGAATAGTGGCATCCAGATACTGCCACTGCGAGAGTACACCCTCGTTGGTCTCCATCTGCGGGCCTGTTTCTGCCCATTTAAAGCCATAGCGCTGGAACTGGCGAATCAGGTCATCGAAAATCAGGGCGTTGGCACCTTTGCCACGATACTCGGGTAGTACGCCTATCAGTAGCAGGTCGACAGTATCGGTGTTATGCCATTTCAGTGTTTTCAGCAATTCCCACCAGCCAAAGGGCAGGAATCGGCCATCGCGAGTGCGCTGGAGGGTACGTGAGAATGAGGGGAAGGTTACACCAAATCCCACCATTTTATCGCCGTCCATAATTCCTGTAACCAGGTTCAGGTCGGCAATCTTAATGTAATCGTTCACCAGTTTGTCTATCTGGTGTTGTGAAAGTTCCGAGAATCCGTACAAATCCTTGTAGGTTGCATTCAACAGATGGAATACCTCGCGGCCCCAGCCATCGCTTACAAGTTCCTTGCGGGTGAACTTATGCACCCTCAGACCATAACGCTGGCGAACCATCTCTGTAATCTTGGCAAATTTAGCTGGCACTACTTCGGGCACTTTAACTTTGCACTCCACGTAGTCGTTATCCTTATAGAATCCACCCATCTGCTCCATGTGCTGTGGGTAGTAAGGATAGTTGTAGTTGATGTACATGGTGGCTAACTGGTCGAACCCATCAATAAGCATGCCTTCGCGGTCGGTATCGATAAAGCCCAACGGGCCTGCAATCTCAGTCATGCTTTTGGCCATGCCCCAATCTTCAACAGCTTTTAGCAAAGCTTTACTAACCTCGGGGTCATCGATAAAGTCGAACCAACCGAAGCGTACCTGTCGGCACCCCCAGCGCTCATTGGCGCGATGGTTAATGATGGCAGCCACGCGTCCTGCAATCTCTCCATTCTTGTATGCTAAGAAATATTCTGCTTCACAGCATTCAAACGAAGGGTTCTTATCGCGACGAAGCGTTGACATCTCATCTGAAAAGAGATAGGGCACAGCACTGTCGCATCCCCTGTACAGGTCGTAATAGAACTGTACGAACTGCTTAAGCTCACGCTTAGTTTCAACCCTTTTTATCTTTATCATAGGTGCAAAAGTAATACAAAAAAACGAAACTCGCAAACATTTATGAAGTTTTTTATAGGGCTTCTATGTAATCGTAGAGCTTCTTGTAGAATGGATGGCGGGTCAGTGTCGAGGCGTCGCCAAGTATGATTAGTTTCATTCGGGCACGGGTGATGGCCACGTTCATACGGCGCAAATCGCGCAAGAAACCTATCTGCCCCTGGTCGTTGGCACGTACTAGCGAAATCATAATGATGTCGCGTTCCTGCCCTTGGAATCCATCTACGGTATTTATGCTGATAAGACCTTTGAAAGGCTTGAAGAATTCGCGTTTTTTCAGTTGCTGGCGCAGATACTGTACTTGGGCGCGATAGGGCGAAATAACACCCACATCTATGCGCTCTTCAAGAATGCGTTCCTTACCAATCTTCTCAAAATACTGTTGCAAGGCCAGCATGGTTAGTTCAGCCTCAGCCTTGTTGATACGTCCGAAACTTTCGCCCACAAACTCTTCTTTGAATGTGATGCCGCTCTCCTCGGGGAAATCGAATTGTGAGGTGTCTATCCATGTCATCGGTACATCCAGGTCCAGAATGCTGCGATACTTTACATCTGGTGCACTTTCCACCTGGTTGTTGTAAAACCAGTCGCTCGAGAATCGCATAATCTCTTCGTTCATGCGGTATTGCATCTTCAGTAGCGTCACCACTTCAGGCTTGTTCTCTACAATGCGCTCCATCAGTGTTTTTCCTAATCCTGCCTTCAAGGCCTCGTAGCATTTTACGGTGGGTGGCAACTGACAGTGGTCGCCAGCTAGTATCACTCTCGATACACGTCGCATAGGAATCCAGCAGGCTGCTTCGAGCGCCTGGGCTGCTTCGTCAATAAATAAGGTGCCGAATTTCTGACCATCAAGCACTTTATTGGCCGAGCCTACCAAGGTGCAGGCGATAACACGTGCCTCGCTGAACAGGTCGTTCTTGATGCGCAATTCCAGTTCGGTGGCTCGTTCCTTTAGGCGCTCCACCTTTTGGTGGAATTTCTGGTCGCCTCTTTTGCGATTGGCTCGAACCTCGCGGATAGCCTTTCTTAATGCCCATAGCATCTCGTAGTCGGGATGGGCCTCAAAACGGCGCTCATAGGTAAACGATAGCATCTTATCGTTCACGCGGGTGGGATTACCTATTCTCAGTACGTTTACGCCGCGATCGACCAATTTCTCTGATATCCAGTCAACTGCCATATTACTCTGTGCGCAAACCAATACCTGGTTCTCACGCATCAGGGTTTCGTAGATGGCTTCTACCAGCGTGGTGGTCTTACCTGTGCCTGGAGGTCCGTGTACTATGGCTACATCCTTGGCTCTCAGCACCTTGTTTACAGCATCTTCCTGTGTGGCATTCAGATATGTGAAGTGTAGTGGACTGAAATTGAAAGTCTCTGCCTTCTGCCTGTTATAAAAAAGGTCGCGCAGATAGCCTAAGCGTCCTTTGGCGCTCATCACTCTGTCAAGCGCATCAAACATCATCTTATAGCTGGTCTCGTCGAAGAAGAGTTGAACACCCAGCTTCTCGGCACTCTGTATCTCCACTAGTCCAATGCCATCGGGCACAGCTACAACCATTCTGTCGCCATCTACATAGCTTACGCTGGCTGTCATCTTAAAATAGCTGATTTTCCCCTCGGCATCCACACTGAAGAAAACTACGGGCTTGCCATATTCAAAATTATGTTCAATCTCCTCGTCGGTTTGTCTTAAAACCTCTATAACGCGTTGGTTCAGCGAGTTGTAATAAGTTTTGCTAACGGTGAGCGGAAACCATACGTCACCACGTTTTATCTTCCGCTGCAGCCCCATTTGTTCTGTCTGCTGGCGGAATTCTTCTTTCTCGGCCTCATACTCCATTTGTAGCAGTTGCCGTTGTTTCTGTAGTGCCAATATCGGCGAATCAAGTTGTTTTTCCATAAACGTGTGCAAAGTTAGCAAAAAAATAGGAAAGTATTATCGACTTATCTTAAAAAAATAGTAACTTTGCAGCCGAAATGAAACAGATATTGCTTATTAACGATGTTGTGGGCTATGGAAAGGTTGGCATGGGAGCCATGTTACCTATCCTCTCTTACTTAGGCATCCCTACGTATAGCTTGCCTACTGCCCTTGTGTCTAATACACTCGACTACGGAAAGTTTAATATCCAGGACACCACTGATTATATCCGTGGTACTCTGCCCGTTTGGAAGGAACTAGGCTTTGGTTTTGATGCTATATGTACAGGACTGATGTTTAGTGATGAGCAGGCCAAACTGGTGGCTGGCTACTGCAAAGAGCAGGGTGAACAGGGCACAACGGTATTCGTTGACCCGATTCTGGGAGATGGTGGACGACTGTATAATGGCATGACGGAACGTCAGGTGGAGCTGATGCGTGAGATGGTATCGGTTGCACATCTCTGTTTTCCTAACTATACCGAGGCTTGCTACCTGACCAATACACCAATCAAAATGGAAGGTATTAGTTGGGAAGAGGCTGGCGATTTGTTGGACGAGTTGCGTAAGATAGGCACCAAGTCGGCTTTGATAACAAGCTGTAAGGTCGACGGGCGCAATGCGGTGGTGGGCTATAATCACTACGACGATAGTTATTTCCACCTAGAGTATCATGAGATTCCTGGTTTGTTCCATGGTACTGGCGATATTTTCTCGGCTGTATTGATTGGTCATCTGCTGAATGGCGAAAGTCTGAAGACAGGTACTCGTACAGCGATGGATACTGTATTCCGTATGATCGAGCGTTACAAGGATACCGATGATAAGAATCGTGGTATTCCAGTAGAGAAATGTCTCGATCTCTTATGATCATCCACCCTCTTCATACTAACATCCCCAAGCCAGAACGGTTCACTTGGCCTTTCTGCTATGAACCTCATCCGCTATGTCTGTTGGCATGCGACGAGGTGAAGCAGGAGATTGAAAGGATAGGTCCGAAAGAAGGTAAGATGTTTGGGGTGCTGGTTGTGGAAGTTAATGACGGCTTAGGCTTTTTGGCAGCATATTCTGGACTTTTGGAGGGACGCAATGATTGGGATTATTTTGTGCCGCCGGTTTTTGATGCCCAGCAGCCTGATGGCTATTTTAAGCAGAAAGAGCGCGAGATATCTGCACTTAACCAACACCCATCATCTGAAACTCTGAACCTGCACAAAGAGATGTCGCAGAATTTGCAACTGTGGCTATTCCAACAATACAGAATCTTAAATGCCCATGGCGAAATAAAAGATCTGGTGGAGATATGGCGCGACTATCACCAGAACCCCAAAATACAAAAGAAATTTCCTTTACCACCTGGTGGCACAGGCGATTGCTGTGCACCAAAACTGTTGCAGTATGCTTATCAGCAGCATTTAAAACCTGTATGCATGGCTGAATTCTGGTGGGGACCTTCGCCTAAAAGCGAGGTGCGGTACCATGGTGAGTTTTATCCTGCCTGCAGAGGTAAGTGTAAGCCTGTGCTTACTTGGATGTTGCAAGGTTTGGAAGTGGATCCCGATCCGGAAACCTCAGGCTTCTTGCATCAAGGCATCGAAATCGTCTATGAGGACGAGGCGATTGCGGCTGTTTATAAGCCATCAGGTATGCTGAGTGTACCAGGTAAGACTGATGATTACTCGGTCGCTACATGGGCTAAGGAACGAT
>JAEEGJ010020862.1_pt1 | contig 14184 bp, 11 predicted proteins | sample 8958761 | NCBI WGS metagenome assembly JAEEGJ01 (sample SAMN16246546, study PRJNA631951) | gut metagenome | biome: gut microbiome; feature: rumen; material: RS-attached | host: Bos | place: Iran: Karaj | collected 2018-10 | reverse complement strand
TTTGTCTTCATTATTGCTACTTCTATTCTTAAAATTTCTTGCAAATATAGTACTTTTCACTGAGATTTCGAGAATTATGTGTAAATTTGTGCCTGAATTTGATAATTATTAGTATTTATGGGCAATATCAAGATCATAAAGGGTGTGTTTGACAGTAGTTTGGAGCTGGTGCATGCGGAGGTGGCTGCGGGATTCCCGGACATTACGGTGGATTATGCGCACGAGACGCTGGACTTTAATCGTGACTATATCAAGCATCCCGAGGCTTCGTTCTATGGCGATGTTCAGGGTGATTCGATGAAGGATGCAGGCATCTTCGACGGTGACCGCGTGATCATAGACAGAGCTGTTCAGCCTCATGACGGCTCGATAGTTGTGGCTTGGTGGGGAGGTGAAGGCTTCACGATGAAGTACCTGGATCTGACCCATAGGAAGGATGGCTATATCGAGCTGCGCCCCGCCAATGACGAATACCCGGTTTTCAAGATTGATACGCCCGAGTATTTCGAGGTTTGGGGTGTGGTGATTCACATCATCAGGACCATAGAAAAAGTCTGACATGTACGGCATCATTGACTGCGACAATTGCTACGTGAGCTGCGAGCGTGTTTTCCGTCCTGATCTGAACGGAAAGCCTGTGGTGGTACTGAGCAATAACGACGGTTGCGTGGTAGCCCGCAGCAATGAGGCCAAGGCAATGGGTATCAAAGCAGGAACACCTTACTTCCAGCTTGAACAACAGTTCCCCAACAACAAAATAGCCGTCTTCTCTTCGAACTATGAATTGTATTCAGAATTGACGGGAAGAGTCGTAAGCATCATCAGGAAGGAGGCTCCCGCATACTTCCGCTACTCTATTGACGAGTGCTTCGTCTACCTTGATGGTATGGAGCATCTGGACTTGAAACTTTGGGGCGAAAACCTGCACAAAAAAATCAAACAATATGTGGGTATTCCCGTGAGCATCGGTCTGGCGCCAAACAAGACGCTGGCGAAGATGGCCTCGCACTTTGCGAAGAAGTATCAGGGCTATCGTCACTGCTGCATGATTGATTCCGATGAGAAGCGCATCAAGGCCCTGAAGCTTTACCCGATAGATGATGTATGGGGCATAGGCAGACGCTATGCTGCCAAGCTGCAAGCACTGGGCGTGAACACCGCCTACGACTTTGCCCAGCACCATAAGGACTGGGTGCGCATGACGTTCAACAATATCAATATCGTGCGCACCTGGCAGGAGCTGAATGGTGAGGATGTGGTGCCGAATGAGGAACTGGCAAAGAAGAAGAGCATCTGCACCAGCCGCTCGTTTAACGGTATGATCGGAGATATAGAAACGCTGCGTACCCATGTCTCGAACTATGCTGCCCGCTGTGCTGAGAAGCTGAGGCAGCAGCAGACGGTGGCCTCGATCGTTGGGGTATTCCTGAATACAAACGTTTTTCGCGAGGACTTGCCACAGTACTGGAACTTCATGGAGCAGCGCCTGATAACGCCCACCAGTTCCACCATCACCATTATCCAGACAGCTAATGAGGTACTGAAGAAGATCTATCGTGAGGGGTATCAATACAAGAAGGCTGGTGTCATCGTGATGGGCATCGGGGCAGACTCCCCTATCCAGCAGGATCTCTTCGATATCAATGCTGAGCAGTTCCAGAAGATGAAGCGTCTGGACGAGGTGGTAGACAGGATTAACCGTTTGCACGGAAGCGAGACGATAGTACTGGGCTCGCAGCAATATACACAAAAGGATGGTAAAGGCAAAGCGGAGGTCTTTGCCAATGCCATCAAGCATGACTACAAGAGCCCTAATCCTACAACACGTTGGTCTGATATTATCCAGCTTAATTCAAATGCTAAGAAAAAGGAATAGTCGACAAGTCGACAAGTCGACAAATAGTGGTTTTTAATGGTTCTAAATTATAAAACTGATATTGGACAAGAATGCTATAATTAAATTATATAATAATATATATATAATATATTATATATATATTATTATATAATCATTATGTCGAAAATGTACACTTTGAAAAGGCAATTTGTCGACTTGTCGACTTGTCGACTCCTTAGTACATCACATTTATAATCGTCTGATATTCAGCTATATACAAAATACATATATCAGAGAAGAAATCTGTGTAGAAAAAAGAGGCTCCCGCTGAATGGCAGGAGTCTCTTTTAACATTTGCAGATTACGCTTATTTGAAAATAAGTGGCTCTTAAATTTGAGGCCCGCGTCACGCTGGGGACAGGAACCAGTGTGACATCAAGATATCACACGTGGTGTCGCTGTCCCCATCGCGACACTTTACGGTTCCCCGAGCTCAGCATAGATTAACTGAACCTCCGCCGGCGTGTAGGTGCGGCGAGAGAGACTGAGAAGACTGCGGAGACGGGGATTGAAATCCAACCACTCCCGGAACTTGCGCCAGGCAGACATCGCGGAGAGCCTAGGGAAGTACTGTTGGGCGAGTTCACTGCGCCCGAAAGATCTGATAGTTTTTTCCATTGATAATGCTTATTTATTAATATGGTACAAAGGTACGAAAAAATTTTCATATATCCAAGGAAATATCTTGCAAAAACTTGCAAGAACTAGCAATAACTTGCAAGGCCAAAAATAAATGTAGTAACTTTGCAGTGCAATAGGAAATCAAAGGCTTTTTGGAAGCTGAAGAGACCAAAGGCAAAGCAATAAACAATTTAACAATAAACAATTTTAAAAATTTACAAACATGATTGAACTTTACATTTCTCAAAACAAGAACACTCAGAGTGAGGCGTACGGTAAGTACTACCCCAGAGTTTCGTACAAGCAGACCATGAACATCCATGACATGGCGGTGCACATGGCTGAGCACAACACCCCGTTCTCCGAAGGTACCATCGAGGGTATCCTGCGAGACTTCGTGAAGTGCGTTCGTGAACAGACGTTGAACGGTAACACCGTGAAGGTGGATAACCTGGCGATCTTCAAGGTCAGTGTGATTGGTAACGGTTGCAAGGAGCTGTATGATGCAGACCTCGACAAGACCATCACCGCCAGCATCGGTACCATCGGACGTAACGACAAGACCGGGGCTGCCGTACACAGCCTGAAGCTGCTGGCACAGGCTACTGGCGAGTACACCCGCGAGGAGCTGAACAAGGACGGTAAGTTGGGTTGGACCGATAAGGCCGCTGCCGAGATCCTGGCTGCAAAGAATGCTGCCATGGGCAACAGCGGTGGATCTCCTTCGGGAGGCTCTAGTGACAACAACGGTGGTAGCTCGCAGAATGGCGGCACCCAGAATGGCGGCACCCAGAGCGGTGGTGACAACAGTGGCTCACAGGGCCAGCAGGGTGATCAGAACCAGCAGAGCGGCTATGCGCTGACCATTGCTACGAGCGGTAGCGGTACTGCAACCGTCACTCACGATGGCAACGCTGTAACCTCCGGCGCAACCCTGAATGAGGACGATGAGGTGGAGATCAGCATCACGCCTGCTGAGGGTCAGGTGCCTACCGCATCCATCAATAGCTCTGCTATCGAACTGACTGAGGACAACGGTGTCTACACCGGTAGTTTCGCTATGCCTGGACAGGCTTCTGCCCTCGTAATCAGCACGGGTGTCAGCGGTGAAGGTGGCGATGGTGGCGAAGGACTGGACAAAGACTAGGCCATAGAGGTGACACACAGGGGACAGGCACCAATGTGCCATTGGAAATAGCACACTGCGTGCCAGTTCTTGCGTCCCGTTGGTAGCAAGCGGCAAAGCCGAGCGCCCATGTGTCACTCCGACGCCAGCTAACATTCTAACGTATTAGCCTATGAAAAAGAGAATTATTGAGATTGCGGTGAAGGTTGTAGTAGCCGCGCTCACGGCCTTCCTGACGGCCATCACGACCACGAGTTGCATGGGCTACGGCCCCTTCTAAAACAAAGAATCCCCGCTCAGCCGAGCGGGGATTTGTCATATAGTTTTGCGGGTTTGAGGCGTGTTTTTATTGATTTTTGAGGCAAAATGACGTATAATCCTTGAATAATTCGCATTTTTCTTGGAAGTTATTGAAAAAAACACTATCTTTGTCCCATGTTTTAGTTTATAACTTAAAAAATAAGCGTATGAAGAAATTAATGATGATTGCTGCAATGATGGTAGCCACATTGACAGCAAGTGCACAACAGCCCGTTGGATCTTTGTCTGTAACGCCTAAAGTTGGTTTCAACTTGGCAACGATGACCTCAGAGGATGACGCAAGCATGAAGTTTGGTCTGGTAGCAGGTGCCGATCTGACCTATCAGGTTGCACAGCCATTTGCCGTCAGTGTTGGAGCTTTCTATTCTATGCAGGGTGCTAAAGCTGACGAGAAGTACAATGGTGTAAAGGTTGATGAGACCGCCAGTCTCGACTATATCAATATCCCCGTTATGGCTAACTATTATGTTATGCCAGGTTTAGCTATCAAGGCTGGTATCCAGGCTGGATTGAATGTGAAGCATGAGGGTAAGGTAGAGGCTGATGGAAATTCAGTGACTTCGGACCTTCAGCATGTTAACACTGTAGATTTCTCTATCCCTCTTGGTGCATCGTATGAGTTCAGCAATTTTGTGATCGACGCCCGTTACAACCTCGGTCTGACCAAGATTTACGACGTCAGTGGTGTCACCAGCAAGAACAGTGTGATTCAGGTGACTTTAGGTTACAAGATCCCGCTCTAAATCAGTGATAATTTCTTATTTTAATTTACAAAACAAATAAACATATGAAAAAGTTATTTTTGATTGCTGCCCTGATGGTAGCTACTCTGAGTGCTAATGCACAGCAGATGTTTATTAAGCCAATGGTAGGTGCTGATCTGACCACCCTTACCGGTGATGTAGAAGACGCCAAGATGAAGGTTGGCCTTGTGGCTGGTGCTGAGTTTGGTTATAACATCAACGAGATGTTTACCCTTACCGCAGGTGCTCTCTACAGCATGCAGGGATCTGGTGTCAAGGACTCTGACGTCAAGTTGAAGATTGACTATATCAACATTCCTGTTCTGGCTAATGTCTATGTTGCTCCCGGTTTCGCTATTAAGGCCGGTGTTCAGCCTGGTTTCCTGATGAGTGCTAAGGCTGACGATGTTGACATGAAGGATCACCTGAAGAAATTTGACCTGTCAATTCCCCTTGGCCTGTCGTATGAAATCAGTGATTTCGTCATCGATGCCCGTTACAACCTCGGCGTAACCAATATGATTGATAAAGAGGGTAACAAGTATGGTGCTAAGATGAGAAACAGCGTGATTATGCTGACCGTTGGTTATAAGATCCCGTTCTAAACCGAACATTCTTTCATTCAAAATAAAAGCCCCGTCCTGTTGGATGGGGCTTTTGTTTTACTCCTTGTATTTGATGTTGGCATTGGCGAGGATGCTGCGGTAGTGGGCCGAGACATCCTTCCAGTGGTAGAAGGGATAGCAGTCGGTGGCGATGGGGATGGAGGTCTCATTCTCGTTCATCAGGAACTTGACGAGGATATCGTCGGAGCCCTGCTTGCGGAAGAAGATGAGCTGCACGTTGCCAGCCATGGGGATGAGCCGGAAGATGGCGAAGGTGTTGTGCAGGTTCTCCATGTCATCAGTGCCGTGGATGGCCTCCTTCACACCGAGGATGAAGGCGAAGGGCAGCACTACACTGTCGTGACCGAAGCGCAGACGCACCTGACGACGGCCTGAGGCTATCAGCTGGTCGGCCTCGTCGAGGAAGTTCTGCAACAGGGGATAGATGGCATAGTAGTTGGGACGCGAGCCGGGCATGAGACCCTCCCACAGGCACCAGCTGGCATTATAGACGCGGAAGCCATCGATGAGCTCGTCGACGGTAAACAGGTCGTTGAACGAGAGTTCGAGCTCGGGCAGACAGTGCATGTCGGAGGCGATGTTCCACAGGCCGTCGGCCAACTGATAGCCATCGACGAAATCACCCACCACCGCGGGGTCCTTGAAGAGCAGGGCCATCTGGTAGCGTCCGTTCAGCTTCTCGTGGCGGAACTGGTCCAGCTTCTCGTAGAGCGGGTCGTCGATGCCCTTCTGCGGGATGTCGATGCTGTCGTTGGGCGTCAGGTAATACATGTCGTGTTTGCTGGCATCCATCGTGATGTTCAGCTGGGGATTCATGCTCTTGAGCTCCTGACAGAAATTGGCCATCGAGAGGATGCAGCGTCTGACGGTAGAGGAGTTGGCCCTGACATCGACGGGCTGCATCAGCAGCGCAGGATAGTTGGTGGCCAGACGGTGGGCGATGCCTTGATGCTGCAAGGCTCCCAGACGGGTGAGGTCGCCATCGCGGTTCCAGGCATCGGCAGCAGCGCGCCTCAGCCTGAGCAGCACCTCCTTACCCTTGTCGGTGAGCCAGCCACGTGTCTGGGCGGTGTCCAGTTTGCCGATGATGTATTTGTAGGGGTCGTCGTCAGTCATATAACGGGCGCCATGACGGCCGTAGTGACTCACATAGAAGGGTTCGTAGCCCTCAGGGGCAGGCGTCACATGTCCCGAGGGAAGGGGATAGTTGCAGTAATTGCCCGTAGCCAGTTCGAGGTGTGCCAGCAGTTCGGCCTTCGAGGTCTGGGCACTGACGGGGCAGGCCATCGCCCACCCCATCAGGATGCTGACAACAGTCAGGTTGATCTTCTTCATAAGTAGTAATTTTTGTTAGAATTAGAAGGAGATGGTGAACGAACCTCCGAGGACAAACGTATGGCGGTTTTTCTTCACATCCTGGGTCTCTATGAATGCGTCCAAATCGCCTGGTTCCATCAGTGATCTGAAGGAGGCTGTTTCATCACCCAAGCCAAAACCAATTGCATCGAAAGCGAATACGGCAGGATTGTAAGTCATGGTGTAGGTCTTACGAGAGTAGTCATAATCCAAGAACAGACGCCAGGCATAGTTCTCCTTATAGGCATAGGTCAACGAAATGCCTGTACCGAACTTCATGGTGTTGTTGCAACTCAGCGTAAAGTAGTCCCATTCTGTGGTATATGTACCTGCTGCGGGTTTGGCCATAACAAAAACATTCTCATCAACAATGTCTCCCGTAAGATCCTCCAAGTTAATCGTGCGCTTGCCACCAGTGACAGTGGCATTGAGATCGAGTTCCTGCATGATACTACGTCCTACAAGCAATTTCGAACCCAGGGCAAAACGGTTGGAGAGGGGGAGGTTGAAATAGAGACCCAGATCGGCAGCGAACTCCGTCAAGTGGTCACTCTTGATGGTGAAATAGGCATCCTCGATCAGAGCACCGCTGTTTTCATCGCCAAGAATAAAGCGCTGATAGTCAGGATTATCTATGTATTCTTCGTCATAAAGACTCCCAACGAGATCGGTCCATGCATACTCCTCAATACCGTCCCATCCCTTGATAGGTGAGCTGTTGACACGCAGGCGTCCACCAACACCGACATACTTATTGAAGAAATAAGCACCCTCGGCACCTACTGCCGTAGAAGCACCGAACTTCATGTTTAACTTATTGTCGCCGTCAAAGTTGGTGAGGTTTAGCTTGGCCATGTCAAAGGTGAGGTCGCGCGATCCAAAGCCGATACCCATGGATATCGAGAAGAACGAGGGATGATCGATGATACTCTTATCTGAAACGATGTCGCCACGCAACAGACCCTTGCCCTTGAAGAACACATCGCTCAGCGCGTAGGCCAGCTCAGTGGACATGATACCGATGCCCGCTCCTGAGAGTACGTCGGACACCCAGTGGCGGTTGTTCAGCACACGCATGACACCCGTGGCTGTGGCCACACCGTAGCCCGCTACCGAGTACCAGGGAGAGCGCGTCATACCATATTCCTTGTGGAGCAGCGTGGCACCCACAAAGGCTGTGGCGGTATGACCAGAAGGCCAGGAGTTGGCGGTGGTACCGTCAGGACGCATCTCCTTAGCGGTGTATTTGATGCCATTCACAAAACCAGCCATGATACCGTAGGCCATCGCTGTGGAGGCCAGATATCGGCCCCAATCTGAGCGGCCCTCTATACCTCCGATCTTCAAACCCGTGGTGACCACAGGACCAAAGAACTGCGAATAGTCGTCGATGCGGGTCTTGAAGTCTGTCAGCAACGTGTGCTTGTTGTCCTTTGTGTTCTGACGGAAGGATTTCTTCTCACTCTTGGCAATGATACCTGCCAGGAATACGGGGACACCCACAAAGGTCAGGTCGTCCATCACCTTGTAGGGCTTCACCCCCTCGTTGGTACGCATCCAGGTCCAGTTTTCCTTGGCCCAGGGGGCGTGGTCGTCGAGCAGCACGTCTAACTCAGGACGACTGGCCATGGTGGCGGTGTAGTCTAACGTGGGTTCCATCGCAGGGGTTGTCAACTTCAACGGTTCCATATCCGTGAAGTCGGCTGCGTTGACAGAGATGGCTGCCATCGTGGCTATGACCATCAGAAAGATCTTTTTAATATACATTTTTGGTAAGTTTCTTATAATCCGCGGGCTTTGAGGAGGCCAGAGGCATCGGGCTGGGCCATTCCTGTGAAGTCGGTAAACATCTGCATGAGGTCGCCGGTATTGCCCCGACTCAGGATCTTGTCGCGGAAGTCCTGTCCCGTCTCAGGCTTCAGGGCACCACGCTTGGCGAAGACATCGGCGATGTTGACCGCCAGCACCTCCGTCCACAGGTAGCTGTAGTAGCCGGCTGCATAGCCCCCACCCCACACGTGGTTGAAGTAACTGGTGTGATAGCGTGGCGGAATCGGAATAAAAGGATTCAGAAGTCCCACCTTACGCAACGACTCTGTCTCGAACGCCATAGCCTTGTCGGCTGTGGGAATATCCTTCGAGGCGAGCATGTGCCAAGCCAGGTCGACACAGGTGGCAGCGAGGTTCTCACCCAGGGCGTAGCACGGCTGGAAGTTGATGCTCTTGAGCATGCGCTCCTTCAGGTCGGCAGGCATGGGCTCACCGGTCTCGTAATGACGGGCATAGTGATCGAAGATCTCGGGGATGGCCGCAAACGACTCATTGAACTGCGAGGGCATCTCGACGAAGTCGCGGGCGACGCTGGTGCCGCTCAGACGGTAGTACTGACAGTTGGAGAGGATGCCGTGCAGGGCGTGACCGAACTCATGGAACATGGTGGTGACCTCGTCCCAGGTGATCAGCGAGGGCTTGCCCTCGGGGGCTTTCGCGTTGTTGCACACATTAAAGATAATTGGCATCGTGCCGCGCTGACGGCTCTGCTTCTGGAAACCGTCCATCCAGGCACCACCACGCTTAGAGGGACGACGGTAGTAGTCGCAACAGAAGAGGGCGATGGCCTTGCCGTCCTTGTCGCTGACCTCGAAGGCCTTCATGTCGGGATGGTAGAGGGGGATGTCGTCGCGCTGCTTGAAGGTGAGGCCGTAGACACGGTTGGCAGCATAGAACACACCATTGAGCAGCACGCTGTCGACATTGAAATAGGGTTTCACCTCGTCGTCGCTCACGTTGAGCAGTTCCTTCTTCATCTTGGCGGAATAGTAGAAATAGTCGTAGGCCTGGAGCTGGAATTCGGCACCCTCGGTCTTGCGGGCAAAGTCTTCGATAGCCTTGGTCTCGGCATCAGCCTTGGGCCCATAGGCCTTAATCAAGTTCATCAGGAAAGCACGGACATTCTCTGGCGTCTTGGCCATCGTATTCTCCAGTGAATAGGCAGCGTAGTTAGGATAACCCATGATCTCGGCCTTCTCGGCACGCAACTTGGCGATTTCGCAGACGATGTCGAAGGTGTTGTACTTGCCGGTGCCGTCAGCACGATGCACGGAGGCCTCGAAGACTTTCTTGCGCAGCTCGCGGTTGTCGAGACTGGCGAGCGGTGCCTGCTGGGTGGTGTTGACGATGACGATGGCATACGGGGCCTTGCCGCCACGACTCTCAGCATCCTTGGCACACTGGGCGATGTCAGCCTCGCTCATGCCTGCCAGGTCTTCCTTCTTGTCGACCCAGACGACGGCATCGTTGGTGGCATCGGGGAGCACCTCGCCCCACTTGGTCTGCAACTCAGAGATGCGCAGGTTGATCTCCTTCATACGCGCCATCTTGTCGTCGGGCAGAAGGGCACCCTTGCGGACAAACTCCTTGTAGGTCTCTTCGAGCAGTTTCTTGTCCTCGCCCTGAAGCGACTCGTACTGGGCATCGTAGACCTTCTTGATGCGCTCGAAGAGGGGTTTGTTGAAGGATATCTCGTTCTCGAGGTCGGTGAGCATGGGCTGCACCTTCTTCTCGATATCGGCAAGGGCAGGCGTCTTGTCGGCCTCGACGAGGGCGAAGAACACGCGGCTCACACGGTCGAGCAACTGGCCGCTCTCCTCATAGGCGAGGATGGTGTTCTCGACAGTGGCAGAGTCGGGGTTACCGGCAATCTGCTGGATCTCGTCGCGCGTCTGCTGAATGGCCGTCTCGAAGGCGGGCATGTAGTCGGTGCTGTCGATCTTGCTGAAGTCGGGAGCGCCGAAGGGCAACTGGCTCTCAACGAGCAGGGGGTTCTCACGCTGTGCCTCTTGGCAGGCACAGAAGGGCATCGTCATGGCCGTTGCCATTCCGATGGTCATAAGGGCTGCGGCACCGCCGCAGCACAGCGAACAAGCTTTTCTCAGTTTCATACTTTTTTCCTTTGGGTTTTGGTTTTCGTTATCGTTGACGTTATCGTTACCTCATAACATCTTCCTTCTTCAGCTCCACCACGCGGCCGTACTTCGACAGAGCCTGCATGTCGAGCTGCTTCTTGTTGCCGATGATGAAGTAGGCGCGAGGCTGCTGCTGGATGTTGCGTTGGTAGAAGTCCACCATATCGGCGGTGGTCAGCTTGGGCACCTCCCTGGCCAGCACGGCCCTCGGGTCTTCCTTGTAGCCCAGCGTGCGGTAGTTGGAGACGGAGTTGGCCAACTGGCGGAACGAGGGGTAGGTGTTGTTGATGTTGCTCAGAATCTCCTGCTTGGCGGCAGCCACGTTCTGCTCGTTGACGGGCATGTGGCGCATCAGCGAGTCGAGTACGGCGAGTGCCTGCATGGCCTTGTCGGCCTGAGTGCCCAGCTGGGCAAGATAGCCCGACGGGTAGTCGTTGTGGCGGTAGCGGTTGGGGATGATGCTCTGTCCGCCCGTGGAGTAGGCCATGGCCCGGAACTCGCGAATCTCCTGGAACAGCACGGAACCCATGCCTCCGCCCATATACTGGCTCCAGAGCCGCAGCTGGGCTTCCTCGCGCTCTGAGAGCGAGGGCTTCACGCAGCCGAAGGTGCCGATGAGCATCTGGCGGCTGTCGGACATGTCGTAGACGTAGACCACGGGCTCTGCGACCTGCTGCAGACGGATTTCGTTGTCGTTGGGCGAGCGGTGCGAGTCGAGCGTCGGCAGGCAGGAGGCCACCGTTGCCGCCGGCTGACTGCCGCAGTAGAGCACGGCGCAGTCGTATTGGCGCAGGTCGGCAAACAGCTGCAGCAACTCTTCGCCGGTGGTCTTCTTCACTTCGGCCACCGTCGGCTGGCGCAGGTAGCTCGACCTGTCGCCCTTGGCAATCTTGCTGACCACCATCTGCAGGACCGAGTTGTTCGTGCGGTCGAGCTGGTTGTGGTCCACCTTATACTCGCTGGCCAGTTCGCTCATGGCCTTCTTGTCGGGCTTCAGCGATGTCAGCACGTGGCTAAGCAGGCGGAGCGACGGCTCCAGGTTGTGCTCGAAGCCCGTGAGCGTCAGCATGAAGAAGTTGTCCGACGACTGGGCCTCGAAGGTCGTTCCCAGCCGTTGCCAGGCCTCGCCCAGCTGGTGCTTCGTCAGCGAGTCGGTGCCCAGCTCGCTGAGATAGGATTCGAGCAGGGCCTGGCGCGGCTCGTCGCGCTCGCCCTTGAACCACTTCAGCGACAGCGTGAAGAGGTCGTTGGCGGGATTGTCAACCTTATATAATACGGTGTGGTCGCCGAGGCGCGTCATCTCGGCATCACGGTCGAGGTCGAAGAGCCGCGGCGTACTGACGGCCACGGGCAGCTTCTCCAGTTCCTTAGCATAGGCCGACTGCTCCTTGGCGTGCTTGGGCACCACGGGCTTGTAGTCGGGCTGCGTCACCTTGTCCTTCGGGTAGGAGCCGTACTTCTTCACGCCGCGCAGGTAGCGGTCGTTGATCAGGTAGCGGTTGGCGGCGCTGACGACGTCGGCCTTGCTGATGCGCTTCAGGTCGTCCAACTGCCGGAGGTAGTCGCTCCACGAGCGGCCCTGCGAGAAGACCTCGGTCATCACGGCGGCGCGGCTGCCGATGGTCTCCAGTTCTGTCTCGGCATTGCGTGCCAGCTCCAGCTTCAGCTGCTCCAGCTGCTCGTCGCTGAAGTCGCCGCGCTTCAGCCGCTCTATCTGCTGCCAGCAGAGACGTTCGGCCTTCTTCTTCGAGCCGAAGGGCAGCTTCGGGATGACCAGCAGTCCGACGGCTCCCGCCTCATTGAGGGCAAAGTTCTGGCCCAGGGCCATCATCACCTTGTGGGCCGTGCGCAGCGAGTCGAGCATACCCGTCTGGTTGTCGTTGGTCAGCAGGCTCATAGCCAGCTGCAGGGCGCGGTAGTCGGCGGCCTTCTCCACCGGTCCGCGGAACAGCAGCCCGACGGCCTTCACGATGGGAATCTTCACCTTGATGTCGATGACCTCACCGTTGAAGGGCTGCAGCTTGTCACTATTCATGCCTTCGCTTTTGACTTCGCCCCGAGGCAGCCGGCCGAAGGTGCGCTCCAGCAGCGGCTCGATGCCGTCGGCCTGGAAGTCGCCGCAGAGCATCAGCCCCATGTTGCCGGCCACGTAATACTTGCGGAAGAAGTCCTCCATGGCCTGCAGGCGCGGGTTCTTCAGGTTCTCCGTACTGCCGATGATGGGGTACTGGTAGGGATGGCCCTTGAAGGCGGCCGCCATCACGTGTTCCACGGCTCCCGTCAGCATGTCGTCGGCAGCGCGGTTCTTCTCCTCGTAGACCGTCTCCAGCTCACCCTGGAAGAGGCGGAACACGGGGTTGATCATGCGCTCGGAGTTCAGCCAGCACCACTGCTCGAGGAACTGCGGCGCAAAGGTGTTGTGATATTCCGTACGGTCCCACGACGTCGAGGCGTTCAGGCCGGAGCCGCCGTACTTCGATATCAGGCGGTCGAACTCGTTGGGTATGGCGTAGTCGGCAGCCCGCTGGCTCAGCCGGCTGATGTCGTGCTGAATCTGCAGCCGCCGGACGGCGTCCTTCGTCAGCGACAGCTCGTTGTACTTTGCCGAGATGGAGTCGAGCCACTGCTTCTCGGCGGCGTAGTCGACAGTGCCGATCTTCTGCGTACCCTTGAACAGCACATGCTCCAGATAGTGTGCAATGCCCGTGTTGGGACAGTCCTTCGCACCGGCCCTGACCACCAGCGCCCCATACACCTTCGGCTGCGAGTGGTCCTCGTTGAGCCAGACGGTCAGCCCGTTGCTCAGGCGGATTTCCTTCACCTGGGAGGGATTGCCATCGCCTTTCGTCCCTACCCTACCGGCACTTGCCGCCAGTGTGCAGCATGCAGCAATAAGAATGACGTATATCCTATTCATATTTGTACTCGTTGGTGCTTTTATATAATTAATGTTACTGACCCCACCCCCGGTCCCTCCCCTACAAGGGAGGGAAGGACCGCAGAAAACCTGCTCCTCCGATGGGAGGGGCCGGGGGTGAGGTCAGTATTATTATTTCTCATATTTGTTTTCGTGACACACAAGTTTGCTGCAAAGTTAACGAAAAAACTCCAATGTACCAAATTTACTGGCCCAAAAGACACGTCAGTACGCAAAAGAGGATGTGCTAATCAGTGTTAGCACATCCTCTTGGGAGTATTGACGGTTTCCCGTAAAGGGGAACTTATTATTCAGCCTTTGCCTCTTCGGCAGCGGGAGCCTCTTCAGCAGCAGCGGGAGCTTCCTCAACAGGAGCAGCCTCAGCCTTGGCACCACCGCCACGACGCGAACGGCGGGTCTTCTTCTTGGTCTCGCCCTTAGCCATTTCGGGATCGAAGTCTACGAGCTCGATGAAGCAGATCTGTGCAGCATCGCCCTGACGGAAGCCGAGCTTGATGATGCGGGTGTAGCCACCGGGACGGTCGCCGACCTTCTCGGCCACGGGGCCGAAGAGTTCCTTGATGGCGTCCTTATTCTGCAGGTAGCTGAACA